>Ga0137409_10007232_pt1 | contig 11424 bp, 11 predicted proteins | sample CZODoug1_16funga_FD_122059 | JGI IMG/M metagenome (GOLD analysis project Ga0137409, IMG submission 122059) | Vadose zone soil fungal communities from Angelo Coast Range Reserve, California, USA - CZODoug1_16fungal (Hybrid Assembly) | ecosystem: Environmental > Terrestrial > Soil > Vadose zone... | reverse complement strand
GTGCCGGTTAATTTCCAGTGCTTCATCGTTTCGTTGAATTGCCGGAACAAATAGTGCGAATCGTGCGGTCCGGGAGAGGCCTCCGGGTGATATTGAACGGAAAACAGCGGCAGGCTGCGGTGCCGCAAGCCTTCATTCGTATGGTCGTTCAAGTTCAGATGCGTGACCTCAACGTCGCTGGAGGGCAGCGAATCCGGGTCCACACAGAAACCGTGATTTTGCGCCGTGATTTCCACCTGCCCGGTTAGCAAGTTCTTCACCGGATGGTTCGAGCCATGGTGGCCGAATCTTAGCTTGAAGGTTTTCCCGCCGAGCGCAAGGGCGCACAATTGATGGCCCAGGCAGATTCCGAAGACCGGTACGCGGCCCAACATCGCGCGAATCGTTTCGATCGCGTAGGTGGCGGGCTCCGGATCGCCCGGTCCATTTGACAGAAACACTCCATCAGGCTTCAAGGCGAGCGCGTCTTCGGCGGTTGTTTTTGCGGGCACCACCACGACGTCGCAATCGTGATCCACCAGAAGGCGGAGAATATTCTGCTTGATACCAAAATCATAGGCTACAACGCGATATCGTTGCGCCTCGCCACCGGACTGCGCTTCGCCCATCGCCTCATGCCACGGCGAAACGGTTAACTCGATCGAACCACGGTCCCAGGGATATTGCTTCTTACACGAAACGCTGCTCGCTAGCTCCTGCCCCGCCATCGACGGCAGCGCGCGGGCTTCATCCACAAGCAACGCCTCGGGTGTCCCGTCAGTTGACACCACACCGCGGAGCGCGCCCATCTGCCGGATATGGCGCACCAGCGCGCGAGTGTCCACATCCCAGAGCACCGGAATGTCGTGCCGGGTTAGGTACGCTTGCGCGGATTCTCCGGAACGCCAGTTGGAAGCGACCGAGGAAAATTCCCGGACCACGAGTGATTCGATATGTGGGATCGTGGACTCCTCATCATCAAGGTTCGTTCCCACATTTCCGATGTGAGGATAGGTCAGGCAGACAATCTGCCCCGCGTAGCTGGGGTCGGTGAAGACTTCCTGGTATCCCGTGAGACTGGTGTTAAAAACAACTTCGCCGCCGCGCCGTGTATTTGCCCCCGCGGCGCGTCCCTTAAAAATTCTTCCGTCTTCAAGTGCAAGAATCCCTTGCCGTCCAACAGCTTCTGTCAGCGGACCCTCTTCCTCGCGGGCTCCCCTTCTGGACTCAGGGTAAACAAGTTGAGCCCGCACTCTCTTTTCGCGGGCTCCAAGTTGCCAACGCGCCAAAGCCAGCGCTATGGTGACGGCGCGGAGAGCCCGCACCCGCCTGCGGGTTCATTTTTCTGATTCGGCGAACAGCGGAATCGAACCAAAATGGTCCACCGGCCAATAGGCGAACACAGCCTTGCCATAAATAAATTTTCGAGGCACCGGCCCGAAGATCCGGGAATCATTCGAGCTGGTCCGATGATCGCCCATGACGAAATATTCGCCGTCGGGGATGCGAATCGGAGCCAGGTTGCCCAAATCCGCCGACTCCGGCGGAATGTAAGGCTCAGACAAACGCTTGCCGTTGACGTACACGCTTCCATCGCGAATGTCGACCGTGTCTTCCGGCAATCCCACCACACGTTTGATAAATGACTTCGATCGATCCAAAGGATACCAGAAGACAACAACATCGCCGCGCTCGATCGGCTCGAACCGGTAGACAAACTTGTTGATAAAAATGCGTTCCTGATCGGAGATCAAGGGAGTCATGCTGGTGCCCTCGACCTTCACGGGTTGGTAGAAGAAAATAATGATGACGATAGCGAGGCTCAGCGCAATGACGAGGTCGCGCCCCCAACTCCTCAATTCGCGGCGCAGTGGCTGCGTCGCTTCAGGCGCAACGGGGCTGTTAAGTTCTGCGTTCGGCTCCATGTCGTTACTTCGGGGGACTCCTATTTTATACCATGCTCCCCGATGTCGCGCCACTACCGAAACCATCGCGCCGTTGCATTGTAGCTTTCGAGGAATGAGAGTACTAGCCGTTGGCCGGCAAGAGCACGCGGAACCGGTCGGAGCTGGCACCGGTTGGTTCCCGTGCGGCGGAACGCCGCAACTGTCTCGATACCGTCGAAGTACGATCAGCACCAGAAAGTGTCAAGGCGATGTAATTTATTGCCTGAAGTGCCCGGGCAATCTAGAATCTGTCGCACAAGGAGTAAAAATTATGAGTCCATTGGTGAAACCGAGCAGGAGAGCTTTGGTTACGTGGGGACTCGCCTCGGCCGGATTGCCGTTCGTTTCGCAGGCGCTGGTGCCGCCGGCGAGTGGAGAAGTGAAGCCGAATGAAATAGGCGCACGGGTCGGTCAAACCGTCCCGGTCCCCCCCGGGCTGCAGTTATTCTACCGGGACGAGTGGTTCGGTGCGCCATGGCTGAAGCCGGAGCCCGCTATCTTTCTGCACGGCAACTCCGAAACGAGTGAAATCTGGTTCGGATGGGTGCCCCGGATGGCGCAGCACTTCCGCCTCCTTCTTCCGGACCTGCCCGGATTCGGACGATCCACGGTGCCACCCGATTTTGAATGGTCCCTCGCGAATTACGCGGAGGCCGTGGCGAATTTTCTCGACGCGATAGGTATCGAGTCGGCCCACGTAATCGGCGCCAAGACGGGAGGCGCGATAGCGATGCAGTTCGCGGCGACTTATCCGCGACGCGTGCGCACACTCGTGGTCGCGAGCGGTCCGTTTGGCCCGGTCGATCCTAAATTTGAAAATTCGCCTCAGCAAGTCCGACTCGGCTCGGCGGCCACGAAGGAGGAGATGGAGTATTTCGACAAGTTGAAGGACAACACCCGCCCGGAAACAAGACGACGAATCAGAACAGTAATTTCCTCGATTAATCTGGAGAGCCTCCTGCCGCGGATCACCGCACGCACGCTGATCATCACTAGTGATCGAAGCGCATTGCAATCCGTGGAGACGGTTCTTCGGTACCAGCCAAAAATTCCAAATTCAAGATTGCTGGTTTTGACCAGCGACGCCTACCATGTGGCCGTCGCGAACGCCGATGAATGCGTAACCAACGTTCTCTCCTTCATAAAGGAAACGAAGCTGCCCGCATGATCTGAAACCAGCTTGTAAGGAGGGCGCTTTCCCTATCTCGCTGCGACCAGACGCAATCTTCGATAATCCGCCATCCATTGGCCATCTCGGAATAGTTCCGGGCGGAGTAGCTCCTCGACCCTTCGAAGGAACGACTCTTGAATTTCTGGAGAGAGTTTCGCGGAATAATCCGAACCAAACATCGCGATCCAATTCCTCATGCCGGCTTCGCCATCCGCGAGCGGCGTGGGACGGTCAAACAGAGTGATAAATCGGACTTCGAGTCCGTTCGATTCCAGCAGCGTCGCGTATTCGCTCACGCTTGGGTAATACCACGGATTGATTTCGCCTGGAGCGGCGGCGTGCAACTCCGAAAACGCCTGCTCGAACGCGCCCTGCATCTTTCGAATATTCCCCTTGCCGCCAAACTCCGCGACAAACCGGCCTCCCTGGCGGAGGGCATTCCGGACGCTTCGAATGACGAGCTCGGGTTCATGAATCCAATGCAACGTGGCATTCGAAAACACAGCATCGAATTCGGCGCGGTAGGGCAGATCTCTCGCGTCCGCCACTTCGAATTGCAGATGCGGATACGCCTTCCGAGCCGCGGCTACCATCTCGGTCGATCGATCCACACCCACCACGCGCGCGCCGGAATCGGCTATTTGTGCCGTCAGATGGCCTGTCCCGCATCCGATGTCCAAAACACGCTCGCCAGTTTGGGGGGCCAACAGCGGCACCAAGTCGGCGCCGTACTTCCACACGAATGCGTGCTTCGCGTCGTATAAATTTGCGTTCCATTCCGACTGGCGTTGATTCAACGGTTGATTCATTCCTTGACTCACGGCTTCCCTTCTGCGCCTTTGCTCCGCGCACTCTCCAGTTCCTCCCTCCGGCGGAATGCGCCGGATGCGTATTGCACGGCTGCGAGCGATGCGCAAACGGCCGTCTCCGTGCGGAGAATGTTTATCCCTAGCACGGCTTCGGCGAAGCCGAACTCGGACGCGACGATGAATTCCGCGTCGGTCCATCCGCCTTCTGGGCCAATCGCAATCGCCAGATTCGCGGTATCACTTCCTTGTCCTCCCGCTGGCAAGGGCTCGAGCAATTCGCGCATCGGCTTCACTCCAGTACGTTCGGAAAGCAAGAGGCGAACCTGCGACTTTTCCGTGCGGAACGCGTCCCGCGGCTTTGCCGCATCGTGCAGCACCGGTACGCGCAGGCGCCGCGACTGTTGCGCTGACTCGAGCAAAATCTTTTTCCATCTAGCCGCGCGCTTTGCCGACGCTACAACCAATCCCTTCTCGCTGCGCTCCGCGGCCAGCGGAACGATTTCATCCGCGCCGAGTTCCGTGGCTTTCTCGATCGCCCACTCGAAACGGTCGAATTTGACGATAGCGAGGAGCAACGTGATATGCAGCGGCGGCAACACGACCGGGAGACGTTCCATGAGGGCGAACTCGACCGCGTCGCGGCCGATGTCCTGCGTGCGCGCCAGCCACACGGACTCTCCGTCGCTCAATTCGTAGAGTTGACCCGGCTCGGCGCGGAGAACGCGCCCGAGGTGGTGCGCTGCTTCGCCTCGCAAAACTGCGGCGGTGCCTTCAAACCGATCGACAAAGAATCGCCTGCGCATCGTACGCTATGTTATATCAACCTTATGCGAGGACGCATGCGATGGAGCCGTGGGATGAGCAGCGCTCAGTGCCCGAAGGCTTTCGTATTTCGTCTTGTGGCTTTATCGTTCCTTCTTCTCCTGCCATGCGGTGCGCCTCACGCTCAATCTCGCCATGCCTCTCCGCAGCGCGTTGTGATTATTGACACCGACGCGGGCAGCGACGACCTGATGGCGATCTCGTTTCTACTCTCGCGGCCGGACATTCGCGTCGAGGCAATCACAATCGTGAACGGAATGGCACACGTCCCGGCGGGAGGCCGAAATGTTTTGCGTTTGCTTGCGCTGGCGGGCCGCCACGAAATACGCGTGTATCTTGGCCGGGAGGCTCCACTTTCCGGGAACGCGGAATTTCCCGCCGAATGGCGCCGCAATTCCGACGACCTTCCCGGTGTGAAGCTTCCGGAACCAAAGCGTGCGATCGAGACCCAGCCTGCCGCGGAGTTTCTAGCGCGACGCCTTGCGGACGCCGCTCATCCCGTTCAAGTGCTGACGCTCGGCCCGCTGACGAATCTCGCGGAATCGCTATCTCATGCGCCGCGTGCAGCCCGAGCGATCCGGCAATTGGTGATTATGGGCGGCGCTGTTCGAGTGCCCGGCAACCTCGCGGATGGCGGCGCGTTCAAGACGGACAACACCTTGGCAGAATGGAATATGTTCATCGATCCCGCTGCGGCGAAGACGGTGTTCGCGTCCGGAGCAGCGATCCGGCTGGTGCCGCTCGACGCGACGCAAAGAGTTCCCATCGACATGGCGCTCCTCGAACAGTTGCAATCCAAGGCTGAAACACCACTCGCGCGGTTTGTGGCGCAGGTGCTCGCCACCAATCGGGACTCTATCCGCCAGGGATTCTATTTTGCGTGGGACCCGCTTGCGGCAGTTGCTCTGGCGAATCCCGCGGTTGCGACGTTTAAGCCACTTGCTATCGAAATTAGTGACAAGCCCCAGGACCTGGGACGCACGGTGGAGACGAAGAAGCGCCGGACCAATGCGCAGGTTGCGATCGACGCCAACGTGTTGAGATTCCGCGACATTTTCATGACCGGGCTGGGAGTTCGGTGATTTGTTTGCTGTAGCCCGGGTCCCCGGCCGAGTCGGGGTGCATAGACCGCACTTCAGTCGCGGTGTCTTCTTATCCCGAAGCGATCAAATCTCCGTCCCGGTCTGACCCGGACGGGCTACAGAACCATAGCCCGTGCAGATGCTCACCTGAACAGTTGCGGAAAAAGTTCCTTTGATTGTCATTCCGAACGGAGTGAGGAATCTCTCTGGGTTTGAAAATCAGAAGAAAGAGAGATTCCTCGGCACTCAGCGCGCCTCGGAATGACAACGATTTGAATTTTTCCGGTAACTATAAAATTCGGCGCAAAACAAATCGCTGCTCCCGCCTCAGCCGAAAATGTCTTTGACTTTATCGAACAACGAGGAATCGCGCTGCGCGGGACGGTTCTCGACAGGAAGTGTCGCGCCGAGTTGCTCGAGCAGGCGGCGTTGATCGCGGGTTAGCTTCGTCGGCGTCACCACGTGAATATTCACGTACAGATCGCCTTTCCCTCCGCCATGCGGATCGGGCAATCCCTTCCCTTTCAAACGAACGATTTCGCCCGTTTGTGTGCCTTCAGGAATCTTGACCGTCTCTTCTCCATTTAGTCCGGGCACTTTGATTTCTGCACCTAGAGCAGCCTGTGCGATTGTCACAGGGACCGTGCAATATAAATCCGCATTCCGCCGCTCGAAATAGGGATGCGTCCTGACTTCCAGGACCACGTAAAGGTCACCAGGTGGACCGCCATTGTCGCCGGGCTCGCCTTCTCCTGGCACGCGGAGCCGCGTATTTGAATCGACGCCAGGGGGAATTCGCAAATCGATCGCGCGGGTGCGTTCGATGCGGCCTTGGCCCCGGCAGTCCGGGCAAGCCTCTCTCACGATTTGTCCCGCGCCGCGGCAATCCGGGCAGGTGCGGGAGATCGTGAAAAAACCCTGCTGGTAATGGATCTGGCCGCGGCCGCCGCAGGTCACGCAGGCAACGACTCCTACACCCTTTTTCGCCCCTGTTCCGTTGCAGACTTCGCAGAATTCCAGGCGCGGAAGCCGGATTTTTGTGTTGACGCCGGCCGCCGCTTCTTCAAAACTCAATTTCATGTCGTACCGGAGGTCCGCGCCACGCTGCGAACGATTGCGCGCGCGGCGTCCCCCAAAAATATCTTCGAAGCCGAAAAAATCGCCGAAGATATCCTGAAATTCGTCGAAAATTGTCTGATTGACGCCGCCGTCAAAACCGCCGCGTGAAAGTCCCGCAAATCCGAAGCGGTCGTAGGTGGCGCGCTTCTGTGGTTCGGAAAGAATCGCATACGCTTCCGTGGCTTCCCGGAACTTTTCCTCCGCTTCCTGCTTTTTTTGAGGGTTGCGGTCCGGATGCCACTTCAACGCTGCCTTGCGGTAGGCGGATTTAATTTCGTCGGCCGAAGCGGCACGTTCGATTCCAAGCACTTCATAGCAGTCCCGTTTTTGACTCATCGGCGAATTTAGCTGGGCTCCCTAATTTTCAAATTTTCCTGAATTCGTGTCCTCATTGGTATGAACGACGACACGCACAATCGCGGGCCGGACAACACGCCCATGAAACATGTACCCATCTTGGAAGACGTGGAGAATGAGACCGTCGGGATGGTCTTTCGATTCGGCGCGCTCGATGGCCTGGTGAACGTGCGGATCGAAAATCTTCCCGGCGGCATCAATGCGCTCCACGCCGTGGCGCGCGAGGGCATCCCAAAGCTGTTTGCGGATCAGCATCATGCCCTTCCGATATTCCTCGTAGGCGGGATCGTCGTGCGCCTGGAGCGCCCGATCGAATCCATCGAGGACGGGAATCACATCCGCGATCAGACGTTCGACGCCGCGGCGCGCCTCATCATGGCGGTCGCGCTCGACCCTCTTCCGATAGTTTTCGAAGTCGGCCTGGCGGCGGACCAGCGTCTGAAGGAGATCTTCTTTTTCCGCGCGGAGCTTGCCGATCTCTAAGGCGAGCGCTGTCTCCTCACCTGGCGCGGGACCACCCGGCGCAGAGTCTTCTCCCAAGAACGACGGCTCGCTGGGCGGCGGCTCACCGGTGTCGTACGAAAAGATTTTTTCTTCCTCGCGTTTAGGCTCCGCCACTTTTGCTAGCTCCGATCCAAAGTTTCACTGAATGCGCGGGCGACAAATGCCACCGCGGTAATGGCGCGCTCGTAGTGCATGCGCATCGGGCCCAGCACGCCGACCGTTCCCGGCGACTGGTCCTGGAACGAATACGGGGCGCTGATCAGCGCAAGGTGCTCGCCCGCCGGATCGATCCCTTTCACGCCGATCTGAACGTGCACCGGATCAGGCGTGTCAATGCAACCGGCCAACAGTGCGATGAGCTTGTGCTTTTCCTCGATCGCTGCCAGAACTTCCCGCAACTGGGCCTGATCGGTAAATTCCGTCGTAGCCGCCATCTGTGCGGCCCCTTCCACATAAATCCGCTGTGTCGATCCTTGCTCCAACATACCTGGGTCGCACAGCGTCAGGGCGTCACGGGCCAGAAGGTCGTACCGTTCGTGTTCCTTCGCCAGACGGGCGAGGAGATCGGCTCGAATGGTCTCGAGCGTGCGCCCGACATAGTGGCGGTTCAAATAGTCAGCCGTGCGGTCCAGATCCGGCTGTAGGAAAACCCTCTCCGGCCGAATGATTTTGTCCCGTGTGGCTCCGCCCGTCGAAACCAAAACAATCACAACACGCCCGTCGGGCAACAGAACGAAACGAATATGTTCGAGGACTGTTTTGGCGATCGGCGGCGACACAATAATTCCCAGGCCGCGCGAAATCTCCGCCAGGACGTGTCCCGCGCGCTCCGTCACTTCATCCGTGGTTGTCGCCGACGCGAGTTCGCCGCGAATCCAGCTCTGGTCTTCCGGGCTCAACGTGGCTTGCGCCGCCACCTGCTGCGCAAAAAAGCGATACCCTGCCGCCGTTGGAACTCTACCCGCCGAGGTGTGCGGCTGGTAGAGATAGCCCTCTTCCTCGAGGTCCGCCATCACGTTCCGAATCGTGGCGGGGCTAAGGGATTCCACGTGCCGCCGTGAAATCGAACGTGAGGAGACGGGCTCCCCCGTCTCAATGTACGCCCGGACGATGGCGGAAAGTATCTGCCGGTTGCGTTCGCTGTGTGGGGCAGAATGTGACATCGCTTGAACGACCCAAATCTCTTCCTACATTGATTTTATGCGCAGGAATCGTTCTCGTCAAACGACATGACGGGTTGAGTTGTTTCCAGTCCCGCCAGGGACGAAAGAGCGTAGCCCACCGCGGAAGCGGTGGGACCGTGTTCGCGCGGAGAACCAAGCCCCGGAGGGGCGGCACATGGTTACCCAAAAGCGCATCTCGGATCGTATCCCACGCCATGCTTCCGAGAAAGGGACGCGCGATTGTGCCGCCCCTTCGGACCTTTATTTCATCGCGATCCATGCCCCCACCGCTTGCGCGGTGGGCTACGGTCTTTCGTCCCTCACGGGACTAGGAGCGAATGTGCATGCCCGCAACAAACATGTTCAACTGTGTTCAGTGGTATCCATCTGTGCGCGCTGCAAGCGGTCGGAGTAATCGATATAGAGCGTCTTCCATTCGGAGTAGAAATCGATGGCGGCCGTTCCGGCTTCGCGATGGCCATTGCCGGTGCTCTTGGTGCCTCCAAAGGGAAGCTGGATTTCAGCTCCGATCGTGGGCGCATTCACGTAAACGATGCCGGTTTCGAGATCCCGCATGGCGCGATACGCTAGGTTCACATCCCGCGTGTAGATCGAAGCCGAGAGGCCGTAGTTCACGTGGTTCGCGATCTCGAGCGCTTCGTTAAAGGAGTCGAACGGAAGCAAGGCAACGACCGGGCCGAAGATTTCTTCCTGGGCGATGCGCATCTTCGGATTCACATCGGCAAAAATCGTGGGCTCGTGGAACCAACCGGTGGCGAGTCTGCCGGATTCGGCGCGATGTCCTCCGACAACGAGCCGTGTGCCCTCATTCTTCCCGATTTCGACGTACTTCATCACGGTCTGCAATTGCGTTTCGTTAACCAACGGTCCAATTTCAGTTTCTGGATCGAGGCCGTCCCCAATTTTGAGAGCTCTTACCCTCTGCGCAAACCGGTTGAGGAACTCTCTATACACTTTCTTGTGAACCGCCACCCGGCTGGCAGCCGTGCAGCGCTGTCCGCTCGTGCCGAACCCGCCCCACACCGCGCCTTCGACAGCGAGGTCCAGGTTCGCATCGTCCATCACGAGGATGATGTTCTTTCCGCCCATTTCGAGATGGCACGGCTTGAACGAAGACGCGCAGGCCTGGTTGACCAGACGGCCCGTGTCGGTCGACCCGGTGAAGCTCACCGCCATCACATCGTCGTGGGCCACAAGCGGCGCTCCAGCGTCGGGTCCCATGCCGTAGATCACATTGACGACTCCAACGGGCAGGCCCGCCTCGGTCAGAATTTGCACTAGGTTATACGTCGAGAGGGGCGTGTCTTCGGCTGGCTTGATCACCACCGTATTGCCGCAAATCAGCGCGGGCATGATTTTCCACGATGGAATCGCCATCGGAAAATTCCACGGCGTAATCATGCCGACCACTCCCAGCGGATCGCGCACCGACATGGCGAATTTGTTGGGCAGCTCCGAAGGGACTGTCTGGCCGAATAACCTGCGTCCTTCCCCGGCCATGTAGTAAGTCATGTCGATGGCTTCCTGCACGTCGCCGCGCGTTTCCGAGAGCGGCTTCCCCATTTCCATGGTCATGTCCCGCGCCAGATCTTCCTTGCGTTTTACCAGAGTTTCCGCGGCGCGATAAAGAATCTCCGCGCGCTTGGGAGCGGGCACGAGCCGCCATTTTGCGTAGGCCGCTTTCGCGGCGTCCACCGCGTCGTTCACATCGTCCTCGGTGGACGACGGGAAAATGCCGATGAGTTCAGAATGATCAGCGGGATTGCGATTCTCAAACGAGCGCCCGGACCGCGCCTCGACCCACTCTCCATTAATAAAATTTTTGTGAAACTTGGGAACGGCGACTGTGGCCATATTGCCTCCTGAAGGTCTGCTGACGGGAGGTCCGCTGCACGAACCGGAAGAACGCGGACGGAATTTCCGCGCAAAATCTGAATGTAACAGAGGGGCCGGAAAGCGTCAAACCGCGCCGCCGTCGGTAGAGGATTTAGATTCCGCCAAGCCGTTTATCAGGAGATGGACAACCTTACTTAATACTTGAACTGTATGGTAGGCGCTGGGCGGCAGGACAAGGTTTGCCTTCGTGTCCCTTTGCCCTATGCTGCTTGATTTCAACGTATAGGCTTTCTCTTCGTTCTTGTACTTCCGCTCGAGCTTGCTCGCTGTGTAACAAATCAGGACTGAGAGTATTTAGTTTGTTGTTTAAAGTGATGAGCTGATTCACGAGATCGTCTTTCACCTTGCACGTATCTCCCGATGTCATGTGGTCAAACCTCATGATTGTTAGATGCATGATATTCACCATGCGTCTGATAGCCGTTCCTCGGAAGCAATGGTTGCTCATTTTGAGTCAGTGCTGAATACCACGTGGAGTGTGCGGGAAGGCTCGCCTACGATACTGCCTGGACGCTGAAAACTCGCCCACTGTTGCCCCTCATCTTGCACCTAGTC
>Ga0137409_10007231_pt1 | contig 11424 bp, 9 predicted proteins | sample CZODoug1_16funga_FD_122059 | JGI IMG/M metagenome (GOLD analysis project Ga0137409, IMG submission 122059) | Vadose zone soil fungal communities from Angelo Coast Range Reserve, California, USA - CZODoug1_16fungal (Hybrid Assembly) | ecosystem: Environmental > Terrestrial > Soil > Vadose zone... | reverse complement strand
TACGAAACCCTCGCCCGGAAGTTCTTCCGGCATACCAATTTCCTGTATCTCGGACGAGGGATTCATTTTCCGATCGCACTCGAAGGCGCTCTGAAGCTGAAGGAAATTTCCTACATCCACGCGGAGGGCTATCCGGCCGGCGAAATGAAGCACGGCCCCAATGCTCTGATCGACGAAAATCTTCCCGTCGTCATGCTGGCGACGCGAGATGAAAACGATCCGGAATCCATGACGCGGTATGAGAAGAGCGTATCCAACATCAAAGAAGTAAAAGCGCGCGACGGGATCGTAATTTCCGTTGTCACCGGAGACGATCAACTGGCGCGCGAAGCTTCCGATCACGTGATCGTCGTGCCCCACACCATCGAAATGCTCGCGCCGCTGCTCGAGGTCATACCCTTGCAGTTGCTCGCCTATCACATCGCCGTGCGCCGCGGCTGCGACGTGGACCAGCCACGCAACCTCGCGAAGTCTGTAACCGTAGAATAGTTTTGACCTTCCCAGGCGACAATCATTCCAAGGTCTCGATTTGCGATGGCATCTTGTCGCATACTCCTTGAATATCTGTTTTTTCGGTTGAAGCGCGCCAGTGTCAAAGAACGAATGAGCACTTAAAACCGTGCAGGCCGACATCGTTCGGCTGGCGAAGTAGGGCCAAATGGGCCAACTGGCTTGGCACCCCAGCCCTTTTTCGAACGCCGAAAATCGCAAAAATAGCTCTTGACAGTGGCCAGGGCCGGGTGTTGAATGGCGCCCGGTGTTCCGACGATTGGACCACTTGGGCCCCCAGGAGTTGCCTCTCCATGGCGCTGGCCAAAGTCGAGATTGAGGCTGTCCACAAAACCAAGGTCTATAAGACTGTCGCCGATCAGCTCCAACGCAAGATTCGCGATGGACTGATGAAGGCCGGTGACTGGCTTCCCCCCGAACGTGAACTTGCCGAGATGTTCCATGTCAGCCGCAGTTCTCTGCGCGACGCCATCCGAAACCTAGAGCAGCTGGGACTGTTGGAAGCGCGCCACGGAGAAGGCACGGTGGTGCGCGATCCCTCCGCAGAGTCCCTGGTCAATCCACTGGCTACCTTGATCGCGAATCAGCGAGAACTCCTCAGTGACCTGCTGGAATTCCGCCGCATGATCGAGCCCACACTGGCTGCGCGCGCTGCCGCGCATGCCTCCGCTGAAGAGATCACGCAGATGGCAGAGATTTTGGGGCGGCAGAAGGAAAAAGTGGATCGCGGCGAGCTGGCCATTGAGGAGGACTCTGAGTTTCACTACGCCATCGCCTTGGCGGCGCGCAACGGCGTGGTGCTGAAGGTTCTGGACGTGTTCATGGACCTGATGCGCGAGAGCCGGGAGCGGTCGCTGCAAGTCGCCGGCCGCCTGCAAAAGTCGTTCCTGGGGCACGTCCGCATCCTTAGCTCGATCCGGCGCCATGACGCGGCCGGCGCGGAAGCGGCCATGCGCCAGCATTTGGAAGACGTGGAAGATATCATCCTGAAGAAGCTGTAATTCGAGGGAGGAATCACCGATGGGACGCTTATTCGCAGTCGAGGTGGTCTACCGCGGGATTTTCCAAAAGACCTTGTCCAAGCGCATCACCCGGGCCATCGTCCTGGCAGCGCATAAAGAAGGTAAGCCCGGCATCTCCTTTGGGCGCTATGGCGACAGCCCGGAGCGCAATGGCATTCCCGCGAAGGCCTTCGCCATCGTGGCCACCGACGATATTACGCTCGAAGAGGGCATGGCCAAGTACGAACCCAAGGAAGTGGACGTGAGCATCTGCGTGGACGACACGCTGTGCAAGGGCGTGGAGTCTTGGGCTTGGTATGGGTTGCAGCCGATCAACCGTCTGACCAAACCCAACGGCACGCTGATCGTGACCTCGCGCGAAGAGCCCGAGGCACTCGTGGCCATGTGCCACCGCAAGGAAACCCCTTACAAGCTAGCCATCGTCAAGGCCATACCCAGCTATTCAGGATTGTGGGTTTTCAAGGATGACCACACCGACGTCCGCATCCTGGGCGCCCTCTCCAAAATCCTGCCGGAACTGTTCAGCCTCAATTCGGTGCAGCAGGTGATCCTGGAGGACAGCAATAATCCGCTGAAGGCTACCTCCGCCGCTCGCTCCTACGAGCGCGTCACAACGGTGACCGTGCCACCCAACCAAGGGAATCCCGAGGTGCCTTATCAGTTTGTACTGCCGAAGTGGCATGAAATGCGCGACGGAATCTCCATTCCCGCCATTGCGCAGGGCCATCAAATGGAGGACCCGATCACCCACAAGACTGGCGGCTTCCAGCCGGCGCGTAATCCCACGTTCAAAAAATTCACCACGCGCACCATGCGACCGGTGGTGAACTTCGACACCTGCATCAAGTGCGAGCTGTGTTGGCTGCAGTGTCCGGACTCCTGCTTCGACGTGACGCCCGAGGGCCTGTACGACGCCAACATGGCGGCGTGCTGCGGCTGCGGTGTGTGTGAAGCGGTCTGCCCGGTAGCCAATTGCGTCACGATGGTCAGCGAAATCGCCTTCGACGACAATGCCAGTCAATGGGAGATGTGGAGGAAGGATAAGGAAGGCTACGGTAAGTGGCTGCAGGGCAAGATCGAGCATCGCTCGGAACGGTCTCACGGTTTCAGATATCGCGGCCAATATCAAGAGCAGGTCCCCGAGATGTTGGGAATTGCCGAGAAGGCCTGAGCTCCGCTAAAGGGGAGAATCACTATGACAGCGACAGCAGTAGCGAGTGGTAAGGATACAGAAACGACCGCCCTGATTACCGGGAGCGAAGCCATTGCAATGGCTTGCAAGCTCGCCGACGTGGACGTGATCACCGGATACCCGATTCGTCCCTACGACACAGTGATCCAGTATATTTCCCAGCTGATCGCCGACGGCCAGCTCGATTGTGAATACGTTGTGGCCGAGGGCGAGCACTCGCAGTTCGAGATCGTCAAGCATGCCTCGACGGTCGGGGCGCGGGTGTTCTGCGGAAGCAGCGGCGTGGGCTGGATGTACGCGTTCGAGGCGCTCACCGTGACACCGGCGCTGCGAGTCCCCATGGTGGTCATGGTGGGGAACCGAGCCTTGGACGATCCTGGAGCCTTCGGCGTGGAGCACAACGACGCTCTGGCCGTGCGGGACCTAGGCTGGCAGCTCGTCTGGGTGGATAGCGCACAGGAAGCACTGGACACCGCGCTGATCGCTTACCGCGTGGCCGAGGACCGGCGTGTCTTCTTGCCGTGCGCCATTAGTTGCGACGGCGCATTCCTGACGCACTCCCAGGGACTGGTGAAAATTCCCTCGCAGGACAAGGCTGACGCCTTCCTGCCCCGCTACAACCGCGGCGACCTGCTCCTTCATCCCGACAATCCCATCACCGTGGCGCCGCAGGCCAATGAGGACTGGCTGATGGAAATCCGCCGCCAGACAGCTGCGGCCATGGAACAGTCTCCCATTGTGATCCGCGAAGCCTATAAGGAATTCGAGAAGATCTTCGGCCGAAGCTACGGGAACCCCTTCTTCGAGGAGTACATGACCGAAGACGCAGACGTCGTGCTGATCGGTATGGGCACGCTGTCGACGCCGTGCAAGGTTGCCATCCGCAAGATGCGCCAGGAAGGCAAGAAGGTCGGATTGGTGCGCATGCGCTGGTTCCGGCCGTTTGCCGCCGAAGAACTGGCCAAGACGCTCAGCCGCTTCAAGGCGGTTGGGGTCATCGACCGCGACTTCTCCCTCGGCTCCCCTTATCTCAGCGGCGTGCTGGCCACGGAGGTTCGCGCGGCCTTGTATGCGAGTGCCAAACGACCGCCTCTGGTGGGCTTTATTTGCGGCCTGGGCGGGCGCGAAGTTTTGGTGCCGGACGTAGAGAAAATGGCAGGAATTGTGTACGACGCGGCGGCAGGGAAGCCGCAGCCTTTGACGCACTGGATCGGAGTTCGCGAATAAAAATTGCTAGGCGTGCCGTCTAGGACGGCGAGGAGGTCAAGGACATGGCAACGATCCCGGAAATTCAGACCATTCCCAAACTGGACCCTTTCAAGGGGATGAAAGTAATTCCGCTCGATGAGTTTTTCACTTCCGGTCACCGCACCTGCCAGGGCTGCGAGTCGGCACTGGTGATGAAGTTGATGGCCAAGGCGGCAGGGCCCCGGTCGATCATCCTGGGCAGTACCGGATGCATGTACGTCGCGAACACGACGTACTACAGCACTTCGTGGGTCATCCCCTGGATGCACACGCAGCTCGGCAGCAGCGGCTCGGCGGCGCTGGGGACGGCCATGGGTCTGAAAGCGCTGATGCGCAAGGGCAAGATGAAAAGGGAGGCCATCAACGTGATCGCATTTTGCGGCGACGGGGGTGGAGCGGACATGGGTCTTGCCGCGATCTCCGCGACCCTCACGCATCCCGATTATAATCTCCTCATTTTGATGTACGACAACGAGTCATATGCCAATACGGACATTCAACTTTCCGGCAGCACACCCTATGGCGCGAACACCACCTTCAGCCCGCCGGGAAAAATGAAGCGGATCATGCACCACCGCTGGAAGAAAAACATGGCGGGGATGTTGGCGGCCGGCCACCCCGAGTGCAAGTACGTTGCCACTGTGGATATGTCCTACGGTCTGCAAGCGATGAACTGTGTGCGCAAAGCGCTCTCGATCGGCGGCCCCACTTTCATCCATTCGCTTGATCCCTGCCCCAAGGGCTGGGACTACGATCCGATCCAATCCCATGAACTGGGTGAGTTGGCGGTGACCACGGGAGTCTGGCCGCTGTACGAGGTGCAAGAAGGTGTCCTCAAGCTCTATGGCAAGACGAGGGAGATCGCCGAAGGCCGCTACAAGAGGGGCCCAGTGCGCGACTATCTGTTGAGGCAGGGTCGATTCGCTCACTTCACGGAAGAGGACCTCGCCTATTTCCAGAGCAAAATCGACCAGATGTGGGAGAAGTGGCTGATCCCCGGCGTGATCCCCTTCCGCGCTGAAAAGGGGTTCAAGCTGAACCAAATCGAGTAGCGCGCGTCGCACTTCTAAGCCGCGAATCTTGACTGAGGCCGTCCAAGTCAGCTTTCTCGGAGTGTGGCCCTGGGCCTCTTGGCATGTGCTTCCATGTTCCGCTAATGCGTTTATCGGGAGCAGCCCTGTTCTAGTGGACGGTAACTCCTCAGCCACAGCACAATTGTGTCGTACATGCCTCTCGCTTGATTTTCACGTATCATTTTAGTCTAGCCCTCTGGAGGAACCAGTGTCATCTGGCCAGGTTGCCTACGCACAAAAGCGTCGAAGTACGCGGATTGACCAAGCCGTACCGCTCGCAGTTCAGGGTCTGGGCGCTTACCGTGAGCCCTACCAGGAGCAAGTTTCTACTCTCTCGATCAGTTGTCACGGCTGCGCGTACCAGTCGAAGTATGAGGTCATTCAGGGTGAGGTCGTCTATTTGGATGTGAGATCGTCCCAAGAAGGCTCTTCTCATGGCTCCAACCGGGCAAAAGTGAAATGGGTGCAAAATCTCGGGGCCAAAGGGGGGTTCCAGGTCGCGGTAGAGTTGGAAGTCGCTGGCAATATCTGGGGGATCGCAACCCCGCCCGAGGATTGGTTTCCAGCCCGGGTGAATATCGCGAGTGACACTTCTAACTCCGGGCGAGAGTTGCATGTGGTTGCCCGGACGGAACAACAAAGTTCTGGCGGGCTCCACGCTTCACCTGAAGCGTTCAGCGTAAAAGTGGCGCCCGCACCCGGTTCTGGCGGGCTCCAGGCGTCGCCTGAAACGTTCAGAGTAAAAGTGGAGCGCGCACCCTTGGCGGTGTCGCCGAACGCAGAATCTGGCCAAATCTCTCCTCTCCTAAGAAACGATACACTTTCGTCACCATTATCTTCACTTTCTCAACTGATGACCGGCTTGGGTGAACAGATTCATGTCATGGCTTCGGAAGCTGCAAAAACGGCTCTCGCCGAGCAGAAGAGCCGGTTCCTAGACGAGTTTCGCTTGCAGTTGCGGGAGGAAGCAGTTAAAGCGATGCAGTCCTTGATGCTGGCTTCCAAAGCTGATTTCACCGAACTCGCGTTGAGGGAATTGAACGAGGCGAATGAGGCCGGCGCGCGGACCAAGTATGCCCACTGGACGAAAAAGATTGAGCAAGACATGGAAAGCGCCCGGCAGCACATGATGATTCAAGCAAAAGAAGTAAATCAAAGCTTGGACAGCATGGCAGCCAGCACGATCGAGCGGGTGCAACGCAGCATGGAAACTTCCCGCAGTGAAGCGGTGGACCGATTCGTGTCTCGGCTGCGGGACCAGATTGCGCCCATGTTCGTGGAAGCAAGGGAAACCCTGCAATCATTGACAGCTTCCGAAACGTTATTCAAAATAGAATCGCAGACTATTTACGCGGGGCTCGAGAGCCAAATCGAAACGAGCGCCAACGCAAGGTTGGCCAGAGTTCGTAATGAACTAGACAATAACTCCACCGCTATCGCCGCCAGGACCAGCGAAACCTTGCTGAAACTCTCTCAAGACCTCGAAAAAGCCGCGCGAGAGCATTTACAGTCTCTACTCGTTTCCATGGGGAGCCAAGTAACCAAGACTCTGGAAGAGAGAACAGCGGAGATTTCCCGCGAGTTCTCGGTTAGGCTCGAAGGCTATACCCGAAGCTATCTCGAATTCATCGGCAAGTCGATTGCCGAGATTCCGAAGAATTCGCCGGGGCCATCCCGCGAATAGTGGTGTAGACTGCCGCGACACTCTAGGAACCTTGATTAGAGGCGCGGGAACATGCGAATTATACTTGCAGCGCTGCTTTTTTTTCAGACCCTTTCGACAAGCCCCCTGCTGGAAAATGATTTCGTCCGCGTGTTCCGGAACAGCGCGCCATGCGCGGCGGGTGCGGCTTCTTGCGGAGATCGCATTGTGGTGGCGCTCGGCTCCGTAGAGGTCAGCGGTCAAAAGATGGAGCGAGGCGACGTCAAAATATTCAAGACAGGCGAAAAATACTCACCGCCCAAAAGCGGAGAATACCTCGAAGTCGTGATTAAGCCCGGCCATCCGAAGGTGGCGGCCCTACCCGCTGGTACGCCTCCCGCGCCGGCCAACAAGGTTTTGTACGACGGAAAAGAATTCACAATCTTCGAGGAGAAAATGGAGCCCGGCGAGCTCAGTTCGGGCCACAGCCACAACCAACGCCTGGCTATTTTCCTCAATCGAACGCAAGTTCAACAGTGGACAAATTATTGGCAACGGGAACCCAGCGGGGAATCGGAAACCAGAGAACTAATTCCTGACCAGGTGACCTTCCGGCCGGCCGTGGCTCACATATCCAAAGATGTAGGCATTGTTCCTATTCGCAATATCCTAATCGAATTTAAGCCTCAGATTTTTTATCCAGACCTGCCGCCTGCCCCGCCCCCACAAATGAGACATGAAGGACAGTGATGCAATTGTTGGTAAGTTGTGGCGTCGGCCCGCGTGTTCCTAACCCCTTCGACAAACTACTCACTCTCAATATTTACCGCATAATATGCAACCGTTTTCGTCGGAACATCCTTGAACCAGTGCGGCGTCTTTGCCGGAATCGTAATCACGTCGCCCTTGGTCAGGTGGTGAGTCACCCCGCCTTCGATGCCCGCGGCCCGCATCTGGTCGGGAGCGGTTCGCTTGGCGTCCACCATGGTTCCCCCGGTGATGAATGTCGCCTCGCCTTCGACCAGGATGAAGACGTGGTTGGTACGGTCATGGTATTCAACCGGTCCCGCTTCCCGGCGATTGGCCAGCACGATCAGCCCCGGGTCGCTCACGATTGGTCCGCCTTTGGCCATTACTGCCGAAACCTTGTCGTGGTCGATGTAGTGAACGGCTGCCGGGACACCGCCTCCCAGGGAGTTCGCGGCTGTGGTTAGCAAAACAGCCAGAGTTAACAATGTCGCTAGTTTCAGTAAGAACTTCATTTCGTTTTCTCCTTTTCGATCTGAATTTTCGTCCTAGCGGTTGCCTAACTATTCAGCATGTCTTCGCTTCGATTCACGTAGAGCTTCCCGGCGCGAATGGCCGCCGCGCTCTGGAGTTTCTGGCGCCCCATTCGCTTCTTCCCGGTGCTGTCCGTAAAAAGAAATGATCCTTCGCGAACCTCGAGGATACTTATATCCGCCACAGCGCCGGGCCGCAAACTGCCGAGCTCAGCCTCAAAATTGAACATGCGCGTCGGTCTGACCGTAACCCGTTCAATCACCTGGTCCACGCTCAAACCGAGGAGCAGAAACTTCGAAAGCTCCTTGACCAGATCGTAGACCGGTCCGTTGTAACTTAAACCTCCGAGGTCCGTGCCGATTGTGTCGGGCAGGAAATTCTGTTGCAGACATTTTTCGGCGACGTCCAAGTCCAGATGAGGTCCGCCGTCACCCACGTCAAAAAGAACGCCGCGCTGCCGGCAATCCAACATTTCGGGGATGATCTTCCCATTTGCATCGAGCGGTCCGTGCGGCCGTCCGGTATAGCAGTGCGTCAACACATCGCCCTTTCGCATTTGGACGAGTATCTCCGGCAGAGTTGAAAAGGAATCCCCCACGTGCACCATCAGGGGCAAATGGGAAATCCTCGATGCCTCCAGCGCTCTTTTCAGAATCTCGAGATCGTTCGAACCCGTGATCTCTTTTGAAAGCCGGACTTTGATCCCTACGACGTCGGGCTTGTTGGTTTCGGCAGCCCGCGCAGTTAATTGCGCGTTCACCCAATCGAGATTTGCATAGTTCCCGATCAGTCCCAGCAGTGTACCGCGAGCCCCGATGTCCACCAATGCGTAGACACGAGTGGCCGAAGGCTTGATCACGTATTGCCGGAATCCGGCGATGTCAGCGTAACCCGTCGAGCCGGCGTCCACCGCCGTCGTAACCCCACGGCCAAGGCAGTATTGATCCGCGTTTAGACCTGTGGGACCCACTCCTTCGAACACGTGGACGTGCACATCGATGAGCCCGGGCGTCACAATTTTGCTTTTACCAGAAATAACCCTGAGAGCCCGAGTGGCAGCGATGTCCGGCGAGAGTTCCAGAATCTTACCGTCCTTCACCGCCACGTCCAGCGGCGCGTGCAGATTCTGCCCGGGGTCAATGACCGTGCCGCCTTTAATCAGCACGTCGCAATCCGGCGTGGCGGCCTGTTCCGCACCCTGAGCAGGAGAAGCGCTCGCTGCCTCGAAGTTGCCGGAAGCCAGCAGGCCCGAGCCTACAATTAATTTAGAAAACTGTCGGCGGGTCAGCATGGAACGGATCATACGGCCATTTCATGCTGACTTCAAAATGGAAATGTGGGGTGAACGTCTTGCCCGTTCCCGATACCAGCGCTCGTGCCGTACACGTCTCAGGGGATCTGGCTGGACGGCGTGGCCGGTGATGCTTGTGTGTTTTGAAGTTCCTGCTGGATTTCGTCTCGCTGCTTTCGGGCTTGACCAGCGAACGGGCCTGTCGGCGCGAGTTTGAGATAAGCATTCAAGTCATCAAGCAAAGCCGGATTATTCTGCAACTCAGTGTGGATGTTTGCCAATACCAAGTGAAGGTTCGGGTTGTCTGGGCGGAGCTTGATGGCCGCGAGAGCGCTTGTTTCTGCTTCGGCGGCGCGGCCCAACCCGAGGAGTGCTCGGGCTAACTCAGAATTTGCCTGCCAGGAATTCGCATTGAGCTCGACGCCTTTGCGCGCAAGCGGCTCAGCGTCGGCGAACCGCTCGCTGTTCGACAAAAGAGATGCAAGCCAAAACAATGCATCCACGTAATGCGCGTCACTCAAATCGAGCGCTTTGCGCAAGACGCGTTCAGAGTCGACGACGTCGCCCAGGTCCATATACGCGACGCCCATCGCGGTGTAGGCCTCGTAATACTCCGGATACTGTTGTGTGGCGCGCTCAAACTGCTTGATGCTCCCCTTATAGTCAGCCTTCCCGTACAGCAAGGTCAGCCCCTTCTGCATAGCGTCGTGCGCATTGTGCGGAATAGAAAGCTCTCGCTTGGAGACCGTTGGGCTTCCAGAATATACAGTGCTCGCTGTCGGCATGCCACGAACTTCGAGCATGAGGCCGAAGGTCGACCCTTGGATTTGCACTTGCTCGTGGGTGGATAGGTATCCCATCTGTTGGTCTACAACTAGATCATAGGTGCCAGCCGGTATATTGTTGAACTGAAAGTTTCCATTCCCGCTTGTAAACGCGGTGGCTACTGTCCCTCCTGTAAATGCGCGAAGATCCACACGTAGGCCATCGATTCTGGTATGACTCTCGGCGTCGAACACCATACCGCTCACCGTAAAAGCGCGCGGTGTGATTGTACCCATGCCTGAGGTGGGTCGCGGTGTAGTCGTCGGATTCGATGGTTTTTGCGCGGCGATAGGCTCGGAAACAAAGAACAGGACACAAATCAAGATCGGCGTAAGGAAGCGATCAAAACCTAGAAATCGGCGCATGGCTCCTCACCGAACTGATTACATGAGTCTACACTTGACATACGCCCTGGAGCAACCGGAGAAAGGCAGGGCGCATGTCGTTATTTGATTTTAACGTATTTCCTCAACTTGTGCGGACCGACGTCCGCCGCGTAGATGGTCCCCTTGTCATCCGCCACAATGCCTGACGCCCCGGAAATACGGCTCACGTCGGCTTGGGCCAGGTCAGGGTCGGGGATGAAGGCCCTGAGCGAGCCGTCTTTGGCGCTGCCAACCGTGATACCTCTCATGTAGCCCGGGTTCACCGTCGAATTCGATTGCGAGTCGCTCACGTACAGGTTGTCGTCTTTTGCAACATACACCGCGCTCGGCCGGCCAAATTGCTTCCACGCGGCAATGAAATTGCCCTCCTGATCAAAGATTTGGACCCGGCTGTTGCTGCGGTCGGCGACGTACACGTGGCCCTGGGAGCCACCGATCGAGATGTCGTGGGGCTGGTCGAACTCGCCAGGCCCCACTCCGTGGTGTCCCCACGTCTTGATGAACCGGCCGTCCTTCGAAAACTTCACCACGCGATCATTCTTGCCGTGGCCATCTGTCACAAAGATGTCGCCATTGGGTGCAATCGCAATTCCGCTCGGTTGATCGAAGTTGTCCGGCCCGCTCCCCGCTGCGCCTTCCTTCCCCAGCGCCATCAACACCTTGCCCGTTGGACTCAACTTAAATACCTGGTGTCCCCGGACCACGCCGTTCGAATCCTTAGCTGACATGCCGAGGACAGTCTCGTCTTTATTTGCGTCACTCGCCCAGATGTTTCCCTGCGCATCAACAGTAAATCCGTGTGGAAACGCGAACATTCCCCCGCCAAAGCTAGTCAGAAGCTTGCCCAATGGATCAAATTCCAAAATCGGCGGCTCAGTGCGGCCGACGCAGGTGGCATAGCCGGCGGGTTCGGTGTTGAAACATCGATGAAATACCCAGATGTTGCCTTGGGGA
>Ga0137409_10004803_pt2 | contig 11425 bp, 9 predicted proteins | sample CZODoug1_16funga_FD_122059 | JGI IMG/M metagenome (GOLD analysis project Ga0137409, IMG submission 122059) | Vadose zone soil fungal communities from Angelo Coast Range Reserve, California, USA - CZODoug1_16fungal (Hybrid Assembly) | ecosystem: Environmental > Terrestrial > Soil > Vadose zone... | reverse complement strand
TGCCGAAAGACGGCGTCCGCTTCGGCGAAGCTCTCGAGATCGGCGAACAGCGCGCCGAGCGGCACGAGATCTTCGAGGCGGCCGCTCGCCGCGGCGATCCGGCAGCGCGCTGCGAGCACCGCGTCGAGCTCCACGCCGCAGGCTTGGTCTATCGCCAGCGACTGGCGCTCGATTGCCTCGCGCGGACCTCCCATCTGCGCCGCACGCGCGAGACGTATCCGCGCATCGCCGAAGCGGTGCACCGTCGAAGCGACCTCGGCGTAAACGAGCTCGGCGCGATGCGAGTCGTCCGCCTGCGCGAATCGCGACGCGAGCAGGTCCAGGCGATCGAGCGCATCGAGGTCGCCGAGGAATTGTGCGGCGAGGCGCTCCTGGTCGACGATCTCCTCGGCCACGCCCGGCAGGCACGCGTCATCCGCGAAGCGCGCCCAGGCGCGGCGGCGCGCGCTCTCGAGGTTGATCGCGGCGATCTCGCCGTCGGTCGCCGGCGGACCGGAGTACTCAGGCTTCAAGGTTTTGCTCGGTTTTGCGCGCGAAGCGTGTCTTCAGGCTGTCCAGCCCGGACTTGACCAGTCCCGATACCTGGGCCCTCACGAGAATGTCGGGTTGGTTGTTCGCCAGGAACTGCACCGACCAGCCGACGACGCAGCCGCCGCCTTTCGGTTTCACTTCCAGTGTTCCCGCATAGCGGGAGGCGGAAACCCCGGCGACCAGCGCGTAGCGATACCAGCGCTTCGAGTCGTCGACCGCCTCGAGGCGCTCGACGATTTCCTTGCCGACCACCGTCGTGAGCCTGCGCAGCTGGCCGATTCCAGTGCCGCTCAGCTCCACCCTCGCGACCGCCGGATGCCAGTCCAGGCTGAACCGCCCGACGATCGCCCACACCTCGTCCGGCGCGACCGCAAGCTCGACGGATCCGGCGACGGTCTGCACTTCCATGTTCGGCGCAGCGAAGTACGGGAACACCTTCATGCCGGGCTTGGTCGCGCCGGTCGCGCCGCCCTGCAGGAACTCGCGATCGCGGTTCACGAGCCAGGTGAGCAGGATGTCGATCGAATTCGCGTCGACCGTGCGGCCTCCTCCCGTCTGGTAAGTACGGCCGTGGATCGTGCTCTTCTCGATCTCGAGGTGGCTTTCATCGGTGATCGGCTTGGCGACGTCGAACAGCAGAAAATCATCGAGGAAGACATTCGCGTTGGCGGCGAGGGCTTCCGGAGTCCAGTCGGCCTTGCCGTCGAGCCCGTCCCAGACGGCGAGGCTGTCCTTCAGGCGCTGCAGGAACAGCGGCTGCAGCGCCTTCGGGATCGCGAACGGCGTTTGCTGGTTCCACAGGTCGCGCAAATCGTCGATCCCCGGCATCGCGGGATTGTTGAACCGCATGTTCGTCTGCTCTGGGCGTCCGACCCAGTCGATGCGGCGCGCTGGATATCCGAGGTGGCCTGGCGGCTGCGGAACGGGAGTGGTCTCGGCGATAGCGCCGAACAACGAGCCCTTCGCGGGATCGAGCGCGCGGCGCGTATCGAGCTCGGCCACGATGCAGAGCACGTTGTCGTGCTGCAGCAGATTGGGAAGCTTCGCGAGCTTGCCGATGTCCCAGGCGAGGTAGAACGGGTCGGAACGCAGCCCGGCGAACACCCGGACATCGCCCTCCGGCGTCGACGCCCCCTGCTCGTCGTTCACCGTGAGCGACAGCTTCCGACCACCCGGCAGCGTGCAAGTGCCGCGCTGGACGGCCTTCCCGGCCGCATCGCGCTTCAGGACCTCGAACCGGAAGCTGAAGCGAATCTCGTCGTCCGCAGGCCGAAATTTCGCGGCATTGCCGACGCCCGCAACGCTCGCGCGGCGAACGACGATCGAGTGGTCGATGGCGTTCGAGAAAACCGCATGCTCTCCGGCGGAAGGAAAAACGCACATGGCCAGCACGGTGCGCGCCGGGTTCTCCGGACTCGTAAACGCAAAGAGGTCGGTGACATCGGCCGCGGGCTCGCCAATCGACCGCGGACCGTCAACGTGATCGGACATCGTGAGCCGAGTCCTGCTCGGGTCTCATCAGTGTTTGCGTTGCCATGGCTATTTTCTCCTTGGTTGTGGATGTAGTTTCATCCGCTCAAGTTCGCGAGCCAGTTCAATGCCGATATGCTCGGCATGAAGAAGTACTCTCCGCCGCGAAGCACGTTGAACGTTTCGATGCCGCGGATACGGCGTCTTACCGGCTCCTTCGGAATCGTGAAGGTCGCCCCTTCTTCCTGGCGCCCGATGATCGGGTCACGCTCGCCGTTGGCCCCAATGAAATCGCCGTCGTTGATCCACTCCTGCTGCAGAAATTCGATCGTGGCCATCGCCTTGGCGCTGATGAACAGGAAGATGGCGCCGCGCGGCACCTCGTCATCTGCTTCGGACAGCGCGTTCGGATCGTAAGGTGGTCCATACGTCGTGCCGCGCCTTATCAGGCGATGTATGTTGACGTCAGTCAGACGGGTGAGTTTCGTGTCCCGCGGGTTCATGCGCCGGATATGGCATCCGAACGGTACCTGCCGGCCACGCGGGTCGTTCGCGTAATCGAAGTTATTGTTGCGCTGAGGGTCGGCGCCGAGCGCAGGATTGTCTACATCCGGCGCCAGCGTCAGCGGGGCGCCGCTGCGCCAACGGCCCACCAGTTTCGCGGCGACCCATTCCCGTTCTTCCTCGGTGCTGCCATTCGCCCGAAGGAATCGATTGAACGCGCCCACGCGCGTCTGATACTTGCGGAAGCCGGCATAGGTGCTGTTTCGGCCCAGTATGTCCGGCTGCGGCATCGGCAGGAGAATCCCGGCCTCGCCAGGATAGCCAAGGATGAACTCGCCGGCTTTGATCGGCCGACCGTAGCCAGGCCGCGGCTCAACGCCGCTGCCCTCGATCGCCGGTTGGTCGATGCCGTCTTTGTACCCGAGCGAATTGAGATCGCCAGGCTGTGCGCCGAAGTCCTGCATGGCGAGCACGCTGACCCCCGAGAAGCCCTCGTATTGCTCGCGAGCAACGGCGAGGGCGCGGCGCCGATTTTCCTCGGAATCGCTGAATGCACTGACGCCGATATGGACTTGACCCTGGCCGAACGGCTTCTCCCAATTCCTCGGATCGTTGACCCCATCGTCGCCAAGCTGCTTTGCACGCGCGGCCATGCCGACGCGAAACGCCTCGGGGAAGCTTTGCAGCGACTCCTTCGGAAGCCCGAGCGCCTCGAGGCCCGCATAGCTGATTCCGATCTCCAGCCAGGCAGTCGCCGCATTCCACCAATTCGTCGCGGAAGCGATATGAGGTGCCAGCCGGCGGATGAATTCCCGGCCCGCTCGAGCATCGTCGATACGCAGGAGTACATGAGCACCGAAGTACGGCGCCGGCCTCGGCCTGAGGACTGTCGCCTGGATCTCATGCAAGTCGAGCGCCGGCGCGGACGTCGAAACATTGCCGCCGAGGGATTCCGTGACCGAAGACATGGGAGATCCTTTCAAGGGTCCGGGTCCATTGCGCCCGGACCCCCAGCGAACGATTGGCCGATGCAGCTATCCGATCTTGTCGAGCAGTTCCTCGACGGCCTTGCCGACCTTTTCGAGCCGTCGGGTCTCCGCCGCGGTCAGGTTCGGGCTGTTAACGTACCAGGCCTCGGCCGCGATCTGGTGACTGGCGATCCAATCCGCCGCCGCCTTCGGATTACGCATTCCTGGATAACCCTCGCAATTGCACAGCCACAGATCCATGGCATTCGGGATCTTCGTCGCGAAGTCTTCGATGTAGGGGTCAAAGTCGCCGTCATAGGCCGTCGCGAAAAGCAATTTCGTGTCGTTGTCCACGAACACGAAGCGCATGTCGTGGACCGTGCCTACCGCGTCCGCCGCCCGGAAGTTCCCTTCCAGCAGCTGCAGCAGGCCGCGCAGCCGCTTCGCTCCACCTTTCACGAACGGAAGGAACACGCAGAGCTCCGAGACCTGGCCCTGACGAAGACCGATACGGCCGGCCTTTTGCGCATGCGGCGGCGCTGCCAGCTCTTGCGTGAGCATGGGGAGGCCGTGCTCCAGCGCGGCTCTGCCCACTTCAGGCGCGTCGGCATAAAGCTCCCTGAGCTTTTGAATCTTCTCGTCGACCGTCAAACCCTGTTTTGGCCGATTCGCTGTTGCCGTCTGCGTTGCCATGGCTCTTTCTCCTTTCGGTCGTCTTCAAATGAACTGCTAGGCGGCGGCTACCGCGCGGTCGGCCGTTCTCGATGCAGGGGGCATCAGCACCGCTCGACCGACCAGGCGTCCGTGCTCGAAATCGTCGTATGCCTGCTTCGCGGCGCCGAGCGGATAGCGGTCCACGAGGATCTTCAGCCGACCCAGGGCTGCCAGGCCCACTACCTCCTGCAACGCGATGCTGCCGCCGTTCAGACTCGTCACAAGCTCCGAGCCTGGTGGCACTTTGAAGAAGTCGAAGGGAATCGAGCCGCCGCCCGCGCCGACCACGGCGAGGCGGCCGCGCCATGACAGCGCGGCGATTGCCGTGGTCAGTGTTGCGTCCACGCCCACGCAATCCAGCACGAATGTGGCCCCGATCCCCTTGGTGAGGTCGCGAATGTGTTTCGCTGCGTCAGGCCCGCTCGAAACAACGTCGTCGGCGCCGAACTCGCGGGCCAGCTTCAATCTGGCCTCGCTCGAATCGACTGCGAGGACCCGGGCCCCAGTCAGCTGGCGCAGGAATTGAACCGCGTAGAGTCCCAATCCACCGATGCCGATTACGACGGCGGTACTACCCGGCCAGATTTTGGGAAGCCCAGCCTTGACCGCGGTGTAGGTCGTGATGCCAGCGTCCGTCAGCGGCGCGGCCTCGACAGGATCGAGGTCGCCGATCGGTACCAGAAACCTGGCCTCGGGGACGAGGACGTGCGATGCGTGCCCTCCGTCATAACCCACGCCGGGAGCGCGAATCGCCTTCTGGTAGAGGCAGTGGTTCTCCTCTCCGGAACGGCACATGTGGCAGTGCCCGCAACTTGCCCACGAGGGATTGACCGCGACAGCGTCACCACGCCGGAACCCCGTCACGCCCGTTCCCAACTCTTCCACCCACCCGGCAATCTCGTGTCCGAGAGTGAAGGGTGGCGGCTCGTCCTTCCAGTGCTCCCGGTCCCGGGAGATCACCGTCAAGTCAGTATGGCAAAGGCCGGAGCCCGCGATCCTGACCACGACCTGCCCAGGCCCCGCGTGGGGCTCGGGAACTTCCCGGAATTCCGGTTGCGTCTGTGCCTGCAGGAGTCGGTACGCGAGCATGCGTATGGGCGTTCAAACCGTCTCGCGCCTCTGCTGCGAAGAAGCCGAGAGCGACTGCCCCCTGACGAACGCGAGCAGATCGCGATTGATGAGTTCGGGTTGTGTCGTGCACATGCCGTGGGGCAGCCCCGGGTACACCTTCAGCGTGCCCTTTTTCACCAGCTTCGCCGAGAGCAGCGCGGAGTCCGCGATCGGCACGACCTGGTCGTCGTCGCCATGCAGGATCAGCACCGGCGCGTCGATCACCTTCAGGTCCTCGGTGAAGTCGGTCTCCGAGAATGCCTTGACGCAGTCGTAGAGCGCCTTCGACCCGCCCATCATGCCCTGGCGCCACCAGTTGCGAATGATGCCCTCGGAGACCTTCGCGCCCGGACGGTTGAATCCGTAGAACGGCCCGCTCGGTATGTCGATAAAGGCCTGCGTCCGATTGACCACCGCGGTGCGGAAGCCGTCGAATACCTCCATCGGCAGCCCGCCGGGGTTCTTGTCCGTCTTCAGCATGATCGGCGGCACCGCGCCGATCAGGACCGCTTTCGCGCAGCGTCCCTTGCCGTACCGCGCGACGTAGCGCGCGACTTCACCGCCGCCGGTCGAATGGCCGACATGGACGGCGTCGCGCACTTTGAGATGCGCGACGAGCTCCGCGACATCGGCGGCGTAGGTATCCATCTCGTTGCCAGTCGCGGTCTGCGAGGAGCGCCCGTGGCCGCGTCGGTCGTGCGCGATGACGCGGTAGCCCTGCGCGAGGAAGAACAACATCTGCGCGTCCCAGTCGTCCGACGAAAGCGGCCAGCCGTGGTGAAATACGATCGGCTGTCCAGAGCCCCAGTCCTTGTAGTAGATCTGGGTGCCGTCCTCGGTGGTGAAGGTGCTGCTGCCCATTGGGTGCTCTCCTTGATTGGGTTGTGCAGCGCTAGCCGCTGCGGGTATCACGATTGCAACCGCTCCCTCGGCGGTGCTGATGAGGACGTTGCGACGGCTTTGGTCGACGGCTTGGTCCGGCTCCGGACTCGTCAACGGTTGCGTTGTTCTGGCTGCGCTCTCCCTAGCCGATCTTGTCGAGAAGCTCCTCAACCGCCTTGCCGATGCGCTTGAGCCGGTGAATCTCCGCCACCGTCAAATCCGGATGGGCGACGTACCAGCCCTCTGCCGTGATCTGGTGCTTGGCGAGGTAGTCCTTCGCCCCGGGACTGCGGATTCCGGGCCAGCCGTCCCAGGCCGAGTCGATGAGGTCGAGATAGTCCGGAATCTTGCTCACGAAGTCATCGATATAGGCGTCCCACTCGCCGTCGTAGCTCGTGGCGAAAAGCAGCTTCGTGTCGTTGTCGAGGAACACGAAACGCATCTCGTGGAGAGTGCCTACGAGGTCCCCTCCGCGTTTGAGGTTGCCGCGCAGCAACCGCAGGAACGCGCGCAGCCTCTTGGCACCGCCGGGTGCCAGCGGGACGATGATGGTCAACTCCGAGACATTGCCCAGACGGCCGCCGACGCGGCCGGCGCTTTCCACCGGCGGTGGCGGGGTTGCCGAAGCATCCGACGTCAGCTCCCGGAGTACGTTCTCCAGCGCCTTCTTGCCCAACTCCGGCGCGTCGGCGAACAGAGCCCTTAGCTGCTGGATCTTTTTCTCGGCGGTCTGGTCCTGCTCGGGTTTGCTCAGTGTTTGCGTTGCCATGGCTACGTTCTCCTTCGGTGAGGTCGTGCCAGCTTGGCGCGGCGGCAGCGCAGCGCACCGACCGAAACCGCGCTATTTGACGGTCTTCAGGTAGCCGATGATCTCGGCGCGCTGCTTGGCGTCGGCCACGCCGGGGAACGGCATGGTGTTGCCCGGGATCGCCTTCTGCGCGTCGGCGAGGAAGCTGTCGAGCGACTTGTCGTCCCAGACGGTTCCGGCCTTCTTCATCGCCGGGCTGTAGCGGAAGCCCTCAGCGGCCCCGGCCTTGCGCCCATATACGCCCTTGAGGGTCGGTCCCAGGCCGTTCTTGCCGTCCGCGCTGTGACAGGCGGCGCAGGCGGCAAAGGCCGCCGGCGCGTCAGCCATCGCGGGCGAGGCGAAGACGCCGCTGGCGATCGCGAGCGGGGCGGCAATTCCAACAAGTCGTTTCATGGATCGTTCTCCTGGTGAGTGATGGCTTTGCTGCCCCGGCACCCTCTAGAGATGCCTCGGGCGCCCGAGGTAGCTTGACAGGTCGTCGCCCAGCTTCAGCGCGAGCGCGCCGGACGCGCCCGCTACCTTGATCAGGAATACCCGGCGAGCCGGTGCCTTCTCATTCATGGACGACCTCCTTTCCTGGAGCATCCGGCGGCCGTGCGACCACGGCATGTCGCGCACGCATGCCTTGCGTGTCCGCTGGCATGGAGAGCTCACGGATGTGATTTGGCAACAATGTTCCGCAAAATACGGTCATTCGATCGTCGACAGCCGACACAGCCGCAGCCGAGCGCGCCTTCCGGCAGCCCTAATGCTCCGGGGCATCGTGCCCGAGGTCTTCGATTAGGCTGAGTCTTTTGAAGAAAGCTGAGCGCAGTCGCACGCACGAAGCGCCTGCGAAACAGACGCAAGGGAACGTATCCCGCGGCGGCGCGCGCGCGACGCCTGTCCTGGCGGGGGCGCCCTAGGGGTGCAGCGCGCGCGCGATGCTCGCGGCCAGGTCGCGTGCCAACAGCGGTTTCTTCACCACCACGTCTGCGCCGACGCCGTCGGCGCGCAGATAGCCGCTCATCAGCACCACCGGTATCGCGCCTCGAATGCCGCGCACCTCGCGGATCAGCGCCGAGCCGGACATGACCGGCATGCGCTCGTCGGTGAGAACGGCATCGAAGCGCCGCGGGTCGGCGCGGAAGGCGGCGAGCGCCGCGGTACTGGAGGTGAAGCCGACCGGCGTGTAGCCCAGGTGTTCGAGCGTCTCGGTGGCCAGGCGCACCAGCGGCTCCTCGTCGTCCACCACCAGCACACGCTGGCCTTCGCCGCGCGGCAGCGGCGGGCTCTCGTCCGCGCGCCTCTCCGGAGCGATGCCGGTTCTTCGCAGGTAAACCGTAAACGTGGTTCCCTTGCCGGGCTTGGTGGCGACGTCGATCGCGCCACCGGCATTCGTCACGATGCCGTGCACCAGCGACAGGCCGAGGCCGCTGCCGACGCCGGCCTCCTTGGTGGTGAAGAACGGATCGAACATGTGCTCGAGCACGTCGTCCGGAATGCCGGTGCCGGTATCGCTCACCCTCAGCACGATGTACTCGCCGGGGACGATCGAGCCGACCGTCGCCGGCCGCGCCGTGTCGAACGTGGCTGTCTCGAGCGCGACGCGCAGCGTGCCGCCCCGCGGCATCGCCTGCACCGCATTCGAGGCGAGGTTCATGATCACCTGGTGCACCTGGGTAGGATCACCGAGCATCGCCGCCCGGCCGGCGCTCAGCCGCGGCGTGACGGTCACGTTCCTGGGCAGCTTGGCGGCGACCTGGTCGAGCGCTTCGCGCACCACCGCATCGACGTGCACCGGGACGCGCTCGCCCACGCCGCTGCGGCTGAAGGCGAGGACGCGGTCGACGAGCGCGCGGCCGCGCTCGCCCGCGGCCATGATGCTGTCCACGTCGCGGCGCAGGCGCGTGCCCTTTTTTGCGTCACGCAGCGCCATCTCGCCGTAGCCGAGGATCGCCCCGAGGATGTTGTTGAAGTCGTGCGCGATGCCGCCGGCCAGCGTGCCCATCGCTTCAAGACGCTGCGCCTGGAGAAGCTGCGCCTCCATCTTGCGCAGCTCGTCCTCCGCCTGCCGGTGCTCGGTAATGTCGCGTCCCATGGCGTAGATTCGCCCGCTGTCCGGCGCGGCGTTCCACGATATCCAACGATACGAGCCGTCCTTGGCGCGGATCCGGTTTTCAAAGCGCAGGGTCTTGTGGCCACTGGCGAGGTGGTCGAGCTCGGCGCGCGTTCCTTCCCGATCGTCCGGGTGCAGCAGCCATTGGGACGATTTGCCCAGCAGATCCGCTTCCGACCAGCCGAGGGTGGCAGTCCAGGCCGGATTGACGCTGAGATATGTGCCATCCAGGCCGGCGATCACCAGCAAGTCCTGCGAGACGTTCCAGATTTGCAGCCGCTCCCGCGTCTCGGCCTGGACGCGCTGTTCGAGCGTTTCGTTGAGCTCGCGCAACGCCGCTTCCGCGCGGCTCCGCTCGATCGCTACCGCCGCGGCACGGGTCAGCAGCTCCACCATCCGTTCGTCGCGGGGGCTGGGATCGCGAGCCTCGAAGTAGTAGAGGGCAAACGTCCCTAGCACCTTCCCTTCGTTCGAGAAGATCGGCTTGGACAAGCAGGACCGGAGGCCGAGCGGGTCGGCGAACTCACGGAACTTGACCCACCTCGGGTCGGCCGCCACCTCGGGTACGACGACGGTTTGCCGCGTGGCTGCCGCGTGGCAGCACGGCCCGATCATCGACGACACGAGCACGCCGTTGGTGGCCTCGCGATAACTCTTGTCGAGACTTGGCGCAGCGATGCCGCAAAACATCGTTGCATCTTCGTTCAAGCAGTGAATGCACGCGATGACGCGGTCGAGCGACTCCTCCTCCATCGTGCGGCAGAGGAAATCCAGCATGCCTCCCAATGGACCACCCTCCGCGACGGTCTCCAGTGCGACCCGGGTAACCTCCTCGCGACGCAGCATTCTCTGCGATGCCGTGATCACGGCGGCAAGGTCAAGGTGCTCGACAGGCCCGGGGCTCGTCCCGGTTGGAGCGGCGGCGGCTTCCTCGGTCCGCGATAGGGGGCCGCGCTGCTCGATGATCTGCTTCAGCAAGGTTCCCACATCGAAATAGATGCGCGCCGAAGTGATCTGCCGCCTCGTCGGGTCGTAGTCATAGACCCCGCAACCGGGCAGTTCGATGCGGGCGTGGGTTGCCGCGTGACCGGCGAACGGCCCCCTGTGCTCGGCCTCGAAAGTGAATTCCACGAGCGCGGCGTCTCGCCCGTGGACGATGTTCTTCACGAAGTGGCGATTGCCGGGGAAGGCGGTGATGAAGGGCCGAACGAACTGCTCGCGAACGGCCGATCGTCCCTGCATGAGGCTGCCGGGAATCTGAACCGTCACGTTGTCCGCGTAGTAGGACAGGATGCGGTCCTCGTCCTTCCCGCCCCACGCGGCGTAGTACCCGGTGATGAAGGATTCGATATCAGCGACGGATCGCAGGGCAGGAGTTGCTATCATGGCTATCGCTCTCGTTCAGGTGTCAACGCCGCACGGATTCTGCAGGTATCCGGTCATGAGGCTGCTGCCTAGGAACGCAGCACGCGCGCCAGGCTCGAAGCGAGGTCGCGGGCGAGCAGCGGCTTGCGCAGGACATCGTTCGCGCCGAGCTCGCGCGCCTTCAGCGCTGCGACGCCGCTGACAAAGCCGCTCATCAGCACGATCGGAATCGACGGGTTGATGCGGCGCACCTCCCGGATGATGGCCGAGCCGGTGGCGCCTGGCATGCGCTCGTCGGTGAGAATGGCGTCGAAACGTCCCGGATTCGCGCCGAATTCCCGGAGCGCGCTGGCGCTCGAGGTGAAGCCGACCGGCGTGTAGCCCAGGTGTTCGAGCGTCTCGGTGGCGAGGCGCACCAGCGGCTCCTCGTCGTCCACCACGAGCACGCGCTGGCCTTCCCCGCGCGGCAGCGGCGGGCTCTCGTCCGCGCGCCTCTCCGGAGCGATGCCGGTTCTTCGCAGGTAAACCGTAAACGTGGTTCCCTTGCCGGGCTTGGTGGCGACGTCGATCGCGCCACCGGCATTCGTCACGATGCCGTGCACCAGCGACAGGCCGAGGCCGCTGCCGACGCCGGCCTCCTTGGTGGTGAAGAACGGATCGAACATGTGCTCGAGCACGTCGTCCGGAATGCCGGTGCCGGTATCGCTCACCCTCAGCACGATGTACTCGCCGGGGACGATCGAGCCGACCGTCGCCGGCCGCGCCGTGTCGAACGTGGCTGTCTCGAGCGCGACGCGCAGCGTGCCGCCCCGCGGCATCGCCTGCACCGCATTCGAGGCGAGGTTCATGATCACCTGGTGCACCTGGGTAGGATCACCGAGCATCGCCGCCCGGCCGGCGCTCAGCCGCGGCGTGACGGTCACGTTCCTGGGCAGCTTGGCGGCGACCTGGTCGAGCGCTTCGCGCACCACCGCA
>Ga0137409_10007230_pt1 | contig 11426 bp, 11 predicted proteins | sample CZODoug1_16funga_FD_122059 | JGI IMG/M metagenome (GOLD analysis project Ga0137409, IMG submission 122059) | Vadose zone soil fungal communities from Angelo Coast Range Reserve, California, USA - CZODoug1_16fungal (Hybrid Assembly) | ecosystem: Environmental > Terrestrial > Soil > Vadose zone... | reverse complement strand
GGAATGGCAGACGCTGAGGACTTAAAATCCTCCGGGGATTTTTCCTCATGGGGGTTCGACTCCCCCCCCGGGCACCAACTCTTCGGAAGCGTTCGCCAGTTCGAACAGCTTTCGGAAACGCGTTGCCAACTTCTAACCGCGCTGTCCACTTCCCAACGCTGCTCCAAAAGAAGTATAACCACGAGTATCAGGCTGTTAGCGCCACGCGGCGACGAACGAGTGAGCAAAATGTCAACGAAGATCCTGCTCGGGCCCACAAACGAACTCCACGCCGGGGTGCATGGTTCGCTCATAGCAAATCCCCCCGCAGGATACGAATATGTGAAACAGCCAGCAACGCACTACTTTCTCCTGCCCAAGACCACTCGCCTCCGCAAGCCGTTTTCGCCTCACCGTTACTTCCACCTCGGCGAATTCCTACACTTCCGTGCGGATCTACCATGGGTTCACTCATCCAGATTTCCCGTGCTTAATCGGAGTGCGTGGGTCATGGATCTAGACAATTTTGGTTATCCGTTTCTTGCTGGTAGATCGATCCTCAATCCCAAACAGAGACAAATTCTTCGTGGAGGCAACAGTCTCCCCGAACAATACCTATTGCGAGTGAAAAATATGCTCTTCGCTTGTGCCCACCCAAGCTGCCGGGCCGTAGTGTTTCGGACGGAGACCGCGCGGCGAAGCGCTGAGGCACAAATCTCCGCCATCGGACTAAGGAAGTTCAGTCGAGACTTCCTCGTCAAATCCCAAGTTGTCTATCCTGCCCAAGCTCCCGCGTCGAAGAGGAAGGTCATGGGGAAATGGAAGAACGTCGAAGCCCGCTGCGCACCATTGACTATCATCTTTTGCGGGCGCGACTTTGCCGTGAAGAATGGCGACCTGGCATTGGAAGTGTTTGCTCACCTGCTTGGATGTCATCCCGCGATTCGTCTCATTTATATCGGAAGAATTCCCGAGGATCGGCAGCGCGCGTTTGCGGACGTACTGAAAAGGATTGAGCACTACCACGATCCGCCAAAAGCTCAGGTTCTCGCTCATCTGGCGGAGTCACACATCCTTTTGCATCCGTCATGGAGTGAAAGTCTTGGAATAATTTATCTCGAGGCATTTGCGGCAGGCCTGGCGGTAATAGGTGCATATGGCGAGCAACTTCGCCACATCCCCGAGATATTAAATCCCGAAGGCGCCAGGGTCGTCGACTTTCTCGAAGGAGGTCGGACGCAATGGGTTCGGTCATATGTGTCGATGCTCCGGTCTCTGATTGAATCTCCTGACATCGCGAAGCGAATGGGTTGCTGCAACTACGATCTGGTGGCATCACATACAGGGAAATTCTCAATTGCGTGCAGAGACAAAGCGCTGAACGCGGCTTACCGCACGTTTGTGAAGGGGAAAGTCGGTCTGCGCATGGAAGAGTTACCGAACTGGAAAGATTCGGTACTTTTCTCCATGGATAGCGACGAAATTCAGGTCGACTTCGCTAAATATGCCGCGGAAGTCAGTTTTTCCGGATGTAATCTCGTCGCGTGAATACGTTCGAAACCATGAAGGAACTTGGCGCCTGCCCAAGCAGAGCCTCCGCGTTTGATTCCCTATTGACTTTCACAATCGTTTGGCGTAAGAAGCGCCACAAGTGGCAATTTGAGTGAGGAGTTATCATGAAAAAGACAGTCGCTGCCAAGAGGCCATCGTTCGTCGAGCGTGAACTTTCCACGGGCGGCACGATCCGAATTCCCTACAAGATCAAGAAGGCCGCTGCTGGCAGGCCAGCTAAGTTTCAGGTTGCCGGACCCCTGAAGCTGACCAAAGTCGCTTTGCCAAGCGCAGAGCTACAAACCACTGTCAAGACTAAGTCGGTACCTGATGGCGGGACAGTTTGGCTCCTAATCGGTCCCCTATGGCTCAAGTCAAACGATCACGGAACTGACGTTGTGAACCCCATTCAGCGAGACGTGAAAAAGGTGCTCGCGGCGCTGAAGAAGCAAGTAGCAGCCGGTCAAGGTGTTCGGTAGCAAGGCAGGGATCCCACTGCCGCCCGAAGCAGCCATTCAGAGGTTTCAAACCCAAGATGCACTTTGTCTTGAAGCTCAGCAAGCTCTGTAATCTGCGCTGTACATATTGCTACGAGTATGACGAGCTTGCCGTCAAGGATCGGATGCCGCGTGAGGGGCTCGAATTCTTCATTGCGGGCGTCGCGGATTTTGCGCTGCAGCAGCGCGCGCGTGGATTGCCGCCCTCGGAATTTCGCTTCGTTTTCCACGGCGGCGAACCTCTGCTTCTTCCCGACGAGTATCTCGCCGCGCTGAGGGATTATCAGTGTAAATTCCTTGACCCGCACAACATTCCGTACGGGAACATCCTACAGACCAATCTCTTTCGCGTGTCAAAATCGAAGATTGAGCTATTAAAAAGCCTGGGAATTCGTCTGGGTGTCTCCGTAGACGTTTTTGGCGACCAACGGGTGACGCTATCGGGCAGCGATTCACAGGATCGTGTACTTGGCAATCTCCAGATGCTTAACGACATCGGCTATTTGAACAACCCCGGTGTGGGCGCTATCTCCGTCCTGCATAAGGGAAATATCGCACACGCCGAACTCATCTACGACTTCTTCAACGAGCTGCGCATCTCTTACCGAATTCTTCCTCTCGAATCAGGGGCCGTTGACGAGGCGCCTATGCGCTTTCGGCATCTCATGATCACCAACGTCGAGAAGGTCGCTGTCCTGAAGCAAATTGCGGAGCGCCACGAGCGGCTGAACAAAGGCATCAAGGTTTTGCCGCTCGACGATTACGAGCAATCGGCACGCCGTTACCTCGATGGCACTCAGGCCCTGCCTTATGACTTCCCTGACAGCGAGTGGGCGCTCATCGTCAATACGAATGGGGATGCTTACAATTCAGGTGACGAGTATCGCCCTGAAGGCTACATGGGCAACGTATTCCGGCAAAGCTTGACCGAAATCTTCGCCAGTGAAACCTATGCCGCGACCGTTGCGATGCGGCGTGCGCGGATGGCCACATGCCAATCGTGCCGCTATCGCAACGCATGCACTCGGATTCCGATTGCCGAGATGTATGCCTGCGAACGCGAGTATGAAGCTGACGGCAAGCTTCAATGCGCCGTCGCGCTTCCGTTGATTACGTATTATATCAAACGACTTCGGGTAATGATCCCATCAACAGCCCAGGCTGTTTTGGGCGGAAGTGCCCGTTAGCTCGCCAGACATCGGTCCTTCGGTAACGGGCAAGCGCACTACATGGACGCGTAGCCTGGGCAATTCGAAGCCCTCTTCGTTCCGCGCTACGGGATGGTGTAGATTCAACTGATGTGGCGCACTGACATGGCAATTCTTGTTCTTTTTGCCCTTTTCGCTATTTCGATTTTCTCTTTCTTTGCAGACGCGGGCACATCTCCATCATCCGTCGTGGCGCCGCCCGCTGGATTTACTTATCTTGGTTTTGATCTCAATACGTATCCCGGCGACGCGGCACTCCCCGTCCTGCGCGAGACATTCTCTTTCGGCGGATACTGGCTCAGCGCTCCCCCGGAGGCCAAGCAAAACACGTGGGTAGGCAAACGCCGAGTCATGCTCTCGCAAAAATTTGGCTTCCTTATCCTCTATAACGGACCGCTAAGCCGCGAACTAAAATCGTCGGGGCAGTCCGGCAAAAAGGGGACAAGTGAAGCTGCGAATGCGGCCGCTGCCGCGAAAAAAGAGGGCTTTCCGTCTCACGCGATTATTTTTCTAGATGTCGAGGAAGGCGGCCGTTTGCCCGCTAACTATCACACCTATCTACGCGCTTGGGTCGATGAACTGGCTCGCGCCGGCTATCGCGCCGGGGTTTATTGTTCGGGCATGACCGTCGACGAAGGCAACGGCGTGACCATCATCACCGCCGATGACATTCGCAACAATATCGGCAGGCGCGATCTCGCTTACTTCGCTTTTAACGACTTCTGCCCGCCTGCCCCCGGCTGCACCGTCCGGCAGAATCCGCCGCCTCCATCCGCAAGTGGAATCTCGTATGCCGCCGTATGGCAATTCGCGCAGTCACCTCGCCGCAAAGACCGGACCACGCATTGCGCGGCCACATACGATCGCGACGGGAATTGTTACGCTCCGGGCGACACGACGCACGCCTGGTTTCTCGACCTTAACTCTGCCACCGCCCCAGATCCTTCCAGTGGACGAGACGGAGCCCCATAGTCGAGATCGAAGCGCAGCGATCGTGTCGAGAAGCAAAGCCAGAGAGGGCAAGCGCCCTCTCCGTCCGCTCTTAGATCTGTCCGAACCCGCCATCCACCGGAAGCTCCGCACCGGTAATATAAGAGGCGTCCGACGACGCCAGGAACGCCACCGCGCCCGCAACTTCATCTGGCTGACCTATACGCTTCATTGGGACTCGGCTCACGATGCCGTTCGCGAATTCCTCCATCGCCTCTTTCGACATACCGGTTCGTGCAAATCCTTCCGGCGTGTTAATCGGTCCCGGGCTCACGGCGTTTACGCGGATTCCGCGCCCAACCAACTCAGCAGCAATCGACCGTGTGAAGGACCGCAGCGCTGCTTTGGTCGCCGCATACACCGTGCCGTTGACCATTCCCACTTCATCGGCCTGAGAGGTGTTCAAGATGATCGACGCGCCGTCGTTCAGAAACGGAAGCGCCTTCTGAATCGTGAAATACGCCCCCTTGGTGTTGATGTCAAACAGCTCGTCATACAGCCCTGTCGTAGTTACGTCGAACGGGGCAAATTTGTAGATCCCCGCGTTAACGAATAGCACGTCGATCTTTCCAAACTTTTTCGAGACCGCCGCGTATAGCTTGTCCAAATCGGCCCCTTTGGCGACGTCGGACTGCACCGCCAACACGCCGTTGCCAATCGTCTTCACTGCCTGGTCGAGCTTCTGAGCGTCGCGTCCCGAAATGGCTACCCGTGCACCCTCTGCTTGCAGCCGCTTCGCCGCCGCCAGCCCGATGCCGCTGTTTCCTCCGGTTACTACCGCCACTTTGCCTTCTAATCTCTTCATGGTCCTCTCCCGTCTTCCGACCCACTTCTACTTGAGGTCAGCCAACTTCGATAGTTAGATGAACATCTAAATATTCCGTTGCATCAAACTGCCAGGGGCTGTTATCAGGGCGTTATTTAGTATCGGCGGGCCGGCAGAATCGGCTAAACTGGAATCGAGCTATGGAACGCGCTCGTATCGAGAAGATTTCAAAGGCTTTGGCCGACGCTACGCGGCTCAAGATTTTTGAGGCCATATCCGCCAAGGAGATGGTTTGCGGCGAGCTCGTCGCCCTACGTGGTGTCACTCCCGCAACCGTCTCCCACCACCTGAAAATCCTAGCCGACGCCGGCCTGATCGAATGCCGCCGCCAAGGGCAATTCGTTCACAACCGCGCGATTCCTCAGACCATCGCGGAGTATTCGCGAGCCCTGGCGCACCTGGCAACCGGAAAAAAGCCCAGAGCACGCAGCTAGAATTCAATCTCCTTCTAGCGTGCCGGATTCGGCAACGCCAACCCCAAACAGTACGTGGCTAGACGCGCTTTTGGTGCGAAACTAGAACAAACCAAATCTAGGGCTGAAAGACTATTTTGGAGGCGAAACCATGTCTGACACTGCGCACGTTCTGGAAGCAAGCCGTTTGATCGAAGGCAAAGGCTTTTTTGAGCGCCTGCTCGATTTTTCGTTTCAGTACTTCATCACGCAAAAGTACGCCAAGCTCCTCTACGGCATCCATCTGCTGTTAGGACTGATCGTGGGCACTTGGTACGTATTCAACGGCTTTCAGGCTTCCACATCGCAGGGCCTTCTGAGCCTCTTGCTTGCGGTCGTAGCTTATTTCTTGTGGATTCTATACGTACGAGTGGCTCTTGAGTTCCTCGTCTCCGTGTTCCGCACCGCAGAAAACATTGCGCGCGCCAGCGGAGCCGGCCGGGACTCCTAGCCAAACAGGATCCCTCTTGATCTGGTCGCCATTTCAGGGTCGGGCATGGTTTTCGCTCGATTCTAGGGGTATCCTTTTCCTCCGCACGGCAATCCAAGCTGTACGCATCGGCGTATGTCGTGTGCGCCGAAATCAGGCCGCCAGAGAGCGCATGCTTTCTGTTAGAGGAGAAAAGTTTATGAGTCCCAGAAATCATCGCACCAATGCGAAAAGCCAACAGCAACTCGAAGCCGGCTCCGACCGCGCCAGCCCTATCCTGCACCAGAAAGCGCGCGAAATTCAGCCGTACGGAAAATTGACGCCCATGCCCATCGCCCTGGATGAAAACGTGCGCGCGGAAAGCGTAGGCAACCTAAACCAAATCCTTGCGGACACCATGACCCTGCGCGACATGTACAAGAAACATCATTGGCAAGTCGCGGGTCACACTTTTTATCAGCTGCACCTGCTTTTCGATAAGCATCACGGCGAGCAGGATGAGTTGGTGGACTCCATAGCCGAGCGCATCCAGCTTCTGGGCGGCATCAGCCTGGCCATGGCTGCGGACGTTGCCGAAACAACTATGATTCCCCGGCCGCCGCGCGGCCGCGAGGAAGCGCCAGTACAGATTTCGCGCTTGCTCGAAGCTCACGAGCTCATCCTCAAAGAAGCGCGCACCATGGCCAAGCAAGCGGTGGACGCTGGCGACGATGGCACCAACGATCTGCTGGTCAGCGACGTGATCCGCACCAACGAACTGCAAGCCTGGTTCGTGGCCGAGCACGTGGTGGACGTTCCACTGGTGCGCGCGGCGAACGCTTAGTTTGCGGACTTCGCGCTTAGCGTCTTGGTCCCCAGGACTTCCAGAAACTTGGACAACCATGCATGGAGTGCGGGCCAGGCCGGCGCTGTGACCAGGTTGCCGTCCACGATGGCTTGGTCCATGCCTATGTCCGCGTAAGTGCCTCCTGCGCCGGTAACATCGGGCGCCGAAGCGGGATAAGCGCTGCACTTCCTTCCCTTCAAGACGTTGGCGGCGGCCAAAAGTTGCGCCGCGTGACAAATGGCCGCGATCGGCTTCTTGGTCTGGTCAAAGTGGCGCACGATTTCGAGTACGCGCGGATTCAGCCGGATGTATTCGACCGCGCGCCCGCCGGGAATCATCAGCGCGTCGTAATCTTCTGCCTTGATTTGATCGAAAGTGGCATTGAGGGCAAAATTGTGCCCCCGTTTTTCGGTATAGGTCTGGTCGCCCTCAAAATCGTGAATACAGGTGGCCACGAAATCGCCTGATTTCTTTCCAGGGCAGACCGCGTGAACGGTATGGCCGACCATCAGCAGCGCCTGGAACGGAACCATCACTTCGTAATCTTCCACGTAATCGCCGATTAACATCAGGATTTTCTTAGACATGCTCGCCTCCCGGAACATCATACAGTTTGAACATCATACAGTTAGTTGCCGCAAACCGTCGCGCGTTGACAAAGAGCGTCGCGGCGGGCAAAATAAATTTGCCTCGCAGTGCTGGCTGGCTCCGCTCGAGCCGGCTTAAACACCGCAAAAGTGCCCGAATGGCGGAACTGGCAGACGCGCTAGATTCAGGTTCTAGTTCTCGCAAGGGAGTGGAGGTTCGAGTCCTCTTTCGGGCACCAATTTTTTCATCTTTCAATTTCTCATCCTTTAGGTGCTGATAGCACGTTTTCTGCGTGCAACGCGCCTTCCGGCGTGTCTTCATGCTTGAAATAGATGTAGGCGTCGCCGCTGCCGCTGAGACGCGCAATTCTTTGTTCCAGTGCTTTGCGTTCTTTTGCTGAATACTCTTGTTTGCGCAAGCGCAGATACGCGAAATCGGCGGTCTGCACATCCGGCGTTTCCAGCTTTTCGCTTTCCGCGTTACACAGCGCAGCGTTGGCCGTACGCAGCGCGCCGTAGACTTCTTCGCTGAACCAGCTCTCGTGGCGAAACTCAAATGCCACTCGGAGCGATCGCGGAAGCGTGCCCAGAAAATCTTGCAGAAGCGTGACATCGCATTTCAAAAACGGCGGCAATTGGAATAGCACCGGGCCAAGTTTCTTTTCCTCGTCCAGCGGCTGAAGCGAGCGGACAAAGTCAGAAGTAAAATCGGCAACGTCGCGCAGACGCGCTACATGTGTGATTTTCTGGTGGGCCTTGATTGCGAATTGAAATCCTGCTGGCGTGGCTTCAATCCAGCCGCGCAGCAACTTTTCCGTTGGGAACCGACGGAACGTGTAGTTCACTTCGACCGTATTTAGGCGGGCGGCGTAGTGATTCAGGAATTTGGCGGAGGCGAGCTTGGCCGGATAGAAGCCCGGCTTCCAGCTCGGATACGCCCATCCTGATGTGCCTGCGTAGATCATGATTCAAGTCTGAATGTCACATGCAGTCGTCAAAGCGGCAGCCCTTCGAGGCTCAGGATAAACAAGTCCGCCGCACTCCAAAAATCTCTCGACATCTTGCGGGCTACTTTGCCAGTAGCGTTTTCCAGCGGGCCCAGGCTTCGGTGCGGGTTTTGCGGTTGGGTTCGCTAGCGTCGGGGGCTTCGCCGGCACGCATGAAGCCGTGGCCTGCACCTTCGTAGGTTACTGGCTCGAATGACTTGCCGGCGGCTTTCATGTTTTGAATTGCTTCGGGAAGCGTGGCGCCGATGCGGGCATCGTCTCCGGCGTAGAAGCCGTAGACCGGGGCTTTGATGCGCGCCATCGCGTCCTTGTCGTCGGGCGGCGGCCCGTAGAAAACAAACGCAGCGGCAAGATCGGGGCGATTGGTGGCGAAGCGAAAGGATTGCCCGCCGCCCCAGCAATATCCGGTGACAAACAATTTGCCGCTGCTGGCCGGCAATTTCTTGCCGTAATCGGCGACGGCGTTGAGGTCCGCGGTCACCTGATCAGGGCTAAGATGGCTCACTGCTTCGGTGGCTTTGCCCTGCGGAAAATCGGAACTGCGGCCGCCGTTCGGCCCCATTCCGGAAAGCAGATCGGGCGCGACAGCAATGTAGCCAGCCTCGGCGACCTGGTCGGCGAGATCCTGCACCCAGTCGGTCATGCCAAAGATTTCGTGGATGACAAGGACGACCGCCGTCTTATTCTTCGACTCGGGATAAACGACGAAAGTCTCGACCGGGCGCCCATCGTGTTTGACGGTGACCCATTCGCGATGCCGAGGCGACTTTTCCAGTTTGGCCTTGGCCCAATCTTGCGCCGAAGCAGCTTGCGCGGTGAGTAAAAGAAGAACCAATGCGATGTATTTCATCGCTGTGCGGCCTCCAAATCGCAGAGCATGAAATTTATCACAGAGTGCGCGAAGCGTGCGCTGCGGGTAAAAAAGAGGCTGGATCTTATTGGATTTGAAGTCGGGATTCGCAGCCGAGCGGATGCCGACATACCCCCACCCCCGGTGTTTTGCAAAAAGAGTCCGTAAACGCTTGAAAACAAAGGAAGGGAATCGTCAAAGGAGCGGCAAGAGCGAAAAAGAGTCCGCAAGTACCTGAAAACACAAACCTTTACGTCAAAGCCAGTCAGTAGCCTAAGACGAAAGATAGAGTGCGCACGCAGTGAGTCGAACTTGGGGACTTGGCTGAACATGGGAGATGGTAGCCGTGAGTATACGGATTAGTAAAAGATTTTTCATTGAAAGGCTGAATTTCGAGGTCGAGCGGCGATAAAGAGGGTTGAACGGTTTCGCGAGGGCCGCTTTTGCGACGAAATGGATGGACGAGGTAACGCATGGGCTGTGAGATAACTTCTACTCGATGATGGGCATCCAGGGGCAGCGGGGTTCGCGCGGTTGGTGGCTCATCATCTTGCGATGGGCGGCGGCACTGATTGTTCTGGGTCTGCTGCTGCATTTCCTTCCGGTGCAGCCGCTACGGGCGGCGATTGCACGAATCCCGGCGTCCAGATTTCTTGCCGTGCTGCTGGGATATTTAGTGGCGCATTCCCTCGGGGTGGCGAAATGGCGGATGGTGGTCAACGCCGCGGGCGCACAGTTGGATTTCGCGACCAGCGCGCAGTGCTATTTCGGCGGGCTCTTTGGCACGCTGTTTCTGCCTTCGATTGTTGGCGGAGACGTGGTGCGGCTGGCAGTGGGAATCCAGCGCAGCCCGCGACCCGCGGGAGTCTTGACCGGGAATTTGGTCGACCGTTTCCTGGATGTGACTGCGCAGGCGGGGTTGGTGCTGTTAGGCGTGTTGCTGGTTCCCGAGTTGGACCTAGTGCCCGACGAATGGGAAGACAGACTGGAAATCGCTTTTGGCGCATTTGCGGCAGGAGTGATTCTGTTGCTGATCGTGGTTTTTCGGTTGCGCAAGAGGATTTTTGCGGGCCGGTCGATGCGCTTCCGGAGGCGCTTGGCGAGGCTGCGGCACGCGTTGCGGGCGGTGTCCAAGCGCCCCAAAGTGTTGGTACTGGGTTGGCTGCTGGGCACCTGCATCCAAGCAGCGTTTCTGATGCTAACAGCGCAACTGGCGGTGTATTGCGGGCTGACGCTACCCTTGCGCGCTTGGCTATTCGCCTGGCCGTTAGCTAAGCTGGCGGCGGTGCTGCCGCTGACGCAGGGTGGGATTGGCGTACGTGAAGCAGCGCTGGTGGCGCTGCTCGCGCCTTTCAGGGCGCCGGGGCATCTGGTGCTGGCCGCCGGGCTGGTATGGGAAGGCGTGGTTATCGCAGGTGGTCTAATCGCCGGCGCAGTAGCGTTCATACTTGGCAAGCAAGCAGACCGCATGGCTATGCGGTAGCAGGTACGCACCCTTCCAGAGCGGAACTATTGACGTCCGCAACTTCCGGGTTCAAGCTGAAAATCCCTTCCTGTAACTCGGCTGTTTCCGAGAGCTGCCCTCTCCAGTCTCATTCGGCGGCGTACAAACGCAGCAGAGCTGTCTCGATGCCGGGACTATGCGTGGTTGCGTTGGCACGCTCCGAACGTAGGAAACGCTCTGGTCGGCAGTGGCCGTGAAACTTGAAACAGGGGGCTTTCCGATATGACTCAGAGACGATTGCGCCTGCTGCTGGCGGAGGGAAATCCCGGCGAGGCGGCAGCAGCGCTGCATGCGCTGTATTCCGGGAATGATCCGGGGCTGGATCTGACGGTGGTATCGACGGTGGCTACCTTGCTGGCAACGATCAAGGTGGTGGACCCCGAGGTGATTCTGCTGGACTTGTCATTAAACCTGCGCGAGCCGATGGATGCGGTGCACCTTGTGCACCGGACGGCCCCGGGAGTGCCTTTGGTGGTATTTGCCGATCCGGCGCAGAAAAAGCAGGCCATCCACAGCCTGACCGAAGGAGCGATCGACTTTGTCCTAAAAGGGCAGATTGATGAGTCCACGTTGGAACGCGTGTTGCGTGCGGCTCTGGAGCGCAACACTCTGGCAGGACTCACCGATCTGCTACGCGACCAAGTGACCGGGCTGTACAGCCGGGACGGTTTTTTGACCATTGGGCGACGACACCAGGAGGAAGCGGTTCGTTCGGGAGG
>Ga0137409_10007228_pt1 | contig 11428 bp, 15 predicted proteins | sample CZODoug1_16funga_FD_122059 | JGI IMG/M metagenome (GOLD analysis project Ga0137409, IMG submission 122059) | Vadose zone soil fungal communities from Angelo Coast Range Reserve, California, USA - CZODoug1_16fungal (Hybrid Assembly) | ecosystem: Environmental > Terrestrial > Soil > Vadose zone... | reverse complement strand
CGGCGTGGCGCGGAATTCGGCCTCGAGACGAATTCGCTCGCCGTCAGCATGAAGGACGTCCAGCGCCGTAAGCGCCTGATGGTCGAAGGGCTGCATCAGATGCACGACGCGCGCACTGTGGCGAGCGGAGTGGAACTGATCATGGGCGAAGGCCGGTTCGTCGCTCCAAGAACCGTTGAGATCGCTCTCAACGATGGCGGCAGGCGACGGATGTTCGGCGAACGCGTGTTCCTCGTCCTGGGTTCGCGCGCGACGATGCCGAAGGTGCCCGGACTCGCCGCGGCGAATCCGATGACCCATATTGAGGCGCTCGATCTCGACCGGCTACCGGCGAGCCTCATCGTGATGGGCGGCGGCTACGTCGGCCTGGAACTGGCGCAGGCTATGCGGCGGTTCGGCTCGCAAGTGACCGTGATCGAAAGCGGCCCACAGCTTGCCAGCCGTGAGGATCCCGACGTCGGCGCAGCCCTTCTCGAGCTGTTTCACGATGAAGGAATTGAGGTGCTGCTCGGTACCGAAATCCGTCGGGTCGAGGGACGGTCTGCCGAGAGCGTGAGGATCCATGCCAAGGACGGACAGGGCGAGCGAATTGTCGAAGGCAGCGATCTCCTCGTCGCGACGGGCCGGATGCCGAACACGGATGGGATCGGACTCGAGCAGGCCGGGGTCGAGCTCAATGAGCATGGCTATATCAGGGTGAACGAGCGGCTGCAGACGACCGCGGCCAACGTCTGGGCAATGGGCGATTGTGCGGGCAGTCCACAATTTACGCACGCCGCCTATGACGATTTTCGTGTCGTGCATGACAACCTCAACGGCGGCAATCGGACCACGAAGGATCGTCTCGTGCCGTTCTGTATGTTCACGGATCCGGAGCTTGTGCGCGTGGGCCGAAATGAATCAGAGGCGCGACGCGACGGGGTCGAATATCGTCTGGCGAGAATGCCGATGGCGAATGTGCTGCGCACGAGGACGGTGGCCGCACCGCGCGGGTTCATGAAGATGCTGATCGGCGCGCGGAGCGACGAGATCCTGGGGTTCACCGCGTTTGGTGTCGAGGCGAGCGAACTGATGGCCGCCGTCCAGACCGCAATGGTCGGGCGAATGCCCTTTACGAGGTTACGCGATGCGATTTTCACTCATCCGACAGTGTCGGAGGGTCTAGTCTTTTTGCTCAGTCAAGTCGAATGCCGCGAGGGTTGACGACACAATTAAGCTTCCAGAGTCCGGTGCTGCGGGCCGATCGGAGTGAGTGAGACGCGCGATGGATGACGCGGTACTGATGCACCGATTGCACTTCGGGTTCACCATCACCTATCACTATCTCTTTCCGCAGGTGACGATGGGGCTGGGATTGCTCATCGTGCTGTTGAAGGGCATCGCGCTGGCGAAGAACGACGCGCGATACGACCAGGCCGGGCGCTTCTGGGCAAAGATCTTCGCCGTCAACTTCGTGTTCGGCGTCATCACCGGCATTCCCATGGAATTTCAATTCGGGACCAACTGGGCGCGGTTTTCGACCCTGGCCGGGGGCGTGATCGGCCAGACGCTGGCGATGGAGGGGATGTTCGCCTTCTTCCTCGAATCCTCGTTTCTCGGGCTCTTCCTGTTCGGCGAAAAGAGGCTGGGACGAGGCGGCCACTTCCTGGCGGCGCTCATGGTCTTCATCGGCTCGTGGCTGTCGGGCTATTTCATCATCGCGACGAATGCGTGGATGCAGCATCCGGTTGGTCATTCGGTGGCGCCTGATGGGGCCGTTCACCTCGACGATTTCCGGGCCCTGCTCTTCAATGATTGGGCGTTTTGGCAGTACGTCCACAATATGGGCGGCGCCGTCGTAACTGGATCGTTCCTGATGGCGGCGGTCGGTGCCTTCTACGTGCTGGGGCGCAAGGATGTCGAGTACGGCAAGATGTTCCTGCGTGTCGGCGTGATCGTGGCGTGCGCGGCCAGCCTCTGGCAGCTGTTCCCGACCGGTGACGGTCAAGGCCGGAACGTCGCGCGTTATCAGCCGGTGACACTGGCCGCGATGGAGGGCCTGTTCAAGACCGCACCATACGCACCGATCGTCGTGATTGGTCAGCCGAACACTGCCGAGCGAAGGCTCGACAATCCGATCACGGTTCCCGCCGCGCTGAGCTTTCTGACTTATCGTCGCTGGAGTGCCGAGGTCAAAGGGCTGGATGCGTTTGCGCGCGAGCAGTGGCCGGACAACATCCCACTTCTCTACTACAGCTATCACATCATGGTTGGGCTCGGCACGATCTTCATCGCCATCATGGTCGTCTCAGCGTTTCTGCTGTGGCGGAAAGCGCTGGACCAATCAAATTGGATGCTCTGGATCCTGATGTTGAGTTTCCCGTTTCCCTTCATCGCCAATACGGCCGGGTGGCTCACCGCGGAGGTCGGCCGCCAGCCCTGGCTCGTGTACGGCTTGATGCGGACGTCGGAAGGCGCCTCCACGCAGGTCTCGGCGGGCAACGCCTTGTTCACACTGCTGGGTTTCATGGGCATGTACACGGTGTTGTCGATGCTGTACCTGTTCCTGATGTGGCGTGAGATCGACCACGGGCCACGGCACGGGATGTGAGATGGAAACGTTCTGGTTCGTCGCCGTCGCGCTGATGTTGACGGTCTACGTCGTGCTCGACGGGTTCGATCTCGGCGCGGGAATCATTCACCATGTGGCCGCAAAGACGGAAGCGGAGCGTCGCGGCATCCTCCGCGCCATCGGTCCGGTGTGGGACGGCAACGAGGTCTGGTTGATTGGCGCGGGCGGCACGTTGTTCTTCAGCTTCCCGGTGCTCTATGCGGCGAGCTTCAGCGGCTTCTACCTCCCCTTGATGATGGTGCTGTGGCTGCTGATGCTGCGTGCGCTTGGCATCGAGTTGCGTGGACACGTCGACGATCCACTCTGGCGACGGTTTTGGGACTTCACGTTTGCCGGATCGAGCGCGGCGTTGGCGATGTTCCTTGGCGCGGCGCTGGGCAACGTCATTCGTGGCGTTCCGCTCGGGGCCGAACGAGTGTTCTTCGAACCGCTGTGGACAGATTTTCTGCCGATCGGTCGTACGGGGATTCTCGACTGGTACACGGTCCTGACCGGCATCGTCGCCTTCGCGGCGCTGGCTGTCCACGGCGCGAATTACATCGCGCTCAAGACCGAGGGCAGCGTCCAGATGCGGGCGCGCCAGGTCGGCCAGCGGGCCGGATGGGGATTCACAGTGCTGGTGGCGATCAGCCTGGTCGCCACACTGCAGGTGCGGCCGGACATGATCGGAAATTACCGAGCGCATGCCTGGGGATGGCTCATTCCACTGATGGTGGTGGGTGGGCTTGCCGGGATGCATCACGCCAGGCTGAGACAGCGGGACCTAGCCGCGTTCCTGTTTCTCTCGGCCTGTCTCGTCGGAATGCTCGGTGGGGTCGCGTTCGGGCTGTACCCAAGGGTGCTGCCATCGACCCTCGACCCGAGCTTCGACCTGACGGTCTGGAACTCGGCGGCGCAATCCTATGGTCTACGGGTCGGTCTGATCTGGTGGTCGATCGCCAGTGCGCTGGCAACGGTCTACTTCATCTATCTGTATCGCTCGTTTCGCGGCAAGGTCACCCTGGAAGGCAACGCCGTGAGGGTTGACGACACAATTATCGGGACGCGGCGGCGCAGGACTCGGGTGGGGCGGGGCCGGGGCTCGGCCCTGAGGGGCTGACCCCACGTGGGCGAGGTGGTTGCGGGCCCGCGCAACCACTAAACCGATCCAGGAGATCCACGGCTACATCGTTGACTCGGAAGCCAAGCGGGTGTTTCCGCCGAGCGTCGCCAGCTGTCGGATCCCTATATAGTAGGGATCCGTGAAGCATCTCGTTGTAGGGGCTGGCGCCACATTCGCCGAAGCACTTGCACAGGGGAACCCTCCGGATCGCTGTCCTCCTCTGTTGTGCGATTTTGCTCGCAAGACGTGGCCGCACGTCTACAATCCGCATCCTGTTCTAGATGTGAACTGCCAGGAGATTGTCCATCCGGGCCATCTCTGCGACGTTGGTGGTTGCCGACCAACCATCCCCGCAGAGAGGGAGACCCGGATGAACATCCATAAGAATGCCCGGACGACGCCCCGGAGTCGAGGCCAGATCGTGCAGCGGGTGCTGACCCACCAGGAGGCGCCGGGCGCGGTCGCCACCGCGATCGGAGTAAGCGAGCGGACGGTGCGCAAGTGGGTCGCGCGCTATGCGGCCGCCGCCGAAGCGGGCTTGGCGGATCGCTCGTGTCGGCCGCAGCGGAGTCCGCACGCCACTCCGCCCCTGCTGGTGAGCTGGGTGGAGCGCCTGCGCCGGCAGCGCTGGAGTGGGGCGGAAATCGCCCAGGCGCTGCACCTCAGCGCCTCGACGGTCGCCCGCCTGCTGCGTCGCCAGGGGCTGGCCCGGCTGCGGCAGCTCGCGCCCCCGGTTCCGGTGCAGCGCTACCAGTGGACGCAGCCCGGCAGTCTGGTGCATCTCGACATCAAGAAGCTCGCCCGGATCGGGCGCGTCGGCCATCGCATCACCGGGGATCGCCGCACCGAAGTACGGGGCATTGGCTTGGAGTACGTGCACGTGGCCGTGGACGATGCCTCCCGCCTGGCCTACGTCGAAGTGCTGCCGGATGAGAGTGGGGTCACGACGACGCAATTTCTCTGGCGCGCCCGGGCCTGGTTCCGGCGCCACGGCATCCGCATCCGCCGGCTCCTGACGGACAACGGCCCGGGGTATGTCGCCGATCGGTTCGCCCGCCTCTGCCGCAGCGCCGGCGTGCGCCACCTCCGTACCCGCCCGTACACGCCACGCACCAATGGCAAGGCGGAGCGCTTCATCCAAACCCTGCTGCGCGAGTGGGCCTACCGCCGGGCGTATCCCAGTTCGCGCCACCGCACAGAGGCACTGCCCGCGTGGCTGTACTACTACAATTGGGCGCGCGGCCATGGCGCCCTCCGTGGTCGGCCCCCCATCAGTTGCTTGGTGGCCCCGAACAATCTCCTGGCAATTCACAGCTGGCCGTTCACCATGAGGCTGTACCCGTAGCTGATCCTCTTCACCAGGTGCCCGGTGGGCCCACGGCTCTTCCAGACGCGCCTGATCACCTTGGCCATGCGTGCCTCTCTACTCGGTGCTCTTGCGGGCGTAGATCGCGGCAATCATGGCTTAGCTCCTCGCTGGCCGGTGCCGGTGCAGCTCCCGCAGGATGTCGTCGAGCCGCTGCTCCATGGTGCCCGTGTCGACGGGCAGGTGGGACTCGATGGCCCGGAGCGAGCTCAAGATCTCCTGGAGCGTGGCAAGGATCTGCTGGTCGACGCTCGATCCGTTCTCCTTGGATTCCTTGTTGAGCTTCTTCTCCGCCGACGCGCTCTTGCCCATCATGTTCTCCTTGGTGGTTCGGTGCTCTTCGTCTCGTAGATCGCGGCGATCATGCCGTGCGCTTCCGCGGGAGAGCGCCAGGACGGGCGGTGGCCGGTCATGATGACTTCCGCCTCCGACACGGGGCCTCCTCCGCAAAGGTGGCGATGACGGGCTCAAGAATGTCGAGGCGATCCGGGACGCCGCGCAGGATGTCTACGAGCATGCCGAACAGTCGCCAGCATGCTTGACGCTCCTGCGGCGAGAGCGCGCCGGTGCCCGAGGGCGTGGAGACCATGGGCCACTGCCCGGAGGGTGAGATCCAGCGTGTGCGCCGAGTCTCGAAGTTGTGCTAGGCTCGATTCACTCATTCGCTCCTCCTGTCGTCTCGCCCTCGCGGGTGTTCGCGCACCGGCGGGGGCGTTTTATTTCTTGCTACGACGCCGGCAGCGTCGGCGTCCCTCCTGTCAGGTACGCGATGGGATGAACACCGGTCGTCGCGTCGGCCACTGGGGCCTTCGCCGGGGCCGTCCCTGGCGCCTTCTTCCGGGCGGGCTTCTTCTTGGCAGGCTTCTTCTTCGCCACCGGCTTCCGCTTGGCCGCCGCTTTCCTCGTCTTCTTCGTTGGTCGCCGATGTGATCGTTTCCGCGCCATTGTGTCCTCCTCTTCGGGTTTACTTGAGCAGCTCGGTCACCGGCACGCCGAGGGCCTTGGCGAGACGCTGAAGCGCCGGTAGCGAGGGGTTCTTGCGCGCGCCGCTCTCCAGTTGAGAGATATACGGCTTAGTGAGCTTGGCGCGCTTCGCCAGCTCGTCTTGCGTCCACCCCTTCTCCTCTCGCAGCGCCTTGAGCATGCGGCCGAATCTCTTGGGGCTCATGTTAGCTAGTGGCTAACCTCATGTCAAGAAGGTTGATCCAGGCCGCCAGAGCGCAAGCCTCGAAGGCATCTTCGGCCTCACTTCCGCGGGTTCCAGACGATGACGGCGCAGACGATCGCGAGCAGGGTGAGCCCGATGGCCACGGCCCAGTGCTCGTAGTAAACTGCCAGCATCCCGGCCAGGCCGGCGGCGATCCCCGTCCACCATGCGATCTGGTAGATCACGGCTCCTCTCACTCGATCACCTGATCCGCCCGCTGCAGGAGCGACGGCGGGATCGTGAGGCCGAGGGCCTTGGCGGTCTTCAGGTTGATGGACAGCTCGAACGTAGTGGCCTGCTCCACGGGGAGATCACCGGCCTTCGCACCTTTGAAGATCTTGTCAGCGAAGGTGGCCGCTCGCCGGTACAGGTAACGTTCGCTCGGTCCGTAGGCCATCAAGCCTCCCAAGTCCACATACTCTTTCGTCACATAAATCGACGGCAGTCGCTGCTTGGCAGCAAGCTCAGCAATCCGTTGTAGATTCGCCTGCGTAAGACCGTCTAGGGCCACGATGAGCGCGTCGGCACGCTGCGTCGCCGCCGCCGCGAAGGCCCCCGGCAAATCCTCTGCGCGTCGCACGTCGAGAAGTTGCGGTGTGAGGCTGAAAGATCGTGCCGCCTCCTCCACCTGTTTCCATTGAAGTACGACGACAGCGTTGCCCATGTTGAAGAGGCCCGCGATGCGTGCGAGCCCTGGAAGGAGTTCTCTGAGGAGCTGAACCCGCTTCGCAAATATTTCGACGTTAACGAGGCTGAGCCCCGTGACGTTCCCGCCCGGGTGTCCGAGGCTGGCGACGAGGCCGGTCACGACAGGATCACCAACGGCTGTCATCACCACCGGAATGGTTCGTGTCGCGCTCTTTACCGCCAGAGTGGCTGGCGTCCCCCTGGTCAGGATCAGATCCACCTTCAAGCGAACCAACTCACTGGCCAGGTGCGGGAACTGTTCGTCGCGGCCGTCTGCTGACCGGTATACGATCTCCAGGTTTTGCCCTTGCGTGTACCCTAATTCCCGCATCCCCGCTCGGAAAGCATCGACGTTAGCAGCGTTGAGAGTGGCGGATCTCGTCTCCAGCATGCCAATGCGATACATCTTCTCCGACTTTTGCGCCTCGGCAACGAGCGGCGCGGCGAGGAGGCTCCCGCTTAAGGTTCTAAGAAACGCTCGACGATTCATGGCCGCTCTCCCCCAGCTTCTTCAGCGCGATTACCAAGAGGGCTCGGATCTCTTCGTCCCGGCTGGCGGACGCTCGCACTTGATCCGCTTTCCGCGCGCGCCACCGCTTCGCCCGGCAGCTGCCAGAGCAGACGGTTTGCCGCCCCCGAATAGGCCGCTCCTGGCACACCGGGCAGCGCGAGCCTACCAGAGATGGCGGCCCATCCGTACGTACGCTGCCTAGGGCCGGTTCCGGCGCGGTGGTGGGCTCTGGCATGAGGCTCCTAAACCGCCTGGCAGGCGGCGCGGAAGGCTTGGGCGGCGACGGCGGGGCCAGCCAGCCCGGCGAGGTGCTCCAAGCACCGGGCGCCGGAGAGCACGGTCTCGAGCTGGCCTCGAGGTCGTCGAGGTTCGGGAGCTCCAGGTCCAGGATGATGACGTCGGCTGGCGCGTGCGCCTGCCACCTGCTGGCCCCGGCTCACGCGTTCGAGCTACGATCGCGTCGGCGATGGAGCCCGCCCGTCTCTACCCTTCCATGAACCGGACGATAGCCTACATTGCGAGTTGGATGATGTGGCGAGTGAGAGCGCGGTCTTGTTCCGTCGAGTTCGATTCCAGGCCCGATAGGCTCCAGGGAGAGCGCACGAATGCCATTCAGGGGTCGGGTCGGTCTTACGAAGGAGCAGGTTCGACGCATCGTTCTGGCGAAGCTGAGAATCGTGTACCGCGACTGGCGCTTGACGAACCGTCCCTTCGGGCGCCGAGACCCGAATGCGGGGCAACGGCGCGAAGACGCGCAATCATTTGAACCTGCGCTCGTGGCCGCGCTGTTGGGTGGTCTGTCGGAAGCGATCGAGAAAAACAACCAGGCTCTCTTCACGGCGTTGGGACGCAAGGACCGGCGAATGCGGAGGAAGGGTCAGGCCCAGCGGCGCAAGCGGTAGGAACAGATCTTGGCACTGGAGGGTGGGCAGCGGACGGGCTGAGCGGGTGATACGATCTGAAGTTGAGCGGAGTTGGCCCCCCAGCACTAGGGAGGTGCCCCATGCCAAACAAGTGCGACTACTGCCCCACCCCGATTGATTGGAAGAAGGACACCTGGATAGAACGGCACACGCCAGGGAAGCCGGTCGAGAGCGCACACGAGGACTGTTACTCGAAGCACCGCTTTCTGGTGAAGTCACCCGGCAAGGTCCCAGCGTTCTCGGAGCACGTATCCACCCCCTGATAGAACACGCGGGGGCAGGAACACCTCCGCATGGATTGCGTCTTTGTCACACCGGTGCCAACGACCAGGCACAAGGGCGGAGCACCACAACGTCAATGTCCCGCGCACTTGTGGCCGGCCGTCTCAAAAGGGTTCCTTGCCAGGTAGAGGTACGCGGCGGGATCAGGAGTATCTGTGAAGGCCTTCAAGCTGCGGAGCCCCGCGTTCGGGCCTGGCGGCGAGATCCCGCCCAAGTACACCTGCGATGGCTCCGACGTCTCACCCCCGCTTCGCTGGACCGAGCCGCCCCAGGGCAGCAAAGGGTTCGCCCTCATCGTGGCCGACCACGACGGCGCGATGGGTGTCTCGGTCCATTGGGTCCTCTATGGAGTCCCCGTCAGCGTCCGCGAACTCCCTGAGGGTGTCCCCCGCCAGGGCACGGTGGCCGGCGTGGGAACCCAGGGCCTGAACGACTTCGGGGGAACCGGCTATGACGCTCCCTGCCCACCCCGAGGACCCGCTCATCGATACTTCTTCAGGCTCTACGCCCTGGACAGTGCCCTCGCCCTGCCACCCTACAAGACCAAGGGAGATCTGCTGAAGGCCTGCAGCGGCCACCTCCTCGCCCGGGTGGAGCTGATCGGGCGCTACAAGCGGAAGGAATCAAGCTTGAACCAGCCTCCGCACCCATGCCTGCTCGCTGGTGCTCTTCCAGAAGGATGGCAAGGTCACTAGAAGAGCTCCGCGACCCCGGAGGTTGAGGTGCCGGTGAGGCGCTGGAATCCCTGGTACGTGGTCGTCTCTGCGGCTCTCGCCTATGCCCTCAGTTGGCTGGTTGGGGATGCGCCGATGGACGCGCTGGTGAACGCAGCCGTTGCGGGCGTACTCAGTTTGCTGATTGTCGAGTATTTCAGACTCTGATGGCGCAGACGGATGATCTACGGATCCGGCTCCACGCTGCCGAGGTGCAGGAAGAGGTTGGGAAACGACTGGGCACGTGAGGCCATCTGATGCCAGAGCTTCACCAGGCGGAGGCACAGCTGCTCGATCAGCGGCTGTACGGGAGCAGAAAACCGTACTTGCCTTCCTCGTATAGTGCTTGTCAAATTCGGTCAGGATGGGTGACCTATAGAAGTCTTTCTTACCGCTCTTTGGGTTGTCTGGGTCTAAGTACCGTGGCCTCACGTATTTAGGGTCCGTCATGAGAGGCTTCTTGATTCCTGAACTCACCGCTCTCTGGCAACTCGGCGCTCGGCGTCACGATCCCGCCACCCGCTTCTACATATTCCTTCGGGGGCCGGTGTCGCCCGCCGCCCGGCACCGTCGTGGTGCGTGGTGGGCGGCTCGATGTGGACAGCCTCAGGCGAGCGGAACCTTTCGCTAGCCCGATTCGGTCCCTCGCTCGCGAGCGGGACCGGCGGCGCCTGACGCGTCAGCAACACGCCCGCGGCTGGAAACTCGCGCGGGTGCCTGTGGCCCAGCAGACCGCGGACAGCTATGATCGCGGCCACGATGACCGACCAGGACGCACGCTTTGCGATCCGGCTTGCCGAGTTCGACCAGATGAGGCCGGGATACGTGACCAAGTTTCGCGCACTCCGTGACCGACTCCTCGCCCTCGGCGGTGCGTGCGTCGTGGTGATGCCCGAGGAGGACGTGTTCCTCGATCTACTACTGGCCGACGGAGCACTCCTCCTGTCCAGCCGGATCGTCATGACGCACGGCGGAGCCCCGAATGCGTGTCACCGGAACGCAGCCGAGCTCTTCCGGGCTGGCCGGGGGCTGGTGGCCGCGGGCTATGGGCTCTCGGAGGACGGGCTCTGGCGACGCCACTTCTGGATCGTGGACCGGAAGCGCGGACGGATTCTTGAAACGACCGTGCGGCGCTGTGCCTACTTCGGTATCGTGCTCCCCGCGTTCGCGTCGGCGCGATTTGCTGAGGCGCTGCTCGGCCGGGCTTGGCGGCGCCCGACCGACGGGACTTCACCCGCTACTTCCCCCGCAAGGACGCCTGGAAACCCTACGCCACGACGTACCGAGGGGTCGGGGTTATCTGCTCGACCTGCCCCAACCTCCGCGCACAGGGGGGCGCCCGGATGGGCCTGGCGCCGGGTTCATCGCCCCGGGGCCGCCCCGCTGGTCGAAGTGCGCTGCCCGCGCTGTGCCCTGAAGCCCCACCAAGGGCCGCCGCGAGCCTCGCGCACCCGCGCAGCGCCGACGTGCGCTACCTCAGCCGGCGGCGCTACCGTCTGCCTGGCCTCAAGGGTGAGGCTGTCCCATCGGGCGCTCACGCGTCGCTCGCGCCCCGATCGTCCCGCCTCGCGCCACGCGTGAGCGGACCCTGTCGCGGATTTCGGGGAACCCCGCCGGCTGAGGGCGTCGGCCGCCCGTTGATTCGAGAAGCCCCAACCCTCATCCCCGGGGTCATCCATCGTGGTCAGCGAGTGCATCCGGGAAACGGGCGGACAAGGGCTGGCGAATCGAACTACGGTGCCCCTTTCTCCGGGGAGACCCTGAAGGCACTCCCCCTGTTCGTAGTATTCACGCGTGTGGACCCGGGAGGGTGTACGGTGTGGGCCCACCAGGATGCGAAACATGGGATGCTCCTGGCGAAGGTGACACGGAGGGGCCCGATGGCGCTGATTCCGATGGTGGTCGAGCAGACGGCGCGGGGCGAGCGGGCGTTCGACATCTTCTCCCGACTCCTCAAGGAGCGGATCATCTTCCTCCCGACCTATATCGAGGACGAGATCGCCAACCTGGTCATCGCCCAGATGCT
>Ga0137409_10007226_pt1 | contig 11430 bp, 3 predicted proteins | sample CZODoug1_16funga_FD_122059 | JGI IMG/M metagenome (GOLD analysis project Ga0137409, IMG submission 122059) | Vadose zone soil fungal communities from Angelo Coast Range Reserve, California, USA - CZODoug1_16fungal (Hybrid Assembly) | ecosystem: Environmental > Terrestrial > Soil > Vadose zone... | reverse complement strand
CAGGACTCGAACCTGCATATCCTTGCGGACGGCGGTTTTCAAGACCGCTGCACTACCATTATGCGACCCCTCCGTTGATGAGCAATATAGCTTAGCTAAGTTGATTCCCTCAACCTATGGTCTTCCCTAACCGTGGATCAGTTTGCTCCGGCACAGGAGACGGGCCTGCAACTGACCGTGGGGCAGGAAGTCCATCGCAATTTCACGATGGGGCTCGCGACACTGTCCTCCACCATCTCGGTCGTCGAGAGCATCGAGTCGGCGATCGACACGGGGTCCGCCGCTATCGGCGGCAACGTCAGCGAGCGCCAGGTCGCCGATTTGGCCATCAACGGCCGCGAGGTTTCCCAGCTTTACCTTATGACGCCCGGCGCCGTGAATTTCGGAGGAGGAACCTTCGACGACATTCGCTTCAACGGCCGCTCCTTCGAGGAGAACGCGCTGCGCTTCGATGGCATTGAAGCCGGTGGCATCATCAGCAACAACCCGAGCAACATCGGCGGCGAAATGGGCAGCGTGTTCCGGCTGCAAGCCAGCCTGGAAAACGTGCAGGAGTTTCGCGTGGATTCCAGCAACTATCCGGCGGAGTTTGGCACGGGAAGCGGCGGGCAGATCAGCCTCATCACCAAGAGCGGCAGCAACGCATTTCACGGCAGCCTGTTTGAATATTTCCGGAACGATGCGCTGGACGCGCGCAATGAATTCGATGGCGTCAAGCCCTCGGTTTTGCGCCTTAACCAATTCGGGGGATCGGTAGGTGGGCCAATTGTGAAGGACAAACTGTTCTTCTTTGCGGGCATGGAGACGCTGAAGCAAAGAACGTCCCAGCCGTTTGTCCAGAACACCCCCAGCGCGGCGGTTCGTGCGGCTCGCGATTGCGCCACTGGAGAAACACCGTCGGCAACGGCGGTGACTTGTATCAATCCAGTCATTCGTCCGCTGCTGGCAGCCTTCCCTGTCGGACAGGTCTCCACATCGAGCCCATTCTTTGACCGGGCCACTGTTCCGGAGCCCGGCTCGATTGACGAGTATTCGGGCAACCTTCGCTTCGACTACCAAGCCAGCGATAAGGACAAGATTTATTTGCGTTACAACCGGGATCAAGGTTATGGCGCGATCCCGTTCGACTCCACGGGCAGCCGCTCTATCGAGACCATCGTGCCACAAAATCTGGTGCTGGCCTACAATCGCGTGCAGTCAGCGACCATGATCAACGAGGCGAAGTTCGGCTTCAACGGGTCGAAGACTCGCGTGGCCGGGGTCGCTCCACAAATACCCGGACTGAACTTGGATGGCGTTACCATCAGTCTTTCCGGCGTGACTACATTGGACGGCACATCGAGCTACGCTTCGCCAACCGGCCAGATCAAGGTCTCCAGCGCCTTCAGTGGCAAAGCCGCGCCGTATACGAATTATTCATTGTCGTTCATCGATGACCTGAACCTCATTCGTGGAAGTCACAACATTAAGATAGGTGTCGAAATACGACCCCAGCACATCGAAAACGCGTTTCTGGGGGGCACCACCTATACTTTCGCCGGCATTCAGGGTTTCATGGCAGGCACTCCATCTCAGGTCCAGGTTCTAGGCAATACCAACGACATGAGTCCATTTACCGGCAAGTCCGGGTATTTCCAGATGCGCCAGACGTTCTATATCGGGTACGCGCAGGACGAATGGAAGATCCGCCCGAATTTTACGATGAGCTACGGCTTGCGATATGAGTACTACAGCCCGCTTCACGAGGAGAACAACAAGGTCCTTTGGTTTGATGTCCCGACGGCTACCCTGATTCCGAACTATCCTAACGACTGGTACAAAATGAGGACGACGAACTTTGGGCCACGGCTCGGGTTTAGCTGGTCGCCGAATGTGTCAGCCGGCAAGACGGTGTTTCGAATCGGAGGCGGCTATTATTACGGCCCGGGTCTGGCTGAAGGCCAAACCCAGCCCGCCCAAAACGATCGTATCAGCCGAAGCATTACCAGCGGATCGCTGCTTGCTTTCCCAACGGACACGGCGGCCATACTCTCCGGGTTCGATATCAACAATCCGAACCTGCAGTTCCAGCCCAGGGCCTATCTGCCCGGGTACCAGATTCCGGAACAGATCCTCCAGTATTCCGCGTCCGTCGAGCAGCAATTGCCCGCCAATATGGCGCTGACGGTGGCGTATGTCGGCAGCCAGGGACGAAACCTGTTCCTGCGCGGCATCACCAACAGGATCACTGGCTTTGTCATGAATCCCACCACCGGCATGGGGACCGTAGTCCGGGAATTTAGCGTTGTGAACGGAACCACGGTCACAAACAGATTTGCGGAGGTTGATACAAAGACCAGCGGCGGTACCGATAACTATAATGGCTTGCAGGTGATGCTTAACCGGCGATTCTCGCACGGACTGACACTGGGCTCGCAATATGTTTGGTCACACAGTATCGGCGACAGTGACGGCTCGAAGGATGCCCGGACCTCCGCGAACAACTATAGCTTTACGTCCGAACGCTCCGACAACATTTCCGACGTGCGGCACAGCTTCAATTTCAACTTCCTGTACGAAGTGCCGTTTGGGACGGGGAAGAGATATGGCTCAAGTGCTAGCCCGCTGACGAAGGGGTTGATTGGCGGATGGGAGATAAACAGTCTCATCAACGCGCGTACCGGTCTGCCGATCGACATTGAAATCGTCAGGCCGACCCTGGTGTACCGAAACAACGCAACAGGGGTCATTACCTCGAAACCGGTGGTAACTGGGGCTGGGGGCGTTGTACAAACCACGCCGGTCGTCAACGTTCCTGGCGGCGGCCAGAGCCGCAACGTGGCGCGACCCGACTTGGTTCCCGGTGTGGACCCTTACATCCGTAACGCCGGCTGGTTGTACATCAATCCAGCGGCCTTCGCGATGCCGGCTCCGGGAACCTACGGTAACTTACGGCGGAATGCCCTCCGAGGCCCCAGCATCTACCAGTTGGACTTGACCTTGGCGAAGAAGTTCCCAATCAATGAGACGAAGAACATCGAATTCCGGGCAGAGTGCTACAACATCCTCAACCACCCGGAGTACCAAGTTCCAGGTTACAACACAGTAAGCGGTTCTCAAGTCAGACTGGCCGATGCAACTGGAGTCATTCAGCCGGGTCAGCCATATACAACTGCGGCTGCAGGCGGCAACTTCGGCGCCTTTACCCAGACAGTCTCCAACACGGTTGGTTCTGGAACGAACCGGCAGTTTCAATTGGCACTCCGGTTTAACTTCTAACAGGCTCGAATTTCGCCGAGCCACACGAGGCGCCCATGGGAGCAAAGCGCTCTGGACTCTTGTTCAATGGGTAGCCGACTGGTCTAAGAGCGATGGCTAGAGCAGAGGAAGATCCCGTTATCTCTTTAACTTAACGGATCGGCCTCTGCTGGCAATAGAGGTGCCTTTGGTAAATTCAATCAGACTTTGAGCACAAGCGTAGGAACTGCGGCGAACCGGCAAATTCAGTTCGCATTGCGGCCGAATTTCTAGGTACGTGACGGAATAACGACCAAAAGGTTGGTCCCGCCTTGCGGGGACGCCTTTTCTTGGCATGTCGCTTGTGTTGAGGGCTCTCGACCTTGCGACCAGTCATGTAGTGCGGAATAGGTCGACCGATATGTCTTTTAGAATGAGTGGTAGTTTGCGTCGGGGTGTGTCCCGCCTCTTGTAACACAGCATTAACAATTCCCTCATCGGGTGTTCATCCGCCCCGCGTATTGTGCCGACGACTCAATCATGAATCGACCTTAAGAATTCCGGGTTCTTTGAAGTCGGCAATGTCGTGGGGTTGGTGTTTTTAGTCGGGGGAAAAATAGAAGCAATCCGTTTCTCGGTTTCCACCTCTAAAGTGACGTCCAATTTGGATGCACACCCCGGGCGGGAACTGATGAGGGCACGGCCAGGGGAAACGTTCGAGTGAGCGAGCGCAAAGTGCAGGGGAGCAATCGTTAAGAATCCAAAAGGAGGAAAGGAATGCGAGTATTTGCAACCATATTGCTGAGTATGAGTCTTGCGGCGGCGCCTCTATTGGCAAACGATGCCAAGGATGCCGCCAAGGAGGACTCGCCCGTTGCGGTGAGCCGCAAGGCGGCTGTGGCCGACAAGCCAATTGAAACTGCGAAGCCGGAGAATGCCGTCATCGAAAGTGAATTGCAGGACCTGCGCAGTCTGCTGCAAAGCCAGATGCAGGAGCTCGAGTCCCAGCGCGCGGCGTTGAAGGCGCAGCAACTGAAGATGGAAGCGCTGGAAGAGAGACTGCACGCCACGCCTTCGGAAACCGTGAACTCTTCGGTCGAGGCGCCGGCGGCAATCTCTGAAGCAACACCCGCTGCTGCGATTGGCAGCACACCGCGAACACTTTCCGCTACCGCCGCGATGCCAGCACAGGGCGCAACGGAAGAAAAGCCGTCACCGCTTTATTTTAAGATCGGCGCCGCGGAATTTTATCCCCTCGGTTTCATGGATATGACGGGCATTTTCCGCACCACGCAGCTCGGGGGCATCGGCACAAACTTCGGTTCAATTGCATTTAATAACTCACTGCCCGCCGGTCGTATTAGCGAGTTGCGGTTTTCGGCGCAAAACTCGCGCATCGGTTTGAGAACGCATGCGAAGTTTGGCGAGGCCGACGTAACCGGATACCTCGAGGCCGATTTTCTGGGCTTCCTGCCTCTCAACGGCAACGATACAAGCAACAGCGATTCCCTCCGCATGCGCCTCTACTGGGTGAATTACAAGCGTGGCAAATTTGAGATGCTCGCCGGACAATCATGGACTTTCCTTACTCCCAACCGCACAGGTCTGGGCGCGCTGCCCGCGGAACTTTTCTACTCCCAGGACGTGGACACGAACTACCAACTCGGCTTGACCTGGGCGCGTCAGTCGGGGATCCGGTTCATCTTGCATCCAAATAACAACTGGGCGATCGGCCTTGCCCTTGAGAACCCAGAGCAAACTCTCCCCGGGTCTGTGGTTTTGCCCCCCTTCTCAAGTACGGGAAAGGCACTGACCTTGGCCGGAGGATACGGCGGTCAATTCGACACGAATAGCGGGAATACAAGCAACGCTACCGCTGCCAACAACGGGAACACCCCCAACCTCCACCCCGATGTCATCCTGAAGACTGCGTTTGACGCCAAGCCAAGCGGACACGCGGTCCATTTTGACGTGGCAGGGCTCTTGCGAAGCTTCAGGGCCGTTAACTTGATCGACCCGACCTCTACGGCAGCAAGCACGAATAGATCCACGATCCAGGGAGGAGGCATCGCCGCAACATTGAACCTCGAACTGGTAAAGAATTTCCGTCTGATTACAACGGGATTCTATAGCTATGCCGGTGGCCGGTACATTGCCAGCACGGCTGGCCCTGATGTCATTGTTCGGCCAGACGGAACCCTCTCGGGGATTCGCTCGGGATCAGGGATTGGCGGCATCGAGTATCAGCCAAATCCAAAAACAGTGATTTATGCTTACTACAGCGGTGCATACTTCGGCAGGAATACCGACTCGGTTGTAACAACCGGGGCGGCGACTGGAGGCTCAGGCACCTGCACTTTTACTACAAATTCGGGTTATGGCTTCTATCCGGGTTCCGCAGTCATAAGCGCGGGCGGCACGGGTACCTGCGCAACGCCCGGTGGCTCACCTAACTCCGCCAATCGGTACCTTTACGAACCAACCTTCGGCCTCCACTACATGATGTGGCGTAATCCGAACTATGGCGATATTCGGCTCATGACTCAATACTCGTACGTATCGCGCACGCCGTGGTTTGTTGCGTCCGGCCAGCCGCACACCGCCCATACCAGCATGGTGTACATCAACCTCCGCTACGACATCCCGTAGGACGGATCACACAGACCATTCGCCGATGGATGAACAACCCCAAGGCAGAGCCCAGAATTCCGGGCGCTGCCGCGGGGTTTTCATTTAGTTCTGAGGCACTCTCACGGGAACCGAGCGAGTCACGCGATGCCTCGAAAGGCCGCGCTTTTGTTTTGAGTACGTTTGTCTCGCTATCAGAACATCAGCTTCACGGCGAACTGAAGTTCGCGTGGATCTTGCGCGCTCTGAATCACATCGAAGTTGGAGCTGCCAAAGATACGGCCAGGAAGATTGAAGTTCGGATGATTCAGTGCGTTGAAGACGTCGAACCGGAATTGCAGTCTCAGATTTTCGTGCAAGGACCCTTCTTTCTGAAGGGAAAGGTCAAGGTCCGTCAATCCTGGCCCGATGACATTATTTCGAGGAGTATTTCCGAAAACGTACGGCGCAGCCGGAGTTCCGGTCGGAAGCGTGAAGGCGGATTTATTGAACCATTGCGCCGTTGTCTTCGGGCCGTTGTTTGGGTCACCGGTGACGTTTGGACGCTCTATATTATTCCCATTCACAGTGCCGATATTCGCCACGTCCATGCCGGTGGCTGTGCCAAGGTTGATCGTAAATGGAGCGCCACTCTGAACCGTGAAATTTCCACTTGCCCGCCAACCTCCCGCCGCGCGATGCAGCCAGCCGTTTGATTTAGCGGCGAAGGGAAGGTCGTAGACCACGTTGGCGGTGACCCGGTGACGGTGGTCGAAGCTGGAGTCCGCCTTCTCCACGGCCAGATTATTCAGATAGATATTCTGCGGGAGGTTGTACTCCGCGTTCGTGGTACCGGCATCGGAAGCATCGTCGATCGAGTGGGACCACGTATAGCTACCGTCAAATGACAGGCCGCGCGTAAAATGGCGCGTCGCTTTCACCGTCAGACTATTGAAGAATGCCCAGCCGTCCCACCGAATCGTGGTGAATGAGGTCAAATTGGAATAGGGACGCCGTGATTGGACGCTTGTCGTGGCGGGCGCGGTGGGAATCGCAGGTAGATTTTCAGCCGTCGAACTATCTGCGTGGACGGTCCTTGATCCAACGTATTCCAATTCCACGGACGTCGTTCTTGTTACCGGCTTCTGGACGGTTAGATTCCACACTTCGTTGTACTCGACTGAAAAATTGTGATTGACGGCGTTGGCGCCAATCGTGCCGTTGGGATTGAAGCTCAAAATATTTTCTACCGTGCATGGGGATGCGCCGCACGTCGTTGCATTATTGCTCACGGTCTTGTTCAGGAAAAACGGGATATTTTCAGCCAGATTCTGGAGGACGCTGTACGCCGCTTGGTTGGTATAGATACCGTATCCCGCTCGAACGACGGTCTCTCTCGAATGGGGAATGGTCCAGGCCAGCCCGAACCGGGGAGAGAATCGCAGGGGTCTCGTTCTTAGCAGGCTGTCGTTCCAGCCGGTGGTCGAAGAGGAAACGACCGGAACCGTGGGATTCTGTGCCGCGGCGATTGCCACGAGCGCGCTCTGCGCGGGGGTCAAATTCGCCGGATTGCCGGCGACGACGAACGCGGGCCCGCCAGGTGCAGTGAGATTAATATTTGACGTCTGGTTTGCCGCTGCGACTAGGTTGCTGTTGTACTCGTAGCGCAGACCTACATCCAACTTCAGATTTGGTGTCACCTGCCAGCCGTCCTGAACGTAGAAATGAGCCCAATTGGTATGGGCATTTTCCGCGCCCTCACCGATGCCCACCTGCGCCTCACTCGGGACTCCAAACAAGAAGTCAGCGAAGGCGTTCCCGGCGCCCCCCGGGGGCGGCGCTGGCGCCAGGGCCGTAGACGAGCCATTAAACGTGTATGTTCCCCGCGCGTTGTTCGGGAACGATGGGTTGAAGTCCAGATGGAAAAAATAGATGCCGAATTGGACGGTATGCCTGCCGCGATGAATTAGGACGTTGTCGTAAAATTCGGAATTGCGGTCGACCCGCGTGTTGAAGCCTGTTGCAGTACCAATCGTGCTGAAGACACCGCTCAAATTCACTTGCGGGTAGCCCAGATCCGCTGGATTCGTGGTTGTGCCCAGCAAGCCATTCTGCGCAGCGAATGTGTTTCCGGCGTTGGGATCTCCTTGCCCGCCGGAAACGCTGAGCCAGCCAAATCGAAACTCGTTGAGGACGTTTTGAGTAAAAGTGTGCGTCTCGCCCAGAGACAAATTGACCGAATGGGTCCGTAAGGTCCGGCCAAAACCCGGTAGCAGCGCTTCATTCAGCACGCTGGAACCGAACGGATCAAACTCATTCGCATCAAAGACGGAGGCGCGGGCAAAGACGCTATCCTTATTTGAGAGTTGATGATCCACCCGCGCGTTGTATTGGTTTGTATCGATGCTCTGCTGTCCGATTGCCAGCAGGTTCAGGGGGCCAACAAGGCCCGGGGTCGGCAGAGGCAATTTATCGAGCAGGGTCTGCGCGGCCGCATTGATATGAAAATTTGGATCACTGGTGAGATTGGTTCCGGAAAATGTTGCATTGGTGAAAGGGTCCTTGAATGATGAAAATGATGAAAAATCAAGGGCAGTAAGGTCTCCCATGCGTTCCGTTACCGTTGGCACATTAAATCTTTGAGGCAACGAGTTACGTATTCGCTGGCCGTCATAATTGACAAAGAAGAACGTTTTGTTCCTGACGATGGGCCCACCCACGGCTGCGCCGAACTGGTTTTCCCGGAACGGCGGAGAGACCCCGGCAGGAGCGAAAAGATTCTGGGAGTCGAAAATGTTATTGCGCAGAAATTCGTAAACGCTGCCGTGGAAATTGTTGGTCCCCGATTTCGTAATGACGTTGATTACGCCGCCGGATTTTCCGCCGAATTCCGCATTGTAATTCGTTTTTGCAATATTGAATTCGCTCACGGCATCCACCGATGGATTCAGAACCACATTGTTAAAATACTCGTCCGTGACGTTCACGCCGTCCACGAGAAACAGATTGTGTCCGGTTCGGTTCCCCATGACGTTGATCAACTTGCCCGTTTGTTGCAGGGAATCTCCACGAGTGCCGCCCGGAGGGTTCACGACGCCTTCGCTCAGCAGAGCCAATTCCAGAAATTGACGCCCTTTCAATGGAAGATCAACGACTTGTTCGTTCTGAATTACGTCCTTAATTTCCGCGGATTGGACTTGCAGCAGTCCCGCAGCTCCTTCGACAGTGATGGTTTGAGACTGTTCCCCAAGCTCAAGTTGGAAATCCTGCCGCACGTGGTCGCCTACATGGAGCGCGACATGCTCCTGAACGGCCTGCTTGAAACCCTGTGCGGTGACTGTAAGAGTGTATTCACCCAGGGAGAGCTGCGGGAGCAAGAACTGACCCGCTTCGTTGGTGACGGCGTTGTATTTTTGTTGGGTCGCCGTCTGCGTGGCCAGGACTGTGGCTCCGGCAATCGACGCCCCGGAAGGGTCTTTCACCTGGCCGGCGATTTCAGCGGTGTTCATTTGTCCGAACGCGGGAGGCAGATACAGGATCAAGGCGCCGATGAGGAGGATGGCAATACAAGCGTGTTTCGCTATTGGCCCCAGCACGAACCCGGGCTTCGCAGGGGTAAGGATCGCGGTATTCTTGGCACCCAAGACAGCACCCATATTCAACACAACTGCGAGACTTCTTTGGTTGTGGTGCTATGAGGCTACAATGAGTCCGCGACGGGCTGCTGTAAGGATGTTGTAAAAAGCCTGGAATTGTGCGGATAGAACCATGCCGCATCCGGGGTGAACTCCGGCTGGGTGGGGGGCTTAACTCACAGGTTCACCGTGCTTTAGCTGAGGCGAGGCATCAAGAAGACACTGCTTCGCTGACTGCGGGATTGGCTCCCCGAACAGGCTGCCCCGAACAAGGCAAATGCAGCGTAAATGTGCTGCCGCGTCCCGGCACGCTCCTGACGGTGAGATGGCCTTCCATGGCTTCCGCAATGCTCCTGGCCAATGGCAGACCTAGGCCCGTGCCATGAATTTGCGCCGCCGCCACAAGGGGACTGCGATAGAACGGCTCAAAAATATGGGGCAAATCCGCGGAGTTGATGCCGATGCCTCGGTCCGCGATGCTGATTTGGATTTCCTTGCCGCTCAATCCATGCTCGGTGAGTCGTGCTTGAACGCCAATCCAGCACTGTTCACTGCCGTACTTCAATGCGTTGGTGATCAGATTCTGCAAGCATTGCGAAAGGGCCGAGAGATCGCCGGACACTTTCGGCAGATCCTGTTCGATATCTTGGTCGACCTTGAAACGAGCTTCTTGAATCAGCCCGGCCGTGTTGGAAAGCGCCGAATCGATTATTTCCGCGACTGTGAGCGGCCGCAAACTATACCGCTGGTGGCCCTCCCGGATCGCCGCGAAGAGTAGAATCTGCTCCACCATTTCAAAAAGTTTTCTGGCTTGGTTCCCGATGACGGTTCCGTACTGCGCTAACTGCTGTTTTCCCTCGACAACTCCATGAGCGATATTTTCGGCCGCGGAGCTGATGACCGTCAACGGCGTGCGCAGCTCGTGAGAGACCGCGGTGACGAAATCCATTTGCAACTTGGCAAGCCTTTGGGCCCGTGTGCTGGTGAACATCAGAATCGCCATGCTGATCACCAGCAAGAAAAGGACGCCAAAGCTGATCGCCAGATCGCGGCGGTGCGAGTCCGCTACGAATGCCCCCAACGCTCCACCCCTGCGATGCCGCACGACCAATCGCCAGTCCTGATCCTCCGCAATATCGCGAACTAGAGGAAACCACGTAATTCCAACCGAGGCCGCAGGCCCTTTATTCTGCGAAGGGGTGTGGAAAATATGAATCGGCGATCCAAGCTCCTGGTCTTGCAGGCGCCCAAAAATATTCATCGTTCCGTCCGCGTCAACGACTTCCCTCTCGCCGAAACCCTGGTCCGAGGAATAGATCGGATGCACTGGTTTATTCCCGGCCACGACCGCCACCTGATAATCGAGTCCTTCTGTTCCGCGAAAATATCGCTGAGCAAGGTCTGGAAGGATGTGATCCTGAACATCCTTGCGGTTCAACGCGATTACGATCCAATCGACGGCGCGGCGGTTCGCACCAAAGTGATCGGCGGAAGGAGCCACCTTGTGCGCGATCGGACGCACCAGCGCCGGGATGCCCGGTTCAAACTGCCAACCCGCTAGCCCGCCGCCTGCATAAAAGCGATCGGCGAATTCCCTGTCCGAGGCCTGCGAAGGCGTGTCCTGGAACTCATTGGCGTGGCCAAGAGCGCCGGCTGGAAGCGATTTTGAAGATACCTCTTGCAGCTCTCCGCGCAATTCCGCGAAATTCGCCGGCCAGCCGCCGGGTTCAAACCGGTGGCCGGATGGATCAAGGCGCAGTGTTTTAGTGCCGGGGGTCTCGTCGAATCTCAAAACATAGAGGCCGGAAACCAGAGCGGGATGCGCCGTCGTTTTTTTCCATTCATCGAATCGCCGTGCATATTGGTTCCAATCTTCCTGCGCACCGGCTTCTGGCTCGACCCGCATCGCGATGCAGATTTCAGAAAAATCCCGGAATAAATCGAGATGCCAATTAATCATGGACATCTGCAA
>Ga0137409_10007225_pt1 | contig 11431 bp, 6 predicted proteins | sample CZODoug1_16funga_FD_122059 | JGI IMG/M metagenome (GOLD analysis project Ga0137409, IMG submission 122059) | Vadose zone soil fungal communities from Angelo Coast Range Reserve, California, USA - CZODoug1_16fungal (Hybrid Assembly) | ecosystem: Environmental > Terrestrial > Soil > Vadose zone... | reverse complement strand
GATCACGCTGGTATTCAGCCTCGCGAGTCTGATTGGCGTAAAGGAACAAGAAGCGTTTCAGTTACAGGACAATGCGGCCACCACTTTTTATGCCTTGATCTACATGGTGCTCTTTGCAATTCCGCTGGTGGCGATAAGAAAGTTCGGGGTCAAGGCGCCGCTATGGCTTAAGGTTGCGGCTGTTTCAGGCTTCGTGGTGTCCGTCGTCGCGGGTTATTTCACGCTGGTTCCGATTACTCACGTCGACAGCCCAAGGCTGTTTGCAATCAAGATTCTCGCGGTCGTCGTTGGCGCCAACGCGATTGGGGTCGCGCTTTACCGGCTTCGCAAGCAACCAACCCACGACACTGCATCAACTTAAGTAGTACGCTTAATTTCAGTTTTTCTCGGCGCTGTCTTTGCGATCTCCGCGTCTCGGCGGTGTCTTTTCCGGCCACGACTCACCGCAGAGACGCCGAGCACGCGGAGTTAGCGCAGAGAGCGAAACCAAAGTAAGAGACTCGTTCTACTCAATAACACTAGCCTTGAAGTCAATCCTGTGATAAATCCTGCGGCGCAAATGCATTTGGATCCCTAACCCCAAGAAGGAGCCTATAAATGAACAACATTAACTTCGGACGTGTGTTGCTTGGTGGCCTGGTTGCCGGACTGGTGCTGAACATCGGCGAGTTTTTGCTGAACACCAAGGTATTGGCAAGTCAGATGCAGCAGTTCGCGATCAAACATAACTTCCCACCTGAACCCCCGGGCAACGCTATCGCCGTCGCTGTGGTGCTCACGTTTGTAATGGGTATCGTGTTGGTGCTGGGCTACGCGTGCATCAGAACTCGCCTCGGCCCGGGCGTAAAAACGGCGATCGTTGCCGGACTCTTCGCGTGGTTTGCGGTCTACTTTTACAGCGGGATCATTAACAGTGTGTTTGCCGGTATTCCCGGAGGCACGATCGTGATGGTCCTGATCTGGGGATTGGTTGAATACATTCTGGGAGCGATTGCGGGCGCCTGGCTGTATAAGGAAGCGTAAATCCTGCGAGACAAAACGGGTCGAGAAGAGAGCTGACAGGGATCAAACTTGGCAAGTTCAGCAGCCGTTATTAACTGCTCACAACTGGTCACTCTTGCCGGGCCGGCTCGTCCGCGAGTTGGCCCGGAGATGCGCGAGCTTTCGATCGTAGCCGGCGGCGCGATGCTGGTAGTCGGCGAACGAATCGCGAAAGTCGGCGCGCGCGAAACGATCGAACCATTGATTAGCGCCGACTGCGAAGTGATCGATGCGGGCGGTCGTGTAGTCATGCCGGGTTTTGTCGATGCACACACGCATCCCGTTTTTGCCGGCACGCGAGTGAATGAGTTTGAGGAGCGCGCTGCGGGAGCGACTTACCGGGAAATTGCAGCCCGTGGCGGCGGCATCCAGGCGACTGTGCGCGCTACCAGAGCGGCGACACTGGCTGAACTGGTAAGCGCGGGCAGGCGCTACGCGACTTGGTTTCTGCGCACCGGGACGACAACGGTTGAAGCCAAGTCGGGCTACGGCCTGACGCTCGAAGACGAACTGAAGATTCTGCGCGCCATCAAGCAACTCGACGAGGAAACGCCGCTTCGCTACGTGCCCACCTTTCTTGGCGCTCACGATATTCCAACTGAATACAAATCGCGGCGCGAACAATATGTTTCGTTGTTGACGGACGAGATGTTGCCGCGCTTGACCCGGGAGAAACTCGCCGAGTATTGCGACGTCTTCTGCGAAGCAAAAGTTTTCACTACCGACGAGTCGTGGAAAATTCTTTCCGCTGCTCGTTGCCATGGGCTTGGGCTGCGCGTGCATGCCGATCAGCTTTCACTTTCAGGCGGAGCGAAATTGGCAGCCGAACTTCAGACGACTACTGCCGATCATCTTGAGCATACGGACGCGGCAGGAATTTCAGCGCTCCGGTCCGCGGGTGTGCAGCCGGTGCTTTTGCCGGGCTCGGTTTATGCGCTCGGTTCGAGTCGTTATCCGGCGGCGCGCGAGATGATTGATGCCGGCCTGGCCGTGGTGCTCGCGACGGATTTCAATCCCGGCTCATCGCCGACACCCTCGATTCCTATGATCCTTTCAATTGCTTCGACGCACATGAAGATGACCCCAGCAGAAGGCGTGACCGCTGCCACCATCAATGCGGCGTATACGCTCAATCGCGCCGATCAAATTGGTTCACTCGAACAAGGCAAGCTTGCCGACTTCGTGATTCACGACTGTGACGACTATCGCGAGCTCGCTTATTTTTTTGGCATCGAACACCCGTGGAAGGTTTACGCTGCCGGTCGCTCAGTTTACGAGCGGAGCTGATCGGGGCTACTGACTCGATATTTCTATTGACGCTGCGATCCTTGTATTTTATTATCGCGTCAACACTGGAAAGGAGGTGATTCAAATATATGAGTTCTAATCACAGTGAGGTGGCTGCGGCCTGACCTCTGAACCTAATCGTAACTAGTTAGGATTTAGGTTTAGTCGTCTCACTGCTAAAGTGCTCCTCCTTTTCAGGGCGGCACACAGCGGAGCCTCAGGCCAATCCCAACAGTTCACCGGAAGCCGTCCGCGCTCGAGCGTGGGCGGCTTCTCTATTTTCGAGGGATGAGGGCGGAGGGATGAGGGATGAGGGATGAGGGATGAGGGATGAGGGATGAGGGATGAGGGATGAAACAATTAGTTTTCATTGATCCTATTCATCCCTCATCCCTCATCCTTCATCCCTCATCCTTATAGCCAACGCTCGCCCACTTGACCGCAATCCAATGCGGTGAGAGATTATGAATCCCGCAATACACAAGGAGAGTTGTTCGTGTCATCCGCTGATTCCCCCGTCTTCTACGATCCGGCTGGACGCCGCTGGCGGAATGTGCGCCGCACCTGGATGGCGCTGGCCGTTATTGTCACCAGTCTGGCCGCAATTTTCATCGCCAGCGTTTTGGTCAATCCCGCGCTCCCGAGTTTCAACGTCCGCCCGGTTGCGAGTTTGCCGCACACGTCTGACATCAAGCCCAAGTCGCTAAATATTCCGGCCAACCCCATTCAGCAAAAAGAGAAGAAGGCTCTAAAAGAGTTGCAGCACGCGCTGGCCACTACGAAACATGTCATCCCGGCCAAACGAGCTTCAGAAACAGCTCCGGTTCCCGCGCCGGCGATTCCGCCGCCTGCGGTGCCGACGTCGCGCCCACTCTCGATCGGTTTCTACATCAACTGGGACGAATCAAGTTTGGCTTCACTGGAAAAAAATCTCGATCACCTTGACTGGGTGATTGCCGAATGGAGCCACTTGCAAGATGGCAACAACGTTGACAACCCGCTGGTGACCGACGTTCACGTCCCCGCTCTAAATTTTATTCGGCAAACACGGCCGCAGGTGCGCATCATCCCGATGGTTCAGAATCTCACCGACGAGAAATGGAACTCGGGACTATTAGCGCGAAACATTGCGGACGAGGCTTCCCGACAGCGATTGATCAGCGCGCTGACCAGCTTTGTGGAAGGGAACAAGTTTGGCGGTATCTGTGTTGACTTTGAAGAACCACCTAAGGATTCCCAGGCAAACCTGCTGATCTTCATTCGGGAGTTGCATGACGTGTTCGCGCCCAAGGGGCTGACTGTCTTACAAACCGTTCCGTTTGACGATCCTGACTGGAACTACCAGAGCTATGCGGCGGCAAGTGACTACCTGGTCCTGATGGCCTACGACCAGCACTGGGCAGACAGCCTGCCCGGTCCGATAGCTTCGCAAGCCTGGTTTGAGAAGAACCTCGTCAGCCGCATGCATCAATTGGTTCCGGCTAAAACGATCATCGCGCTGGGAAACTACGGTTACGACTGGAACGAAGACGATAAGAAAGCCGACGAGGTCACCTGTCAAAAGGCCCTGATGACGGCAAAAGAGTCTGACGCGAAAGTCCTTTTTGATGCCGAGTCGCGCACTCCTTATTTCGAGTATGACGAAGAAGACGAATCGCATCACCAGGTTTGGTTCCTCGATGCGGTGACGGCTTACAACCAGATGCGCGCGGCCAGCGGTTTCAAACCTGCCGGCTACGCGGTTTGGCGACTCGGCTCCGAGGATCCTTCGATCTGGTCGATCCTTGGTGGGGCGCCGCTTAACTCGCCCGACGTTTTGCATCGGATTGTTTACGGATACGACGTCGATTTTGAAGGCACGGGCGAGATGCTGAAAGTGGTGTCGCGTCCACAGGATGGCTGGCGCAATCTGGAGGTGGACGCCGCCAGCGGCTTCATAAAAAGCGAAGAGTTCGTCTCCACACCTTCGTCTTACGTGATTGAGCGCGGCGGCGATCATCCCGGACTAATCGCGCTCACCTTCGACGACGGTCCCGATCCGGAATGGACCCCGGCAATTCTCGACATCCTGAAACAGGAAGGTGTGCCCGCAACGTTTTTCATTATCGGAAAAAACGGACAGGCCTATCCCGATCTGCTGCGCCGCATCGTTTCCGATGGCCATGAAATTGGCAACCACACTTTTACTCATCCAAATCTCGGCGAAGTTCCCAACTCGTTAACAGAACTTGAGCTGAACGCCACGCAGCGACTGATCGAGTCGGAAACGGGAAGATCGACCGTCCTGTTTCGTCCGCCCTATTTTGGCGATGCCGAAGCCGACAAGCCTCAGGAAGTGGAGCCGGCGTATCTGGCCCAGGAAATGGGCTACTTAATGGTCGGCGTGCGCATCGATCCTGACGACTGGCGGCTTCCGGTTACTGCCGATGAAATTATCGATCGCACGCTTCAACGCGCCGCGGACAACAATCCGGAAACACGCGGGCAAGTTGTTTTGCTTCATGACTCCGGTGGCGATCGCTCGGCAACTATTGAAGCGCTGCCGCGGCTGATTCACAAGTTGCGCGCGCGCGGGTTTCGGTTTGTGCCGGTCTCCGAATTGACCGGCCTGACGCGCGATCAGGTGATGCCTTTTATCCCGACAAGCGAGCGAGCCTTCACCCGGGCCGACTCCATCACGTTCTTCTTTCTTTCAACCGGGGGCTGGACGCTGCAATGGATTTTTGTGATCGGCATCGTGCTCGGGCTGGGCCGGCTTGTTTTTATCGGCGCTTTGGCGCTGGCCCAGTGGCTTCGTTCGCGCCGGCGGCAACAAACTCACGCGGGAGAAAGTTACGCGCCGTTTGTTTCTATCATCGTACCGGCTTACAACGAAGAACTCGTCATTAAGAAGACGATCGTTAGTCTGTTGAAGTCGGATTATCAAAACTACGAAATCATCGTGGTTGACGACGGCTCGGTGGACAAGACGAGCGAGATCGTCCGCGAGAATTTTTCGCACCACGAACGCGTGAAACTTTTCTCGGCGGCCGCCGGCGGTAAAGCCGCAGCGCTCAACGTCGGACTGAGACATGCCAAAGGTGAAATAGTAATCGCGCTCGATGCCGACACCCTGTTTGCGCCGCAGACTGTCGGCGCGCTGGCTCATCGTTTTTCCGATCCGAAGATGGGCGCAGTGGCCGGCAACGCCAAGGTTGGCAATCGCATAAACATCGTGACGCGCTGGCAGGCGTTGGAATATATCACTTCGCAAAACATGGATCGACGCGCGTTCGCGAGTCTAAACTGCATCACGGTCGTACCGGGCGCGGTCGGCGCCTGGCGACGCGAGTTGATCGAAGAGGCGGGCGGCTTTCAATCCGATACGTTGGCCGAGGATCAGGACCTGACGCTGCGCATTCGACGCATGGGCCATAACATCGGTTACGAAGAAGACGCGGTAGCCTGGACCGAAGCGCCGGATCGCCTCCACACGCTCGCCCGGCAGCGATTCCGCTGGGCGTTCGGCACCTTGCACTGCATGCGCAAACACATTGACGCCTTATTTCGTCCACGCTACGGCGCGCTTGGCTTCATCGCCCTGCCCAATGTTTGGATTTTTCAAATTCTGTTTCCGTTGATATCGCCGGTAATGGATTTGATGCTCGCTTACACCTTGCTCGTGGCCGGATTGGATTGGTGGCAACAACCAAAAGGCTACTCATCAACCGCCCTCGAACAGGTCTTGTTCTATTACGCGTTGTTTCTGGCGATTGACTGGGTGGCCGCGTGCTTCGCTTTCCTGCTGGAGAAGAAGGAACACTGGCGTCTGCTCTGGTGGCTTTTTCTGCAGCGCTTCTGTTATCGCCAGGTGATGTACTACGTCATGATCAAGAGTGTGGCCGTGGCCGCGCGCGGCACCACGGTCGGCTGGGGCAAACTCGATCGCAAAGCGACGGTCGAGGCGCAACCGTAACAGAGATCAGAAGTCAGCGGTCAGCTGCAGCCTGGACGTGAGACAGAGAGATAGTTGTGGCGAAGAAACAGAGCGGCAAGCGGGAAGGTAAACAAGAGGGCAAGGGGAATCGAGTGCTCGTGTATGCGCTGCTGCTGACGGCGGCGTTTTCTTTTCGCGCGAGCGTAGCGCGGCTGCTGCCGAATGACACGCCCGACGACGGCAAGGTCTATGCCCAGATTGCGACCAACGTCCTCGAGCGCCATGTCTATTCACACGCGACCGAGCCGCCTTACGATCCGTCGCTGATACGCCTGCCCGGTTACCCACTCTTCATCGCCGGCATCTATGCAATCTTCGGTCACGGCGACAACACCGCCGTGCGCATCGTGCAGGCGCTAATCGATACCGCGTCGTGCGCACTGATCGCGCTCATTGCCTTTCATTGGGAACCTGATGAAAGACGGAAGCGGCGCACGTCGATCGCCGCGTTGGCACTCGCCGCTGTTTGTCCCTTTACCACGATCTACGTCGCGACGATCCTGACCGAAACACTGACCGTGTTCTTTGCAGTGGCAATGTGTTTGACGGCGACGCTGGCGCTGCGCGCAGCTATGCAGCCGAATGCGCGCTGGAGTCCGGTCCGGTTGTGGGCGGCGACCGGCTTGATTGCCGGCGTCGCGGTGCTATTTCGACCCGACAGCGGACTCTTCGCTTTGGCCATTGGAATCACGCTGGTCGTTTCGGTGCTGGGACGTTCTAGTGAGCTAACTCTAAAGACCAGACGAGAAGAAGTGCTCTACCGATCAGCACGAGCTTCATATCTCGGCGCGGTGTTTTCGTTAGCCTTCTGTCTGGTGCTGGTGCCCTGGACTGTTCGCAACCATCGCGTGTTTCATCTCTTTCAGCCACTCGCTCCGTCCCACGCGGAAATGCCCGGCGAATTCGTGCCGCGCGGTTATCTCGCCTGGCTGCGCACCTGGATTGACGAAGGACGTTATGTTGGGCCAGTGCTCTGGTCGCTGGATGAAACTCCAATCAAGTTAACGGACATTCCCGATCGAGCGTTCGACTCCGCGGAAGAAAAGCTGCGCGTCGCCGCGTTATTGGAAAAGTATAATCATCCGCCTGAAGAGCCGGGGCTGTTTGCTTCTGAGCCGAATTCCGCAGCCACGCCGTCTCCTTCCACGGACGAGTCAAGCAACAACGAAACTGAACCGGCGAAGCCCACGGATGAAGCGTCACCGACCGACGAAACTGACGAGAACGATAATTCTAGTGGAAGTGACGAAAGTGATGAGGGCGATGAGACTGATCAAGCCGACGAAAACGCGCCGCCTGATCAGACAACCGGCCAACCCGTTGAAATGACGCCGGAGATCGACGCCGGCTTTGCCCGGCTCGCCGAGGAGCGCATCGCGCGCCACCCGGTTCGGTATTACGTTTGGCTGCCGCTAAAACGTGCGCGCTCGCTGTGGTTTGATACTCACTCGCAATACTATCCATTTGAAGGCGAGCTGCTTCCGCTCTCCGATTTGGATTACGACATCCACCAGCAATACTGGCTGCCGTTGTTTGCCTTCCTGACTTTCATTTACACCGTGCTGGGAATTGCCGGCGGCTGGTGCTTGTGGCGGACGCGCGACTTCATTGCGCGGCAGTGGCTGCTGTTGGCGGCGTTGCTGATCTTTCTGCGGCTTGGCTTTTTCGCAACGCTGGAGAATCCTGAGCCGCGCTACGTGGTAGAGATTTTTCCGTTCCTCTCCATACTCGGAGGGATCGCGCTAACACGAGTTTCGAGTTTCGGGTTTCGAGTTGAACGGGAAACACCGGTTAGAAAATAAATCGAAGCTGGAAAACCAAAACTTATTGTCGAACTCGGCGGCCAAACCATGCGTGCAGCCTGGAGGGCCGCGAGATAGTAGCCGGTGGTCGAAGCGCAGCGTAGACCACCGGAAAGTTAGGAAAAAAGACAGCACCCTGAAGGGGTGCGAGAAGGATGCGAGAAATACGTCTTGCGGGAAATAGTCTGGCACCCCGATGGGGTGCGTTTCAATCATTCGCTTCATCCGGTGGTCTACGCTGGCGCTTCGACCACCGGCTACTATCTCGCAGTCCGCCAGACTGCACGAGTCTGGAGTCGAACCGAAACAGCCGCCAGGAACCAACTCGAAACCGAAAACTCGAAACTCAGTGCTTAATTGAACGCAGCGCCCGTCTGGCGAGAAACTGTTTCAGACCGCCGGGCACAATCGCGCGAAGCAGCGCATGAGCGACTCGACTCGGCACCAACACTCCATGCTGTACCAACGCATACTCACTCTCCCAACGCGTGGCTACAAACTTTGCCTTGAATCGTCGCAAGCCTTCAAAGTTATAGAAGGGGCCTAAACGCTGCGACGCCAATTGCAAAGCGCGTTCAATCACCGGATGATCGTGAGTTGAAATGTCGTCCACGCCTTCTTTGGCCAGCGGCGCCGTTCCCAGTGTCGCCATAGTTGCGCCCTCGGCTTTGAGTCGCTGCAACGCTTCGAAAACTAAAAGGTCGGCGGTGCCTTTGGGCGCGTCCTCGGCGCGCACTACGTCTTCCAAATACCAGCCATCGCGAGCGGGAATCGGACTCGCCGACAGCAGTCCAACCAACCGATCGCCGCTGTCGCGTGCGGCAAACAACTTCTTGCGCTCAGCCCGAAGAAAAGGATCAAGCGCCAACAGCCAGCCGAAAGTTGTCGCCGCGCGCCGCGTCTTCAACCACTGAAGACAAAGCTCCCCCGTCTCTCTCTTTAGTTCTTCGCTGAAGCTGTCAACACTCTCGACGCGAACGCCGGCCCGCAAGGCCTGGTTGACGCCGGCGCGCATTTTCTTCGCCGAGTTACCGCGCGGCTGCCACCCTTCCAGGTCGAAGTAAGGAGCGGCGCCGATCTTGATTGCGCTCAAGCCGAGTTGGACCGCCGCGCGCGCAAAGCGTTCGGTTGCCGGCACGAAAGCGGCGATGCGTTTGGCTTTGCCGGCCGCAGTCATGAAGCCCTGGACCAGCGGCTTGATGTCCTCCGGTCTTGCGAGTGGATCGCCGGCCGCCAGCCACACCCTGCCAAACTCGCCATAAATAATCGCGCCGTCGATTCCCGGCATGGTCCAGTTCATTGCGCCCGGGGTGATGCTTACCAGCGAGTGCGCGTTGTAACCGTGGGCAGCTTGCATTAGCAGCAGCTCTGCTGTCGGGTCAGTTGTGCGGAAGCGTCGCGCCAAACTGCGCACCATGCGCACCTTGTGAGTCACGTACCGCGCGCCATAGCTCGCGCCGCCACCGGCAGCAAGCCACCAAAGATCATGTATGGGAATGTGCGGATGGATGAACACGGGCGCACCAGATGTCAGAACCACCTGCGTGAGCGGGTGGCAGTTGCTCTTCTGCCAGTCGGCTGCCACCGCCGGTTGCGCCACCCGCTCACGCACGTGGTTCCGACAATCATGGAGTCGGCGAGGACGTCGGCGCAGGCGTCTGTTCCGAGGGCAGCACGCGCGATGGATCGGGCCGATCAGGAGAAGTGTGCAAGTGAATCGCCTTCCAGTCTTTTCCCACGCGCTTGAAGACCAGCGTCATGCGCCCGGTAGCCGTCTCCGGCGTTCCTTTGTAAGTCTGCGACTGCGTCCACAAGCACGTGACCAGTGCACCGTCGCGCCCGAGCATGGTGATCGAAACGTCGCGCACGTCGAGCTTCACGTCTTTCAGATCCTTGTATGAGCTCTCGCGATTCTTGCGCATTTGCTCCCAACCCTTTGTCACCGTGCCGTTGTTGTTGAAGAGTACCAGGCGAGGTGATTTCAGATACACGTTGGTTACAGCATCAACGTCTGCGTGACGAATGCCGTTGACAAGGGCGTTGAAGGCGGCAACCACGCTTTGCGATCCGGGTGTTTCCGTGGCGGTAACTTTGGGTTTGGTTTCGGTGCGACGAACGGTCGGCTGCGTGGTGGTGGGCTGCTGAACGTCAGTGCTCTTCTGCGAGTCGGCCGCTTTTGTATTTGCCGCGGGCGCAGCGGTGCGCGGGCGTACGGTCTGAGAGGAATTTGCGTTTTGAGCCAGCGCCGCGGAGCTGGCGGCGAAAACCATGGCGGTGCTGATTAGTAAATTTTTGATCACGATTCGTTCCTCTTTAGTTTTGGATGTTAAGTTCGCCGGGAGAGATCTCAAACGTCACCCAACGCGTTCATGGCGTCGAACCATGGTACTCCACTGCGCAGTCTTTCAACAGAACGTTTTTGCCCGAGAATCTCAAATACTTCAAACATCGATGGACCCACAGCCTGGCCAGTGAGCATCGTGCGCGACCCATTGATCAGCAGCCCGGCCTTAACGCCTGATTCGTCGGCAAACTTACGCAGCGTTGCTTCAGCGCCGGCAGCGGTGAACGGATCTGTTTGTTCGAGACGGTCTGCAAGGGCCGGCAGGAGTTCTCTTAGCCGCGGCTCCTTGCGCAGGTTCTTGTACACCGCCGCTTCATCGAAATCGAAATCATCGGAGAAATATGCGCGGCCCTGTTCGGAGAAATCCTTGAGCGTGAAGAAACGCTGGCGAATCAGATCCAGAACCTTCAGCAGCCAGTCACGTTCGTCTTCATCGTATTCCTCGTCTTCTCCCTCTTCGTCCCAGCTTTCCTCCTCGTCCCAGGCGTCTTCTTCCTGTCTGCTCTCATCTAGCAACTTGAGCCGCCGGTCCCGTTCGGCTACGGCAGGGACCTCTCTCTTTTGTTTCAGACACTCTAGATATTCGAGCACCACCGCCACAGCATGCTTACAGGTACCGCCGTATGGGCAGGTGCAGAAGGAGGTCAGATTCCCATCTTTGGCCTCGACGACTGTGGCATATCGATGTGTACCGAGCACCCAGGCGACAAGCCCTCCGCTGCCTGAGCGAGCCAAGTTCTGTACTCGACGGCCACGCTGATAGCTGCGCCCGCGGGACACAATCGCCGCCCCAGCCCACTCCTCGAGATCACCCCAGGTCAAATCCTCGAAGGGATTAGTCTTTGCACGCTTCTGAGCCATGGGGTTTTCCTCTGACAGTAGCCAGAGGGTCACATACTTCTTCTCCTCCAGCCGGTCAGGAAAGCAATCATGATCGTACACCTTCAACTGCCAGCAGATACATGGCCTGCGATTCGGCGC
>Ga0137409_10007223_pt1 | contig 11433 bp, 13 predicted proteins | sample CZODoug1_16funga_FD_122059 | JGI IMG/M metagenome (GOLD analysis project Ga0137409, IMG submission 122059) | Vadose zone soil fungal communities from Angelo Coast Range Reserve, California, USA - CZODoug1_16fungal (Hybrid Assembly) | ecosystem: Environmental > Terrestrial > Soil > Vadose zone... | reverse complement strand
GACTAGGAGGTGGTGCGGTACTTCTTGTAGTAGCTCATCACCCGCGGCACATAGGTCATGGTCTCGCTGTACGGCGGGATGCGGTTGCCATGCCTGACGACCGCGTTCTCTCCAGCGTTGTAGGCGGCGACGGCAAGTTGGAGGTCGTTCTTGAACAGACGGATCAGATCGCGCAGGTAGCGCGCGCCGCCGTGAATGTTTTGCGCCGGGTCCAACCGGTTCTTTACTCCGTAACGCTTCGCTATTTCCGGCATCAGTTGCATCAGCCCGGCGGCGCCCTTGCGCGACCGCGCGAAGGGGTTGTAGCCGGACTCGGCGGAGATCACCGCGTGGATGAGCGCCGGCTCGAGCCTGGTGAGTCTTGCCGCCTCGAAAATGTGCCGGGAGTAGCGCGAACGCGCCTCTTCGTCGTAGTAACGCAGTTCGCTCGCCAGCGTTTGCGCGACCGGATCCGGCTTTTCCCTCTTTTCCTTCAGATAGACCTTGTAGCGGCTGTCGGGCGGCACATTGGTGAATAGCACCGCGCCGTCGGCATCCACGTAACGGTAGACGTCGGCCTGCGCAATTCGGGCAGAAACCGCCAAAACCAGTACGAGGAAGAACGCGCTTCTCATGATGAGTGAGCATACAGCAACTTCCGGGCCAATTGTCCCGGGGAAACCGCGGGTTAGCGCAGTCTCGACGCCAAGCCGTAGGTTACCTGCGGCCACTCCTGCAAGAGGGCTTACTTGCTACCCTGTTTCGGCGGCACCAGCACGGTCGCGAGCGCGGCGATCACCAGCACCAATGCGGCGTATTCCTGCCACTGCGGCCGTTCGCCCAGGATCAGCATGCCGCTGAACAGGCCGACGACCGGGATCATCAGCGTGGAGAGCGCGGCGATGGTGGGGGGCACGGTGGTGGCGATCTTGTACCAGGCCCAGTAGCAGAAAATGAAGACGAACAGCATGTTGTAGGCGAGCCCGATCGCGGCCCCGACGCCGATCGGCCGCCACCCGCCCCAATCGAGAATGAGCGCCCCGGCCATGATCGGCACGCCGCCGATCAGCAACTGCCAGGCGGTGAAGGAGGTCGTCGGCAGGTCGGTCGGATAGCGCCGCATCAGCACCGTGCCCACCGCCCAGGAAACGGCCGCGCCGAGGACCAGTGCCGCGCCGACCGGCGCGGCCTCCATGGCGGCGAATTCGTCGCCGATCAGCAGCGCCATGCCCGCCATCCCCAACGAAACGCCGAGAACCCGTCGCGGTGTCAGCTTTTCGTGAAGCACGAACCTGGAGAGCAGCACCGTCCACAGCGGCATGGTGTAGGCGAGGATCGCGGAACGCCCCGCCGGCAGCAGCGTGAGGCCGTAGCCGATCAGCACGTTCCACATGGTGACGTTGGCGATCGCCGTGACCGCAAGGCGCGGCCACTGCCCCGCGGGTACGCGCGTGCGCTGACGGCCCACGCGCGCAATGATGAAAAGTCCGATGGCGCCCGAGGCGACGCACAGGCCGCGGAAAGTCCAGACCGGGATATCGGCCAGCGTCAACTTCATCAACGGCCAATTCAACCCCCATCCCAGCGTCAGCAGCGTGGTCAGGACCCACATCGAACGGGGAAGGGTGGTCATAGAGCAAGGATGAAGGATGAAGGCGGAGGGATGAAGTTCAAGCAGCGGCGGAGTTTACAGGAATGAGGAATGAGGATCGAGGATTGAGGATTGAGCGAGACAAGAGCTCTGCATTTCTTCGCGATTTACTCAATCCCCAATTCTGCGCGGCGCGCCGCGTGCCGCGTGCTAACATCACCGCATGAAACTCACCAATCCGGTGCTGCGCTTTCTGATTTTCTGGGGCGTGAACACGCTGTCTCTTTGGGTGGCCGACGATCTGTTCGAGGGCATGTCGTTGGAGTCCGCACAGTCGTTGTTCATTGCCGGCCTGCTGCTCGGCATCGTCAATACCGTCCTGAAACCGGTACTGTTGATCCTGACGCTGCCGCTGTCGGTGGTGACGCTGGGCCTGTTCGTCCTGGTGATCAACGCGCTCATGCTGTTGTTCGTGGCCTGGCTGGTTCCCGGGTTTTACATCGCGGGGTTCTGGACCGGGTTCTTCGTTTCCCTGTTCATTTCGGTGTTCAGCTTCATCCTGAATTCGCTCCTCGGATACAACAAGGTCGCTATCCGGCGGATTGAATGAATTCCGGGGGTGCGCATTCTTCGCCGCCGCCCCTTGCTGCGCGCGTCGCATTGTCGGTATTCCTGCCGTTTGCGGCGTTCACGGAAAGGTCCCGGGTACGGTAAGCTAGGCCGGGTCACAAAAAAATCATCAAAGGAGGAGCAATGAAGACAACCCAACTTCTCGCTGCAACGGCAGCGCTGCTGGCGTTTTGTTCGGCGTCCGCAACCGCGCAGACCTGGAGCCCGCCGGCGCCCGAGGCGCGCTGTCCGTCGAAGTGGGGCGCGGGCGACGAGCGCGGGGCGGCGAATCTCATGACCCCGGAACTGGTGTTGCGTGCTTCGCGGCTCATCAAGTCGGGTGAGGTCGTCGAACTCGGCCGCGTCCTGGCGATGGACATGCCCTTGTTCGGCACGCGCCGTTTCGACGTCCATACCAAACGCACCGGTGGTCCGATGGGGACCAACAAACGCTACACCAACGAGGAACTCGTCATCACCGAACTGGGCCAGGTCGGCACCCAGTTCGACATGTTCTCCCACCAGAGCATCGACAACAGCCACTACAACTGCTTCAAGACCGACGAGATCACTTCCCGCAACGGTTTCACCAAGCTCGGCGTCGAAAAGATCGGCTCGATCTACACGCGCGGCGTCCTGATCGACGTGGCCGCATCCAAAGGCGTGGACATGCTGCCGCTGAGCTACGAGATCACGGCCGATGACCTGCAGGCGGCGCTGAAGAAACAGGGCGTGACGCTGCAGAAAGGCGACGCGGTGTTGATCCACACCGGCTGGGGCAAGCTGTGGGGCGTGGACAACGCCAAGTACAACAGCGGTTGCCCGGGCATCGGCGTGCCGGCGACGGAATGGCTGGCAAAACAGGATCCGATCCTGTTCGGCGCGGACACCTTCCCGGTCGAGGTCGTGCCGAATCCCGACAAGAACATCAGCTTGCCGATCCACCAGCTTGCGCTCGCCGTCTACGGCATCTTTTTGCTTGAGAACCTGAAGCTCGATGAACTGGCGGCGAAGAAAGCCTACGAGTTTGCCTTCGTGATGCAGCCGCTCAAGATCAAGGGCGGAACCGGTTCGACGGTGGCGCCGATCGCGATAAGGTAGAACCAGCCTCTCCTCGGCCCTCTCCAGAGAATGGAGAGGGAGTTGAGATTCAACTGCGGAAACGAGACACCACTATGCAGAAATATCACATGTATGTCGGCGGCGAGTGGGTGGCGCCGTCGTCGGGTGAATGGTTCGAGAGCTACAACCCGTTCACGGGCGAACCCTGGGCGATGATCGCGCGCGGCAACGCCGCCGACGCGGATCATGCGGTGCGCACCGCGCATGCCGCGTTCAGCGACGGGCCCTGGCCGCAGTTGACGCCGACCCAGCGCGGCGCGCTGTTGAGGAAGCTGGGCGACCTGGTGGCGCAGAACGCGCAACATCTGGCCGAGATCGAGGTGCGCGACAACGGCAAGCTGATCGCCGAGATGTCGGCCCAGCTCAACTACGTGCCGCAGTGGTATTACTACTTCGGCGGACTGGCCGACAAGGTGCAGGGCGCGGTGATTCCGCTCGACAAGAAAGGCTATTTCAATTTCACTCGCTACGAGCCGCTTGGCGTGGTTGTCGCCATCACGCCGTGGAACTCGCCGCTGATGCTCACCGCCTGGAAGCTGGCTCCGGCGCTGGCCGCGGGCAATACGGTGGTGATCAAGCCTTCGGAGTTCACTTCGGCATCCGCACTCGAATTCGTCAAGCTGGTGGAGCAGGCCGGCTTTCCCGCAGGCGTGGTCAACGTCGTGACCGGCTACGGCAAGGAGGTGGGCATGCCGCTGGTCGAGCACCCGCTCACCGCGAAAATCGCATTCACCGGGTCGGATGCGACCGGCAGAGTCATCGCGGAAACCGCTGCGCGCGGCTTCAAGAAAGTCGGCCTGGAACTGGGCGGCAAGTCGCCGAACATCGTTTTCGAGGACGCGTCGATGGACGATGCGGTGAACGGCGCGGTGTCCGGCATCTTTGCCGCGACCGGGCAGACCTGCATCGCCGGGTCGCGCCTGCTGTTGCAGGAATCCATCCACGATGCCTTCGTCGACAAACTGCTGGCGCTGGCGAAAACGGCGCGGATGGGCAACCCGATGAGCCTGGAAACCCAGGTCGGTCCGGTTACCACGCGGCCGCAGTACGACAAGGTGCTGTCCTACATCGACGTTGCCAAGAACGAAGGCGCGAAATTGCGCATGGGCGGCGGACCGGCGACCCGGCCGGAATGCGGCAACGGCTGGTTCGTCGAGCCCACCATTTTTACCGGCGTGAACAACCGGATGCGCATCGCCCAGGAAGAAGTGTTCGGCCCGGTGTTGTCGATCATCCCGTTCAAGGACGAGGACGACGCGGTGCGCATCGCCAACGATGTGCGCTTCGGGCTCGGCGCCGGCGTCTGGACGCAAGATGTCGGTCGCGCAATCCGCATGTCTGAGCGCATCAAGGCCGGCACGGTGTGGGTGAATACCTACCGTGCGGTAAGCTTCATGTCGCCGTTCGGTGGTTACAAGGACAGCGGAATGGGCCGCGAGAACGGCGCCAGCGCGATCTACGAGTACCTGCAAATGAAGAGCGTGTGGATCAACACCGGGGTGAAGACCGGTAACCCGTTCGTCATGCGCTGAGCCAGAACCGGAAGGGAGTCTGCCGCCGCAGCGCCCGGTCCCTATTTTTCCTCGAGCAAGTGCGTCAACTGGGACAGTACCGCGTTGGTCGCGCGGCTGCCTTCGCTGATTGCCGGTGCGGCACGATGAAAATCCAGCAGCGCCATCTGCGACAGCCGTGGCATGATCAATACGTCGGCGGGTTCACCGGCGAGCCGGCTGCGGGCGATGTGCATCTGCATGATGTTGATGCTATTCGTCAGCACGTCCAGTACCGAGGGCATGGATTTCGAGGATTTCGGGCCACTCCTGATGACCGCGAGGCTTGCCTGCAGTCTGTCGAAAATAAACGCCACCCGACCGGCGCGCCTGGGGGGCTTGATGTCCTTCGCTTCGACGGGCTTGCGGAAACTTCGGCCCACCATGTCCGCATTCAGGTCCACCGCAATCACGATATCGGCGCCCATCGCGCGGCACAGGGAAACCGGCACGGGGTTCACCAGCCCCCCGTCCGCCAGCAGCCGCCCATCCCGCGCCACCGGAGTGAACAATCCGGGCACCGCAATGGAGGCGCGCACGGATTCGATGACCGAACCCTCGCGCAGCCATACTTCGCGCCCGGTCAGCAGATCGGTTGCAACTGCGCCGAAGGGCTTCGGCAGCTTCGTGATGTCCACATCGGTGAAGTGTGACGCAAAAAACTCTACGAGCTTGGCGCCCTTGATGAAGCCGCCCGTGACGGTGACGTCGAGCAGACTCACGACGTTCTGCCAAGTGAGTGATTTTACCCAGCCTTCGAGCCGGTCGAGTTCGCCGGCAGCATAGGCGGCGCCTACCAGCGAGCCGATCGACGTGCCGCAGACGATGTCGGGCTCGACGCCGGCTTCTTGCAGCGCACGAATCACACCGATGTGCGACCAGCCGCGCGCCGAGCCTCCGCCGAGCGCAAGGCCGATCCTGCGTTTGTGATTCTTCGTCAAAGGCGACGGTGTCGCGAGGTGTGGTGACCTTGCGATTATAAAGGCTGAGGCGGGAGACCGAAGGACAGGACCAGGCGTCGGGGACTCAAGACCGAGTGAAGAACGACCTACATATCGGCAGTGACGCCCAAGTGCTCAGCGCTCAACCTTGTCAACGTGCGGCCCGCATCGCAGGCGACATTCGTTCCGGAATTGGCGCGCCAAGGCGGGGCGCAAAACCCGGTTCACGGCCGTGCTCCCCGGGTGCCAGTGTTTTGGTCATCTGCACCAGGAAGGGCGCGAGCGGGTTGGTGGAAATCCGGCTGCCCAATTTGGAGGCCAGGCGGCGCATGGGCTGATTGTCGGCGAACACGTCGGCGTGAATGCGCTCGATGCCGGCCTCGACCGCGACGTTCATCAGGGTGGCGAGCAGGTGATAGCCGAGCCCCTGCCGTTGCCACGCATCGCCGACAACCACCGCGATCTCGCTGCTGTCGCCAGTGCCCGCGTACTGGGCCATGCCGATGATGCGCGTGCGGGAATGCGGCAGCGAAGCGACCAGCACTGCCTCGCCGGCCGGATCGGGATGCGTAAAGCGCGCCAGCATGTCCTCGGGCAGTTCGCGAATCGCCCGCAGAAAACGCCGATAACGGCTGGCCGGGGAAAGATTGCAGAAGAACTGCTGAAGCGCCTGCGCGTCCCCGGCTTCCACTTGGCGGATCACGACGGCGTTTCCGCCGTGCAGGCTCACTACGGCCGGCAACGTTGCTTGCGTTACGCCAAGACGGCCGGGTCGCATTGCTGTACCCGACTCGATGCGCGATGCCATGGTTCCGGTTGCGAGGCAGCGCGCGGCTCGATGATGGTGAGTTCGGAAGCGCTCAGCGCGGTCAGCAGCGTCAACCCGGGATTGCGTACGGTGAACGATTCGCCGGCCGAAATGACGGAGTCTTTCACGTCGCACTCCTGCGTGATCCACAGGCTGCCCGCGTGGCAGACGATGCGGGTGCCCTGGCCGTCGCGGATTGCCACCAGCCCCTCATCGGCGAGGCTCAGCGTGGAACGATTGATCTCGATCTGCATGGTTGACACCTCCAGTTGTGGCCCGGCGGCGCCATTGACGCGCCAGGCATTCCAGGAAATCATTACGGAATGCATTTTCCGCAGTGCACAGCAGGGCACAAACGATATTTCAGAATGCTTCGCATGAGTTGCGAGAATGGCTAACAGAGTGCCTGCGCTGCCGTCCCTGGACTTCTTCAAGGGCTTCGAGGCTGCCGCCCGGCACTTGAGCTTCACCAAGGCCGCCGAGGAACTGTTCGTCACCCAATCAGCGGTCAGCCGCCAGATCCAGGCGCTGGAGCAGCGGCTGGGCGTGACGCTGTTCCTGCGGCGAAATCGCGGGCTGGCCCTCACCGAGGCGGGCGAGCAGTTGCGGCGCGCCGTCGACAGCGCGCTGCGCATACTGCATCAGGCGGTCGAGCAGGTTTCGCCGGGTGCTACGCCGAAAATGGTCACGGTGACCTCATCGATCGCCTTCAGTTCGCTGTGGCTGATTCCGCGGCTGTCCGGCTTTCGCCGGCTGCATCCGGACGTGGACGTGCGCATCTCCGCCAACAACCAGGTACTCGACCTCGATCGCGAGCGCATCGATCTCGCTATCCGTTATTGTCCGTCGCGTGCCGCGCCTGCCGGATCGGTGCGTCTGTTCGGCGAGGAGATCCTGCCGGTGTGCAGTCCCGCGCTGCTGAGGGATCGGAACCGGCCGCTGAAATCACCGCAGGACCTGCGGCACCACGTGCTGTTGCACTACGACGAACCGCAGCGCCCGGTACCATGGCTCACTTGGAACGTCTGGCTCGAGACCGCGGGCGTGCCCGACCTCGAGCCGGCGGATTCTCTGCGCTTCAATCACTATGACCAGACGATAGGCGCGGCGCTGGGCGGGCAGGGCGTGGCGCTGGGCCGCAGGCCGCTGGTGAAGAAACTCCTGGCCGACGGGGCGCTGGTTGCGCCATTTCCGCTCGAAGCGGTAACCGGCCGGGCCTACTTCATCGTCAGAACCCCGATCACGTCGGGTCGTCCGGAAGTGACCCATTTCGCGGAGTGGCTGATCGCCGAAGCCGCGGCCATGACCGCCAGGGAAAGCGACGGCGTGCGCAAACCCCGTGGCGGGAAAAAAGTAGACTGAGTTTCCCGGTGGGGATCCCATCTACCACAGGGGTCCGGTTTCAGCAGCCGCGGGTGGCAAAGGAGAAGCAATGGAAAATCCGCTACAGCAGATGAACGATTCTTCGCGATGGGCGCGGTTGTTGTACATGATCCTGTTTGCGGTTCTGTACAAAGTGGCCGAATTCATCATGTGGGTCGTGGTCCTGTTCCAGGTCGTCGTTACCCTGGTAACGGGCAGTCCCAACGAACGCGCGCTGAAATTCGGCAAGCAGCTTTCGGTTTATGTCTATGGCCTGTGGGCCTACCTGACCTACAACACCGAGAAGAAGCCCTTTCCGTTCTCGGACTGGCCGACCACCACCGCGCCGCCGTCTCCTCCTCAGGGCGATGCGCGAGCGTAACTGCAGGGCTCAGAGCGATGGCCGTCTGTCCTAAATGCAAACGGGCGACCAGTTGGTCGCCCGCTGTCAATCCGTTGACTTCTCCGCCCGATTGCGGAGATCGACCGACGGTAGTCAGCCGCTGATCTTTCTGATTTCCGCGGTTCTCGGAACCCGTTTTGGCAACACGTCCTTCAGCTTCTGCCGGATTTCGCGCAGCAGCTTTTCCGTCGTCGGCCAGTCGATGCAGGCATCGGTGACGGACACCCCGTACTTGAGCTGTTTCAGGTCGGCCGGGATCGACTGGTTGCCGGCTTTGATATTGCTCTCCAGCATCAAGCCCACGATCGACCGGTTGCCTTCCATGATCTGGTGCGCGCAGTCGCTGGCCACCAGCGGCTGCAGGTTGTGGTCTTTGTTGGAGTTGGCGTGGCTGCAGTCGACCGCGATGTTGGCGGACAGTTTGTTTTTCGCCAGCTCCTTTTCCACCACCGCGATCGTCACCGAATCGTAATTCGGGCCCTTGGCGCCGCCGCGCAGGACGATGTGGCCGTAGCCGTTGCCCTTGGTGCGAATCACCGAAACCTGGCCGCTCTGGTTGATGCCGAGGAAACTGTGCGGCCGCGATACCGACAACAGCGCGTTGATCGCCACCTGCAGCCCGCCGTCGGTGCCGTTCTTGAAGCCGACCGGCGTTGACAGGCCGCTGGCCATCTCGCGGTGCGTCTGTGATTCCGTGGTGCGCGCGCCGATTGCACTCCAGGTCACCAGGTCGCCGAGATACTGCGGGCTGATCGGATCGAGCGCCTCTGTGCCGGCGGGAAGTCCCAGTTCGTTGATGTCGCGCAGCACCTTGCGGGCCAGCTGCAGGCCTTCCTCGATATGGAAAGAGTCGTTCATGCGCGGGTCATTGATCAGGCCCTTCCAGCCCGTGGTGGTGCGCGGCTTTTCGAAATAGACGCGCATCACGATGAACAGCGTATCGCCCACTTCATCGGCGAGCCCCTTCAGCCGACGGGCGTAATCCATCGCCGCCACCGGGTCGTGGATCGAGCACGGGCCGATCACTACCATCAGCCGGTGATCCATGCGGTCGAGAATGCGTTCTAAGGCGTGCCGGCCTTCCAGGACCGTCATTTCCGCTTTGTCGGTCAAGGGCACGCGGCGCTTGATTTCCTCCGGGGTGGGGAGGACGTCCTGGGCCGTGACGTTGACGTTGTATACGAGTTTCTCGTCCATGATGAGCGCCTGCGCTGCCTGAAAACACGGACCGCGTTGTGCGACCCTGTCGGAGCATTCTACTTAAAGCCCGGAGGCCGTCAAAGCCGTCGTTCCGGGGACGACCTCACCACCTCATCTCCCGCCCTCTCCACAGAGCAGAGAAGGTACGCTCCGCGGGCGTATGGCGCTTTTGACCATCAATTTCCCTCTCCCCTCGCGGGAGAGGGTCAGGGAGAGGGGGAGGGGTGGCTCTAGCGCATTTTCGAGTATGCAGTCGGTGTCAGGATCATGTTGGTGAAGTGGTTCACCAGCTGGCCGTCCTTTTCTGTTTCGGCACGGATCGCCAGCCAGTCGGGATGGGTGACGAAGGCGTTCCACTTCTGCTCGCGCTCGGCCAGATTCTCCCATTCGAGGATGTAGTACAGGTCGTTGTTGCTTTCGCCGATGGCCGTTGTCCAGAAACCCACCTGGCGGATGCCGAAGCGCTCCCATATTTTCAGGGTATGGTTGGAAAAGCGTGCGTTCAGGGCCGGCAGTTTGCCGGGGCAGGCGTGGTAAATGCGCAGTTCGTAGATCATTGCTCCTCCGCGGTTGTTTCAAATTTTTCGTTGTGGGGATGCTGGGATGACGGGTGCCCGGCGCGCCATCGGTTTCCGGCGCCGGCGCAATGTGCAAAGGTGTCAGTATTATTGTTTCTTGGTGAGCGTAAGACTCTCGCCCTCCCGGCGCATTTCCAGGCGCCCGAGGAAACTCATTCCGAGCAGCACGACGGGCAGCGCGTCGCTTTGATGCACGAAACCGTCGACGTCGGTCAGGGTGATATCCCCCAGTTTTACGCTGCCGAGTTTTACTTTGTAGATCGGCACGACGCCGTTCGCGGTCTGCGAGTAAGCTTTCGTTCCGGCCAGGTAGTTGACGCCCGCCCGTCGCGCATCGTTCAGGTTCATCGACACCGCCGTGGCGCCGGTGTCGACCAGGAAATTCATTGTTGCGCCGTTAATGCTCCCGGTGGTGACGAAATGTCCGCCCCCGTCCGTAGTAAGCGTGACCGTTGTACGTTCCCTTTGCGGGGATACCGCGCTGTAAACACCCTCGCCGATCCTGAGCCGCTGACGTTTGCCGTTGACGGAGACGATGGCTTCCTCGCTGTTGGCGCTGATGAGCTTGACGCCGGCGTAGGATTCCCCGGCACGTACGGTGCGCGGCTTGCCGCCGTCCACCGCCAGCAAGGCTTTGCCTTCGAACAGTGCGAGCACGCTCACTTCCTGCGCGGCTGCCGGGCAGGTTAGGAGGGCAACAATAATTGCAGTAACATTCGCGGCCTTGAACCGCATGAGGATCCCTTTGGCGATGAAACCTGTTGCAATATTCCGCCACTCGCCCACGGAAGGACCAGGTTATTTTGCCACGTATCTGGAATCGCGGAACATCCCGTGGCACCTGATAGCCGTGGACCAGGGCAATGCGGTTCCGCCCGACCCGCAGCAATTCGGCGGTCTGGTGTTCATGGGCGGGCCGATGAGCGTGAACGACGAATTGCCCTGGATCGCGCCGGTGTTGCAGCTCATCCGACAGGCGGCCGCGCTCGATGTTCCTGTCCTCGGTCATTGCCTCGGCGGACAGTTGATTTCGAAGGCATTCGGTGGCACGGTCGCCCGCAATCCGGTCAAGGAGATCGGCTGGGGCGAAGTCCTGATTGCGGACAATCCGGTCGCGAGGCAGTGGTTCGGACCCGGCATCGAGCGCTTCGAATCGTTTCACTGGCACGGCGAAACGTTCACCATTCCGCAGGGCGCGGTGCGCATCATGGGCAACCGCTACTGCGAGAACCAGGGCTTCGTGATCGGCAACAGCCTGGGCATGCAGTGCCACGTCGAAATGACCGAGGA
>Ga0137409_10007222_pt1 | contig 11435 bp, 10 predicted proteins | sample CZODoug1_16funga_FD_122059 | JGI IMG/M metagenome (GOLD analysis project Ga0137409, IMG submission 122059) | Vadose zone soil fungal communities from Angelo Coast Range Reserve, California, USA - CZODoug1_16fungal (Hybrid Assembly) | ecosystem: Environmental > Terrestrial > Soil > Vadose zone... | reverse complement strand
CGGCGATGACTAGTCCACCGTGCTTCCCCGCCCCGGGCCCGAGATCGATCAGGTGATCGGCCGCCTGCATCGTTTCCTCGTCGTGCTCGACGACGATGACGGTGTTGCCGAGGTCGCGGAGCTGGCGAAGCGTGTTCAGGAGGCGCGCGTTGTCGCGCTGGTGCAGGCCGATCGAAGGCTCGTCGAGGATGTAGAGCACTCCGACCAGGCGCGAGCCGATCTGTGTGGCGAGGCGAATGCGCTGCGCCTCGCCGCCCGAGAGCGATTCGGCGGAGCGGCCGAGCGTCAGGTACTCGAGTCCGACATCGTTGAGGAAGCGAAGACGCTCGCGAACCTCCTTGAGAATCGGCGCCGCGATCTCCGGGTCGAGGCCGGGCTTGCCATTGCCGCGCACCGGGACGTTCTCGAAAAATGTCAGCGCATCGGTGATCGACAGTTGAACCAGATCGCCGACGTTTTTTCCGGCCAGCGTTACAGCCAGGGACTCCGGCTTGAGCCTGCGTCCGCCGCAGGTCGTGCACGCGCTCGCCTGCATGAACTCTTCGAGCTCGAGGCGGATCGAATCGGACTCGGTCTCGTCGTACCGGCGCTGGATATTTGAAATGATCCCTTCCCAATGCGCGCCGGAATTGTCGGCCTTCTTTCCGCTTTTCCCGCCTGTACCATAGAGGAGCTTCTCCCTCACTTCGGGATTCAGCTGTCCCCACGGCTTGTTGAGATCGAACCCAAACTGTTTGGCGAGTCCGGGCAGAATCACCTTCTTGAGATATCCGTCGGGCTCACCCCATGGGAGTATGACGCCCTCGAGGATGCTGATGCTCGGGTCGCCCAGTATCAGCTGTTCGCTCACTTCGCGGCGGGAGCCGAGCCCCCCGCAGGCGGGACAGGCGCCGAACGGCGAGTTGAATGAGAAGTGGCGCGGCTCGAGCTCGGGGAGGGAGATGCCGCACTCCGGGCAGCCGTACTTTTCGGAGAAGAGGTGCGGACTTTTTTCGTCCGTGCGCTGAACTTCGACGAGCCCTTCCGAGAGCTTGAGCGCGGTCTCGACGGAGTCGTTGAGGCGGCCGCGATCTTCGGCGCGCACAACCAGACGGTCGACAACGACCGAGATGTTGTGATTCATCCGCCGATTGAGCTTCGGCGGATTGGCGACTTCGACCAGGTCACCGTCGACGATCGCGCGCACGAAACCCTGCTTGCGGGCGGCGTCGAACAGCTCGCGGAACTCCCCTTTGCGGCCGCGCACGAGCGGGGCGAGGATCTCGACTTTGGTGCCTTCCGGCCAGGTGAGGATCGAGTCGGCGATTTGTCCGGCGCTCTGACGCTCAACCGGGCGTCCGCAGTTCGGACAGTGCGGCGTTCCGGCGCGCGCATATAGAAGGCGCAGGTAATCGTAGATCTCGGTGACCGTGCCGACGGTCGACCGTGGATTGTGTCCGGCGGACTTCTGCTCGATCGAAATCGCGGGGGACAGGCCTTCGATGGAGTCGACGTCCGGCTTTTCCATCAGCCCGAGGAACTGGCGCGCATAGGCCGACAGTGACTCTACGTATCGGCGCTGCCCTTCGGCATAAATAGTATCGAAAGCGAGCGACGATTTGCCCGATCCGGACAGCCCGGTAATGACGGTCAGGCGGTCGCGCGGGATCGTCACGTCGATGTTTCGGAGATTGTGCTCGCGGGCGCCGCGGACGATCAGGGATTCTTCAGGCATAGCCTTGTAAAATCGCGGGTTGCACAGCCAGACTCAAGCGGGGCCAATCCGCCGCGGAAGAAGGGTCGGCAGCGGCATTTGTAACGGCTCAGGCGTCCAACTTGCATTTGGAGGGCCTCATGCCCGTCTTAAGAGAGATCATCGACGTAGTTACGATGAGGTCGGACCGTCCCGTGCGGCGGCTGGTGGCGTATTACGCGATCGTGGCTGTCGTCGTAGCCATCTTGGCGTACTTCTTCCCCGGCGAGATCGCGCGGATCGCGGCCAAGGGGCTCGGCGATGTCCCGGAAGGTCCGACGGTATTGACCGACGCGCTCGCATCGTCGCCCACCGCATCGGTGAGCTTCGGCCCAGGGACGCTCCTCGACGTTACCCTGACGACGGTACTGATCCTCATTGGCGCTCTGGTGCTGATTCTTCCGGTGACGTGGGTGTATATGTCCGCGCGGCCCTCGGGGGGACAACACAATCAAAACGTTGTCCAGACGCTGATCATCCTGCCGATGGTCGTCGCGGGCATTGTCTTCATCGTGCAGAACAGCCTGGCGTTGGCGTTCAGCCTTGCCGGAGTGGTCGGCGCGGTGCGGTTCCGGACGACGCTCCGCGACTCCCGGGACCTGGTTTACATCTTCCTGAGCAGCGTGGTGGGTTTCGCGGCAGGAGTCCAGTCGCTCGCCGTAGGCGCGGTTATCTCGGTCGTCTTCAACTTCGTGCTGATCATCACCTGGCACTACGACTACGGCAGGAACATGCTGATGCCGACCGCGGCGGCGCAGTGGTCACGCCCGCTCCAGGCTCTGGCAAGCCCGACGGGAGACCATCAGATCCCCGATCGCGACCTCGTTCTCTCGCTGACGCCGGAAAACGCGGCCGCGCTCGCCGATCGGTTCAAGCGGGTTCAGAAAGCGGTCGGATCCAAAAAGAAGAAGCCGCGCTTCGACTCGATCCTGACGATCACGACCGACGCCGTGCCGGAAGCGCAGGGGCGGATTGAAGAGGTTCTCGAGCGAATGACCAAGCGCTGGTCCCTCGACGAGATCGTGACCAATGTTGGAAAGCCGAGCGAGATCTACTACCTCATGCGAACAAAGAAAACGATCCCGCGGGATGTGCTCCTGACTGCCATCCACGAGAACGCGGCTGGCTTCATTGCCACGGTCGATCTCGAGACGAGCGCGCCGGTCGAGAAGAAAAAGAAAGATGAAAAGAATGATGGCGTGACCGCATGACCGGCAGGCGCGGCATCGTACTGCTGCTGTGCGCAATGCCGGGCGTTGCCGCGTGCCGCGATACTCCGAAGGCAAGGGCGGCTGAGTTACAAAAAATAGCGGCCGCGCGGAAGCAGGACCTCGCACTTCGACTGGCGACGGTGGACGCCAACTCGGACAAGGCCATGCCGCTGGCGATGTGGATCATGCCCGCGCAGCTGCGGGAGATCTCCGGACTCGCCCTCACGTCCCGCGGCACCGTGCTCACACACGACGACAACTCCGGACGAGTCTCCGAGATCGACCCTAAAACCGGAATCCTGGTCAAGAGTTTTTCTCTCGTCGGAAATCAGAAGGAGGATTTCGAAGCGATTGCGATCGCCGGCAACGACATCTACCTGATGGCGAGCGATGGCAAGCTGTTCAGATTCCGGGAAGGCTCGGACGGACAACAGGTCCAGTTCATATTGTTCGATACCGGCCTGCGCAAACAGTGTGAATTCGAGAGCCTCACCTACGAAGCCGACAGCACGCGTCTGGTGATGGCGTGCAAGAGAATCCTCGACAAGCAGGCGCCGAAGGACCTCGTGATATACCGAATGCCGCTGCCTCTCAATCGCGCAACGTTCACGCTCCTGCACGTGCCGCTTCAGCAGGTGGTCGGATCCAACAAGTGGAAGGGTTTCCGGCCTTCCGACATGACTATCGATCCGTTCACGCGGAACTACGTGATCATCGCCTCCCACGAAAAGGGGCTTCTCGTCCTGACGCCCGACGGTGATGTCGTGCGCTCTGAACCGCTGCCGGGGGACCACCAACAGCCGGAAGGAGTGGCAATCACCAGGGACAGCATCCTGCTGATAAGCGACGAAGCAAACGTGAAACCAGCTGCGATTACGCTGTACAAATGGCGGGAACAATAAACCGAGCAAGTTGTGAATAGACGAAATTCCATTACATCGCTGAGTATTCTGACGCTCGCGGCTGCGCTCGCCGCAAGCATTGTCCCGCGCGCCAGCGCGCAAAATCCCACTCCTCGAAATGTCGGAAGAGACAGCGTGGTCGTTGTGCCCGGCGAGATCTACAGGGCCGGCAGCTTTCACCGTTTTCTACTCGGCGACAACTACCGCGATCTGTGGACGACACCGATAAAGGTGCCTGTTCTCGACCTGGCAGGGTTTCGCGGCGGACTGAAGCCCACAAAAAAGGGAGGCGGCGCGCAGACCAGATCGCTGCGGTTCAAAGCGGCCGATGGCTCGGAATGGGCATTTCGTTCGGTGCGGAAGGGATTCAGCATCCTTCCCGAGCAGTACAGGGGCACGATCATCTGGTACATCGTCCGCGACGAGGGGAGTGCTTCTCATCCACTGGGAGCGATCGCGGCTGATCCACTTCAAACCGCCGTCGGCGTCCTTCACCCGCATCCGACCGTCGCGGTAATGGCGGACGATCCTGTTCTCGGCGAATTCCGAACAGAGTTTGCGGGTATGCTCGGCGAGCCGGCTGATGAAGATGACAGGCCGGGCCTCGTGATCGAGGACGAACGGGACCACCGACCCGAAAGGGTGGCCGTCGAACTTGCGCGACAGGGTGGAAAGAATGCCGTGACGCCGGCCGCGTAGAAAACGACGCGCATCCGCGCCTTCGCTCATGGGGAAATCCGGACCGTGATTTCCGCGAGCCGCCGTCCGAGCGTGATGCAGAGCTTGCGCTCGTGCTCGGTAATCGCGCGCCCACCCGTTGCGCCGGCGTGATGGCTCGCACCGTAAGGCGTGCCGCCGGCCGTGGTGGCGATCAGCTCCGGCTCGGTATAGGGCAGGCCCACGATCAGCATGCCGTGATGCAGCAACGGCAGCATCATCGAGATCAGCGTGGTTTCCTGACCGCCGTGGAGGCTTGCCGTGGAGGTGAACACCGCGGCGGGCTTGCCTGCGAGCCCGCCTTTGAGCCACAACTCGCCGGTCGAGTCCCAGAAATACTTCATCGGCGCTGCCATGTTGCCGAAGCGCGTCGGTGAGCCCAGCGCAAGGCCGGCGCACTCCTCGAGATCTCTCAGTTCCGCGTACGGCGCTCCCCCTTCCGGAATCGACGAGGGCGGTGCGGCCGGTGCTGGCGCCTCATGCGCCGTGGCAACCTTGGCAACGGTGCGCACGCGCGCGGCACAGCCAGCGACCTGCTCGACGCCGCGGGCGACGAGTTGCGCCATATCCCGCACCGCGCCGGTGTGGCTGTAGTAGAGAACCAGGATTTCCTTCATCGTGATGGCCCGTGCCAGGGAGTATTATATAAACCCTGTCGCATGCCGAGGGCATGGTGGTGCTGAGACTCAGAAAAACTCCGCCGCTCATCGATTTCGCGCGCATGGCCTGGCGGCGCTTCGACGAGGAGCGCTGCCTGCAGATTGCCTCCAGCCTGACGTTCACCGCGCTGCTCGCGATCGTGCCGATCATCACCGTCGCGCTGACGATGATTTCGGCATTTCCGGTGTTCCGCGATCTGATGCTGCATATTCAGCAGTTTCTGGTCCAGAACATGCTTCCGGAGTCGGCCGAATCCATCGCCGAGTACGCCGAGCAATTCGCGGAAAACGCGGCCAGGCTAACCGCCGTGGGCGTGTTGTTCCTGTTCGTCACCGCGATGATCGTGCTGCAAACGATAGACCGCGCGCTCAACCAGATCTGGCGGGTGCCCCGCCCGCGGACCACGGTGCAGCGCGTATTCATCTACTGGGCCTTGCTCACCGTGGGCCCGATCCTGATCGGGGCAAGTCTGTCGCTCACCTCCTGGCTGGTGAGCCAGTCCCTCGGCCTCGTAAAGGACGTGCCGCTGGCAGGAGAGGCGCTGCTCAAGGTGGTGCCGATCGGACTCACCGGGTTCGCGTTTTCGCTGCTCTATATCACAATGCCGAATCGGCGCGTGCTCGTGCGCGATGCCCTCTCCGGCGGATTCCTCGCCGCGCTTGCGTTCGAGTGGATGAAGCATGGCTTCGCTTTTTATATCACGCATTTTCCCACCCACAAGATGGTCTATGGCGCGTTCGCGAGCATTCCTGTTTTCCTGCTGTGGATCTATCTGTCGTGGCTGGTGGTGCTGTTCGGCGCGGTGTCCGCGGCGGTGATGCCGGAATGGCGCGAACGCGCTTCGCAGGTCGAGCCGGTTCCCGGTATCCAATTCCTCGACGCGCTGCAGATTCTGCGTGTGCTCTGGGAGGCGCACCACGCCGGTGATATCGTCATCGTGTCCCGCCTGCACACCATCGTGAAGCTGCCCGTCGACCGCATCGAGGCGATCCTCGACGCGATGGATTACGCGCACTGGGTAGGAAAAGTGGCGCGTGGCTGGACGCTGACGAAGGACGCGACCGAGATCAGCCTGGCCGATCTCTATCACCTGTTCGTTTTTCGCGCAGGCGCGAAGTTGCCGGCACGGCAGTCGGGACAGGAACTGGACCACCTCGTGCTCGAGCTGACGGGCGGCGTCGAGGAGTATCTCAAGCTGTCCCTGCAGGATTTGTTCATCCGGGCGGAGGCACCGGAAGCCGCAGCTGCTATTCGGATCCGCAAGCAGGCGGTTTAATGACGGGTCAGCCGCGGCCTTCGGCCCGCGCGCTTTCTGCTGTACGCGTGGAGTAGTGCCAGTCGCGCTGCCAGGCGCGCTCGACCATGTTCGGATATTCGGGCTTGCCCAGGCTGCCGTTGTAGCGACCGAGCGCGCGGAAGAGATCGCCGCGCTCGATGTCGAGGTAGTGGCGCAGAATGACGCAGCCGTAGCGCAGATTGGTGCGCAAGTGGAACAGGTTGCCGTCCCCGCCGCCGATCAGCTTGATCCAGAACGGCATGACCTGCATGTAGCCACGCGCGCCGGAACGCGAGAGGGCGTACTTGCGGAAGTTGCTCTCCACCTGGATCAGCCCCAGCACCAGTTGGGGATCGAGGCCGGCGCGCTTGGCCTCGTAATGCACCGTCACCAGGAATTCCTCGCGCTGCAGGCGGTCGGGGAAGCGCCTGGCCAGGCGGCTAGACATGGCGGCCAGCCAGCGCCTTGCTTCCACCTCGGTGTCGAATGCCAGGAACGGCGTGGCCTGATCGGAAACGGATTTATGCAGTGCTGCCCGCACGCTGTCGGACAGGGGTTCGTAGGCCTGCGCGCCGGCGTGCGCCACGGTTGGCGCCAGGGCTGCGAGGGCCCACCCCAACCCGAATATGGCGCGAGCTATTCTCCGCACACCTTCGATTTTAATGTTTGAACCGCGTCCTGCAAGGCAATGGACTGGGCCTGCGCGTCGCGACGGCCCTGGTACTCTATTTTTCCGTCCTTGAGTCCCCGGTCGCCGATCACGACGCGGTGGGGAATGCCGATCAGCTCCATGTCGGCAAACATGACGCCCGGGCGCTCATTGCGGTCGTCGAGCAGCACGTCGATGCCGGCGGCGGCAAGGTCGCGGTGCAACTGTTCGACAGTCTCGCGCACCTGTGCATTTTTCCCCATCCCGATCGGCACCAGCGCCAGCTCGAACGGCGCCATGGCGCGCGGCATGATGATGCCGCGCTCGTCGTGGTTCTGCTCGATCGCGGCGGCGACGATGCGGGACACCCCGATGCCGTAGCAGCCCATCTCCATGATCTTCGGCTTGCCGCTTTCGTCGAGGAAGGTGAGGTTCATGGCCCTGGAGTATTTGTCCCGGAGCTGGAAGATGTGGCCGACCTCGATGCCGCGGAGTATCTCCAGCCTGCCTTTGCCATCGGGGCTGACGTCTCCCGCCGTGGCGTTGCGAATATCGGCCACCACCGGTTCCGGGAAATCGCGTGCGAGGTTGGCGCCGGTGTAATGATGGTCATTCTGATTGGCGCCGATAACAAAATCCGCCATCGCCGCCACCGTGCGATCGGCGATGACGACGCCCTTGAAGCCGACCGGCCCCAGTGAGCCGGGATCCGCGCCGAACTGTGCCCGGATCGCCCCCACGGACGCGAACGAGACCGGCTGTTTCACCAGATCGAGCTTGCCGGCCTTGACGAGATTCAACTCGTGATCGCCGCGCACCATCAACAGCACTGGCTTGCCGCCGGCGCCGTCCAGCACCACCGCCTTTACCGTGCGCTCGGCGGAGATCTTCAGGAACGCGCACAAATCGGCGATGGTTTTCACGCCCGGGGTATGCACTTTCCGCAGCGCTTCCGTCGCGGCCGGTCGTGGTGCGACGGGCGCCACTGCCTCGGCGAGTTCGACGTTGGCGGCGTAGTCGGAAGCCGGGCAGTACGCAATCGCATCCTCGCCGGAGTCCGCCAGGACGTGGAATTCGTGCGAGCCGGTGCCGCCGATCGAGCCGGTATCGGCCGCGACTGCGCGGAACTTCAGCCCCAGCCGCGTGAAGATGCGCGCATAGCATTCGTACATCTTGCGATAGGTTGCATCGAGACTCGCCTGGTCGGCGTGGAAGGAATAAGCGTCCTTCATTACGAACTCGCGCGCCCGCATTACACCGAATCGCGGCCGGATCTCGTCGCGAAACTTGGTCTGGATCTGGTACAGATTGAGCGGCAGCTGCCGGTAGCTTTTCACCTCCTGGCGCACGACGTCGCTCACCACTTCCTCGTGCGTGGGGCCGAAGCAGAACTCGCGCTGGTGACGGTCCTTGAAGCGCAGCAGCTCGGGCCCGTATTGCTCCCACCGTCCCGATTCCCGCCACAGCTCCGCCGGTTGCACGGCGGGCATCAGGAGCTCGATTGCGCCGGCGGCGTTCATCTCTTCGCGAACGACCGCCTCCACCTTACGCAGCGCGCGCAGGCCCAGCGGCATCCAGGTGTAGATCCCCCGGGCGAGCTGCTTGATCATGCCGGCGCGCAGCATCAGCCGGTGGCTCACCACCTCGGCATCGGATGGCGTTTCCTTGAGGGTGGAGAGCGGGAATTGCGAGACGCGCATGGCTGTTAGAATCGTTGAAAGCATTATTCTACCAACCCGCTCACGGCGTCATGAATTTCCTGTCCGGATGGCGATGGCGCAAGTCGGTGGCGGACGCCGGGTCGGTGTATGTCACCGAGAAATTCGGCGTGCGCTCGCTGCACATCGCCAGCGATACCATCCAGAGCTCGATGCGCATCGCGCGCCCGAACGACCTCGAGCTGGCCTACACGCGCAGCATGATGGGGTTCCTGCTGTTCCACCCCGCGCCTTTGCGCGTGTTGCTGGTTGGCCTGGGCGGCGGCTCGCTCGCCAAGTATGTCTATCACCGCATGCCTGAGGCGGTCTCCGAGGTGCTGGAAATCAACCCGGACGTCGTCGCGATCGCACGGCGCTTCTTCCTGGTACCCGCGTCCGATGACGCGCGCTTTACGATCCGCGTCTGTGACGGTGCCGAGTTCATCGCGCGCTCGGGGCCGGGTTACGACGCGATCCTGGTAGACGGCTACGACGGCGATTCCCTGGTCGAGTCGCTCTCGTCCCGGACGTTTTTCGAGGCTTGCCGGCGTCGGCTCAATGCGCGCGGTGTGCTGGTGGTGAACCTGTGGGGGTCGGACCGCAAGTTCAACGACTATCTCGAGCGCATCGAATCGGCGTTCCCGGCGGGCACGCTCTGCCTGCCGGCCGAAAAGCCCGGCAATATCGCCACCTTTGCGTTTCGCGACCCGCCGGGAAACCCGCAATGGGAAGAGCTCGAAAATCGGGCGCGCGAGCTCGAGGCACGCTACCGGCTTGAGTTCGGCAGATTCGTGAAGAGCCTGCGCAAGATGAACCGCTGCGATGACAAGTGTCTCTACGTTTCGGATGGGGTGTAGCACGGGCCGGAAATGCCGACACGAGGCTTTTGTTTGAGTCCGAATTATGGAAAAATCGTGTCAACAGTACGAATCTACGGGGGATGCGCATGATCGATCGCGATGGCTATCGCCCCAATGTCGGCATCGTTATATGTAATTGTAAGAACGAGGTTTTCTGGGGCAAGCGGGTGCGGGAGCATGCTTGGCAGTTTCCGCAGGGTGGCATCAAACAGGGCGAGGCCCCGGAGGCCGCGATGTTCCGTGAGCTGAAGGAAGAAGTCGGACTCGATCCGCAGCACGTCTACATCCTTGGCCGTACGCGCGACTGGATGCGCTATGACGTGCCCGACCAGTGGATCCGGCGTGAATGGCGCGGCAATTACCGCGGCCAGAAGCAGATCTGGTACTTGTTGCGATTGGTCGGACGCGATTGCGATGTGCGGCTGCGCGCGTCCAGCAAGCCCGAATTCGACGCCTGGCGCTGGAGCGATTACTGGGTGCCCATGGAGGCGGTAATCGAGTTCAAGCGCGAGGTTTACCAGCGGGCGCTCGAGGAACTCGCGCCTTATCTCAGGCGCCGCCACGAGCGCAAGCAGCGGGGGCAGCAGGCCGTGGAAGGAGCCCTGGAAAGGCGCTGACTGCCATGCTGCGGAATTACGTTCCCCTGAAGTCCATGCTGCTGCAGCGTGGCGTGGGTTATGCCCAGCCGACTCAGGTTGTTCCCGAGAAGGTCACGCTCGACGATGTGGCGGCCAGCGTGATGACCGATCTCACCCGGGTGACTGCCGTCATCATCCTGCCCGGCGATTCCGTGGACGAAGCTCACCGGCGCATGCTCCAGCGCGGAGTGCGGCTGCTGCTCGTCGTAGACCAGGACCGCAGGGTGGTGGGGCTGATCACGGCCACCGACATCCTGGGCGAGAAGCCCGTCCAGGCCGCCTCCGAGCGCGGCCTGCGCCGCGGGGAAGTGCTGGTGCGCGACATCATGACGCCCCAAGAGCGACTGGAGGTGCTCGCCATGGACGACGTGCGCGCAGCAAAGGTCGGTCACATCGTCTCCACGCTCCAGAAAGCGGGTCGCCAGCACGCCATCGTGGTGGACCATGACGCCACGGGCCGCCAGACCGTTCGAGGCGTGTACTCCGCCACGCAGATCGCCCGCCAGCTCGGTGTATTGATTCAGACCAGCGAGATCGCCCGTACTTTCTCGGAAATCGAGTCGATGCTGTCGCGCTGATCGTGCTTGACAGCGCCCCATTTGGCTTTCTATACTCAATTCACGGATTAGACTTAGTCTAATTACAGCGTCGGCCAGGACGCGGATTTACCAGCCCTAATGGCCGGAATGTGTATTTAAGTAATTGATTATTAGGAGGTAATAATGCAACTCAAAGGATCCAAGACCCACGAAAATCTTAAGGCTGCGTTTGCCGGCGAGTCTCAAGCGAACCGGCGTTACCTGTATTTCGCAGCGAAGGCTGACGTCGAGGGCCAGAACGACGTGGCGGCCGTATTCCGCTCCACTGCGGAGGGCGAAACCGGCCACGCCCACGGTCACCTGGAGTACATGGAGCCCGTCGGTGACCCCGCGACCAACCTGCCGATCGGCAAGACGCGCGACAACCTGAAGGCGGCGATCGCCGGCGAGACGCACGAGTACACCGACATGTACCCGGGGATGGCCAAATCGGCACGCACCGAGGGTTTCGGGGAAATCGCCGACTGGTTCGAGACGCTGGCCAAGGCGGAACG
>Ga0137409_10007219_pt1 | contig 11437 bp, 10 predicted proteins | sample CZODoug1_16funga_FD_122059 | JGI IMG/M metagenome (GOLD analysis project Ga0137409, IMG submission 122059) | Vadose zone soil fungal communities from Angelo Coast Range Reserve, California, USA - CZODoug1_16fungal (Hybrid Assembly) | ecosystem: Environmental > Terrestrial > Soil > Vadose zone... | reverse complement strand
GCGCCGATAGGCGGCTATCGCCGTCATGTGATCACCTGCGCGTTGCGCTACACCAGCATGCAGGGCCTCGAAACTGCCGTTACGGCGCACGAGCGGAACCCTGGCGAGTGTCTGCAACGCGCCCGCGAGGTCGCCCATCTCGGTTTGCAATTGCGCGGCGGGCATCGCAAACCGGCCGGGATCGACTTCGACCCCGCCAAGCAGGATGTGCAGCGCCTGCTCGCGCCGGCCGGCTTCGGCCAGCAAGGCGGCAAGGCTGCTGCGCGCGCCCGCATGCGTCGGTTGACGATTGAGGACCTGGACCAGAAGCTCCATCGCTTCGCTGGCACGCCCACGCGCGATCAGCTCGGCGGCGCGATCGACATCACGCGCGACATCACTGGTCGCACGTACGACCCCGGTCGCTGTGGTGGCCTCCGCCGGCGGTGTGGCTGGTTCGACAGTGCGCGGCGCAGGTGGCAGTGCCGCGATCGTTGCGCGCGGCGCGGCAGCACTGCGCACACGCCTTTGCGCCGGCTCGCCCTGCGGCATCACCGCGGCCGCGATCGGCGTTGTTGCGGCGATTTCCGCCACGCGACGTTGCGGTTGCGCCGGTGTGGCCGGAGCAGGGGGAGCGGTTGGTATGGAAGTGGCGGGTACGGAAGCGATTGACACAGAAGTGCTTGGCAAGGCAGGTGCGGTGGCAACCGGCGTTGCCGGCGGTGCGACGACGCTTGCGAATTGACGCGCGCCCAGCGGGCCCTGCACTTTTGACGCGTCCTGCACTCGGTAGCTGAGCCAGGTGTGCACCCCGACGAACCCGGCGGCCGCGGCGATCACGCCGACCCAGACCCAGCGGCGACGCTGGCTGCCAGGCTGCTGTTGCAACGGTAGCGCCGGGCGCGCCACGGTGGCGGTGCCGGCAGCGGCCACCAGGTCGGGCATTGCGCCACGCCTTTCGAGGTCGCGCAGCATCTGGTTCAACACGCTCATGATGACGCTCCAACGCGCCATTGCCGTAGCGCTGTCGCAAAACCGCCCCGCAGCTGACCCATCAGGCCACTGGCTCGCCCGAGCCGGCTGGCATACGGCGTGTCGGCAGCCGCCGCGCGCACGTGTGCGACTTCCACGCGCAGGCATCCGCTGCCGTACGCAAGCAACAGCGATTTGTGCGCGACGATGTTGATCAGGCGTGGCACGCCGCGCGTGACCTTGTGCAGTTCGCGCGTGACCGCCTGGGGGAACAATGCGTCGCCGTTATGGCCGGCGACGCGCAGTCGATGCGCGACGTACCGTTCGGTCTCGTCGAGCGACAGTGCGCCGAGCGTGTACTGGAACGTGATGCGGCTGGCGAGCTGGCGCAGGTCGTGGCGCGCCAGTTTGCGATCGAGTTCGGGTTGCGCGAACAGGACGATCTGGATCAGCTTGCGCTTTTCGGTTTCCAGGTTCGACGTGAGGCGCAGCGCTTCGAGTGCCTCGATCGGCATCGCCTGCGCTTCGTCTAGGCAGACGACAACCCGCTTGTCCGCTTGCGCGGCTTGCAACAGGTGCGCGTTCAATGCGCAAAGCAACTCGTGCTCGGGCGCATCGTGGCGCAGCGGCAGCGAAAGTTCGAGGCCGATCGCCAGCAGCAGCGTGCGCGGCGAGAGGCACGGGTTCGGAACGTAGGCGGTCTCGATGTGCTCGGAACGCAGCGCCAGCGCCGCAAGAAAGCGGCGGCAGGCGAGGGTCTTGCCGGTGCCGACTTCGCCGGTGATCTTGATGAAACCCTGGCCGTCATCGATCGCCAGCAGCAGCGTGTTGAGCGCTTCCTGCTGCGCGCGCGATGAGTACGCGAACGCGGTGTCGGGCGTGATCGAAAAGGGCGGCGTGTTCAGACGGAAATGATCGAGATACATGGCGGTCCTGATCGGCAGATGCGGGGTCGCGTCCACAGTCGTCTACGGGCGCGCCGCAAGTGCATCAAGGCGGTCGAGCGTCTCGTCGCGCGCCGCATCGAGCTGGGCGTCCGAGTTGATCACGGTCGGTTTGATCAGGATGACGAGCTCGCTTTTTTCAGTCGCGCGCGCGGTGGAGCCGAACAGGTTGCCGGCCACCGGAAGGTCACCGGCGCCCGGCAACTGGCTGCGATCGTACGAACGGGATGCCCTCATCAGGCCGCCGATGGCGACGATGGCGCCGTCGCGCACGCGCACGATGGTGTCGGTCTCGGACACCGTGCTGGAGGCGAGCGGCAACACGATCGTGCCGCCCAGGTCGCCGAGGCTCAGCACCTTGTTGCGTTCCGCCACGGAAGACACCGACGGGTGCACGTGCAGGATGATGCTGCCGGCGTCGTCGATCTGTGGCGTCACGTCGAGCGCGACGCCCGAGAAGAACGGCTGCACCGTGATGGTCGGCGACGTGACATTGCCGGTGGTCGACGCGGTGGTCGTGGTGGTGATGCCGGTGACGAAAAAGTCGTCGGTGCCGACCTTCAGTACTGCCTTCTGGTTGTTCAGCGCGGCGATACGCGGGCTGGAAAGCACCTGCACGTTGCCCTGGGTCTCGAGGAACGAGAGCAGCGCGGCGAAGTTGCTGGTCTGGAAGGCAAGCCCGAACAGGCCGCTGGCCGCGGTCGATCCCAGCGCCAGCGACGAACCCGGCGTGGCGGTCAGCGGCCCGCTGGCAAGCGCACCGCTTGCATTGAGCGTGGTGCCCGGCGTGATCGGGCCGACGCTGCCGGCGTGGTTGTTGCCGCTGATGAACGCGGCCCAGTTGACTCCGGTCTGCGAACCGTCGCGCAACTGCACGTCGATGATCTTGGCCTCGAGCATCACCTGGCGTTCGATGTTCAGGCGCGCCGCGCGCAGGTACGCTTCGACCGCGCGCAACTCCTTCGGCAGGCCGCGCACGACGATCACGCCCGATTGCGGCGACACGATCACCTGGCGGTCGGTCTTGCCGTCGACACCCACCAGCACCCGCAACGACGCTTCGAGTTCGGCCCAGAGGTCGCTCCTGGTCTGCGTCGTGATGCGGCTCGATTCCTGTGACGTTCCGGTCGCGCCGGTCGGGGGATTGGCCGGCGCTGCGCCGTTGGTCACCGGCGCACCGGAATTGGAGATCGATCCGGACGTGACGCGCACGTCGCTGCGTCCCGAGCGGTTACCGGTGAGGTAGCTCACCTGGAACAGGCGCGTGGCGAGCGAGGCGGGTTGCACGAACACGCGGGTTCCCTGCACCCGGTACTCGAAGCCGTACATGTCGCGCAGCGTGTCGAGCGCCTCGACCAGCGTCACATCCTTCAGGTTGACGGTGACCGGCGTCGTAAGCAACGGATCGACCAGCATCGAATAGCGCGTGTCCTTGGCGAGCGCGGCGAACACCTGCGCTGCAGGCAGCCCGACCACGTTCAGGTCGAAGCGTGGCTCGACCGTCTTGCCGTTGAGCGACGGCAGCGAAAGATCGGCCGGCGGTACCAGCGCGTTGGCAACCGCGGGCGGTAGCGGAGCCGGTTTCGAGTGCGCGGGTTCGCTCAGTGCGGAACGCACTTCCGGCAGCAACGTGCGTTCGTCGCTGCGCGGTGATGCGCACCCGGTGAGAAGGAGCACGAGGACTACACCCAGCAGCGCCAGTGTCCACGGCGCCAGCCAGAGATACCTGGGTGGGTCTTCGAGTATCGAATCGAGGTCTTTCATCGGAGCTCCGAATCTCTTCAACAGCCGCCCGGCCGTTGTGAATCAGGCCGGCGTGCGCAGGACACGGAGCGCTCGATGCCGGGAATGAGTTGCAGCGTTTCGCGCGCTTCGCCACGGGCGAGCACGACGCTGGTATCGGTGATGCGCTCGACCCGCGCGGTGCCGCCCGGCAGACGCACGGTGTCGCCGACGCGAACGTTGCTGCCCCCGATCAGCGCGGTGCGGGTTTCGCCCGGACCGCGCACGATCATCTGCACGCGGGTCGGTGCGGGCGCCGGCGCTTCAGTCCTGCCGTTCGCGCCGTCGCTGGTGCCATCGCTCGCACCTTCGCCGCCGCGGATGGCCAGCGGTGAGCGGGTGGGATCGATCAGCATTTCGGCGCGTGCAAGGCCGGCCAGGGTGCCGGCAAAACAGATGAACCAGATCAGCGACGCCAGGCGGCCGCGCAACACTTGATTCAAAGACGCAGCCATGCTGCCTCCCGCGAGAGAGTGAAAAACGCCAGGCGCGTCACCGGTAAACCGTTGACGCTCCCGGTCTTCATGTCGAGTTCGCGCCAGTAGATGTGATACGGCGCGTGCTCGAGCGCATCCAGATATCCGAGCAGATCCAGGTACGGGCCTTCGATCGAAACCTCGAGACCGTGCTGATAGATGCCCACGCCGGCACCGCCGGTCGGCCCGTTGGTAGCGTTTTCCACCAGTGGTTTCGGGCTGCTGGAGGTCATGCCGACGAAACGCAGTGTCGGATGGCGCACCAGGATGGCTTCCAGCTGGCGCGTCATCTGCTGCGGCGTGATGAGGTCGATCTGTGCGTCGTCGACCGCCTTGCTGGCGCGCGCCCGCCGTTCCTGCAGCGTGATACGCCGCTGGCGCAACTCGTTCTCGCCGTCGCTCGCCTGTTGCGCGGCGAGCTTTTCCATCTGCTGCAAGTGGGTGCGCGCCGCTTCGACGCTTCTGGCGAGTTTTGTCGACTCGGCGCGTTGCGGGGCGAGCAGCGCGGTGTCGATCAGCGCGCCGACCGCACACACCATCACGGCGATGACCAGCCAGCGCTCGCGCCGAGCGCGCTGCAGCCACCAGCGCTGCAGTGGCTGCTTCATGGTTTGGTTCCGTTGGCGGGCTTGTCTTTGTCGATCACGGGGGTGGCCAGGCGGAAACGCACCAGCGAAACCGGCGCATGCGTCGCCGCGGGCTCATCGGACGGTTTCAATTCGATGGTTGCGAGAGTCGTTCCGGCGAATTGCGGCGCACGGCGCAAGCGCTCGATCAGTGACGGCACGCGGGCGGCGTCGAACGCCTTGCCTTCGAGTGCGATCTGGCCGCCGGCGTTGTCGAGCCGGATCGCGGTCAGCCACAATCCGTCAGTGGTGCCGCGTGCAAGCGCGCGCAACTGCGGCGTGAAACCGGTGGTGCGTCCGAGCGCGCCGGCGCCCAGGCGGTCGGCGACGGCTTCGAGCCCGACAACTTTGCTTTCCAGCGCGTTCAGCTCCTGCTGTGCATGGCGCGCAGCATTCGGTGCCGCGGTGAGTTGCTTCTCCAGCCGGGCGGCTGCGCTTTCGGCTTCCTGTGCCGCGACACGCAACTGCGTCTGGCGGCCGGCTTCCAGCTCGTACAAGGCGGCCGTGGCGACCAATGCAAGCACGGCGAGCGCGGCCGCGCCGAAACCCGACACCGGAGCGCGGCCCTTGCGACCGGCGGAGTGAAGGTTGATGTTCTGCGCCATGGCGTGTGCTCAGGCCGCGCGCTTGAACGCGCCGCGCAGCCGTTGCGCCAGCACTGCGACCGCGCCGGCCTGGTCTTCTTCGTCGGCACGCAGTGCGGCACCGATGACCGGCAGCGCGTTGGCCGGCAGGTCGTTCGCCCAGTCGGCGGCCGCGCGGCCGAAATCGAAGGCCGTGCGTGGGTTGAAGCGCGTGACGACAACACCAGTGCGATCGGCCAATGCATCAGTGATCGATGCCGCATGCCGGTGCGGACCGACCGTTATGCGGGTGACCGGTGGCAGGCCGGACTGACGCTCGAAGGTGTCGAGCGTGCGCTGTGCCTGGGTCACGATACGGTCGGTCACATGCATGATCGACTCGGGGGTATCGGCGTCGATCGCGTTGTGGTTCGCCCCCGGCAGCAGCATGCGGCGGGCGAACGCGAGTTCACCGGCGAGATGTGCGGTGAGCAGGCACGTCTCGCGCTCGAAACCCAGCCACGCGCCGGTGCCTTCAGCGGGCGCACCGAAGCGCGCCAGATTGCGTTGCGCGAATTCCGGAATGTCGACCGCTTCCACGAACACACCGTTCGCCGCGAACGGCGCCACGGCGGCTTCGATCAACGGGCGATGAGCGGTGACAACCAGCAGCGTTTCCTTGGTGTGCGAAGCCGCGCCGTGCGGAATACGCACGAAATCGAGCGCGGCTTCCTCCGGCGGATAAGCAAGGCTCGCGCGCACCTGCCAGCGCAGTGCGTCGCGCAGTTCCTCCGCCGGCAAGGTGGGTGCGACCACCTGGTGCAGGTCGTATTGCCCGGGGGCGAGCGTCAGCACCACGCCTGCGCCACCGAGCAGACTGCCGCTCGCCAGGCGTCTCACCAGGTCGATGCGCGTTTCGCTTGGCGCGGGAAAGATGGCGACCTGTTCGATCTCGGGTCGCTCGCCATCGATGCTCACGCGCGCAAGCACGAGTTCGGCGCCGACCCACTGCGCGCCAACCAGCGCGTCAGCGGCCGACAGCCGGCCTCGCCGCAAACGGCGCAACCATGGCCCAGTCAACCTGGTGATCGAAGACATCTTTTTGTTTTCACCCGTAGCCCATGACCACCGTCGCCAAAAGCGAAGGCGGTCCCCAAACTGATGCTAGGTAGTGATCGCTATCGCTTATCGGCCGATAAGCCTTGGGTTTCCGGGCACCTTGCTCATTCCATCCCCCGCTGCGCCGGGGAGGGTGAGGTGGGGGTGCAGGGCTCGGTCTGATGGGCCGGCCCTAGACCGACTCTTCTCGCCCCCACCCCATCCTTCCCCGTGCAGCGGGGGAGGGGGTTTTCAGTCGAAGCGCTCGCGCAGATACACCGAATCGCCGCGCGTCCGGCCCCAGGTGACGCGGGCGGACGGATTGGCGCCGGTGGGGGATGCCAGCCACGGCATCGACAGCGTGGTTGCAGGCGTGCTCGTGTTGAGCGCGCTGCAACTCGAGCCCGCAGCCACCCCGAGCAGGTTCAACGTCATCGTCATGGCCGACGGCTGCGTCGTGCTGGTGTACGCAGGGTTGGCCAGCGTGATCGCGGCGCGGCCGCCGCTGGCGACGTCCACGTTCGATGCGACGCGGGTTGCGCAGTTGAAAGTGCCGCTGCTCGAAACCCCGCCGGTTGGCGCGCTGTACGCAAACGTGGTGGCTCCCGCCCGGATGCACGAAGCCGCCGCGCTGAGCGGCATCCACCCAAGTCCGTTCCACGCCTGCACTTCGAGCGGCACCACCAGGTCGCGGCGGTAGTCGCCGACGGTGGAGGAAAGCTGGATCCGGCCGTAGTAGAACGGACTTGCGCCCGGGTTGAACGCGATCGGACTGATCGTCAATGTCGCTTCGTCGAGGATCGCCGTGTTGCCGGTGGTGGCGGTCTCCGTCGTGTCGTTGACATCGACCGCCATCGCGATGACCGGCGTGAAGCTTGCGACCGGCGTGGTGCCCCGCGTGAAGGCAAAGCTCGTGCCGCTGAAACTGATGGTGGCGGTTGGTGTCGTGCCGACGGTGCCCATGCTGGCGGTCGCAGCGCCGGTCAGCGCGACCGGGGCTCCGGTTGCACTGACGGTGTTGCTCACCGCAGTGGCGTCGAAACGCGGACGTGCGTTTGCAATCACCGCGCCGCCAAAATTGACCGGTGTCGCAAGCACCACGGGTGCGGTGCCGAACCCAAAACCCTGGCCGACGAATACGAACGACTGGGTGGTTCCCGTATTGCAGGTGGGCGGCGCGAACGTGGGTGCGGTCGAAGTGGACAGCCGATAGGCTTCCGGCACGAACCTGCCGATAGTGATCGCCGCGCTGCTGATCGTACGTTCCGCCAGCGTCGAATCCGCGGCGTCGACCGATGCGAACGCCGAGTCGGTCAGCGTCGCGGTGATCACGCCGGCTTCGCTGTAGGTCGCCGTGCCGGTGATCGCGCCGGCAGCCGAGGTGAGGGCCGACGACATCGAGCCCGCCGTGCAGCCGGCCGGGGTCACGCAACTCGTCACGCTCAGCGTCGGCGTTCCGTCATACCCGCTCATCGTTGCGCCGGTCGAGGAGACCGCCGATCCAACCAGCGTGAACGGGCGATTCGCGCGGTGCACGACCCCGGTCGTGCCTGACCCGTTGTTCAGCGTGCGCGTGACGCCGGTGGTCTTGTCGTTCGCGTCGGTGGCCGTGACGCTTGCAAACGACGACGGCCGGATCGCAAAGTTGTCGGTCGAGCAGCCGATCACCGTGGTGCCGCCGCTGGTATAGGTCACGCGCACGCGCACTTCGCGATACGCGTTGCCCACCGCATTGAAGGTGACGGTGTCGCGGCCGTTGTCGCTGGTGACGAAGGTCGGGCTCGGTGCGACCGTGGCGATGTTGGTCCACGTGCTGCGGCAGCCGGTGGTTGCGTTCAGCGCACCCGTGTTGTTGTCCGCATCGAGCAGTTCGACCGTCACCGTGCCGGTGAATGTCGTCAGCACGGCGGTGCGGGCCGTATTGAGCGCGACTATGGCAAGCGTGAACGCGGTGCCGGAGATCTTGGTCTTGATGACGCCGGTGATCGCGCCGCTCGCGGTCGAGGTTTCGAACGCGTTGAAACCGCCCGGCGTCGAGGTCACTCCGGTATCGGGCCGCAACAGCAGCGAATTGCCGGCACCGGCGTCGGCGACCGGCGGATTCGACATGACTGCAGTCTTGGCGCCGGTTGTACCGGTTCCACTGAACGCCAGCGTGTTCAACTCGAGCGAGAGGCCGAGGTCGTCCGGCGTGGTGAGCGAACCCTTGTCAAGCCGTTCAGTCATGCCCGAGGGGGGCGTGAACGTGCCCGACGACAGTGCCGCGTGGGTGGTCACCAGCATCGCGCCGTTGACCCCACCCGCGTCGACGCTCGGCGCGGTCTGGTTCTGGCTCGGATTGTTGGCCTGGGTAGCGGTGTCGATAATCGGATTGCTCGTGTCGACGCCGGAGAAAGTCAGGATGCCGCCCACGGCACCGGTGAGCGAAGGCGAACCGCCGAATGTCCACGTGTAGCTCGACGGTTCGGCCAGGGTAGCCAGACGCCGGTAGACATAGAGCCGCAGGCCGTAGCCGCCGGTGCCGCCGCCGCTCTTCTGGTCCGCCGAGTCGACCAGCGTCCACCCGGACGGGGCGGTGATGGTCTTCGTGCAGTTGTTGCCATCGGTGTTGCTGCACGCACGGAACGTGATACTGGCGATCATCACGTCGTTGAGTGTGGTGCCGGCCGGCACGTTGATCGCCAGTGACGTGCCGCTGGCAACGCTCGCGTTGGTCGACGACCGGAACGCGATGGCTGCCAACGCGCCGGGAGTTGCCAGCGCGATCGCGCAGCCGAGCGCAACCGCGTGCAGCCAACTCGTCAACCGGGCGCGCTCAACACGCATAGGTCGGGGCCGTGCCGGCCGCATCCTTGCACTCCTCGATGCGCGATTCGAGCCGCCGCTCGACGTAGTCGACGCTGCCCGCGGTGCCCAGCGTTGCGGTCGAGACCACCACGTAATACGCGCTGCGCTTGTTGCCTTCTTCGTGGAAGTTGGGACTGGCGCTAAATGCCGGGTAACGGGTGCAGGTGACCTGCACCGTGAAGCTGCTCATGACGCTCGGCAGGGTCAACGACTTCGGCGACGTGAAGCAGGCCGGCAGGTTGGTCGCGCCGGGCGCAAGCGTGCCGTTCGGATCCTTGACCTGGTAGGTGGCCCACTCGATGCCGGCGCGCGCCGCCTCGTACGCGCGCGCGCCCTGCACGGCGATTGCATGCGTGGCAGTGGCGTTGGTGGTGAACGACACCGCGAATGCGGCGAACGCGCCCAGGATCACCAGCAGGAAGACCGCGGTCATCATGGCGAAACCGCGAACCGGCGTGCGCACGCTTTTCATGGCGTGTTCCTCAGGTACACCTGGGAATACAGCGTCACGGTTTCGCCGCCGTCGGTGAGTTGCAGCGTGATCGCGGCGGCGTTCGCGTTGGCGAGCACGGCGCTGGTCTCGAAGCTGCAACCGCTGACGTCATCGAGCATCAGCGTCCGGGTCGCGGTCGAAAGCGGGGTGATCGTGGTGCTGGACGGCTGGGTCGCTTGCAGCGCGTAACCGCTGTAGCGATCGAGACGTCCGGTGCCGCCTGCGACCGGTGCGCAGACGTAGGTGACCGGCGTGGTGACCAGATAAAAGAGCCGATCCGGCGAATCGGCGGGCCATGCGCTGCCGGTGGAGGTGAAACTCAGCGTGCTCACGCTACCCGCGGCCGTGGTCACGTCGCGGCGGTTGCCGCCCGCGTACAGGTCGGAGGTGCCGTAGCCGAGATTGAAGATGACGAGCCTGGCCGACGCCGGCACCGTCACCGGCGCGCCGAGCACCTGGAAGGTCGTGTCGGTGGAATCGGTGACGTCGAGCGGGTCGGTGCCGGTGGGCTCGTTGCCGCCCGAGCTTGCCGCGCGATAGCGGCCGACGTCGGCGATCGGCGTGAACTCGAGATACAGCGTCGAGCCGCTGGTGGTGATGCGCAACGAGTTCGGGGTCGCGGCCTGCAGGTCGCGCATCATCCGCCGCAACGTGGTATCTGCCGCATCGGTGAGCTGTGCGCGCCGCGCGGTGGCGAAAAACCCGCGGACCGGATTGTTGATGAAAACCGCCACCGAAGCGCCCAGGATGCCGAGCACAGTGATGACGACGACGAGCTCGACCAGCGAAAAGCCGCGTTGGTGCGAGGCGAGCGTGCGCTTCACGGTGACACCCGCGCGCGAAAGCCGCGCAATGCAATCGAATACCCGCCGGGACCGGTCACTGTCACCGTCACCAGCAGTCCTTCGCCGGAGGGAATGTTGTCGAGCGACTGCGCCGCGACCATGACGCTCGCGCTGTAGCCGCTCAAGCCCGCGACCGCGGTGCCATCGGGCTTGACGATCCCGGTCTCCGAATAACCGTGGTAGTCGTCGACGTGATCGAACGGCGTGGTGGTCGAAAACCGCGTTTCACCGGTCTCGGGTCCGATAGCGTTAGCCCCCCCGTCGAGATCGTTGGCGGTGTAGGGCTGCGCCATCACTTCCTGCAACAGCGACTCGGCGATTGCGAGCGACTGGCGGATCACAAGCGGATCGGCCGAGCGGCCGACGGTGAGGCGAAGCGCCCCGAGGACTGTGCTCAATGCGGTGGCGATTACGACGATGAACATGACGAGTTCGACTAACGTCGCGCCCCTATTTCCCCTCCTCCGCCCCCCGCTCGCGGGGAAGAGACTGTCACGTCCTTCGCACATACCCGCTCTCCGTCTCCACGATGACGTTGAACGTCAATCCGCTTGCGCTGGTCGTGAGGGTGAGGGTGCTGGCGAAGGACGGTCGCCCGAGTGCGTCGAACGAGAACTGCGTGCTGCCGCTTGTAAGGGTGACGCCGGAGGCACCGGTGATATCGAGTGGACCGCCGCCGGGACTTGAAAGCGGGGTCACGCATGTGGTCGCTGCGTCAAGACACGCACGCAGGCGGTGCGTGCTGGTGTCGATGTTCACGTACACGTTGCGCCGCTGCGCGATCGCGGCCTTTTGCGCGAAACGCAGCGTCG
>Ga0137409_10007218_pt1 | contig 11437 bp, 11 predicted proteins | sample CZODoug1_16funga_FD_122059 | JGI IMG/M metagenome (GOLD analysis project Ga0137409, IMG submission 122059) | Vadose zone soil fungal communities from Angelo Coast Range Reserve, California, USA - CZODoug1_16fungal (Hybrid Assembly) | ecosystem: Environmental > Terrestrial > Soil > Vadose zone... | reverse complement strand
AGCGTGACGAAGGAGAAATACCGGTAGCGAATCGGGCTCGGCGTCATCCAGTAGGTGTCCGCGGGGAAGCGGAACGAGCCGGGGACCACGCCGTCGAGCGTCTCGTACACGGCCGAGCACCCGAGCCCGATCAGAACGTATACGCAGATCGAGCCGACGATGCGGTCGCCGACCGGCCTTTGCGGACGCATCACCGCCCGGTACGCGAGCCAGATGACGGTGCCGGCAAAGACGGCGACGGCGGTACTGGCGACCAGCGGCAGATGCCGGAGCCGCACCGTGTTGTCCACGATGCTCACGAGGATTACCGATACGGCCAGGAAAATGGGAACGAGGCGGCGCTGGGCGGGCGCCCGCAGCTCGACGACCGCCACGCCGATGGTCATCGCGAGGAGGAAGAATTCGATGAGGCGCCAGGGGCCGACTTGCGGCGTCACCGCCGTTCCCATGATGAACACGAGCAAGGTCAACAGGAGCAGGCGAAAGCGCCCGGGCGCGAACACGGTACGCCCAAGCGCGGCGGACATGAAACTCACCGCTCACCCGCGGCTTGCGTCGTAGCGCTGAGACACCGGCACCTTCACGGGCCAGCCCGACTGGAGCTTCGCGTCGATCGTCGTCCCGTTCGCCACCGCCATCTGCGCGGGATTCCAGGTGCTGCCGCCGCGCGCCAGCACCTCGGCGACGCTCTCGCCCGCGCCGGTGACACGGATCCGCAGTCGGCTCTCGACGAGCCGCTCGCGGTCGGCGGCAAGAAGCGGCCGGAACGTGCCTCCGGTCCGGTCGAGGATGGCGCCATAGCGGCCCCAGTCGCGGACGCGCGCGACGGTCGTCACGCGGAAGACCCGCTTGCGATGGGCGATCCACGTGAGCGCGGCCCGATGGCCGTTCTTCGTGTCGGCCACCAGCCGGGTGGCGGGGAGGGACCCCACGCGCGTGCGCTGAAGCTGCTTCAGCTGAGCCTCGGAAAGCCCATCGGCTCGTGCGGTGGCCACCGGGTCGTCGCCGTCGCCGGACAGGCTCAGGACGACGGCGGCGTCGCCGTCGGGCGCGACGGCGCCGGCCGCTTCCGCCGTGTTGATCGTCTTCCACTTCGCCGGCATCTCGAGCGCGACGTCGAAGACCGGATGCACGAACAGCGGCCCGAGGAACACGCCGGACGCCGGATTGTCGCCCACCACGAGCCCCTCGAGCTTCTGGAGAAACGCGCCGCGGGTTCCCGCGATCGGCGTGGCGGTCGCCCGCGTCTGCGAGCGCGCGGCCGTCCGGACGTTCCCCACGCGCTCGGGTGTCGCGGGGTGAGTCGCGAAGAAGCCGGGACGGTTGGGGTCGTTCCCGGCCAGCTTCTCCTCGCGCTCGAGGGTGTTGAGAAAAGAGGCCAGGCCGGCGGGATCCCAGCCCGCGCGGGCCGCCAGCGCGATGCCATGCTGATCGGCGTCGCGCTCCTGGTCGCGGCTGTAGGACGCGAGGACCATCCCCGACGCCAGCTCGCCCGTCCCGCCGACGATGCCGCCGAGCGCCGGGCTCACCGCGCCGAGAATCCCCGCCGGAACCCCGAAGAGCAGCGCGAACGGCGTCGCGGCGCCGGCTCGGCGCGCGGCGTGCCGCTCCAGCACGTGCGCCATCTCGTGACCGAGAACCCCCGCCAGCTCGTCCTCGCTGTTGAGGAGGGCGACCAACCCGCGCGTAACGTAGACGTAGCCTCCGGGGAGCGCGAACGCGTTCGGCTCGGTGTCGTCGGTCACGTTGAACTGCCACGCCACGTCGGTGCGCTTCGCGACCTGCGCCATCCGGCCGGCGACCTGCCGCACGTAGCCGACGAGCTTCGGATCGCCGACGAGGCCGACCGTCCGCTCGACCTCCTCGGCCGCCTCCGCCCCGAGCTTGCGCTCCTCGCTGGGCGAGATCGTCGCGCAGCCGCTCGAGAGAACGGCGAGGATCGCGACGAGCCCGCCGCCGAATTCCCGGCGCGTGAGTGCGACTGGCAGCGTGTCGATGGCGATTCCCTCCGGGTTGATGTCGTGCGTGTCGCGATCGCCTGGCATTTTACGGCAGGCCGCAGGGGGGCGCAGGAAGATTCCCTCGCCGCGGCCGGAGAATGATATGGAGGACTGATGGCAGAGCTGCATCAGCTCGAGACCGTCATCGCGCTCCTCGCCGCCGTGCTGGCGCTCGCCACCGCCGCGCGCCGTGTGCTGATCCCGTACCCGATCTTCCTCGTGCTCGGCGGGCTCGTCATTGGCGTCGTGCCGAACGTGCCGATCGTCCGCCTCGACCCCGATCTCGTCTTCCTGATCTTCTTGCCGCCGGTCCTCTGGTCGGCGGCGTACTTCACGTCGCTGCGCGACTTCCGGGCCAATCTTCGCCCGATCACCTTGCTCGCGGTGGGGCTGGTGCTGGCCACGACGGCCGGGGTCGCCGCCGCGGCGCGCTTCGTCATGCCCGGGCTGAGCTGGCCGGCGGCGATCGCGCTCGGGGCGATCGTCTCCCCGCCCGACGCCGTCGCCGCCAGCGCCATCGCGCGCCGCCTCGGCATTCCCTTCCGGATCGTCACCGTCCTCGAGGGCGAGAGCCTCATCAACGACGCCGCGGCCCTCGTGCTCTATCGCTCGGCGGTCGCGGCGGTCGTGACCGGCGCGTTCTCGCTCACCGACGCGCTCTGGCAGTTCGTGCTGACCTCGGCGGGCGGCGTGCTGATCGGGCTGATCGTCGGCGGCGTCGTCTGCTGGGCCCTGCGCCTCACCGACGACAGCCTCACCGAGACCGCGATCACGTTGCTGGCCCCCTACGCCGCGTGGATCCTCGCCGAGCGCACGCACACCTCGGGCGTGCTCGCCTGCGTGGCCGGCGGGCTCGCCATCCGCCAGTTCTTCAGCGCCGCCGTCGCCCCCGCCACGCGCATGCAGACCAACGCCGTCTGGCGCCTGCTTATCTTCGTCCTGAACGGCGTCATCTTCGCGCTGATCGGGCTCCAGCTCGGCGCGATCCGCGAGGCGGGGCTGTCCGCCGATCTCCGGACCCTCGTGCGGCTGGGTGCTCTCATCAGTATCGCCGCGATCGTGATCCGGCTGATCTGGGTGCCGCTGGCCGTCGCGATCCCGCGCTACGTCAGCCGCGCGCTGCGAGCGCGCGACCCCATCCCTCCCTGGCCGTGGGTACTCCTCTTGTCGTGGATCGGAATGCGCGGCATCGTCTCGCTGGCCGCCGCCCTCGCCCTGCCGGTTACGACGGCGACGGGCGCGCCGTTTCCGTACCGCGACGAGATCATCCTGGTCACCTTCGCGGTGATCCTGGCGACGCTCGTCTTGCAAGGACTCACCTTGACCCCGCTGATCCGCTTCCTCGAGCTCGGCGAAGATCGCACGCTGGAGCTGGAAGAGGCGCGCGCCCGCGAGGACGCCGCGAAGGCCGCGCTCGCGCGTCTGGACGAGCTGGCCGGCTCGCCGTGGGCCGGGCGCGAGGACGTGGACCGCCTGCGGGCCGTCTACACGCAGCGCATCCGGCGCGCGTCACCGATCGAGCTCGGCGCCGACGCGGGCGCCGCGCGGGCGCGGGCGGCCGTTCGCCGGCTTCGTCACGAGACCCTGTCCGCCGAGCGCCGCTCGTTGATCGCGCTGCGAGATCAGGGCGCCATCAGCGACGAGGTCCTGCACCGGCTCGAGCAGGAGCTCGACGTCGAGGCGATGCGAATCGGTCTGGGCGAGACGCGATTGAACGACCGACCCGGCGCTTGATCGGACGAGTCGGGCTTGCCGCTACGGCCGGGTCGAAGCCTGCGCGGCTGCGGGGGCGGGCTCGGGCATGCGCTGCAGGTGGATCATCGCCGACGTCTGGCGCGCTTTGAACGACGTCCCGAATACCGCCTTCATGCGGCCGTCTCGCGACGCCAGCGAGTACGGCATGCAGAAATCTGGCCCCGTCCGCTCGACGCCCAGAACGACGAGGCCGTCGCGGCCTCCCAGGTCCCAGCGATCGATGCGGTGTCCGGCGCGCCGCCGTCCGTCACGACCGGTGCCACGGCGCCTCGCGGTGCGGCGCAGCCCGACGACAGGACGACGGCAACAACACTCCACGCGACTGCAGCGCCACGGCCACGGCTCAGCACGGCGACCCCCGCTCTCGTCTTGGCAGGGACTCGACCAGCGCGAGCGGCCGGGATCACGAGGCCGCGCGCGACCGCGCGCGAACGATCCGCTCGATCCGTCGCGCGATCTCGGCCTTGGTCTGCACCCCGACGATCCGATCGATCTCGCGGCCGCGCTCGAACAGCAGCAGGGTCGGGATGCTCGTGATGCCGAAGCGCGCGGACGTCGCCGGGTTCTCGTCGACGTTGAGCTTGGCCACGCGCAACCGGCCCGCCTTCTCGATCGCAATCTCCTCGATCAGCGGCGCGATCATCTGGCACGGCCAGCACCACGGCGCCCACGCGTCCAGCAGAACCGGGACCGACGAGCGCTCGACGTCCGCGGCGAACGTCGCATCGGTCACGGTCCGGGGCCGTCCGTCGACGATCAGCGGGCGCCCGCACCGGCCGCAGATCGCCTCGAGCCCCATCTGGACTTTCTCGCGGGGCACGCGATTGGTGGCGGTGCACGCGCCGCAGCGAATCAAGAACGTGCCCGATATGCGCATCCCGGCTCTCCTCCCCAGGCGGCCGACCGTGACCCGCCACACTCGGGACGAGCAAGCTCTTTGCCACGTTCGGGGATAGCGTTCTGGAATGTTTGGACGGCGGAGCGCGCGGAGAGACGTGTAGTTTCTCCCCGGTGTGTAACTCCGGGATGGCCGGTGCTACGCGGAGCCGGCGGCCCGGCTCAGATCTTTTCGCCGAGCTTCGCCCAGTCCTCGAGGAACTTCTTGAGGCCGATGTCGGTCAGCGGGTGCTTCATGAGCTGCTCGAGCACCGCGAACGGCAGCGTCACGACGTGGGCGCCGGCCTTCGCAGCGTCGATGACGTGAAGCGGGTTGCGGATCGAGGCCGCGAGCACCTGCGTCTTGAACCCCTGGACCCGGTAGATCTCGCAGATGTCCCGGACCAGGTCCATGCCGACGTGCGCGATGTCGTCGAGACGGCCGAGGAAGGGGCTGATGTAGACGGCGCCGGCCTTCGCGGAGAGGAGCGCCTGGGTCGCCGAGAAGCAGAGCGTCTGGTTGACGCGGATTCCCTTGCCGGAGAGGTACTTCACCGCCTTGAGCCCGTCCTTGGTGAGCGGGCACTTCACGACGGCGTTGGGCGCGACCTGCGCCAGCTCCTCGCCCTCCTTCACCATGCCCTCGAAGTCGGTCGCCACCACCTCGAGGCTCACGTCGCCGGGGACGATCGAGCAGATCTCCTCGACGAGCGGCCGGAACGGACGCTTCTCCTTGGCGATCAACGAGGGGTTGGTGGTCACGCCGTCGACGACGCCCAGCGCCACCCCTTCCTTGATCTCGCTGACACTCGCCGTATCGAGAAAAATCTTCATCGCGTCCTCCCTGGCAATCGGGTCACTGTCGCTCGATAGTCACGCGCGTGCCCGCGCGCACTTTCTTGAAGACGCCGGGATCACCCTGAATCCTGCCCACGACGTTCACCGGGCTGGCGGCGCGGCACTCGTCGCCGCGACTGGCCGGCGTGGGCCCGAAGAAGATGCAGAAGGCGTGGCCGGGCGGCCAGTAGGCGAGATCGCCCAGGTCGACCACCTCGCGCGCCGCTTCGGGGGCGGCCGTCACACCGACGTCGAAATAGATCTCGTCGCCCCACGTCGAGCCCTTCGCCTCGATCGGCAGCGCATCCCAGATGGCGCGCGCCGTCTTCGAGTCGTTGAGCTGCGCCTCGGCCGACACCGCCCCCGCCGTGATCCGAATCCCCCGCTCCATCGTTAGCAGGTTAGGCGCCGCCTCGGACGGGTGTCAAGCACACACGGCATCGGCGCCGGGAGCAGCGGTTGGGCGGGCCGGCGCCGCGTCGACGGGGTGTCAAGAACACGTGTTGCCGGCGGCCGGGAGCGCGGTTGGCGGCGGGCGCGGCGGGGGGCGAAGGGACCCGTTCCCGACGAGCGGCGACGGACGCGCTGCGCCCGGATGGAGCCCAGCCGCATCGGAGCAGCGCAAGCGTGCCGCGTGGTCGTCTCGCCCCCCGCCGCGCCCGCCGCCAACCGCGCTCCCGGCCCGCCGCCGCTAAGCGTTTCGCTGATACTCAGCGAGCGCCGCGTCGAGCGTTGCGCGATCAGCGACCGCGGACCAGGCTTCGCCCTCGACAGCCAGCGCCCCGGCACACGCGGCGGCAGCCGCGGCCTGCCAGGGGTCGCCCTCGCGCTGATACTGGATGAGGAACGTCGCCGCGAAGACGTCGCCGGCGCCGGTCGGATCGACCTCGCGCGCCGGCCGCGGGTGGACCTCGTATCGCTCTCCGTTGACGAACAGCAAGGCGCCGTCGCGGTCCGCCGTCAGGACGCCGATGGGCAGGCGCTGGAACCACCCGACGACCTCGGTTTCCTGTCCGCGGATGTCCTCGCGGCTCAGGAACAGGGCCTGCACCGACTGCAGCAGGCGCTCCGGCGAGCGCCAGGGACGGGGCACGACGAGCCCATCGGGCTCGACCTGCCTCAGCCAGCCCTGCGCCGCGGCGGCCACGGCGCCATCGGTGAAGAGCGTCGCGATCATCGGATCGACTTCGTCCACCACCGGCGCCAGCAGGGCCAGCGACGCGCTCCGCCAGTCGTCCGGGACGTCGTCCAGCGTCAGGGGCCCGGCGACCGCGCGGACGTGGGACACCCGCCCGCCGGGGTCGGGCCGGTGCTCGAAGCGCGTCGTGTCGGCGGCCGGCACGCTGACCACCTCGATCTTGGAGGGAATCACGTCCAGCGGAAAATCGTCACCGTGACTCGTGAGGATCCCGACGGAGAGCCCGAGCCGATGCGCGGTGACGGCCGCGTAGAGCGCGGAGCCGCCCGGACGCGTGGCCTCGCCGAAGTGGTCGAGGGTCACGTGTCCGACGGCGACGAAGTCAGGCGCGCTCAGTCGCCGCCCCACCGCGCCTTCACGGCGTCGCGGTCGACGCCGCCGTCCGCCGTGCGCGGCAGAGCCTCGGTGAAGGCGACCCGGCTCGGGCGCTTGAAGCGAGCGATCTTCGAGACGACGAAGTCGCCGACCTGCTGGGTCGTGTAGCGGTCGGCCGGCCGCACCTCCACGACCGCCTTGACGGCCTCGCCCCACTTGACGTCGGGAACGCCGAACACGCACGCGCCGCTGACGCCGTCCATCTGGACGATCACCGCCTCGACCTCGGCCGGATACACGTTCTCGCCGCCCGACTTGATGAGCTCCTTCTCGGGCTTGCGGCGGACGTAGTAGAGCCAGCCGTCGTCGTCGAACCGGCCCACGTCCCCGGTGTGATGCCAGCCGTTGCGCAGGGTGTAGGCGGTGACGTCGGGCTGGCCGAAGTAGCCCTGGAACACCACCGGACCGCGCACCACGATCTCGCCGGCAGTCCCCACCGGCACGTCGCGATCGTAGTCGTCGACCAGACGCACCCGGCACACCGCGATGGGCTTGCCGGCCGCGCCCGGGTTGTCGCGCACGCGCTGGATGCTGACGAACCCGCTCGTCTCGGACTGGCCGAAGCCCGTCCAGAACTGCGCCGGCGTCTGATCGTGCAATCGCTGGATGGTCGGCGGCGCGTCCAGACCCGAGACGTGCTTGAGGCTCGACAGCTTGCTGCCGAGCTTGTCCGCCGCGTCGAGGAGGTTCGACAGCACCGGCGGAAAGTCCGAGACGTGCGTGATGCGATGCGCGTCGATCAGGCGCACCGCCTCCTCGGCATCGTAGCGGGCCACCAGCACACAGGCTCCGCCCGCGTGCAGGTGCGCCACGAGGTTGCCGAGCGCGGTGACGTGGAACAGCGGCAGCGCCAGAAGGTAGCGATCCGCGGCGGTGAAGCCGAGGCTCGCCGCCACGACGAGCGAGGCGGTGATGACGTTCGCGTGCGTGAGCACGGCGCCGCGGGGAATCACGTCGACCGCCGCCGTGGAGATGACCGCGAAGGGATCGTCGCCCGATACGTCCTCGACGGGGGGCAGCGGGCCGTCGCGGTACAGCGTCGACAGCGCGGTGAAGCCCGGCGCCGGCGCCTCGCCGAGCTGATACCAGTGCGCGACGGCGCGACGGGTGCGGGGCCAGTCGCCCACCACGGGCAGCGTGGACGCGTCGGCCACCAGCATCTTCGGCGCGGCCCGCTCCAGCACCCGCTCGACTTCCGGCGCCGTGAGCCGCCAGTTGATGGGATACGCGACGAGGCCCTGGCGCGCGCAGGCCCCGTACAGATCGACATAGGCGGCGTCGTTCTGCGCGAGCACGCAGATTCGATCGCCCTTTGACAGGCCCAGCCCCGCCAGCCCGGTGGCCAGCGAGTCCGCCCGCTCACGAAGCTGGCGGAACGACCATTCTCGCGGCCCCTGGATCAGCGCGGGAGCGTCGGGCGCGAGCGCGGCGCCCCGCACCAGCATGTCGTAGACCGTGAAGGCCTGGGCGCCCATTTCCCTACTGGCCGACGATATCCGCCTTCATCGGCGCGAGCGCGCCCAGCAGCTCGCTCTTGGACTGGGCGCCGACGTTGTTCTTGTCGAGCGCCTTGACGAGATTCTCGACGGTCGCGTTCCACTCCGCTTCGCTGATCTTCATGCCCTTGTGCGCCGTCTTCATGTCGCGCCCGAGGTAGGAGCACGGCCCGCCGGTCGCGTCGCAGATCTGATCGGCGAGGTTCGACTTCAGCTTCTCGATCGCCGGCCCCTTCATATCCTTGAACCGGGCGTTGACCCGGCTGTCGGCGGCCATGTTGGTGACGAAGTCGCCGACGACGATGGAAATACCTTCGCGCCCACCCAGGCGCTTGTACAGTGTCGGCGGCGGCGGCTCACTCGTCGCGCACGCGGCGAGGTTCAGCGTGGCGATGAGCAGGACCAGCCCTACCAATCCGGTGAGTCGCATTGCGTCCGCTCCTCCTCTAGGAGAGCCAGCGTTTACGACGCTTGTAGTGCTTGACGTCCCGGTACGACCGGCGGGCGCCCACCTCGGTGAGACCGAGGTAGAACTCCTTGATGTCGGCGTTCTCGGTGAGGGCCGCCGCAGTGCCTTCGAGCACGATCCGTCCGTTCTCCATCACGTAGCCGTGCTCGGCAATGGTCAGCGCCAGCGCGGCGTTCTGCTCGACCAGCAGGACCGTGAGCTTCTCCTGCCGATTCAGCTGCTGCACGATGCCGAAGATCTCCTCGACGAGCATCGGCGCCAGCCCGAGCGACGGCTCGTCCAGCAGCATGACGTGCGGGTTCGCCATCAGCGCGCGGCCGATCACGAGCATCTGCTGCTCGCCACCGGAGAGATAACCCGCCTGGACGCCGCGGCGCTCCTTGAGACGCGGGAAGTATCCGTAGACCCGCTCGATCCCGGCCGCCACGCGGTGCCGGTCCTTCTGGATGTGCGCCCCCGCGATCAGGTTCTCCTCGGTGGTCAGGTGCTCGAAGACCCGCCGGCCTTCGAACACCTGCACGATGCCGCGGCGGACCACCGCGTGCGGAGGCAATCGATCGATCCGCTCGGTCTTGAACTCGATGGACCCCTTCGTGACGTCGCCGCGCTCGGACCGCAAGAGGCCCGAGACGGCCTTGAGCGTCGTGGTCTTGCCGGCGCCGTTGGCGCCGAGCAACGTCGTGATCCCGCCCTCGCGGACGTTGAGCGACACGCCCTTGAGGACGAGGATCACGCCGTCGTAGATGACCTCGACGTTGTTGAGGCTCAGCATGGCCGACGGCCTACTTCTTGGCGCCCGCCTCCTTGATGTGCTTGGCGACCACGTCCTGGTAGGCGGCATACCAGTCCGTCACCTTCACGAACTTGCCGTCCTTCACCTGCCAGATCTGCACGAGCCCGCCACCCTCGTGGTCGTTCGGCGTGATCTTGAGCGGCGGCACCAGTCCGCCGAGCGTGAAGTTCGAGATCTTCTCGAACCCCTTCTTGGCGTCCTCGCCGGTGATCTTGCCGTCGGGCTTGGCCTTCAGCGCGTTGCGAATGGCCTCGACGTGCAGCGCGGCGATGAGCACGCCCCGGTTGTAGAACACCGTGGACGCCATCTCCTTGGGCGCCGGCTTGCCCTGCTTCTTGTACATCTCTCGGATCTCATTGAGCACCGGGTAGTCAGGGCCCACGCCCGCGAACTGCATGACGTAGTACCCTTCGGCCACCGCGAAGCCGCCGGCCCCCTCGATGTTGGCCTCGCCGGCCCCCCACACGAACGAGACGAACTTCTTCAGCGGGTAGCCGACCCGCTTGAACTCCTTGATCGACACCGACGGCGCGCCGCCGAAGAGGTGACCGATCACGAAGTCCGCCTTGTACCGCTGCGCGATGTCGAGCACCTGGGCGCCCATCTCGACGCCGGGCGGCGGCACCGCGAAGGTCCTGAGCTGGAAGCCTTCCCGGGCGGCGATATCCTCGAGCACCTCGATCGGCTCCCGGCCGGCCGGGTTGTCGTAGAAGATGAACGCGATCTTCTTGCCCTTGAGGCTGCCGCCGAGCTGCTTCTTCACGAAGTCCACCGCCGCGGCCCCCTGCGACCAGTAGGTGGCGGCGATGGGGAAGATGTACGGGTACCGGATGCCGTCGGCGGCGGCGGCGCTGCCGAAGCCCGGCGAGGTGCCGGGGATCCGGTCCTCGGTAAGCTTGGCCGCGAGGGCGTAGATCTGGGGCGTGCCGTAGACGGCCATCGTCACCGCCCCGTCTTTCTTGTGGCGCTCGTAGGACTCGACGGCGGGCGGCACCTTGTACTCGTGGTCGATCTCGAGGGCCTTGATCTGGCGCCCCTCGACGCCGCCCTTGGAGTTGATGAGCGCGATGTAGTCGTGGAAGCCCGGGCAGAGGACCGTGCCCACGACCTGCGTCGCGCCCGTACGGTCGCACTGCAGGCCGATGACGATGTCGCCCTTCGATTGCGCGTGAGACGGCGCGGCCGTCAGCAGGCTGCCCGCCGCCAGCACCAGCGCCGTCGCGATCGCGAGAATGCCTCTCATGAACGCTCTCCTTTCATGCGTACACGTCAGTACGCGAACGGCCAGACCCGGAAATAGCTTCGGATGTTCCGCCACAGACGGTTCAGCCCCTCCGGCTCCACGATCAGGAAGAAGATGATGAGGGCGCCGAACATCATGAGGCGGAGGTTGGGGATCAGGTTGAGCACGGTCTGCGGCGCGAAGAAGATGCCGCCGAAAGCCTCCATGCTGTAACGGATGACGATCGGCAGCAGGGTGACGAAGATCGCCCCGAAGATCGAGCCGAGCACCGAGCCGAGCCCGCCGATGATGATCATCGCCAGGTAGTCGATGGACACGCCGATCTGGAACTGCTCGTAGTTGGCGATGCCGAGGAAGTACGTGTACAGCACCCCGGTCATCCCGGCGTAGAAGGA
>Ga0137409_10007217_pt1 | contig 11438 bp, 9 predicted proteins | sample CZODoug1_16funga_FD_122059 | JGI IMG/M metagenome (GOLD analysis project Ga0137409, IMG submission 122059) | Vadose zone soil fungal communities from Angelo Coast Range Reserve, California, USA - CZODoug1_16fungal (Hybrid Assembly) | ecosystem: Environmental > Terrestrial > Soil > Vadose zone... | reverse complement strand
GGAGGCCGTGCCCTCGTCGTGATGGATGACTTCATCTACGGTGAGCCCCAGCCTCTGCCCTGAAGCACCGGAGTAGGCGCAAACGCGACGCAGGGGGGGGAGCGGCGCCCCCTGCGTCGCCTGATCCGTCGTCAGGCGCGCCCCCAGAGCTGGCGCGTGGCGAGCCGGGCACCCTCCGCCATGGCCGCAAACTTCAGCCACACCACGCTCGGGTGGACGTCGTTGAACCGGATGCCGGAGGCGGCGAATCCACAGTCGGCCCCGGCGATGACGTTCTCGCGGCCGACGATCTTCGCGTAGCGCACGATCCGCTCGGCGATCAGCTCCGGGTGCTCCACGAGATTCGTCGTGTGGCTGATGACGCCCGGGATGAGGATCGTGCCGTCCGGCGGGCGGACCTGCTCGAAGACGTGGTACTCGTGCTCGTGCCGAGGATTCGCGGCCTCGAAGGAGTACGCGCCGGCGTTGATCTTCAGCAGGATGTCGACGATGTCCTTCAGCTCCATGTCGTAGACGCGGGGCCCGACGTCGATGCTGTAACAGGTGTGGAAGCGCACCTTGTCGCGCGGGATGCCGCGCAGCGAGTAGTTGATCGCCTCGACGCGCTTCTCGGCCCACTTCCGGCAGTCGGCCACGCTGAGGTCGGGGTTCATCATGAACTGCGTGACCAGGCGCGGGTCGTCGATCTGGACCACGAAGCCCGCGTCGACGATCGCCCGGTACTCCTCGCGCAGCGCGTCGGCGAGCGCGTGCTCGTATTCTTCCTCGGTGCGGTAGAACTCGTTCGCGAGCGTGGCGAAGATGTAGGAAGGCGCGATCGCGGGCACGAAAACCTCTTCGTGGCGCCGGCCCTTCAGCGCGAGCTCCAGGTTCTCGATGTCCGCTCGGACGGCCGCGTGCCCCTTGTAGCTGACCGGGCCCGTGCAGACGTCGACGCCGTACCGGTTGCGATCGCCGCCGCGGCCGCCCGCCCATTCCGCGATGCGCTCGGACCATGCATAGTAGTCGGGAAAAGCTCGGTAGTCTCGGCTGGCGCCTCGGGGATTACCTTCCTGCCCGGTCGGCGCCGGCTTGCGCGTGAACCCGTTGAAGCGCTCGACGATATAGGCGAAGAAGGTCGTCTTGCTCTGCTCACCGTCGGTGACGACGTCGACACCGGCCTCGGTCTGCCGGCGCACGACATCCGCGACCGCGCCGCGCACGAGCTTCGTGTAGGCCTCGCGATCGTAGGATTGGCCCCGGTCCTTCGCCCGAAGAACCTCGACGAGATCGTCGGGGCGCGCGAGGCTGCCGACGTGCGTGGTCAGGATCCGTTCCGTGCTTCGCTTCATCGCCGCTCCGATCTAGTAGTACGCGACGCCGCCGTTGGCGTGAATGGTCTGGCCGGTGATGAAACCGCCGTCGTCGGTGACCAGGAACAGGCAGGTGGCGGCGATCTCGTCGACGGTCCCCTGCCGTCCGAGCGGAATCCCCGCGGCGTTCGGCGTGCGCCCCTGGTACCACTCGGGATTGGTCCGCGAGGTGTCGATGCTTCCCGGCGAGACCACGTTGACCCGGATGTTCTGGGCGGCGAACTCCGACGCGAGGCCCCGCGCGAGCCCGACCAGGCCCATCTTCGCGGCCGATACGGCCGCGCGGCCGGAGCCGCCCATGAAGGCGCCTTCGCCGGTGAAGAAGACGATCCGCCCGTACTTGTTCTTGACCATCGATTCGATGACCGCGCGCGTGCAGTAGATCGCGCCGTCGAGCACGACGCCGCGTACGGCCTCCCAGTCCTGCACCGTCACCTCGGTGAAGGGCTTGTGGGGGCGGATCGCCGCGTTGTTGACGAGGATGTCCACGCGGCCGAACTCCGACATCGCCTTCGTGACCATCGCGTCGACCTGGTCCTTCCGGGCGACGTCGGCGACGACAGCGATCGCCTTGACTCCCCGGGCCTGGGCTTCCCGCGCGACCGCCTCGGCCTCGGCTTGATTCGTCCGGGAGTTGACGACGACGTGCGCGCCCTCGGCGGCCAGCTTCAGGACCGTCGCGCGGCCGATATTGCGGCCCGATCCGGTTACCAGGGCGACTTTGCCTTCGAGCTTCCCCATGAGCTCACCTCCGAGGAGGGGATGGTATCACTCTCCGAGCGTACAATTGGCTCTCGTGAGCGCGGCCAGCGAGCTCGACCGCCATCGCTACATCAGCCTGTCGACGTTCCGCCGTAACGGCGCGGAGGTGGCAACACCCGTGTGGTTCGCGGCGTTGGGCGCGCGGCTCTACGTGGTCACCGCGGGCGACTCCGGCAAGGTCAAGCGCCTGCGTCATACTCCACGAGCTCGAGTCGCGCCATCGAACGGCCGCGGGCGCGTGCAGGGTACTTGGCAGCCCGCGACGGCGCGTCGAGTCACCGAGCCGCAAGCGATCGAGCGGGCGCGCGCGGCGCTTCGGGCGAAGTACGGCTGGCAAGTGTGGATGGCGGAGCTCTTTTCGCGTCTCAGCGGGCGCTCCCAGGATAGGGCTTGGCTCGAGATCGAGGTTGAGCCAGAAGCCGCCACGTCCACGAATCGACACACTTGAAGCCGCTCGTACGGTGAGGTAGAGATCAGAGCATGTCCTCGCCCGAGTACGCGGAGCTCGTACGCTTTCTCGGCCAGCGCTTCGAGAACATCGATCGGCAATTCGAAACGATCGATCGGCGCTTCGAGAGCTTCGATCGGCGGTTCGACGCTGTCGATCGGCGGTTCGACGCGGTAGATCGTCGGTTCGACGAGCTCCGCGAGGAGATGCTCGGGCACTTCGACGAGATCTATCGCCGCCTGGAGCGTCTCGAGCAGGAATACCAGGCTATCACCCAGGCGCTCCGGCGCATCGAGGGCCGCCTGGTCGACAAGCGAGGCCGCCGCGAGATTCTCGAGCGCGACCTGGCGACGCTCCGCGAGAACGTCGCCGTGCTCACCGCACGGATCGAGGACATCGAGCAACGCCTTCGGTCCTCGTCATAGCTCTCCGAGGGATGGACCTTCAGGGTCCCATCTTCCCGAGGTAAAGGGCGAACCACTCGAGGATGTGCCTGAATCGCTCGAGGCGGTGGCGCGGCTTGCCCGAGCGCGACATCTCGTGGTTCTCGCCGGGAAAGCGGATGAACCGCACCTCGCGCCGGAGCTTCTTGAGCGCGACGAAGAGCTGCTCGCCCTGCTCGATCGGGCAGCGCAGGTCCTCTTCGGAGTGGATGATCAGGAGCGGCGTCACAACATCCTTCGCGTACGTGAGGGGCGAGCGCTCGATGTAGCGCGCCATGTCCTCCCACGGCATCGGGCCCCCGAGCTCCACGACATTGAAGCTGTGCCCGATGTCGCTCGTGCCGAACATCGTGTACTGGCAGTTCACGGCGCGCTCGGAGCACGCCGCCTTGAACCGCCTCGTGTGGCCGACGGTCCAGCTCGTGAGAAATCCGCCGTAGCTCCCGCCCAGCACACCGAGCCGATCCGGATCGATGAACGAGTGGCGCGCGATCGCCTCGTCGAGCGCGGCCATCACGTCCGCGTAGTCGCCCCCGCCCCAGTCACCGACCACCGCCTGCGCGAACGCCTCGCCGGCCCCCTGGCTGCCACGGGGGTTCGTGTAGACGACCGCGTAGCCCGCGCCGGCGTACACCTGGAACTCGTCGAAGAAGTTGTGGCCGTACTGGGCGTGGGGCCCGCCGTGGATATTGAGTAGGGTCGGGTAGCGCTGGCCGGCAACGTACTCGGCCGGACGCATCACCCACACGTCCAGCTCGAAGCCGGCGCGCGTGAAGCGGAACCGTTCCGGCACCGAGAGCGCCACCGTGTCCGTCCAGGCTCGATTCAGCTCGGTCAGCCGGCGCTCGTCGCCGCCGTCCGCGCGGCACGTGAAGACTTCCGCGGGCGCCGCCGGGCTGCTGGCCGCGAACGCGAGCAGGCGCCCGTCGGCGGTGGCGGAGAAGCCGTTGAGCGCCCGGTGGCCCGCGACGATGCGCGCGGGCGGCTCGCTCCCCGCCGTCGGGACCCGCCAGAGCCCGACGTCGCCACGGTCCTCGGCGGCCACGACGATCGACCGGCCGTCCGAGGACCACAGAGGACGCACGTGGAGCGCGCCGCACGAACGGTCGAGCGCGTCGGTGAGACAGGTCGGACCGGTCTCGCCGTCGGACGGGAGGACGTAGAGCCGCACGTTCCGGCCGTACGCATTCTTCGCCGGTCTCGCGAGGTAGGCGATCGAGCGGCCGTCTGGTGAGAGCGCCGGAAGCATGACCGGCCCGACGCTCGCCGTGAGGCGCTGAGGCGTGCCGCCCTTGCTGGCGACTCGCCAGAGATCGCTCGCGTCGTCGTCGTCCCGCTCGGCGTGGCGCGCCGAGGCGAACACGATCGAGCCGCTGTCCGGCGACCAGGTCGGGTCGGCGTCGATGAAGTCCCCGTCGGTGATCTGGATCGGCGCCGAGCCGTCGGTCGCGACCACGAACACGTGCGGGCGCCGATCGTAGACGAACCCCTCGCCGTTGAACCGGTACTTCACCGACGTGATGACGCGCGCGGGCCGGGACTTGCGCTTGTCCTCGTCGCTCTCCGGCTCACGCTGGCCGCCGACCGCGGACACGAAGGCCAGGCGTGTGCCGTCCGGTGACCACGCCGGGCTGCCGACGCCGTTCTCGAGCGCCGTCAGCCTGGTCGGCTCGCCGCCGTCGGCCGGCATCACGTAGAGCTGGAGCTTGTCCTTCGGCGTGCGCTCCGACAGAAACGCCAGGCGCGCGCCGTCGGGCGACCATCGCGGATCGATGTCACGACGCGGACCGGCGGTGAAGCGGCGGGGCGCGCCGCCGGCGGCGTCGATGATCCAGATGTTGGACAGATATTCGTCGCGCTCGTCGGACAAGGACGTGACGACGAACGCGATCCGACGGCCGTCGGGCGACACCTGGGGATCGGTCACGAAGAGGATCCGCGTCAGATCCTCCGGCACCATCCCCCGGTCGGCGCTCACGACGCCACCGTCGCCAGGCGCTCGGCGAGCCGCGCCTCGATCTCGCGGGCCTCCGCGCCCGCGCCGAGGCCCTCGACTTCGCCGAGGACAGCGGCAAGGCGGCGCGCGATCTGCCGTCCCTCGGTCGGCCGCCATCCCAGCGCGTGCAGCGTCTTCTCGCACTGGATCGTGTGCTCCACGACGTGAGCGGCGAATCGGTGCAGGCGAAACCGGACGTCGATGTCGTGGCCGATCCACACGGTCGGGCGGGTCATCGCCGCCGGGGCCAGGTCGCCCAGCCAGCGGTCCGTCTCGGCCCGCGCCTCGGCGAGCCGCGCCAGGACGGCCGCGATCTCGCCCCCGACGGTCGCCGGCGTCGTCGGCGGAAGCCGGTTGTCGGGAATCCGCATCGGATCCGCGTCCGTTCGATCGACCGCGTATTTGGTCTGCAGCGCGTAGCGCTGCTCGACCGAGAGCATGTGGCCGAGCGTCTCGCGGATCGGCCATTCACCTTCGCGCGGCGCCTTCTCGAGCAGGGATGCCGGTAACCCGAGCAGAAGCCCGCGGAGGCTGCCGAACGCGTGCTGCGCCAGCGCGAGGATGCGGCGCGATTCCGGGTGGGCGCCCGCCGACACCCGCACGTGTACCTCCTGGGCTTCCTCGAGCGTTCGGTAGAGGGCATAGCGGACGTCCATCTGGCGCCCGCGCCACTGCCACGGCCTCCCCAGCACGTCTTCATCGAGCAGTCCGCATCGAGCCAACGCCGCGTCGAAGTCGCTCACGTCCCCAGTCTCCTCATCGACCACCCCCGCCAACGCGCCTCGCGATGCTGCTCCGTCGAGCACGCCGAGTCAAGGAGCACCCGGCGGATGACAAGATCGAGCGTCGCTTGCTATGATGCGCCCTCCGGCGTCCGGAACCCCGCCGGCCGAGGCGTGCCCATGAGCTGAGGAGCTCGCGACATGCGCTGGATGCGGAGATTGACGGCTGTTCTCGTGCTCGCGCTGCTCCAAGCTGGAGCGGCGTCGGCCCAGACCGTGCTGCGCATCGGCCTGAACGACGACCCCGACGCCCTCGATCCGACGATCAGTCGCGCCTACGTCGGCCGGCTGGTGTTCGCCGCGTTCTGCGACAAGCTCTTCGACGTCACGCCCGACCTCAAGATCGTTCCGCAGCTCGCCACCGCCTACGAGTGGGGCGTCGGCGGCCGCTCGGTCCTGATCAGGCTGCGCCCCGGCGTGAAGTTTCACGACGGCGAGCCGTTCAACGCCGAGGCGGTGCGATTCAACATCGAGCGTCATCTGTCGACGCCGGGCTCGTTCCGCAAGAGCGAGATCGGCGAGATCAAGAGCGTCGACATCGTCAACGACCTCACGGTCCGCTTCAACCTCGCCGAGCCGCTCGTGCCGCTGATCGCCGCGCTCACGGACCGCTCGGGCATGATGGTCTCGCCGAAGGCGGCGCGCGAGCTCGGGGACAGGTTCGGCACCCGCCCTGTGTGCGCCGGCCCCTTCAAGTTCGTCGAGCGCGTCGCGCAGGGCAAGATCGTCGGCGAGCGGTTCGCCGACTACTGGGACAAGGCCAACGTCCACGTCGACCGGATCGAGTTCGTGCCCATCACCGACTCGACCGCCCGGCTGGCCAATCTGAGGTCGGGTGACCTGCAGATGATCGAGCGCGTGTCGCCGACCGATCTGGCGCAGATCCGGAGCGACAGCAAGCTCAAGGTCGTCGGTGTCGCCGAGCTCGGCTACCAGATGCTGCCGCTCAACCTCGCCAACGGCCCGCGCGGCAAGGTGCTCGGGGCGGATCCGCGCATCCGCCAGGCGATCGATCTCGCGATCGATCGCGAGACGATCATCAAGACCGTCTTCAACAACGAGTACATCCCCGGCAACCAGTTCGTGAGCCCGGTGAGCCCGTACTACAACGCGAAGTTCCCGGTGAAGCGCCGCGACGTCGCGCGCGCGCGCCAGCTCCTGCGCGAGGCCGGCCACCCGAACCTCGCCTTCACGCTCATCGTGCCGCCCGAGCGCGACCGGCAGGAGGCAGCACTGGTGATCCAGGCCATGCTCGCCGAGGCCGGCATCACGATGACGATCCAGACGCAGGAGAACGTCACGATGCTCTCGGCCGGTCGCAAGGGCGACTTCGAGGCCTACTTCACCTTCTGGAGCGGGCGCCCGGATCCGGACGGCAACATCTTCACGTTCACGACGTGCAACGGCGGCCAGAATGACAGCAAGTACTGCAATCAGGATATCGACGGCATCTTGACGAAGGCGCGCCACGAGGCGGACCCCGCCGAGCGCAAGAAGCACTACGATCAGACGACCGAGATCCTGCTGCGCGACCTGCCGCGGCTGATCTTGTGGCACCGCCGGGTCTTCACCGGCCTCAACGCGAAGATTCAGGGCTTCACGCCCCACCCGGACGGCATCATCCGGCTCAAGGGTCTGAAGCTCTGACCCTACTCCGCTACATCGCCCGGCGGCTGGTGGTGCTCGTGCCCACCCTGTTCTTCGTCTCGGTGCTGATCTTCGCGCTCCAGCAGCTCCTGCCCGGCGACGCGGCCGTGGCGCTCGCCGGCGAGGAGCACGACCCGGTCGCCGTCGCGGCGATCCGCCACAAGTACCACCTGGATCGGCCCGTCCCCGTCCAGTACGCGATCTGGGTCGGCCGGGTGCTCCGAGGCGACTTCGGCGAGTCGATGCGAAACAAGATCCCGGTGTCCCAGCTGCTGGCGGCCAAGCTGCCGGTGACCGTCGAGCTGGCGGTCTGCTCGATGGCGATCGCGCTCGTGATCGGCATCCCCGCCGGTGTCATCGCCGCGGTCCATCGGGGCCGGCCGATCGCTGTCGCCGCCAACGTCCTGGCGCTCTCCGGACTGTCCGTCCCGCATTTCTGGCTGGGCATCATGCTCATCCTGTTGTTCGCGGTCCATCTCGGCTGGCTGCCCGCGTCGGGGTACGTGTCGCCGTGGGAAGACGTGCGGCGGAATCTCGCGACGATCGCGCTCCCGTCCTTCGTGCTCGGCACCGGCGTCGGCGGCATCATGATGCGCCACACGCGAGGCGCCATGGTCGAGACGCTCGGCGCCGACTACGTGCGGACGGCGCGCGCCAAGAGTGTGACGGAGCGCATGGTCGTCCTCAAGCACGCGCTCCGCAACGCGCTGATCCCGGTCATCACGCTCGGCGCGATCGAGTTCGGTCGCCTGCTGTCGGGCGCCGTGCTGACCGAGCAGATCTTCGCCATCCCGGGGTTCGGCAAGATGCTGGTCGACGGCGTGTTCAACCGCGACTACGCGGTCGTGCAGGGCGTCGTGCTCGTCTCGGCGGGGCTCTACGTCCTGCTCAACCTGGCCGGCGACGTCCTCGCCTTCCTCGTCAATCCACGGCTTCGAGGCTCGGCGTGAGCACCGTCTCGGCGACGCTCGCGGCCACGGTGGCGCGACGGCCTTCGGCCGCGGGGCGGCTCCTACGGCGGCCGGCCTCCGCGGCGGCCCTCGCCGTGGTGAGCGCGTTCGTCGTCGTCGCGCTCGCCGCGCCCTGGCTGGCGCCGTTCGATCCGGTCGCGACCGACTTCGGCGCCGTTCGCAAGGCACCGTCGGCGCTCCACCGCCTCGGCACCGACGAGGTGGGGCGCGACGTGCTGGCGCGACTGATCTGGGGAGCGCGCGCGTCACTCCTGGCCGGGCTCATCCCCGTCACGATGGCCGTGCTCGCGAGCGTTCCCCTCGGACTCGTCTCGGGGTACGCTGGCGGCTGGATCGACGACCTCATCATGCGAATCACCGACGCCATGCTCGCCGTTCCGTTCCTGATCGTCGCCATCGCGCTCGCCGCGTTCCTCGGCCCGAGCCTGACCAATGCGATGATCGCCATCGGCATCGCCGCGCTGCCGGTGTTCGTCCGCCTCGCGCGCAACACCGTCCTCGCCGTCAAGGCCGAGGAGTACGTCGAGGCGGCGCGCGCGCTCGGGGGCTCGCCGCTGCGCATCGGCGTACGCGCCATTCTTCCCAACATGCTGCCGCCGCTCGTGATCCAGTCGAGCCTGACGGTCGCCGCCGCGATCATCGCCGAGTCCAGCCTGTCGTTCCTCGGCCTGGGCCAGCAGCCGCCGGCGCCGTCGTGGGGCAGCATGCTGAACGCCGCGCAGCGCTATCTGTCCCAGGCGCCATGGATGGCGCTTTATCCGGGCCTGGCGATCTTCGCGATCGTCCTGGCCCTCAACGTGCTCGGCGACGGGCTGCGCGACGTCCTGGATCCGAAGCACCGCTGACGAGTGTGCCGAACAACCGAGGGAGACCGTGATGGTACGAATCATCGACATGGAGTGCAGTATCCCGAAGACCGAAGCGAGCCAGCCCGAGCCGGGCCACGACCAGGAGCCGACCGCGGCTCAGCCGGCCGGCTACGGCATGGCGAACTACAGCCGCATCTTCCGCTCGCGCCGCGAGGGCGCCGACCACCGCCCCGACGTGGGCCTCGACGCCTACGTCGCCAAGCTCGGCAAGCTCGGGATCGTGCGCTCGGTGCCCTTCGGCATCACCAACGAGGAAGAGACGGCGCTCCTGCGACGCTATCCCGATCGCTTCATCGGGCTCGCGCGCATCAGCATCAACGCGTTCAAGGGCATGACGGGCGTGCGCGAGCTCGAGCGGCTCGTGCGCGAGGAAGGGTTCAAGGCGCTCGGCGTCTCCGCGCTGGTCGACATGATTCCCGCGAGCGACCGGCGCTACTACCCGCTCTACACGAAGGCGGCCGAGCTCGGCATCCCCGTGCGAATCTACTCGTCGATGAACTACGCGAACGACCGGCCGTACGACCTCGGCCATCCGCGGCACCTCGATCAGGTCGCCATGGATTTCCCGGAGCTCCGGATCATCGGCGGGCTCGGCGGCTGGCCCTGGGTCAACGAGATGGTCGCGCTGGTGCGCCGGCATCCGAATCTGCACATGGACACGTCGGCGCATCGGGCGAAGTACCTCGGCCAGCCCGGCTCGGGCTGGGAGATGCTGATGCAGTTCGGCAACACGCTGATCCAGGACAAGGTCCTCGTGGGGCTTTCGGCGGGACTGGTCGGCCAACCCTACGAGACGCTGATCGACGAGTACATGAACCTGCCGCTGAAGGACACCGTGAAGGAGAAGTGGCTCTACCAGAACGCCGCGCGCGTGTTCGGGCTGGCCTGACGAGCCGATCATGACGGCCGACCTGTCCGGACTGCCGGGCGCGAATCGCGGCGGCGCGCTCGAGGGCGTGGTGGTGCTCGAGCTCGCGGAGACACTCGCCGGCGAGCTCGCCGGCGGCCTGCTGGCCGACCAGGGCGCGACGGTCATCAAGATCGAGCCGCGCGAGGGATCGCCGCTCCGGCGGCGCGGGCCCGGCATCGCCGGCGAGGATTCGCTCTATTTCCAGTCCGAGAACCGCGGCAAATACTCGATCGTTGCCGAGCTGGACGAGCTGACGCGAGAGCCCTGGCTCTCCCAGCTGGTCGCGTCAGCCGACGCCCTCATCGAGGATCGAGGCCCCGGCCGCCTCGAATCCGCCGGCCTGGCTCCCGACACGCTCTTCGCGAAGAACAGGCACCTGGCCGTCCTTCGCATCTCTCCATTCGGGCAGACCGGGCCGCTGGCCGGCGAGCGGGGCGACGACCGCATCGCGCAGGCGTTCTCGGGCATGCAGTTCGCGACCGGATTTCCCGACCGCCCGCCGATTCCGGTGACGGTGCCGCTGGCCGAGTCGTGGTCGGCCATCCTGGGCGCGGGCGCGCTCCTGATGGCCGTCTTTCACGCCCGGCGCAGCGGCCATGGGCAGGTCGTCGACATCGGCCTCTACCAGACCGCGCTGCGCATGCAGGAAGACGTCGTCATCCGTCATCACAAGACCGGCGCGGTGGCGTCGCGCATGGGCACGGAATCCGCAACGGTGGTTCCCGCGAACGTCTATCCCACTCGGGACGGCGGCTTCATCGCGCTCTCCGGCGCCGGCGATCAGCCGTTCGCCCGCCTGTGCGAGGCGATCGGAGCGCCCGAGGCCGTCAAGGATCCCCGGTTCGCGACGAGCGCGGTGCGGCTGGCGAATCGTGCCGCGGCCAACGAGCTGGTGCGCTCGTGGGTCGCCAGGCACGACCTGGCCGACGTGGAGGCGCGCTTCATGAAGGCGGGCGTGGCGGGCACCGCCGTGCGCTCGGTCGACGAGATCGTCGGCGATGCGCACGTGCAGGCGCGCCGGTCCGCCCTGCGCCTCACGTCGACGTCAGGCCGCGATTTCCTCGCCCCCGCGCCCACGCCGAGGTTCTCGCGAACGAGCGCGCGGGACGCGGTGAGCGCGCCGCGCCTCGGCGAGCACACCGCGAGCGTGCGGGCTGGCGTCGAGCGCCAGGCCGCGCGACCGAGACCGGATCTGAGAGCAGCGAGCGCGCCCGGCGATGGCGCGCTGGCCGGCGTGCGCGTGCTCGATCTGTCGCAG
>Ga0137409_10007215_pt1 | contig 11440 bp, 8 predicted proteins | sample CZODoug1_16funga_FD_122059 | JGI IMG/M metagenome (GOLD analysis project Ga0137409, IMG submission 122059) | Vadose zone soil fungal communities from Angelo Coast Range Reserve, California, USA - CZODoug1_16fungal (Hybrid Assembly) | ecosystem: Environmental > Terrestrial > Soil > Vadose zone... | reverse complement strand
CTACGCGTGGACCGACCATGCCACGATCGACGTGACGGCGGGATACGGGTGGAACCGTCTTGAGACCGGCAACCCGGAATTCTACGTCGCGACCTCGACCCCCATCACCTTGGGCGCGCGGTATTTCCTGCGTGATGGCAAGGTATGGCGCCCCTACGTCGGGGCGGGTGGCGGCCTCTATGTATGGTCGATTCTCACCCAGGATCTGGGTGCCGCGAAGGATCCCGTGACGTTCGAGCGGTTGAGAAGGGCCCGTCCGGGAGTCCATGGGATGATCGGGATGGAGCGTCGCATGTCGAAGCACATCGCCATGACCGGCGACGCGAACTATCACTACATCTTCGCCAAGGACACGGAGCGCTTCCCGAGCGGATACAACGGCAACAAGGCGTATGCGCAAGTTCGCCTGGGCGTGAGCTTCTTCTTCTCGCTCAGCGAGCGAATCAATACGGGGCTCCCCGAATAGGCATGAAAACGTTCGCCGCTCCCGGAGCCAAGATCCAACCGGCCGTCGAGGCCGGGCCGGGAACGCGCGTGGGAACCGATCTGGCGCTCACCTTCGACGACGTCCTCCTCCTCCCAGGCTACTCCGAAGTCCATCCACGTGACGTCGACACGACCACGCTCTTGACCCGCGGAATCACGCTCAACGTTCCGGTCGTGAGCGCCGCGATGGATACCGTCACCGAGAGCGCGCTCGCGATCGCGATCGCGCAGGAGGGCGGGATCGGGATCATCCACAAGAACCTCCCGATCGCGGAGCAGGTGGAGGAAGTGGACCGTGTGAAGCGGTCCGAGAGCGGGATGATCGTGAACCCCATCACGCTTCCCCCCGATGTCCCGATCAACCGCGCGCTGGAGCTGATGGAGAAGTTCCGTATCAGCGGCGTCCCGATCACCGAGGGGAAGCGCCTCGTCGGCATCCTCACCAACCGCGACCTGCGCTTCGTGCGCGGGAAGGACCTCAAGGTGAAGGACGTGATGACGCACGAGAAGCTCATCACGGCGCCGGTCGGCACCACCCTCGAGGAAGCGGAAAAGATCCTCCACCAGAACCGGATCGAGAAGCTCCCCGTCGTGGACGAGAGCTTCCAGCTCCGGGGGCTCATCACGGTGAAGGATATCCAGAAGCGCATCCGCTACCCGCGCGCCTGCAAGGATCACCTGGGACGGCTTCGGGTCGGGGCCGCGATCGGTGTGGGGCTGGACAACCTGGAACGCGTGGAGGAGCTGATCCGCGCGGGCGTGGATGTCGTCGCCATCGACAGCGCGCACGGACATTCGAAAGCCGTGCTGGATACCACGCGGGCGGTCAAGGCCAAGCACCCCAGCGTCCAGCTCATGGTCGGAAACGTGGCCACCGCCCAGGGGACCCGCGACTTGATCGACGCGGGCGCGGACGCCGTGAAGGTGGGGATGGGCCCCGGCTCCGCCTGCACGACCCGCGTCGTAGCGGGCGTCGGAGTGCCACAGATCACCGCGGTCCTCGAATGCGCCTCGGCCGCCGCGGACGCGGGCGTGCCGATCGTCGCCGACGGTGGCATCAAGTATTCGGGGGACCTCGTGAAGGCGCTCGCCGCGGGCGCCCACTCGGTGATGCTCGGAAATCTCCTCGCGGGAACCGAGGAAAGCCCCGGCGAGACGATTCTCTACGAGGGGCGCACGTACAAGGTCTATCGCGGCATGGGATCCCTGAGCGCCATGTCGGGCGGCCGGGGCGATCGCTACTTCCAGGAAGGCGTGAAGGATCTGAAGAAGCTCGTCGCGGAGGGCATCGAGGCTCGCGTTCCCTACAAGGGGCAGGTCGCGAACGTCATCTATCAGCTCGTCGGCGGCCTCAAGGCCGGAATGGGCTACTGCGGCGTCCAGTCGATCGAAGAGCTACGCACCAAGACCCGCTTCATCCGCATCACCCAGGCCGGGCTCCGCGAGAGCCACCCGCACGACGTCACCATCACCAAGGAAGCCCCCAACTACGAGATTCGGTAGCCGGACCGGGGAGTAGCGATGGAGGTCCTTGTCGTGCCCATGAGCCCGGAGTTTCTCCCGGAAGGGGCCCTGCTGCTCGCCGGCGTCATCGCCGGGGTCATCGCACTGCGCCACCTGTTCGCGCGGCAGCTTCGGAGAGCGCTGGGAGCGGCCGCGATTGGAATCGCGTGTATCGCCCTCTCGTTCGCGCTGGCGAGGACCCACGGCAGCGTGCGCTCGGTTCAAGTGCCCATCCTGCGACCTGCGCGGCCGAATCCGCTCGCCCTCGTGCCCGCCGCGAAGGACTCGATCCGGAAGGATTCCGCCCCGGCCCCGTACATGTCGCTGCTCCTCGGGAATGTGCTCCTGCGGGTGGCGCCTTCGGATGCCTACGTGCTCTCGGTCGACGGCAAACAATTCCTCGAGCTCGACGCGCGGCGATCGGGATTGATCGCGAGCTGTTTGGTCGCGACGCACAGTGACACCGCCGCCGACGTCGGCCGGGGCAGATCTCCGTTCCGCGGGGCCCGCGTTCAACCCACCCGGCTCGACGCTCACACGCTCGGCATCCACGAAAAAGGTGAGGACGTGTTCAGGGTTCATTACGCGGAGCCTCACAAGATCGAAGTCACCGGGAATCTCTTCGTGCTCGGATCCCGCGATACGTCCGTCGTCTCATTCGAGGACGGGATTCGCTGGAGCGGCGGGGGCATCCCGCCGGGGACGACCGTGGACCTGACGCGACAGGGGAAGGGGAGGATCGACTTCGAGCGCTCGGGCCTGATCCGGATTCGACCTCGCTGACCCCACAAAACGCGGCGCCCCGCCGGGGGGACGGGGCGTGTGGAAGTGCCGCGTTGCTCTAGGGGGTGCGTGCCCTCCGGGGGTGATTCGGTCGGGGGACGAAGGGCACGCCGGGGGATCGTGTCTTCCCGCTACGGACCTCCAGCGGGAAGCGAAAAGTGAAAGTCGGGGGAAAGCTGCCGGATCTCGCGGGCCAGCCCGCGCATCTGCTCCAGGAGCTTCCGCTCACCGGTCTTCTTCCATTCCGAATAGGCGTCGAGCAAGAGGTCCTGCATCTCGCGAAGCATCTGCTCCTTCGCGTCCTCATCGACCTTCCGCTCGAGCCGGATGATCTGCGCTTTCTTGAACCGCTTCGGGACGCTCCAGTACTCGCCCTTCATGTGCGAGAGGAGCTTGTGGTAGCGCTCGAGGCCCAGGGTCAACTTCTCCAGTACCGACGCGATCGTCTCGGCCGGGTTCTCGAGCAGCTCTCCGTACGTATAGGTGAAGTGATACCAGTTCGGGCTCCGGCCCACGTCCGCCTCTTCGCCCGGCAGCATGCCGTCGCGCCGGCTGGGGACGTGCGGTCCCAGGTGCTCGAACACGCCGACCGAGATCAGGAGAAGATCGTTCGGGGTGCGAAGGATCAGATACTTGAGCGAGCCGTGGCTTGAATTGGCGAGCCGGCGCCACGCGCCGACGTCATAACGTGAGAGAAGGCGCGTGCGTTCGGACGGCAGGGGAACCTGCGCCTCGAACTGGTCGCGCAGAGCACTCAGGTACGCGTCCACATCTTCCTGAGGCAGCGGGTCGCCGTTCTGAGGCGTCCCTTCCGCCTTCGTGAGAAGCAGACAGTTCATCGTGAAGTAAAGGGTCGGCTGCAGCTTTCTCTGGCCGATCTTGCTCGCGAGATACTTTCGCGCTGCCGACATAAGAACTCCCCGCGTATTGGGCGTCCGTGCTCCTTCACACCTCATCCGCTTCCAGCCATGACCTTTTGCATCCGCCGTGCCGTGACGGCGCCGCCGCCGACCGCGCCGCGATAAGTCGGCAAGGGACATGGCGATTCACCGCGCCTGAGACCAACTTGTAGTCACGCGGGCGGCGGAGAAATTGTCACGATGTGGCTTGAAGGGACCTCGATCGAGGGTGGATACGCCCATTCCTCCCAACGACTCGCGATGCGATTTGCGCGGTTACAAGCCTTTTGCAATGGCGTCGGAACCGTGCGCACGCCGACGCGGGCGGTTTCTTGGGGGGCGAATGCCGAGAGCACAGCCAAGGTAAGGCACTATGGAAGGTTATGGGCACGTCCATTAGGAAGCCCGTGGCACGCTACTTGCGATTCCTCTCGGTTCGCGACAAAGACCTTACAACCGAGCAGCAGTCTCAACGAGGACCGACGCGACGATGAATCTCGGAACGAGAGGCGCGCTCACATTCCGGCTGGGTGACTACTGCTTCGCCGTCCGCGTGGAAGAGGCAGGCGGCATTCTCGATGCCGATCGCCTGGCGCAGCTGCCGGGCGTATCCAATCCGGTGGCCGGCGTTGCCGCGTTCCGGGGAGAAATGGTGCCCGTGGTCGATCTCGCGGAATATCTGGGGATCGAGCGTCCGGTATCGCAGGGCCGCGGCTACGCGCTCGTGCTTTCGCGCGGGCCGGACCGCTTCGGTCTGCTCATTCCGGAGATTCCGCGCCTCGTACCGGGACGGGACCTGCGCGAGGCACCCCCGGCAGACACCGATTCCGAGCTGGGCGACCTGTTCGAGTCGGTGCTGGAAAACGGCCAGGATCAGTTCCACTGCCTCAATTATTGGCGGATCTTCGAGACGATCATTCCTCCCGCCGGCTCATCGGCCGGGAAGAGCGCATCCATGGAGCGGGGGACCTAGCGATGGCAGCAGGGCGGGATTTCAGGGAAGACGACGCGCGTCCGGGGCAGTCCTCGCCACCCCCTGCGGTTCTGATCACGTTCCTCGCCGCGATCTGCGCGGGCATCGCCGGATCGCTCGCGTCGGGGATCATGGCCTGGATCGGCATCGGTGCGGTTGCCATGGGCGGAGCCTATTTTGCCTCCCGCTCCGCGCGGCCGAGAAATGTGAGCAGCGACCTGGGCCGCGCCCGCCGGCTCCTCCTCCTCGTGGAGCGCGGCGGAGGCGCGGAGACCAAGGTGCCGCCGGAATTCACCGAGGACTGGGCGCAGGTCTACGAGAAGGTGAACAGGCTCGCGTTCGACGCGCGCACGGGTCCTCCCCCCGGCAACCAGCTCGAGCAGTTCCGCAAGCAGGTCGCGCTTGCCGCGTCGTTCCTGACCGACGGCAAGGACCCGCTCGTGGAAGCTCCCGAGCTTCGCGCGGGTCCCCTGCTGCCGCTCCTCGAAGGCGTGAAGGGATCCTCTTCCCTCCCGGTGGTGAGCCAATTGTCGCTCGGAGAAGAAGAGGAGTTGATCGGTGCAGGCGGCGACGCGCTTCCACCGGATTGGCCCAAGCCGTCCGGCGAGGGATCCGGCCGGGCGCCCGACGCCGCGTTCGAGAGCGGGCTCAGGGATCTGGTCCGTGAGATCGAGTCTCTCCGCACCACGCTCGCGGGCGGCCCCAACGGCGAGGGTAAGCCCGCGTCCGAGGACGCGGCGCTCCGGACTCCCGCGCAGCTCGTGGACGCCGTGGTGCTCACGGCTGCGGACGGCATCGAGGATCTCGCCGCGGGGCTCATGCGCGCGAACGAGCTGGCCTCCGTCGCGGAGCGCGTGACCAACCGCGCGACCCTGCTCGCGCTCAACGCCGCGCTCGAGGCCACGCGCTCGGGCAGCGAGGCGTTCGCCGCGATCGCGGAGGAAACGCGCCGGCTCGCCGAGTTCGCGCGGGAAGCGACCGATACCATTTCGCGCCTCAGCTCGGAGATCGAATACAAGGTGGGCGAGACGATCACCGCCATCCACGCCACGAGCGAGGACGCCAAGACCTCGCTCGCGGAGATGTCCGGGTCCGCGGCCCCTGTGCCCTCCTCGGCACGGAGCGCCCGCGTCCAGGTGGTGCGGCTGCTCGACCGTTCGCGGGAGCTCTTGCAGAGCTTCGGATCTTCGGACGCGCTGGACCCTGCCGACCCCGATACCCGCGCCCGGGAAGCGATCACCATACGCCCCAGCGGCGAGGCCCGGAATTCGGTGCAGGATAACGTGCAGAACGATCCCGCACCGGCCGACAAATCCCCCGTGGAGGGGATCTTGTTGATCGAAGGGCTCAAACCCGGAGCCCATCTCGATAGCTGACCCCTCGCCCTGAGGTGGAGGGCCAACGAGAGGCGGCATGAGAACCGCGGCTTCCGAGTACCTAAACCAAACCCAAATCATGTCGCGTCTCGGCGCGACGTTCGGCGCGCTCATCCACGAGCAGGTTGCGGCCGTGCGCCGGTGCCTCGACGACGAGTTGAGCTGGGACTCGAGCGAGACCATGTCGATCGCCGAGCTGGCCATCCGTCTGGTCGAGCGCAGCGCGGAGTGGCTCGAGGTCCACGAGATCGCGAGCCTCTCGATCGAGATGCGTGAGGCGCTGGCCCAAATGAGCCACCTCCGGCCCGTGCAGCGGCAGGAGGTCGTGGCGCAGTGCCGCGTCGCGCTGGACGCCGAGGAGCGGTTGATCGAGCGTCTCCGGGCCGACGGATTCGTGGCCTTGGTGGAGCACGCGGGCATTGTGGGCGAAGTTCTGGACCGCCTGCGCTCCAACCTCAAGCAGGCGCGCGCACAGGAAGTCAACTCGGCGCGCGGCATGATCGACGAAGCCACGGCCGACGTGGGCAGCCAGGAGAATCTCCTCGCTCTCACCTTCGAGATCAAGAACTCCCTCATCCATCAGAACGAGCGCATCGGCTCGATGACCGACACGGTCAATGGCACGCTCGAGGCGGCGCAGGCGGCGCTCACCGAGTGGGACGGCGTTCAGAAATCGGTCGAGCGGCATCGCGTGACTCGCGGCCACAAGCGCGGTGATGCGCCGAGCCCCCTCGAGGGCCGGTCCCTCATCATTCACCAAAGATTGCAGGAGACAACCTCGGGGCTGCGCAGCCTCTCGCACGAGCTGAACCAGCTCCTGGGCCTTCAGTACTCGCTCGAGCGAAGGGCGCGCGACCTGGACGAGCATCTCCTTTGGGAATTCCTCGACCCGCTCGACCGCTACCTCGATGACATGTACACGGCCGCGCACGCGGGGGATCGCGGCCGGCGCATCAGCCTCTCGGTGCAGACCGGCGGTGTGGGTTTCGAGCCGGAGATCGGCGGCATCCTTCTTCCCCTCGTGCTGCGCCTGCTCGAGACCATGCAGCCTCTGCCCGACTCGGGAGAGACGATCGAGGTCGCGCTCACGGCGGCCCGCGAAGGGCTCGAAGCCCGGCTCCGCATCGAGGGGCCGGTCTCGATCGACCCCGAGACGCTTCAGCTGCTGGAAAACGCGCTCGAGAGCCTGGGTGGGTTCGCGTCCCGGCACGATACGGAGGGGGTGGGCACCACGCTTCGGCTTCAGTTCCCGATGGCGCGCTCGCTCCGCAGCTTCCTCATCGTGGAGGCCGGCGGGCAGCGGATCGCGCTCCCGTGGAGCGCGATCGAGCGCATCTACGCGAGCGACGAGGATCCCGCGTGGACCTCGGCGGCGGTGCCGGGCCCGATCCATTCGCTCGGGGCGCTCTTCAGCAGAGACCCCGCCGGCAATTCCGACTCGGTCCTGGAGCACCACGGCGGCGACACAAGCAAGCGCGGGTCGGAGCGGGATGGCCGGCCGATCGCGGTGCTCCGCTCCGGGAGCGGGTCCGCGGTCGTGAGCTTCGACCGGCTGGTGTGGCGGGAGAACGCCCGCCTGAAGCCTCTGCCGCCCCGGCTCTATCCCGTGGAGGAAGTGCTCGGCGGGATCATGACTCCCGACTCCGGGATCACCCTCGTGTTGAACCCGAGCGCGCTGCTGAAGCGGACCCACGCCGAGGACGCGGGCTCGACGGGAGCCCCCGACTCGTGAGAGCGCTCCAGATCGAGCGAGTCGGAGCGGCCGAGGATTTCCACTTCTCCCTTCGCGGGGTGATCGACGCCGAGGGTGCACGCTCGCTGGACCGGCTCCTTCTCAAGTGCCAGGGCAAGAGCGCGCGCCGCGTCCGTCTCGATTGCTCGGGCGTCGAGAGCGTCTCCAGCCTCGGGATCTCGGTCCTTGGCCGCTGGGGGCGCGTGTACGAGGAGACGGATCGCCGGATCGAGATCAGCGGCGTGGCCCCGGAGGTCCGTGAGGCGATCCACAACTCGGATGCGATCGTATATATCGCGAACGCCGAGACGCCGGCTGGTGTCAGGACGGTCTCCGCACCCGCCACACCCGCCCCCGAAGCGAGGGCCGCCGAAGCGCCGCCCTCGCCCACCGCGCCTGAGACCACGGCGCCCGAGACCACGGCGCCCAAGACCGCGCCGCCCACGCCCACGTCGCCCGTATCCACGGCGCCGCGGGCGACCGCCGTCGCCCCTGCCGTGGTCGACGCGCCGCCGCCGGAGGCGCCCGTAGGGCCGGAGATGGCTTCGCTCCAGTCGAAGCTCAAGCGCAAGATCGTCGAGTTCCGGAATCTCTTCGAGATCACTCAGGCCCTGAACCTCGCGCAGGATCTGGACGAGGTGATGAACCTCTTCGGCCTGAGCGTGATGGGCCAATTCGGCCTGGAGCGCCTGGCGCTCTTCCTCATCGATCCGGACAAGGACGGGCACCTGGTGCCCCGCCACGTTCGCGGATTTCCCCAGCATCACTTCCAGGATTTCGTCATTCCGTGGACCGTGTTCCGCCGTTTCGGACCCGATCGCTCGTTCGTGACGCTCCAGGAGCTCGAGAGCAAGCAGAACGGAGCGGAAGAGATGGAAGCGCTTCGCGAGACCGGGTTCGAGTGGGCCATCTTGATGTGGGTGCGTCGCGACCTCGAGGGTGTTCTCTTTGTGGGAGGCCGCGGCAGCCGGAGGAAATTCGGCGACGACGACAAGGATCTTCTCACCATCCTCTCGCACCAGGGCGCCGTCGCGATCTCGAACGCGCGCGTGCAGCGAGCGCAGGAAGAGCGGAATCTGGGGCTCGTGCGCGGAATGATGGCGCTGATCGAAAGCCGCGACGGGTACGCGAAGGGGAGCACCGAGCGCGTGGTCCGCTACGTCAGCGCGGTCGCGCGGCTGCTCGACTATCCGAAGGACCATCTGAAGTCGCTCGTCTACGGCGCCGTCCTCCGCGACATCGGCATGATCACGGTGAGCGGGTTGATCCTGAAAAATCCCGCGCATCTCTCCGAGGAGGAGTGGGCGCTCATCAAGCAGCACCCCCTTCGCGGCGCCCAAATACTTGAAGAGATGAATTTCCCCAAGGAAGTGATCGCGATCGTGCTGAACCACCACGAGCGCTGGGGCGGCGAGGGATATCCCAACGGAATCCGGGGCCAGGAGATCCCGCTGGGCGCGCGCATCGTGTCCCTGGTCGATGCCTACGTGGCCATGACCAGCGAGCGGCCGTACCGCCGCTCGCTCCCGTACGAGAAGGCGCGGCAGGTCATCGCCGAGAACTGGGGAAGCCCCTTCGATCCCAGCGTGGTCGAGATCTTCCTCAATGTCCTCGACAAGATCGAGCGCCGCACCCGGCTCAAGGCGGGGCAGCCGATTCCGCCCGCGGGCGCGCCCGCGGCGGAGGGGAGCGCCGAGGGACTCGCATCGATCGATCCGCTCGCTTCGGGCGCCACGATCCCCGAGAACCCGGATGCCGGCGACGTGGAGGCCGGGACCCGCCGATGACCCTCGACAGCGCGCGTCACGTCCTCGAAGCGCGCGACACCAAGCAGAAGCGAACCATCCTCGTGGTCGACGACGACCGGCGGGTGGTGGATCTGCTCCAGATCTCGCTCTCGCAGAACGGCTATCACGTCACCACCGCGGCGAGCGGCGAGGAAGGGCTGGAGCAGGTGCGCCGTGAGACACCCGATCTCGTCATTCTCGATCTCAGGCTCCCCAAGAAGAACGGCTACGAGGTCTGCGCGGCGCTGAAGAGCGCCAAGGAGACCGCCGGCATCCCGATCATCATGGTCTCGGCCACCGCCGAGGTGGACGCGCGGCTCCAGGGGCTGATGCACGGGGCGGACGACTACCTCACGAAGCCCTTCTCGCCGAAGGAGCTCCTCATCAAGGTGCGCCGCATCTTCGAGCGCATCGAGAGACACGATACGCTGAGCAGCAAGAACAAAGAGCTGGAGACCGAGGTCGCGAGGAATCGCGAGGACCTCGTGGTGCGGAACAAGGAGCTCAAGTTCCAGGTCTTCAGCCTCGAGACGCTGATGGGGTTGACGCACCAGCTCAACTCCTCCCTGGATCTCGACGGGCTGCTGGGCACCATGATCCTGAGCGTGGTCGGGCAGCTTCGGGTGAACTCCGCGTGTCTCTTCCTCACCGATCAGCGCGAGGACCCGAAACGGCTCGACGCTTCCACGTTCAAGGGCGTGAAGGCAGAATCGGTGCGCTCGATCCACTTCCTCTACGAGGACCCCTTCATCCGGGCGATCCTGCCCACGGACGGGGAAGAAGGTCGCCCGGTCCGTCTCGGCGATCTCTCGGAGGATCCGGAGCTGGAGGCGAGCGTGGGTCCCCTGTACGCCGCGGGCTTCACGCTGGTCTGCCCCGTCATGATGAAGAACAAGCTCACGGCGATCCTCGCGGTGGGGGAGAAGGTGAGCGGCCAGGACTTCCATTCCACCGATCTCGAGATGGTGAAGGCGCTCTCGGAATCGGCGGGGATCGCGATCGAGAACGCGCGATTGTTCCGAGATCTTCAAGATACCTACCTCGCCACGGTGCGGGTGCTGGTCTCGACCATCGAGGCCAAGGATCCCTACACGCACGGCCACACCGAGCGCGTGGCGCACTACTCGGTGGCGATCGCGAAGGCCATGGGGTTCTCGCAGGAAGAGATCCAGACCATCCAGCTGGGCGCCTTCCTCCACGACATCGGAAAGCTCCACACCAGCGACTCGATCCTCCACAAACCCGGCGCGCTGACGGACGAGGAATGGCGCCTGGTGAAGGCGCATCCCGTGCGCGGGGCGCAGATGCTCCAGGGCGTGAAATTCCTCGAGAAGGCCACGGATCTGGTCCGACACCATCACGAACGCGTGGACGGGAAGGGCTACCCGGACGGCCTCCGCGGGGACCAGATCACGGTCGGCGCCAAGATCGTGAACGTGGCGGACGCGTTCGACGCCATGACCACCGACCGGCCGTATCGCGCGGGTCTCACCCAGGACCAGGCCATCGCGCAGTTCGAGGAGAAGGCGGGCACCCAGTTCGCCGCCGAGGTGGTCGAGGTGATGGTCGCGGCCCTCAGGGACGGAACCATCAAGGTCTTGAAGAGCGACGCGACCTGGCGCCAGAACGCGAACGCGCCTTCGCCCTGACGTTGACGCGCCGTCAACCCTGGTCGACCCCACGCCCCTGGAACACCGGATTCCATCCCCATCCGGCATCACGGCAGCCCTCTGTGCGAGAGAGAGTTAGACGACCACGCCCAAGAGCCCGCGGCCGAGGCACGCCGGTTGCGATGCGGGATTCCCGGCGGGACGCTCTCTGTTAGGGGGAGAGCATCGCGGAGTCGGGGCCGCGGTGTGATGAAGCCGAGGAGGCAAAGAGGCGTCCCGCCTTGATCTTAT
>Ga0137409_10007214_pt1 | contig 11440 bp, 9 predicted proteins | sample CZODoug1_16funga_FD_122059 | JGI IMG/M metagenome (GOLD analysis project Ga0137409, IMG submission 122059) | Vadose zone soil fungal communities from Angelo Coast Range Reserve, California, USA - CZODoug1_16fungal (Hybrid Assembly) | ecosystem: Environmental > Terrestrial > Soil > Vadose zone... | reverse complement strand
CGAACCTCAAGCTCGTGCTGCAACTCACTGCAGCGGATGCGCCGCGCTGCTACGAGGACGTGCAGGCGATCAAAAGGTCGTTTCGGCGCCTTGAAACGCTCGGCAAGCCGGTGGTCGCGTGCCTGAACGGAAGTGCGCTCGGTGGCGGATGGGAGCTTGCGCTCGCGGCTCATCATCGAGTCGCCATCGACGACCCGCGCATCCAGTTCGGCACGCCGGAGGTGACGCTCGGGTTGTTGCCCGGCGCAAGCGGCATCACCAAGACGGTCCGGCTGCTTGGCCTCGCGGCGGCACAACCGTATCTGCTCGAAGGCAAGTTGATGCGCCCGCATGAGGCCGCGCGGCTTGGCCTGGTGCACGAACTGGTGGGTGACGCCGAGGAACTGGTGGCGCGCGCGCAGGCGTTCATCCGCGCCAACCCGCAGGTCAAACAGCCGTGGGACGAGAAGGATTACAAGATCCCCGGCGGGGCCCCGTCATCGCCGAACATCGCGCAGGGCCTGGTGGTTGCGGCGGCGATGCTCGCGCAGCGCACGCGCGGCCTGTATCCGGCACCGGAAGCGATCCTCGCGTGCATGGTCGAAGGCGCACAGGTCGACTTCGACACCGCGCTGCGCATCGAAAGCCGCTATCTCGCAAAGCTGATGGTCGGGCAGGTGACGAAGAACATGATCAGCGCGTTCTTCTTCGACCTCAACGCGATCAAGTCCGGCGCCTCGCGCGGCGCCAGCACGCGCGAGGTGCCCCGCTGGAAGGCGACGCGCGTCGGCATCCTTGGCGCGGGGATGATGGGAAGCGGTATCGCGCATGCGAATGCGATCCGTGGTGTTCCCTGCGTGTTGCTCGACGTATCGCAGGAAAAAGCCGAGCGCGGCAAGGACGGTGTGCGCAAGGTGACCGATAGCGCGGTGGCCAAGGGACGCATGGACGCCATGCAGCAGGCGCAGGTACTGAGCCTGGTTCATCCGGCCTCGCAGAAGACCGACCTGACGGGTTGCGACCTGATCATCGAGGCGGTGTTCGAAAACCGCGCGCTCAAAGCGCAGGTGACGCGCGAGGCGGAACCGCTGCTCGAGGATGGCGGGATCTTTGCGTCGAACACGTCGACCCTGCCGATCACCGGGCTCGCGGAGAACTCCGCGAGGCCGCAGAACTTCATCGGCCTGCATTTCTTCTCACCGGTCGATCGCATGCAGCTGGTCGAGATCATCAAGGGCCGGGTTACGTCCGCCACCACGCTGGCACGCGCCTATGACTATGTGCAGCAGATCGGGAAGACACCGATCGTCGTCAATGACTCGCGCGGGTTCTTCACCAGCCGCACCTTCGGCACGTTCGTCATGGAAGGGTGCGCCATGCTGGCGGAGGGAATTCCCGCGCCGGTGATTGAAAACGCGGCCATTGCGGCCGGCATGCCGGTTGGACCTCTTGCCGTGCTCGATGAAACGTCGCTCTCGCTCGCGCTGCACGTCGCCGGGCAGACCAAGGCGGACATGGCGGCCGCGGGCAAGGACTACCGCGCACCGCGTGGTGAAGCCGTGGTCGAACGGATGGTGAACGAGTTCAAGCGCGCCGGCCGCGCAGCCGGCGGGGGTTTCTACGACTACCCGGCCGGCGCGCCAAAACGACTCTGGGCAGAGCTCAAGCGGCTCTTCGAAAAACCCGGTGCGACCTACGACATGCAGGAGCTGAAGGACCGATTGCTTTACCGGCAGGCGATCGAAGCGGCGCGTTGCCTGCAGGAAGGCGTACTGACGAGCGAACACGACGGCAACATCGGCTCGATCTTCGGCATCGGTTTCCCGGCGTGGACCGGCGGTGCATTGCAGTTTGTCCGCAGCGAGGGCATTGCACGGTTCACCGCGCGTGCCGGGCAACTCGCACAGCGCCACGGGCCCAGGTTCGCGCTGCCGGACCTCGTGCGCGAGTGGCGCTAGTCCCTTGTTCCGGGTCATCCCGATCGAGACAACGCGCAAAAACGACAGCAAATAAGACCGGCACACAGCTAAAGTTCGGCCGCCGCGTGCCTCGGTCGGCCTTGGCGGCACTCCCATGAACTTGTCGGGAACACTCACATGAAGCGGCTATTTCTGGTCGCGGCGTTGATGCTGGTTGCCGCGCTGCCGGGCACGGCAGCGGCCGAATCACTCTCGATCAGCGATAACAACTCGAGCGTGAAGTTCACGCGCGACGACGCGACCTCAAACCTCGGCACGCCGAGCGATCCGGTGCAACTCGCGCGAACCGTGGAGTGGACCGTCGACGGACGCCGCATATTGGCCTACCCCTCCAGCCCAGCGAACTTCGTCGACATCGGCCACCTCCACTTCGGCGCCCATGTCCGCGCCAACCAGATTCACGCGCAAGGGCCGATGCTTGGTTATGTGAGCGGTCCGATCAATGGCGACGTAACCGGAGGCATCGTCTACAGCGTCGACGGCGGGCCAGCCGGCAGCGGAATGTCGCGGCTCTCCGAGAAAGTGGACATTCACAACAAGACGACCGGGGACGTGCCGGTTTTGCTTGCCGGATTCGGCTTCAAGCCACCGCAGGCGAGCCTTGAGGTGCCCGACTTCACCGGTCTGGAGCTGACCGGCACCACCGTCATCTTCCTGCACGGCAACGCCCAGACCGACACGTTCACCGAACCGCCGACGTTCGGCCCGCTCAGGGTCCAGCCGGCCATCACGTTCACGGGCTTCAACCCGCTCCTCAACCAGAACCTGACGATCCCCGCGGGCGGAACCCTGACGATGGTCACCGAACTCAAGGTCGCCCGGGCGCCGCTGTTGTTCACGGTTTCGACACTTTGGTGGCTGATCGCAGTGATTGTCATCACCGCCGGCGGCGCAATGCTGGTGCGGCGGAGACGTCTGTCGAAAACCAAATCCTGAAAAACCGCAAGATGCAGGCTGTGGGCACACACTAACCTGCCTGCGCCCTTCCGCAGGGCATTCCGACGCAGGCGCTCCGGAAGATTCAGCTCTTCGGCGGACTCCGGTCTCACCGATTTTTTCCGCTCCGCACAAGATCGCGGTACATCGCGGAACCGATAGGTACGTTATTTGCCGTACGTACTCATTGTTATCGGGGAGGCGGCTTTGAGGCCAAGGGTTTTGCTCGGGTATTGGAAGGCTCTGCGTCTGTGGGCGCTCGGGACGTGGCTGCTTGCTGCGCATTCACTCGCGTTCGGCCAGGGCTTTTCGTTCGACACCGTCGCCGAGGCCGCGCATCGCCTTGCCCAATCACCGTATCGGCCACCCGCCAGGAGTTTGCCGGCGGCCCTGCTCAAACCGCAGTTCACATACGACCAGCACCGCGACATCCGGTTTCGGCCGGATCGAGCGTTGTGGCGCGCGCAAGGCCTGCCCTTCGAGATGATGTTTTTCCATCCAGGCTGGCTGTTCGAGTTCCCGGTCACGATCAACGAAGTCGAGGCCGGCAAGGTGCGCCACGTTGCCTTTGATACGCGCGACTTCGACTACGGCAAGAACGGCGTCAATCGGCAAGGGTTCGGTGATCTTGGCTTCGCCGGTTTTCGCGTCCACTACCCGCTCAACAACAACGCATACAAGGACGAGGTTGCCGTCTTCCTTGGTGCGAGTTACTTCCGCGCCGTCGCGCGTGGTGGGCGTTACGGGTTGTCTGCGCGGGCGCTGGCGGTCGATACCGTCGGCGGCAAGGGCGAAGAGTTTCCGCGCTTCGTCGAGTTCTGGGTTGAACGCCCGAGCGCAAACGCGAAGTCGCTGACGATCCATGCACTGCTCGACTCGCCGCGTGTAAGTGGTGCGTACCGTTTTGTCGTAACCCCCGGCGACAGCACGACGATCGAGGTGCAGTCGCGCATTTTTCTGCGCGAACCGGTCGCGACGCTTGGCATTGCGCCGCTCACCAGCATGTTTTTCTCGGGTGAGAACCAGGCCCCCGACCAGGACGATTTCCGTCCCGAGGTGCACGACTCGGACGGCCTCGCGCTGCATACCGGCGAGCACGAGTGGATCTGGCGGCCGCTCGTGAATCCGCCAAGCCTGATGGTGAGTTCGTTCGCAACCACCAACCCGCGCGGTTTCGGGCTGATGCAGCGCGACCGCAAGTTTGCGCACTACGAAGACCTCGAGGCGCGTTACGAACTGCGACCGAGCACGTGGATCGAGCCGCTCGGCGACTGGGGTGCGGGCCGCGTCGAGCTCGTGCAGTTCCCGATCCAGGACGAGACCGACGACAACGCCGTCGCGTACTGGGTGCCGGCGAAGTTGCCGCCACCAGGACAACCACTCGACCTCTCCTACCGGATGTCGTGGCAATCGAAGAACGACCGCATGCCGCCACAGGCTTGGGTCGTGCAGTCGCGCCGCGGCCACGGCTATACCCGCACCAAGGTCGGCGACGAAGTCCAGTACGTACTCGATTTCGACGGTCCCGCATTGCGCGCGCTGGACCCGCAGACCGTCGTGACCGCGGTCGTTACCGCGGATCACAACGCCGAAGTGCTCTACACGAACGTGCAACCGAACGACGCCGCCGCAGGTCTGCGCGCGACGTTGCGCTTCAAGCGAATCGACGCCGCAAAGCCCGTCGAACTACGCGCCTTCCTGAAAACCAGCAACGAAACGGTGTCTGAGACATGGAGCTATCTGCTGCCCGCGCGCGCGAAGTAAGTGCGCCCCTTTTTTCGGCGTCGAACGCCGTGGCCGGGCCTGCGCCCGACGCGCACGGATCGACCGCGAGTTATCCCCGGCTGGCGCGCGGATCGATGGTCGCGCAGTCCTGGGAGCCACGGCCCTTGCTCGCCTGGATGCGCGGCCTGCGCGCCGAAAAACCGGGCGCTGCACCGGAGACGTTGCCGCGTTGGCGGAAGGTCGCACGACGCCGTCGTATCGCGCTCTCGTGGCTCATCGTGTTGCCCGCGCTGTTCGCAACCCATATTTTCGCCGACGGACTTGCCGCGGACACGAGCGAATGGATGGGCTGGCTCCAGCTCGGACTGTTCGGCGTGCTGTCGGCCTGGATCATTGCCGGGTTCTGGACCGGCTTGATCGGCTTCATAACGCTGGCTCGTGGTGGTGACCCGGTCGGCATGTCGGCAGCCGAGGTGCAGGGACGACCGATCGACTCGAGCGCACGCACGGCGATCGTCATGCCGATCTGCAATGAACACGTACCCACCGTGTTCGCAGGACTGCGTTCGACTTGCGAATCGCTTGCCGCAACCGGTGCGTTGAAGCTCTTCGATTTTTTCATCCTGTCGGATACCAACGATCCCGACTTGCGTGCCGCCGAGGCCGCAGCCTGGAACGATCTGGTCGACGTGACCGGTGGGCGCGGGCGCATCTTCTATCGCTGGCGTCCGCTGCGCACCCGCCGCAAGGCGGGCAACGTGGCGGATTTCTGCCGGCGCTGGGGCAGCAACTATCGCTACATGGTCGTGCTCGACGCCGACAGCGTGATGAGCGGCGACTGCCTCACCACGCTGGTCCGGTTGATGGAGGCGCATCCGGACGCCGGCATCATCCAGACGGCACCCAAGGCGGTCGGCTGTGACACGTTGCACGCACGCGTCCAGCAGTTCGCCGCACGCGTCACCGGCACGCTGTTCTCGGTCGGCATGCAGTACTGGCAACTCGGCGAATCGCACTACTGGGGACACAACGCGATCATTCGCGTGCAACCATTCATGCAGCATTGCGCGCTGGCGCGGCTGCCGGGCCGTGGCGCGCTCGCCGGCGAAGTGATGTCACATGATTTCATCGAGGCCGCGTTGATGCGACGCGCCGGTTACCACGTCTGGCTGGTGCCGGATCTCGGCGGCAGCTATGAACAGCTTCCGCCCAACCTGCTCGCCGAGTTGCAGCGCGATCGCCGCTGGTGCCACGGCAACCTGCAGAACTTCCGGCTGTTTCTCGAGCCGGGTCTGCATCCGGTGCACCGTGCGATGCTCGCCGCCGGCGCCTTCGCGTACCTGGCGGCGCCGCTGTGGCTGGCGTTCACGCTGCTTTCGACGCTTGGCGCAACCCTCTACGCCACGCCGCTTACCCTGGCCACGCTGAGCAATCCGTCGATGCTGATCCTGCTGGCGACGATGGCCGGGTTGCTGATCGTGCCGAAGATCCTCGCGATCGTGCTGCTGTTCCTGCGCAATGAGCAGGATCGTTACGGCGGCGGGCTGCGCCTGATCGCCAGTGCAATTCTCGAGTTCTCGCTGTCGACGCTGTACGCACCGATCCGCATGGTTTTTCACACCCGTTTCGTGATCGCGATTCTTTCCGGCCGCGACGGCGGCTGGCATTCGCCCCCGCGCGAAGACGCGGGCACGCCGTGGAGTGAGGCGCTGGGCCGGCATGGCGTGCACGCGCTGCTTGCGCTGCTGTGGTTCCTCGCGGTACTGGATACCGAAGCCGGCCGCGCGTGGTGGCTGCTGCCGCTGTTATCCGGACTGCTGCTTGCCGTGCCGCTGTCGGTGCTGGGAAGTCGCGCCGCCCTTGGCCGCCGCATGCGCGAGCGGGGCCTGCTGTTCATACCGGAAGAACGATGGGCACCTGCGGTGTTGAGCCAGGTACGCCGCCACCTGTTGTCCGCACCGCGGTTGCCGTCGTTTGCACGGGCGATCTTCGAGCCCGGCATCAACTTCCTGCTGCGCGCCGCCAGCGGGCGCAGCGCTACCGCATGGGGAATGAAGGCCGCACGCACGCATGATCGCGTTCATGCCGCGCTTGACGCGGAACTGCCGCGGGCGGAACGCCTGCGACTGCTCAACGATCCTTACGGGCTGGCCTTGTTGCAGCGACTGTCGACGGCGTCAATCGACCTTGGCGCTTTCACCGCGCCCCAGCTTGTCAGGTAACGGATCGCTGCCGGCGACAAACTCGAGCGAGACCGAATTGATGCAGTAGCGCTCGTGCGTCGGCGGCGGACCGTCGGGGAATACATGGCCCTGGTGGCTGCCGCAGCGCGCGCAGCGGATTTCGGTGCGCACCATGCCGTGGCTGCTGTCGCGCACGAAATTCAGGTGATCCTGCGCGAACGGCGCCGTAAAACTTGGCCAACCCGTGCCGCTTTCGAATTTCTCTGTTGCCGCAAACAGCGGCAGGCCGCAGAGCTTGCAGCAGTACGTGCCCGCCTCCTTGTTGTCGAGCAGGACACCACAGAACGGCGCTTCGGTCCCGTGGTTGAGCAGCACGTCGCGTTCTTCGCGTGTCAGCGCGGCCTCGAGCTTGCGCTGCTGTTCGGCGGATGGCGGCGTGAGGTCGAAAGTGGCAGCGGGCATGGTCAGGCTCCAGTCGGTCAGGCACTCCTGCCGTGCAGTGTAGGCAGATCGCGCACCGGCCGCTGGCAGACAACCGCCTGGTAATAGACGTCCTGATTACAAACCGCCGCCGGCATCGGCTGCAGCGCAGCCAAGGCGCCGCTGCGGTAGAGGTAAAGCAGCAGCGCGAACAAGGTCCCGCCGGGAAGCAGAAGTTCGAGAAGCATGTAGGGCCCAAATGCCTTCGCTGCCCTGCGCAGGAGTTGCCAATCGGCGTTGATGAGTTGCATAGCGCCACCTCTTTGACCATTCGACTTGATCGAGCGGCCCGAACTCCGGGCCTACAAATGCTCGTCGAACGAGAGGGCGCGAAATCGACAACGCAGGATCTGCCGCGGCGGGTCGCACGGGTGCCCGACCCTTTTTGGCGCCGACTAGCGGGTCCTGCGATGCTTGCTGAGGAGCTACCTCACGCGTTCCAGGTAACTCTGGAACACAGCCACGTGCACCAGCGCCGGATCGGATGAGTTCGGCCACAGGTCTTCGCTACGGAACCGCACGTCATAGGTCGGTTCGTCGGCAGCCTTTACGCCGTGGGCATGCGCATCCGGGAAGGGGTAGGCGGGCGATTCACTGACCACCACCCCGGTCTTGCCGCGAATGTAGCCGGGCATGCGGACATGTCCGGGCACGTAGTCGGTGCGCACACGCACCCGATCACCGGGCTTGAAACGCTCACGCCCCGCGACGTTGGAACGCCCTGGTGCGCTGGGCGCCGCCAGCGGAAACACGCCGTCCGCCCGGCGCTCCAGCTCTTCCTGCGTGACGATGCCTTTCTCGACGCACAACGTGGCCAGGCTGGTGAGCGATCGTTCGTAGTAGCTGGCGGTCAGGTAGTGGCGCGGTTCCATGCGTTCGATCGCGTGGCGATACTCGTCCATGTTGAAGATGCCGAGCTTCACCGCCAGCGAGTACAGCGCATTGACACGCTTCTCCCACGGCTCGTGGAAGACCTGCGCGTGCAACGAATAGCGAATGCGGCCGAATCCCTGCTTGCCGCCCAGATCGTGCATTCCGTCCATGCTGTCCGTCCTAAAGTCGCGCGACGCCGATCATCGAATCCTTGGTGACGAGCCTGGCGAGTTCTTCCTCTGACCAGCCGATCGTGTGCGGTGGCTGCACCGGCAGCACCATGTAGCGCGTGTCCGCCGTGGTGTCCCACACACGAATCTCGACTTCCGGCGGCAGGTCGAGGCCCATTTCCTTGAGCACCGTGCGCGACTGCCGAACGACCCGCGAGCGGTACTCGAGATCCTTGTACCAATCCGGCGGCAAACCGATGATCGTAAACGCGGTGCACGAGCACAACGTGCAGCAGATGACGTTCTGCAGCGTCGGCGTGTTCTCCAGCACCACGAGATGCCGGTGATGAGCCGGCATGGTGATTCCGAGCTCGGCGACCGCACGCCGTCCATCGGTGAGCAGTCGTTGCTTGAAGTCCGGATCGGTCCACGCTTTTGCCACCACCTTGGCGCCGTTGTCGGGAACCCATCGTTCTTCGGCAAGGTGGTTGAACTCGACGATGAATTCGCCCGGTTTCATCCCGCGCTCGTCGAAGGCAGCTTCGATGGCGTCCACTCGCTGCTCCACGGAGGCGGTGCCCTGACGTACTTCGCTGGGGTCGCGCATGTTCGTCACTCCCGAGGTGAGGACTGCGAGTATAGGAAACCCCGAATCCACGCGCGCAGCGCAGTGCCAGCAGAACACTGTTGGCCTGAGACCGACATGGCGAGGCAGCTCGCGACCAAAGCGCGGCGGCGCCGGCGGCTACAGCGCCCCGAACACCTTCTTCAGAATGGCGCTGCCCGTGCCGATCGGATCGGCGCGGATCTTTTTCTCTTCGTCGCCGATCACGGTGAACAATCCATCGAGCGACTTGGTGGTTGCGTAGGGCTCGACCTTGGCTTCGCTCGCCTCGACCAGTCCGAACGACCCGGCGCGATCCACCAGCTTGTCGTAGCGGCGGGCAAGACCGATCTTCTGGGTCACGCTGCTGACGATCGGCAGGAACCGCGTCTGCAACCCGCTGCGGGTGTGCGTCTCGAAAAACTGCGTCACCGAATTATCGCCGCCGGTGAGGATCGCCTTGGCGTCCTGCACGCTCATCGCGCGCACCGCACCGACCAGCAGTGGTTTTGCGGCGGGCACGGCCTGTTCGGCCGCGCGATTGATGCCGAGATGCAGGTCGTCGAGATCCTTGCTCATGCCGAACATGCGCATCGCCCGCTCGCCCTTTTGCAGCCATTCCGGCAGCGGGATCCGCACCTTGTCGTTGGACCAGAACCCGTCGGCCTTGCCCAACAGTTCGACTGCCACGCTGGCACCGCGCTCGAGCGCCGCTCGCACGCCTGCCGTCGCATCCTTTTCGGTCAGCTGCGACAACAGGCCTTCGGCACGCGCGCGTGCGGCCCAAAGCAGCACAATCGCGCCGCCGCCGATGCTCAACTGCCGACGCCGGAATTCAGACACCGGCGACAACCCTGCTTCGTGATTCACCGCCTTCTCCTGCAACGACGCGCTCACTTGCAGCGCCTGATCGATGATAAACGGGCGAGTACGATGCGCGCGGCTGCAACTGTGACCCACGTACGGTGAACCAAACTCCCGCATGAAGCAGGGGCCGGTGCGAATCGTCGGCGGTGGTGTGTCCGGCCTGACCGCGGCGATCGTGCTCGCGCGTGGCGGCGCCGACGTCGAGGTATTCGAACGACGGCCTGCCCACCCTGCCCACCCGCTGCGCTGGGATGCGGTCGAGAACTGGACCACGCAGCAGGACTTCGGCGCCCTGCTTGCCTGTTGGGCGATCGACAGCGCGCCATTTCGCGCGGTCACTCCGGTTGAAGTGCGTGCGTTCGATGGCGAGTGTCATGCGCTCAGTCAGCGTCGCCCACTGGTGTACGCGGCAAAACGCGGCGCCGGGAGCGACTGCCTCGATGCAGTCCTCAAACGCCAGGCGCGCGAACTTGGCGTCACGATTCGCCATGGCGCGACACTCGCGCGCGAGCAGGCGGATATCTGGGCGGTCGGCACGCCACGCCGCGGTTTTTTCCTCGATGTAGGGATCACGTTTCGCACCGCGCAGCCCGACCGGGTCGTGATCCTGGTCGATCAGCGTCTGACGCCGAATGCGTTCGCCTACCTGATCGTGATCGATGGACTGGCGACACTCGCCATCCTGCTGACGCGTCAATTCAGGCGCGCGCGCGAATTGCTCACCCATACGCTGGAGGCCTTCCAACGTATCCGGCCGTTCGACATGCATGACGTGCATCTGCGCAGCGGCTTCGGCGGCGCGCTGAGCGTGCCGGTGCCGCACGTCGCGGGCCCGATTGCCGTTGGCGAGGCCGGCGGTTACCTGGACTACCTGTGGGGCTTCGGAATCCGCCACGCGATCTCCACCGGCGTGCTGGCAGCGCATGCGCTGCTCGACGATGGCGACTTCGAGACCCTGGTCGCGCGCGAGATCAGCCCACAGGTACGGACCTCGCTGATCAACCGCAAGTTCTACGACTACGCCACAAACTACGGCTATCGAGCGCTGATCCGGTACTTCTGTGCTCGCAAGGACCTGCATGCGGTGTTGCAGCGGTTCTATCAGTCGCGCAGGGTGCGCTCGGCGTTATGGCCGTGGGTAGCGCGCTCGATCGCGAAGGACGTCGCTTGAACGGACGCGCGTTGCGCCTGGTTCTCTGGTTGCACACGCTTGCGATGGGCGTCCCCGGTCTCGTTTTTTTCCTCTTTCCAACTCAAGCTTCGACGCTGTGGCCATGGGTTCTGCCCGCGCTGGCGGCACGCTTCGTGGGTTCGTTGTTCCTGGGCGGCGCGGTTTGTTCGCTGGTTTGCCTGCGCTCGCACGTGACCCATGGTTTGTTCGTGATCGTATTGCTGGCCGTTGGCGACCTGCTGATCGCGTTGACCGGACTGTTGGGTATTGCCGGGATCGGCTTCACGCCGGCAATGATCGGTTTCCTGGCTTTTTTCCTCGGCACTGCGCTGCTGGTCGTTGTGACCGTATTGCCGCCAAGCCTCGCCACGCCGGCGCCGGCCGGACCGCCGGTCACACGAGCGCTGCGCGGATTTTTCTTCATCCACCTGCTTGTAGTGCTGCCGGTGGGCTTGTCGATGTACTTCCTGCCG
>Ga0137409_10007213_pt1 | contig 11441 bp, 11 predicted proteins | sample CZODoug1_16funga_FD_122059 | JGI IMG/M metagenome (GOLD analysis project Ga0137409, IMG submission 122059) | Vadose zone soil fungal communities from Angelo Coast Range Reserve, California, USA - CZODoug1_16fungal (Hybrid Assembly) | ecosystem: Environmental > Terrestrial > Soil > Vadose zone... | reverse complement strand
TGCCTCGGTTTACTTCAACGGCGAGGAAATCAAGCTGCTGCACCACGGCCCCGGCCACACCGACGGCGACAGCATCATTTATTTCACCGGAGCGAACGTCGTTCACATGGGCGATCAGTTCTTCAACGGCAGTTTTCCCTTCATTGATCTCAGCAGCGGCGGCAGCGTGTCGGGCTATACCAAAACCGTAGGCATCGTTTTGGAAAAGGTTCCGGCCGATGCGAAAATAATTCCCGGCCACGGCCCGTTGGGCACGGTGGACGACCTGAAGAAGTTTCACGAAATGCTCACAGAAACCTCCGGCATTGTGCAGAGGGCCATCGCCGAAGGCAAAACGCTCGACCAGATCAAAGCCGCCGGCCTGCCGGACAAATGGAAAAGTTACGGCAACGGTTTTATCAAGACCGACCGCTGGATTGAAACCATCCACAAAGACGCGACGAAGAAGTAGTCGCGCGCCTCGAAACTTCACATCGGTGAGTCCGCGCATTCTCCGGAAAGCGGAGGTTCGTGACGATTTGGGTTTTCGATTGCCGTTCCCCGGCCTAGCCGATATGCAAAGGTAGTTCTGCATACCGGACCCATGAAACCCCGGCGCTTGAAGAAAGCTCCAAAGCCACCGACGACTGCCCCGATGAAGCCGAGCCAGCCGCAGCCGCGTTGGTGGTGGCACGCGGTCATTATCCTGGGGTTGCTACTGGTGAACTTGATTCTGTATCGCGGCACGTTCGACCTTGGCTTCCTTTCGGTGGACGATGCCGACTACGTCCTGAACAATCCCTACATTGACAGCTTCAGTGCGGCCAACCTGAAGCACATCTTCACCGTACCGCACTCGGCCAACTACGCGCCGGCGCACATCCTGAGTTATTCGGCGGATGTCGCGTTGACGGGCGGCAAGAGCGCCTTCGCGATGCATCTCTCGAACGTGCTATGGCATGGCTGGGTGGTGTGCATGGTTTACCTGCTGGCTTTCACCATCCGGGCGGAAATCACAAGTGCGACCGCCGCTGCGCTGTTGTTTCTATTGCCCCCGGCCCACGTCGAGGTGGTCGCGTGGATCTCCAGCCGCAAAGATCTCGTCGCCACCGGATTCGCAGTGCTGGCCATGACTTGCTATTTGTTATCCCGCCGACACGAACGCCGACGCGCATGGTGGTATGCCGCCAGCCTGCTGAGTTTCCTGCTCGCCAGCGCCGGCAAACAATCCGTCATTCTTCTTCCCGCCGTGATGCTAGTGTGGGACATCCTCGTCGAGAAGCGTCGGAACTGGTAGATGCTTGCGGACAAAGTTCCGTTCGGACTGATCACCATTTTCTTTGGCTGGATGACGTGGCACGCCCAGCCGGCCACAAATCAGGCGCTGAATGTTTTCACCCTCGCAGGCACCGAACTGACCAATCTCTGGCTGCTCACCGGTCTGGGCGACTATGTACTTTATCGGGGCGCACCAAACGCCGCAGCCTGGAGTTTGACCGCCCGCGTCCTGATCATCCTGGTCGCTGTGTTGGTCTGGGCTTTGCCGTTGCTGTGGCTCAAGGTGCGGCAACCCATTCGCGCCGTGCTTTGTTACTGGGTGTTGGTTCAAATGGTGCCACCGATGGTGCTGAGTTTCATTGTGCCGATCACGGATCGCTACCTCTTTCTGCCATCGGTTGGCGTGTGCTTGCTGCTGGCCGATCTCGTCGCCACATCGCAGCGCGTGGGCGCCACTTCCGCCCGCCTCCGCAAGGTGCGGGAGCTGGCCGCTTTCCTGCGGGCGTTGCCGCCGGAGGAAATCGAGACGGCCGTGCAGTACCTGTCGGGAGAGACGCCTCAAGGGCGCATCGGCATCGGCTACTCAACGTTGCACGAGGCCGGATCAACAACCACCGCCGGCGCCGAGACGCTCACGATCGCCGAGGTCGATGACCGCCTCGTCGTGATCGCCGGTATTCGTGGAGCAGGCTCGGCAGCGCAGCGCGCGGCAGCGCTGGGCGATTTGTTTTCACGGGCAACACCGGCCGAGCAGGCGTTTCTTCTGCGTCTTCTGGTCGGGGAACTGCGGCAGGGTGCGCTGGTAGGAATCATGATCGATGCCATTGCCGCGGCCGCGGATCTGCCGGCCGCACAGGTGCGTCGCGCAGCCATGTATTCGAGGAGCCTGGGCGCGGTTGCCCGCGTTGCGTTGCTGGATGGAGCCGATGCCCTCGGGAGATTCCGGCTCGAACTGTTCTCGCCGGTTGCGCCCATGCTTGCGCAAACCGCTGCCGACGTAGCCGAGGCCTTGCGGGAGCTTCCGGGCGAAGTGGCGTTCGAGTGGAAGATGGACGGCGCGCGCATCCAGGTCCACAAGGTGGCGGATGACGTCCGCGTCTATACGCGTGGGTTGAACGAAGTCACCGGCGCGGTGCCGGAAATCGTCGAAGAGGCGCGCGGGCTCCCGGCACATACGTTGGTGCTCGACGGCGAGGCGATTGCATTCGATGCATCGGAGCGGCCGCATCCGTTCCAGATCACGATGCGCCGATTCGGCCGTAAGCTCAACGTCGAGAAGTTGCGCGCCCAGCTGCCGATCAGAGCCTTTTTCTTCGACTGCCTGCGCTTCGATGGACGAAGCGTCGCGGACCGTCCCACACGTGAGCGCTTCCAGGCGCTCGCCGAGGCCGTTCCGGCGTCGGCGCAGATTCCACGGCTCATCACCTCATCCGAGCCCGCGGCACGCGCCTTCTACGAAGCCGCGCTCGCCGCCGGACACGAAGGTCTCATGGCAAAGGCGCTGGATGCACCGTACGAGGCCGGCAATCGGGGTGCGAGCTGGCTCAAGATCAAGCGTGCCCACAGCCTCGATCTCGTGGTGATCGCCGCCGAATGGGGCCACGGCCGCCGTACCGGCAAACTGTCGAACTTGCATCTCGGCGCACTGGATCCGGCCACCGGCGAGTACGTCATGCTCGGCAAGACATTCAAAGGCCTCACCGATGCCATGCTCGAATGGCAGACCAAGGAGTTTCTGGCGCGGGAGACGCATCGGGATCAGTGGACCGTCTATATCCGCCCGGAGCTGGTCGCGGAGGTTGCCTTCAGCGATCTGCAGGCGAGCACGCGCTATCCGGGCGGCCTGGCGCTGCGGCTCGCGCGGGTCAAGCGCTATCGCGACGACAAGCGAGCCGAAGACGCCGACACCATGGAATCGGTGCGGAGAATTTACGCCGCTCAGACGGGCGCAGGGTCATCACCATAGCGAGGCGGGCAACCACATTGCGAACAGCGAGGTTCGGTAGCATATTGCACCGGGCCACTGAATCAGGAGATCCCATGAACGAAGAAGCGCTGAATCTCAGCATACGCAAGTTCCTAAAAATGGTCGGCATCAGTTCGCAGCGGGAGATTGAGCACGCCGTGGCCAAGGCCGAGGCGGCCGGCGCAATTACGGGCACGGAATCATTTCCCGCAAAAATGACCCTCGAGGTGCCGGGGCTCAAGGTGAGTGTCGCATTTAACGGCGACATCACGATGCAATGAACTCAGCCGCCCCCGATCATGAGCGCGGCATGGATCCTGTGCGGCATGCCGCAGCGGGACCTGGCCGAGGCGAACCTGCTTGCCCAGGATAGTGAGGGGAGCGTGCGATATCGAGACCCCGCGCGGCTGATTCAGTATCTGCCATTCTGATGAAAAACAGCCACTTGCAGTCATTGGCAACCATTTTGCCCCGCGCGGGCACATACAAAACATGCACCTTCGGCCAATCAAGGAGCGCTACGCAGCAAGTGCAATGACCAACCCGGGCTCGACCTTTGCGGCGTCATACGCCGGTTTGTTGGGTGATACACCGCTGCGAGACTATTCTCGCAAATTGAGTCTATTCAATTCATTCGCCAAACCGGAGCTTCGCGCATTGATCGCGAATGCGGGCCTGGCTCCCGGGATGCGAATTCTGGATGCGGGATGCGGCACCGGTGAAGCTCTTCCATGGCTGCTCGATGAGGTCAACCCATCAGGGAGCGTCGTCGGCATCGACCTGGCGTCGGCACATGTGGAGGCGGCTCGCGGGTACGCTTCAGCAAGTATCGAGGTCATTCAGGGAGATCTACTGGCGGCGCAACTGCCTCCCGCGAGCATCGACTTTGTCTGGTGCGTGAACACCATCAATCATTTTCGAGATCCGATCCTAGCGGTGGCCAAACTCACGACCCTGTTACGGCCTCGCGGCCGAATCGCACTCGGGCAAAGCTCGCTCCTGCCGGACATGTACTTTGCGTGGGACTCGAGGCTCGAGCGCGTCACCAACGAGGGCGTGCGTCAGTACTACCGCGATCGCTACGGGCTCGCCGAGCACGATCTGACGGCGGTGAGGGCCATCGTCGGCGTGCTGCGTCGTGCGGAACTTCGTAACGTTACGGCACGCACGGTCATGATCGAGCGTGTGTCACCGGTGGACACCGCCACTGAACGTTACCTGGTCGATACAATATTTAGGGACACGTGGGGCGAGCGTCTGCGGCCCTATCTATCGGACGGCGACTACGCCGAACTCGGACGCTTGTGCGATCCGCAACATCCGCAATTTGCGTTGCGACGCCCGGATTTCCATTTTCTCCAGAGCTTTACCCTGGTGACGGGCGAGGTTTAGTACTGTGCAGCCCGCTAAATGGCCGAAAGTCCTGCCTCCAATGACGCCGGACCAGGCACGGACGAGCGATGCGTTCATGAAGCTCTGGCACGAGCAGCTTCCGCACCGCTTTGGACTCATCGAGACGTTCAACCACAACTTTCCGGTCAAGCATTCGCACCCCGGATTTAGGACTACGATCGAGGTCGGGGCCGGCCTCGGCGAACACATCCTCCACGAAAAGCTGACGCCGGAACAGGAAGGTAACTACTACGCCGTCGAGTTACGCGAGAACATGGCGTCGGAAATACGAAATCGCTTTCCGAGCGTGAAGGTCATCACGGGCGACTGTCAGGCGCGCCTCGACTTTAAGGACGGCTTTTTCAACCGCTATATCGCCGTCCACGTCTTGGAACACCTGCCCGACCTCCCGTCATGCGTTCGCGAGGCACATAGGCTGCTAAGCAAGGACCGGGGCCAGATGCTTGTCGTCATCCCTTGTGAGGGAGGCCTGGCCTATTCGTTTGCACGCAAGATTTCGGCCGAACGGGTGTACAACCGGCATTTCAAGGGGGGCTACGGCTGGTTCATCTCGAGGGAGCATGTAAATCGCCCCCACGAGATACTGACCGAACTCAACCCGTATTTTACCGTGGAGAAAAAGGTCCTGTTTCCGTTCCCGTTCCTGCCCTTTATCTTCAGCAATCTCTGCATGGGCCTCGTGCTCAAGCCGCGACCGAGCCTGCTTTCTGGCTGATTTCATGGTTCGTCGACCACCTGCTGACAGGCCACGTCCCCATCGTGGCCTACTGCGCCCGGGATCCGAGGAGTGCTTCCAGGGTGTCGACCGCCTCGAGAGGGTGACTCCCCCTGCGCAACTCGAATGCGCCAAGCCCTGACACGCTCTTGCAGAAGGTGGTCCACTTTGGCTGGTTTGCTGCGTAGGCTTGAGCGGCCGTCAATTTCGCAAGCAGGTCGGATTTCGACAGCGGCTTGAGGAGCGGGCGATCACCGGCGCTTTGCGGTGAAAGGAATACGACGGCGGCAATCTTCAACGGGGAGGCTGCGAGCCGATAGACACCTTGTCGCAGGTCTACCTCGAACTTCCTGACGCCGCTTCGTCGCTGAATAACCGGCGATTTGCGAATCGCCGCGGCGTCCCGAGTCTTTCCGAGCCAGCGCAGTGCATCGGAGCGAACGTGGAGGAAATTTGCGACACCTGTCGCAAGCATTGTATCCGGCGCAACAAATACGCTGTCCTCCGAGAGCATATCGAAGCCCTGCAAGAGGCAATGCAAAGTTACCGTCGACTTTCCCGAACCGCTGGGCCCCATCAAGAGAATCCCCCGGCCCCCTCGACCGACGCAGGCAGCGTGCAGGGACACCAGCTCCTGACAGCGCGACGCAAGAGTGAACGCCGCGAATTCGATGTACTCATACCGCGTGTGGTGGGGAAACCGGAGCATCCGCCGTGAAAGCACCACGAGCGCCGTTCGTTCAGATGGAGACAAAAGGACGAAGTTCGACGAATTTGTCGCACCGCCCAAGTATCCGGCTCCAGAAAGCATTGATAACGGCGGCGGCTCCGATCCTCTGCGCGGACTCGGCTGTTCAGGAGCGTTCAGCAGCAATCTGACCCTCAGGCGCGGCGCGACGGTCGACAGCCGGTGCGGCGGCAGGCCCGAGTAAGCCGAATCCACCAAACGGAGCAACTGTGGACTATCGCTCTCGAACTGGAACCGCCCACCCAGCAATTGAAAGCGCTCCTGCGCGATTGTCCGCGACCGTTCCGCGAACGGATCGGCAAGCAGATCGGGCACCATGGTGTCAGCCTTGCGAGTCATGTAGCATCCATAGCATATCGGGAACGGTGTCGTAGCGGCGGCACATATTTTCTGGACCATGCAACCTACCCGGACGAAGGCGGCACTTACCTAAGTGACACTCTGCGCCGGATCTGCGGACACCCATGAAAGTTTCCATCATCATTGCCGTCTACAATGAAGCCGCCACCGTCGCGACTCTTTTGGATCGTGTCTGGGCACAACCTCTTCCGGAAGCCTCCAAAGAGATCATCATCGTTGAGAGCAACTCAACCGATGGCTCCCGCGAAATCGTCGCGGAGTTTCACGCACGTCATGCGGCCGAACTTTCGCCGAGAATTCAGGTTATCCATGAGCCAAGGCCGATGGGCAAGGGCCATGCGATCCGACAGGGTTTCGCGGCCGCGACCGGAGACATATTGCTCATTCAGGACGCGGACTTGGAATATGACGTCGCTGATTACCCCGAGCTGCTGAAACCGATCATTGAAGGGCGAACCGCCTTCGTGCTTGGAAGCCGCCACATGGGGCCCGACGGTTGGAAAATTCGCCAATTCGCGCACGAAGGTCTGCAAGCGGCATTCATGAATTGCGGCGGCATATTATTTCATGCGCTCTTCAATGCGGTATTCGCCACCCGTCTTACGGACCCGACGTCGATGTATAAGGTGTTTCGATCGGATTGTCTCGACGGCTTAATGTTTACCAGCAATCGCTTTGACTTCGATTTCGAGCTATTGGGAAAGCTGATTCGAAGAGGATTCAGGCCCGTCGAAGTCGCGGTGAGCTATCAGTCCCGGGGGTTTGACGAAGGAAAGAAAATTAGGGTGTTTCGAGATCCCCTGACTTGGATCTTCGCAATCCTCAAGTGCCGATTCACTGCGCTCGGCGTCCCCAGGCGGCATTCGCACCAACATTCTACGCATCAGAGCGCGTACAAAGACGACTTTACAGGCGCGACGTCGACAACGCGAAAGTAGCATCGAGTCCGTTACCCGACCACCCCTCGGCAGTCCCCAAACGCGATCAGGTTTGACGACAGGCCGAAGAGGCGAACCGTCTCCACCTGTCCCTTCACCCCCGCCGGCAACATCCGCCGCAGCGCATCGCCAGACAGTATGTTCAGGTGCGCTTCATCCGCCCAATATCGGTACGAGGTCCTGGCCAGAATCGCCCGATAGGCGGCGCACGGCAGGAAGTGCAAAAACGGCAACCCCGTGTGATGTTCGATGGGGAACCATCGGTTAGGCGTCGTAATGAAAAACCGCTTTCCGACGCGGCACACCTCTTTCAGAAACGCCGTCTGCGACAATCGGCAGCCCGTATGCTCCAGTACCGCGTTGCTGAAAACGATGTCGAACTGGTTCGTCGAAAACGGCAGCGAATTCCCAGGCTCGACGCTTTGATATCGAAGCCCGCGGTATTGCTCCGTGAGGTGCGAGCCGTCCTCGGTGCCGACCGCCGTGACCTGTGTCGGGTAGGGATAGAACCGCTCGAAGTAGTTGGATTCTTGCTGCCGGGAATCACTGGTGACCCCCACGTCGAGAACGCTTGTCGCGGCGTTCGGTGCGAACGCGGTCATGAACCGGCGGAACATTTGCCGCCGCACACGGAAGGAAAGCCGCGAAGCGAGGGGGACGTACTTGGAATGCCGGTAGTAGGTGGATTCTTTCACGCCTGCCCTACAGGGAAAAGCCAGCCTTACGCGCATCCTCATAAAACATCTTCACAGTGTCGAGTGAATATTCAGTCAAGTCATAACCGATCAGCGATAGTTTGTTCAGGATGTCGTTGGTTACGGTAATCACCTGGCAGCCGATGGCGTTGGCTTGGAAAATATTGAATGTCTCGCGCGAGCTGGCCCACACAAGCTCTGCGTTGCTGTTTACCTTGAGCATTTCAACGGCCTTCCGCATCAGCGGTAACGGATCTATTCCGGTGTCCGCAATCCGACCGGCAAATACCGACAGGTAGCTGGCTGCGGCCGGGTTCAAGGCCGTCATGACTTCCTCCAGTTGCGCCAGGGTCATGATCGCGGTCACGTTGAGCTTGACCTGTCGGTCCGACAATCGCTTGACCAACGCACGAGAAGTCTCGCGCTTGGTGTTGGTAATGGGGATTTTCACGTAGACGTTGTCCGCCCAACCGGCAATTTCCAGAGCTTGGTGCTCCATTTCCGCGAATTCGTCGGCAAGCACCTCGAAGCACACCGGTTTGTCGTTGATGTGGGAGAGAATATCTTTTGCGAAAGCTCGGTAATTCGCAATTCCCGACTTACGCATGAGCGTCGGATTGGTAGTCAGGCCCTTGATGTACGGCTTGGAATACATCTCGAGCATGCCGGCCCGATGCCACGATTCGCCGTATTCGGCTCCGCCCCGCATGTTGGCCGTCACCCAGATGCCTCCGAGCTCCAGGAAGGCCGGGACGTCCGGGAGATACGTGGGCTGAGTACTGATCGAGAATCCACCATATCCGTACAGCATCGTTGGATTCGAGCCGTCGCGGGACAGATCCTTGCGCGCGGTCACAAAGAACGGCACCTTCGTGCCATCCTTCGACACCGCGAACAACTGCTTCGTTTCGTACCTGGTGACGTCAATGGGAGGACGCGGCGCTTCGAATGGCGAAGAGACGCCAGTCTTCACGTCGTACGAGAACACCGTCGCGGGATACAGCGGTGACGTGAACACATAGAACATGAGGCTGGAATCCTGTCGCCCGGTGACACCACGGATCGATCCCGCCCCAGGGAGCTTGATCTCGCCAGCTTCGGCGCCATCCACGCCGAACAGCACGAGCCGGCTTTCTACGTCGACCAGATACTCCGCGACGATCCGATTGCCAGCCATCAGCGCCGTCTCGATCGACTGCTTGCGTTCGGGAACAATCGTCTTCCACGAAGCCCGGCTGGCGCTTCGGAGATCGACTGCGATGATCCGACGATTCGGTGCATCGAGATCACTTCGCAGGTACACCACGCTTCCCACATTCCCGATCGGCGCGTACTCGGCACCGTCGGCTTCGATCACCGGCTTCACGGTTGCGGCCAGATTGGGCTGCTGAGGATTCGCGAGATCGGCCATGTACAGGCGATTGGTGTTATCGGATCCGCGTGACATCGTGATGAGGAGATAACGGCCGTCCTCAGTGACCTCGCCGCCGATGAACCACGTGGGCAAATCCTTGCGCTCATAGATGAGACGATCCTCCGATTGTGGTGTGCCCACGCGGTGGTAGTAGAGCGCTTGTCCAGAGAGCGCGGCTTCGAGCACCTTGCCAGCCGGTGGCTCGGGATACCGTGAGTAGAAGAAGCCTTTCGAATCCTTCGTCCAGGCAAATCCGGAGAAGCGCATCCACTGGACGGTGTCGGTCAGATCGCGGCTGGAGGGCAGATCGCGCACGTGGACGATCTGCCAGTCCGCTCCGCCCTCCGATGTCATGTAGGCAAGCAGACGCCCGTCTGGCGACGGCGATGTCCCCGACAACGAAGTCGAACCGTCCGGCCAGAGCTGATTGGGATCCAGGACGAGCGCCGGCGGCGCCGTCAAGGACGCCCGAGTGTAGAGAGGCGACTGTTTCTGCAATCCGGAGTTGCGCCGGTAGAACAGCCGGCCGGCTTCGATCGAAGGCGCGCCGGTTTTCGGGTAGTCCCACAGTTCGGTGATCCGCGCCTTGATCTTCTCGCGCATCGGAAGAGACGCCAGATACCGGAACGTCACGGCATTCTGCGCGGCGATCCAGTCGGCCACCGCCTTCGAGTCGAGGACTTCCATCCATCGGTACGGGTCCGCGACCGTGACGCCGAAGTAGTCGTCCGTCAGGTCACCCTTGGACGTCGGCGGATATGCGGGTCGCTGCGCGAGCACCACTGCGGCGGCCGACCCTGTACCGAGAATGGTGAGAAGGACGAGGATTCGGATCTTGCGCATGGGCGGATAGTAGCGCGTCGCCCGCGTGAACTGTCCAGATTTTCCGAATCCGGTCAGATTCTGTCCTCGACGCGCCATCTTCGGACACCCACCGAGCGGCCGGGTATCCAGCCACTCGGCCGGACACTACTTTATTTCGCAAAGCTGCCAACGAACGCGATCGAACAGCCGTCTCTTTTCGTAATTACTGCGGGACCACGGTCATTTTCGCAGGAGGTGGACGTGTCGTTTGCGGGTCGTTCGATCATCAGCTGTTTCCTTCTCGCTCTCCTCGCTTCCCCGGCCGCAGGTGCCGCGCAGGCGCCGAACGCACGGGGCAAGCTGATCATCACCGTCTCCGATCCCAGCGGTGCGATCGTTCCTGACGCGACCGTCACGATCGTGGGCCTGGATGATGCCACCAAGGGTGCGACCGTACCGCCGGCAAAGACCGGTGCGAACGGGGCGGCGACCTTCGAAGGGCTCGTGCCCGGACGGTACTCCGTCACGGCAGAGTTTGCGGGGTTCGATCTGGGGCTGCTGCGCGACGTGCGGGTGAGCCGCGGCGACAACAAACACCTCGTCGTCCTCCCGCTCAAGAACATGACGGAGGCAGTGACGGTTGGTGGTGAAGGTCAGGCCGCCAATCGCGCGAGCCGTGCGTTCGGCCTGAACCTGACTGACGATCAGATCCAGAACCTTACGGACGATCCGGGCGAGACGCCTATTTGGTCTCCAATCGGCGATAAGCTGCCCTCGCTGGCCATTTCGGGTTTGGCGGTCAGCCCATTTGACGCGTCTGGCAACCCGGTCACGAATGCCACACCGTTGAACCAACTCATTCTCTATGCGGGCACAGGTTCCTTTAGCAGTTCCGCCCGGGGCGGGATCTTGGCGGGCTTGATCGTCATTCTGGTCTTGGCTGCAGGTGCGGTTTTGCCCTCGGTTTACGGCCAGACCACGGACCTAGCGAGACCTCAGGCTCCAGCTGAAGGCACCGGACTAAATGTGAAGACCTTCGGGGCACGCGGGGACGGTCGTACGGACGATACCGGCTCGCTGCGCGCGGCGGTGACTGCGGGGTCGTCCTCGATCACGGTCTGCGCGTAGGAC
>Ga0137409_10007212_pt1 | contig 11442 bp, 15 predicted proteins | sample CZODoug1_16funga_FD_122059 | JGI IMG/M metagenome (GOLD analysis project Ga0137409, IMG submission 122059) | Vadose zone soil fungal communities from Angelo Coast Range Reserve, California, USA - CZODoug1_16fungal (Hybrid Assembly) | ecosystem: Environmental > Terrestrial > Soil > Vadose zone... | reverse complement strand
GCATCGCTGCCGAACAGGGTCGAGCGAAAGCTCCAGCCGCCGCAGCCGACGATGGCACCGTTTTCTTCGGCGACAAAATAGGTTTGATCGTTGACCAACTGAGTGTCGACGCCGAACGCGCCGCGCAGCGCGCCCTCCACTTGGGCAGGCCGGTACGCGGCCGTGCTCAAACCCCTCGCCGATCTCGCAATCAATGATTGGAGCGCCGGTACATCGTCGAGCGTCGCTTTGCGGAGTGAAATTGACATGAGAGCGGCCTTTCCGGTTCAGTTCACTTGAACGGCGGTCGGCGCGCCGTCGCGGCGATAGACGATACCGCGTCGGGCGGCGCGAGGAATCCGGAATCCACCGACTGAATCCGGTCGTCGCGGACCGTGATCGAAACCTGATGCCGCGGGTTGTCCGAGACGCCATCGAGCAAGGTGCCGGCATGGACGACCACATCCTTCGCACAGCAGGGCGAGGCGGCGATGAATGCGCCGGCTGACAGTGCGAGCCATGAGAAGCCGGACGACCTGCAGAGACGCTGGGTTTTCATGAGCATGAAGTGTATCGCAAACTCAACGGTCTTCGGAGCGTGCGGCCGAGCGCAGCATGGCAAAAGCGGCGTAGGTGATCACGACGGTGACCAGCCAGCGAAGAGTGCCCAAGGGCAGCGATTTGACGATGTAAGCGGCGATCAGCACCCCCGGGATGCTGCCTGCCCAAAGTCCCAGGGCAGGTCCCCACGCGAAGGCGTTCGTCTGAAAGAAGCGAAGGCTCGCGACCGGCTGCACCAAAGCACAGGCACCCATCATGATCGGAAAGGCGGCCAAGGGATGCATTCCTAGAAGGGCCAATGTAATCATGCACGGCGCGTAGAGCCCGATGCCCGCGCTCATCAATGCGCCGAGTACGAAGTTGATTCCCACGGCCAAGCCGAATTTCCATCCGGCAAGCGCCATGGCCGTGCCGCCGCCGGGGAGTAGCCCTAAGTTCCTCGCCGTGAACACGCTGCCCGCGATCAGCAATGCGATCCCCATGGTTATTTGAATCGCGCGGCGCGGCAGGCGCGCGACGATTCCGGCGCCCAGCCATGCGCCAATCGCCGCGCTCATCACGACCGTGATCAGCAAAAGGGGCTCGACGATGATTGCAGTGACGAAAATCAGGGATTCGATCAATGCGGCGGCTGTCAACCCCACGTTCAGCGTTCCCGGAATCAATTCGTCGGGAACGATGCGGCGCAGCTTGAAGACGGCTGTGGTGGGAGCGAAGGACCCTATTCCCAGCGTATCGAAAAACGCGACGACCGCACCGATGACGAGTTCCTCTCCGGTGGGACGCCGGATGATCTGGTCGGGCGCCCGGACTTCGGCGGCGGCCCGGACTTCGGCAGCGGCCCGGACTTCGCCGGCTGCCCAGACCTCGGCGGCGGCTAGATTGCGGCGTGCTGCGCTGATTCCGACTATGAAGAAGGCAATGCCTGCGGCGCCGAGGGCGATGTAAAATGCTAACTGAGCGACGTTCATGTCGCGAATATACCTGTTGGTGGCGCCGGAGTATTCACTTAGCGGTCGTTCAAGTACACTCCACCCGGCGCAATTGCGGTCGCGCATCAGAAAAAGGGAGCGAATAATTGGGGGTTACGAAATGACGATGAACATCCTTCGGGCGATGACCTTGGGCGTGGCGGCCGCGCTCGCCATCGGTACGACCCAAGCGGCGTATGCCGCGCCTGCCGCCGAATTTCCGAATCCCTTGCCGCCCGAGATCATTCCGAAAGTGGAGAAGCTGCCGGCCCACTATCCGACCACGTGGAGTTGGCTCAATTACGCCGGGGATCGGCTCGAACTGCGCAATGTGGGCAGCGATACCCGTGAGGTCAAGGGTCAGTTGGCGGCGCATGACTCCGCAATCCTGTTGATCGCCGACAATCGTCCCGAGATTTACGTGGCCGATACCGTCTGGTCGCGCGGTGCGCGCGGCACGCGCACCGACTTCATCACCATCTACGATAAGCAGACCTTCGAAGCCACAGGCGAAATCGTGTTGCCCGGGACCAAACGCGCGCTCATTACGGCGATGGAGGGATTGATCGCCTTTACCGACGAGCAGCGCATGGCATTGGTGTTCAATTTCACCCCGGCCTCGTCGGTTACCGTCGTCGACCTCGTGAAGCGCAAGCCGCTCGGTGAGATCGAGATCCCCGGCTGCTCGCTGGTATACCCGAGCGGCGCTCGCGGATTCTCCACGCTGTGCTCGAGCGGCACTCTCCTGAGCATCCGGCTCGATGCCAACGGCGCGGTTGCGGGCCGGAGCGAGTCGAAAGCGTTCAATCCGCTCGATACCGATCCGTTGTTCACGCAGTCGGCCACCTTGAGCGGCGTGCGATATTTTCCGAGTTTGCACGGCCGGCTGCAGCCGGTCGACATGAAGGGCGACGACGTCAAGGTGTTGCCGGATTGGCCGCTCGTTCCCGCTGCCGACGCGGCGGAGCATTGGCGTCCGAGCGGCTGGCAACTCATCGCCAGCGACGAGCAAAAGCTGCTCTACATCGTCATGCAAGTCGACGCGCATGAAGGCACGCATAAGGATCCGGGTAACGAAGTATGGGTTTTCAACCCCGCCACGAAGGTGCGGGTCAAGCGTCTGCGGCTGGTGCGCCGGGGCCAATCGATTGCCGTGACGCACGGCGCCGACCCACAGTTGCTGGTTCAGGCGGGCGAGCGGCTCGATGTCTACGACCTGCAGGGAATGTTGTTGCGGAGCCTCGATTTACCGGGATTGAAGTCGCGTATGAACATTGAACCGGTTCGTTGACGATGGACGGCACGTCCTTGGCGAGCGCAGCGCAAGCGTTCGCGGCGCAGATGGCCGTCTTTCAGACGATGCTGCTGGCCGCGTCGGCGGTTCACAAGGCCGCGAGATGGACTCATTCGCTCAACGTCATGCGTCAATTTGCCGGAGTGCCGGGCGCCTTGGCTGCCTCGTCGTTGGGCGCCGCGATAGCCGTGGAATTGGCCGCGGGCGCATGGCTCTTGGTGCCGGCATACCGGATGGCGGGTGCGATGCTGGCGGCGTTTATCTGGACGCTGTATGCCGCGCTCATCGTCCGCGCCATCCTTCAGGGCCGCCGCGAGGTCGATTGCGGTTGTAGTTTCGGCCCGACGTCGAAGCCCTTGGGTTCCTTTCAGATCGCGAGAAACCTCGTGCTCGCGGCTCTCGCGGTGTTCATTGCCTGGGCATCCGCGTTCCGGGGCACCGCTCCCACGCAGGGGATCTTCGTACTGGGCGGTCTCGCTCTATTGGCGCTATACGGCGCGTTGGATCAAGTGATGGCCCTGCAGCCGTTGCGTAGGGGAGAATTGACGTGAGTTTCCTCATTGCATCGCAAATTGCGCTTTGGATCGGACTGTTGGTGCTGGGCGTGGTGTGCATCGCGCTGGCGCGGCAGATCGGTGTACTGCATCAGCGGATTGCCCCGGCCGGCGCGTTGTCGTTGCGCCAGCCGCTCAAGGTCGGAGATCCCACTCCGGAAATGACCTTGACCGCCTTGGACGGATCCGCCGTGCAAATCGGCGGCGCGCGCGGCGGCCGCGGCCAGCTTTTGCTGTTTCTTTCGCCGGACTGCAAGATCTGCGAAGCCCTGCTACCCGCCGTGCGCTCCGCGCAGGGGGCAGAGCGCCAGTGGCTCGACATCGTCTTGGCGAGCGACGGAGAGTCCGACCGCCACGCCGAGTTCGTACGGGAGAAACACTTGGGCAAGTTCCCGTACGTCGTTTCCGAACACTTGGGCCGCAGCTACGGAGTCGCGAAACTACCATACGCAGTATTGATCGATGAGTCGGGCAAGCTGTCGTCGACCGGGTTGGTCAATACGCGCGAGCATCTCGAAAGTCTATTCGTCGCCAAGGAGACCGGCGTCAGCAACATTCAACAATTCCTCGGCCAGCGTGGACCGAGGCGTGCCTCTTCGGGAGAATAAAGTGGCTCAATTCGATCATTTGGCGGAAAAGATGCTTCGCGGTTTCGCGAGCCGCACGTCGCGGCGCAGCGTGTTCAGTATCCTCGGAGGCTTTCTCGCGGGTGCGGCTGCGTTGCCCTTGTTGCCCGTGGCCAGAGGCGCGGAGGGCGAATCCGGCACTTCGCCGTCGGATGCGAATTCCGGGCAAACCGCTCCGCAGAACTCGGGCAACCCGCAAGACCCCGGCGATCCGACGAAGTGTGACTATTGGCGCTATTGCGCCATCGACGGATCTCTGTGCGCCTGTTACGGGGGCAGCGTGAATTCCTGTCCTCCGGGCACGGAGATGTCGCCCATCACGTGGATCGGCACCTGCCGCAACCCCGCGGACCAGCGGAACTACATCATTTCGTACAATGACTGCTGTGGCGGCGTGGCCTGGGGGCGGTGTGCATGCCAGAACAATCAGGGCGATCGGCCCGTCGTGCGGCCGCAGAACAACAACGAAGTCACCTGGTGTTTCGGGACCAAGAGCCAGTCATACACCTGTTCCACCGCCATCATCCTGGGTGTCGCGATTGATCAGAAGTAGTGCGTTGACCGCCCTGTCGGCCTCAGCCGTATCGATCGGCTTGGGTGTAGCGGCGGCCATGCTCCCCGCCGCCGCGGATGAGCCCGTTTCCGGCGCCGCCGTATTCGCGGGCCGCTGCGCCGTTTGCCACGGCCCGGAGGCGTCCGGCATACCGGGAAGCTTCCCGTCCCTGCACGAACAGATCGTGGCAATTGCGAAGACGCCCGAGGGGCGTGACTATCTCGTGATGGTGGTCACCACCGGTCTCATGGGCGAACTCAAGGTGGGCGGTGCCACCTACAGCGGCGTCATGCCGGCCCAGTCGGGTTTGAGCGAGGAGGAGATTGCCGCGGTGCTGGCGTACCTGGCTAGCGACCGCGGCAAGATCACTGCGCCGCCCTTGGCCGCCGCCGATGTGACGGCGGCGCGTGAACGTCATTCCGATCGATCGGCGCAGGCCACCCGTGCGTTGCGCCCGGCGCTGCCCGGGCAATGACCTTTCGCAGCACACGAGGGGTGGCGGCCGCGCTGGTTGCGGTGGCCGGAATCGCTGCGGCCCAATCGCCGCCGGGCGATGCCCCCGCCGGCGTCGCGAATGCCCAACGCGCCTGGCAGAATTGGACGCTCAACTGTCAGGGCTGTCACCGCCAGGATGGCACAGGTTCGGCGGGGACCGCTCCCAGTCTGGCCGGCACCGTGTCGAAGTTTCTGACCGTGCCGGGCGGCCGCGAATATCTCGGCCGGGTGCCGGGGGTGGCGACGTCGGCGCTTCCCAACGCGGATCTGGCCGAACTCATGAATTGGATGTTCTGGCGTTTCGACAAGGAGCATCTGCCCGCCGGTTTTCTGCCGTTTACCGCCGAGGAGATCGGACGATTACGCGCGCAGCCCTTGCGTCTCGAGGCATCCCAAATGCGCAACGACCTGTTGAAGAGGGCCGACGAGTCCGCGGCGCCGTGAGGCCGGAAGGCGGCGCCTAGCGTGGACGTCAGCGGTGCGCGCCTCGAGCGATCTCTCAAATACTGGGATCTCGTTCTTTACGGGTTGGCCTATATCGCGCCGTTTGCGCCGTTGGGCACGCTGGGGTTCGTCTGGAGCGAGTCGAACGGCCTGATCGTCCTGGCCTATCTGTTGGGCGGCATCTGCATGTACTTCACGGCGCAAAGCTACGCGACGATGACCGAGGCGTTGCCGACGGCCGGTTCGGTGTACGGGTTTGCACGGCATTCGCTGGGCGCGTTTCCCGGGTTCATCGCCGGCTGGATGATCCTGCTCGATTACCTGTTGATTCCGGCCTTCGTCTACGTGCTGATCGCAGTGGCGCTGGAGACGCTGCTGCCGGGCATCGATCGCGGAATTTGGATCGCTTTGCTCGTCGCGGTCACGACCGGGGTCAACTGGTTCGGCATCACCGTCACGTCGCGCGCCAATTTCGTCTCGGTCGCCTTGCAGGTGATCATTCTCGTGGGATTCGTCGCACTCTGCGTACTCGCTTTGTACGCCGGCAAGGGCAATGGGGGGTTGACCCTGCGGCCGATAATGTCGGCATGGTGTTCACGGCCATCCTATCGCTGGCCGTGGCGCTGCTCATGAAGAACCGTCTCGACGACCTTGCGTCCATCGTGAATTTCGGCGCGTTGAGCGGCTTTTTGTTCCTGCATGTCTCCGTACTCGCCCGCTTCGGATTCCGGCTGCATTCGCGCGCCTGGGCGGTACATCGGGCGGTACCGTTGCTCGGCATCGTCGTGGTGTTGGCCGTTTTCTCCGGAATGAGCACGCTTGCCGTCAAAGTCGGATCGGCTTGGCTGGTCGCCGGATTGCTCTACGGCGCTATTCTCAGTACCAAGCGGCGGCAGGAATTGCAGGTGCCGCTGTAGCCTTCTGCAGGTAGGAACATTCCTGCAACCTAATAGGGGTTGCGGCGTTGTCCATATTCTTGAATTTCGACCATCCTTGAGCCACTCAGTTTTCGTGAGGATCCTTGCGATGCGTGCAGCACTGGCATTTGTGAATGGAGCGGGATCGAGGTGGAAACGGCTGGAAGGGGGCAGCGATCGGGGCCTGCTCATGCTGACCGATCTACTGCTCAACCCGGGCATCGCCTCGAAGCCCGGTCTCTGGAAGCCGGGTCCCTGGAAGCGGGATCGCTGGAATAAGGCGGCGGTTCCTGCGAGCGTCGATGCGCGCGCGGGCCGCGCTCCAAGCCGCCGGTCGCCGCGCTTTTCCAGGCAGACATAGGCGGATGCTGCCCGAGCCCAAGGTATACCCTCCCACGCCGGCCAAGACCCACTTCCCCGTTTACAAATTACCCATTAAAAGGCGGCAAACATGGCGGTGAGCAATCTGATCACCCTGGCATTGACGTCGCGCCGGGGGGAGATACAGTCGAAGTGGTCGAAGCAGTTGAGTTCGTCCACAGCCCTCCCGGCGAGGGGCCGGACCATGCCCGAGGAGCTCGATCGGCAAATTCACGATTTCCTCGACGTGTTCACCCCGGCGGTCCAATCCGGCAAGGTGGATGACATTCGCACCCCCGAATGGGCCGAGGTCCGGTCATTTCTCGAGGAGCTGTCACGGCGACGGGTGGAGGCGGGATACTCTTCGGACGAGACGGCCACCTTCATCTTCTCCCTAAAGCGCCCCCTGTTCGACGTGCTGCCTTGAAGTTCACAGTTCAGGGCGAGGTGCACGTAACCGCCAAATTGGTGGACGTGCACATGATCGAATTCGCCGTCACCGACACGGGCATCGGCATCGCGCCGGAGCATCTCCCGGCCTTGTTTTCCGATTTCGTCCAGTTGGACACGCGCATCCACAAGCGGCTTCGCGGGACCGGTCTCGGCCTGTCCCTGGCCAGAAAGTTCGCGGAATTGCTCGGCGGACGGGTTGCCGTGGAGAGCGAAGTCGGCAAGGGGTCGCGATTCTCGGTGGTGATTCCCACCCATTATTCCGCGGCTGCCGGATGACCATGCTCGACGCAACGGACATCATCAAGAAGGAGGGTCACATCCGCATCCTCGCGGTCGACGACAATCCGGCCGCTCTGTACGCGACCTCCCGGGTGCTGCGTTCCGCGGGGTACGAAGTCATCGAAGCGACCACGGGAGCCGCCGCGTTGGCGGCGGCCGCCGATGCCGATCTCGTTGTCTTGGACGTCAATTTGCCGGACATGGACGGTTTCGAAGTATGTCGCCGGTTGCGGGCGCGGCCTGATACCTCGCAGTTACCCGTGCTGCACCTCTCGGCCACGTTCACCCACTCGGCGGATTTCGCGCTCGGATTCGAAGCCGGCGCGGACAGTTATCTGACGAGGCCGGTGGAGGCCCCTGTGCTCATCGCCACCGTCAGAACCCTTCTGTTTGCGCGGCATGCGGACCTGATCCGGCGCGGCCTCGACGCGAAGCTGCGGACGATGTTCGATTTGGCGCCCGTGGCGATAGCCATTTTGGACCGCCACTTCCGCTATGAGAGCGTGAATCCGGCGTATTGCACGCTCACGGGTCATTCCTCGGACGAACTGGTCGGACAGCCGGCCCATTGCTTTTTGGCTCCCGAATCGGCGCGTCTCGATGCGGACGCCGCTGCTCATCTCAAGGCGGGCAATCATTGGACGAAACGGCTGCGCTTGATCAAGAAGGGCGGCGCGGTTGCGGAGGTGGAATGGCAAATCGCCGAGGAGGGTATCTCGGGCGTCCGCATTCTCGTGGCCACCGACATCACGCAGAAGCTGCTCGCTGAAAATGCGCGGGAGAGCTTGCTTGCCAGCGAGCGCGCCGCGCGCTCCGAAGCGGAACGCAGCAATCGCCTCAAGGAGGAGTTCCTTGCGACTCTGTCCCACGAGCTGCGCAATCCTCTCAACGCGATCCTGGGATGGGCAACCGTGCTCAGCCGCAAGCCCGACCTGCCCGAAGCGGTTGCGCAAGGCTTGCGGTCGATCGAGAGAAATTCGCGTTTTCAGGCCCAGATGATCGCCGATCTGCTCGACTATGCGGGGATTACATTCGGGAAATTACGCCTGATCGTCGCAAGCATCGATCCCTATCCCGTCATTCGCGCGGCTCTTGACGTGGTCAGCGGTTCGGCGCATGCGGCGGGCGTCGAACTGCACGCAGCGTTGGGCGAAGAACCGGTCAGCATCGAAGCGGATGCCGCGCGTCTGCAGCAAATCGTCTGGAACCTTCTCAGCAATGCCATCAAGTTTTCGAGCAAGGGCGGACGGGTTCAACTTGATGCGCATCGCAGCGGTGATTGCCTGGAGATGGTGGTGGCCGATCACGGGAGGGGTATCGAGCCGGAGTTCCTGCCGCGCATCTTCGACCGCTTCAGCCAGCAGGACGCGACCACCACCCGCAGCCACGGGGGCCTGGGCTTGGGACTCGCCATCGTGAAACAGCTGACCGAGCTGCACGGGGGGGCCATTCAGGTGTCGAGCGCCGGCATGGGATGCGGCGCCAGATTTGCCGTGACGATTCCGCTGAGCCGCCGCAAGAGGCGGCCGTCGTCAACTGACGAACACGACGGCTCCGCCTTTGATTTTTCCGCGGTGGTAGCCCTCGTTGTCGAAGACGACGAGGATGCCCGTGAATTGACCAAGCGCATATTGTTGGACGCCGGCGCCGCGGTGGTAGAGGCCTCCAGCGCCGACGAGGCGCTGGCCCAGGTAGCGCCCTCCAAGGCGAACATCCTGATAAGCGACATCGGCATGGCACATCAGGACGGTTATCAGTTGGTGCGCAAACTCCGGTCGGCAGGATATGCACCCGATGTGCTTCCCGCCATCGCATTGACGGCATTTGCGCGAAGTGAGGATCGAACCGAGGCGCTCGCCGCGGGATTCCAAGGCCACTTGGTCAAGCCTTTGGATCCGCAGACGTTGATCTCCAAAGTCGCCTTACTGCGCCGCTCCGCGATGCTGAAAATCTGAATGACTCCTCTCGCGTCGGTGGCGATGCTCGAGAAATTGGCGCTGCTGAAGATCGCACTTTGCAGGGCACCTGCCTTGATCAGCGCCTCTTCCGCCTGCTTGCGCGCGGTGTTGTCGGTGCCGATCAGCAAATAGCCGATGATGACGTTGCTCGCGTCCCGCAAAGCGGTGACGGACACCACTGCGGGGAACCGGCTCCCGTCCTTACGAATGTATGTCAACTCATAGATGTCCTCGATGCCGCGCGAGGCCTTGAACACCAGCGCCTCGAAACCCGGCGTGATCGCCAAACCATTCGACCCGATGGACCTCGGCCGGCAGGTGCTGCAGATATGGGAGCACCCAAACGATCAGTGACGCCGCCGAAAGACGCGTTGCGAGGTGGTCCGGCGCCTCGTGGAATGCGTCGTCGCGCTCGAACATGAAGTTGATCGGCTGATCCACGCGAGCGTATGACGACGGCCACTCCTCTTACGAACAGGAGCGAAACACGCGGCCTTGCTTCAGATGACCGGCTTTGCCGGGGCCGAAGCGGCGTCAGCGCGCGCCGGGGCGCGCGCGCGTGAATCGCCGCCGTAGTAATCGGGGTAATCGGCGGTGAGCCCCTTGAAGCGCCGGTGCATCCATAAATACTGCTCGGGGATTCTCCGGATCTGCGCCTCGAGCAGCGCATGGAAGCGCTCCACATCGTGCACCGCGTCGGTGCCCGGGTATCCCTCGAACGGCGGTCCGATGACCAGGCGGTAGCCGCCCGCGCCGGGCAGCCGTTCCGGAAAGTAGGTCAACACCGCGGCGCCGGAGATGCGCGCCAGGCGCGAGGTGGCCGTGGTGGTGGCGGCCGGGATGCCGAAGAATTTCACCATCGCCGCGCCTTTGTTGCGGTAGCTCTGATCCGGTGCGTACCACACGGCCTCGTTGTTCTTCAGGGCGCGGATCATGGCACGAATGTCGTCGTGGCGGATCGGCTTGCCGTGCCGGCAGAAACTCGCATGCATGATGTGCGAGAGCAGCGCGTTCTTGGTCGGTCGATACACCACGTTCATCGGCACCACGGTGCCGAGGATCCGGGTGGCGATCTCGATGGTGGTGAAGTGCCCGCCGATCAGAATCGCGCCGCGGCCCTTGGCCAGGGCGCCCTGCAGATGCTCCAGCCCCTCGACCGTGGCCAGCCGGCCGACCCGCGCATCGCTGCTCCACCAGGTCGTGGCCGTCTCGCACAGTCCCATCCCCAGACTGCGGCAGTGCCGCTCGAGCAGGCTCCCCCGTTCCGCGGCCGACAGTTGCGGCAGGCACAGTACGATGTTGCGCTCGGCGATGCGCACATAGGCCAGAGGCAGGCGCCGGATCAGGTATCCCAGGCCCGCGGCGAGACTGCGCTGCGCCGCGAAGGGCAGCCGCCCGATGCCGCGCAACGCCCCCAGACCCAGCCAGGTCAGCCAATACCGCGGCCGCAAAAACTCTAGCCGCACAGGCGCCCGCGAGCTCGCGACGATGCCCTCAGTCCCGCATAGCATTTCACCGAAGTACTCACTGCTGGAACGATTGCGGTCTCTCCGATACCGATTTTGGTACGGCATTTCGGAGCGCGTACGTTGGTCGCGGGGTGTCTTTCACGAAACACCGGTGCGCCAGCTTCCGGATGTAGCGTTCGAACAGTCGCGAAGAATAGCCGCCCTGCAAAGCCGTTACCACGTCTATTTTCCCGCATTTACCTTAATCTGCGGCCCCAAGGCCCTGTTGGTCTTAGTAAATCACGGCGCCGCCGACGGCGATCGCGAAGGTTTTGTGCGGTGCAGCAGGTCTGACGCCCCCTGTCGACATTTGCGGAACCAGGCGCCTTCAGCACTCATCGTGCCGGCCCCGCATCGGTGTCCTGCTGGACGCGCGTCTAGGAGCCTGTCTGAGTAGTCTACGTGGCCGCGACCGCGGCAGATTTCCCTTCAGGCAAGGCGGAGCCGACGCAGTTGGGTAATGACCCAATAAGGAGGCGACAACGCCGCA
>Ga0137409_10007211_pt1 | contig 11442 bp, 10 predicted proteins | sample CZODoug1_16funga_FD_122059 | JGI IMG/M metagenome (GOLD analysis project Ga0137409, IMG submission 122059) | Vadose zone soil fungal communities from Angelo Coast Range Reserve, California, USA - CZODoug1_16fungal (Hybrid Assembly) | ecosystem: Environmental > Terrestrial > Soil > Vadose zone... | reverse complement strand
ACGCCCGTGATCAGCTCGATCAGCGCTTCGCTGAAGTCGGTGGTGATGTGCGGGTGCTTGAGCGCGGAGCCGAGCGCGCGCGGATGCGGCGTCAAGGCGAGCGCGCCGTCGGGCCGCACGCGCAGGCTCTCCTTCTCGATTCCGCGCCGGATGCTCTTCAGCACCGCGGGCGAGAGCGCGCTCAGGCGCGCACCGAAGGAAGGAGTGTTCGTCACAGGAGCGGCTGCCTTGCGGAACGGGCGAGCTTGCGCCGGCTCAGGATGCCGGCGAGGAGCACCGCGATCAGCCCGGTGACGAATATCCCGTCGAAGGTTCCCGCGCCGCCGATCGACATGACCGGCGCGCCGAGGCCGCGGATGTTGCCGAGATTCATCAGGTCCGCGCCGATCAGGGTGCCGAGGCTTCCGCAGACGTAGGCGAGGGGAGCGGCGAGCCGGCGCGACAGCAGCAGCGCGACGACTGCCGCGATGACGGGCGGGTAGAAAACCGGGATGGCGATGCCCAGGCCCGGGACCGGCTCGGCGAGCAGATAGCAGGCGAGGGAGACGACCGCGACGCCCCAGGCCGCGTTCCGGTAGAGATCGTTCTTCACGATCAGGATCAGGGACAGGACGATCGGAAGGATCGCTCCCCCGACGTTGACCGCGAGGATCGTCCCCGGCCAGGTTTCCACGGTCGGGATCACGTAGGGAACGCCGTAGAACGGTATTTCCACCAGGCGGGTCATCTGCTCCGGGGAGAAGCGCATGATGGGCAGGTTGACGTAGCTCCCGGCGAGCGAAAGAAAAAGCCAGGTGAAAAAGTATTTCGGCGCGATGCCGAGCTGGGAATAGGCGAATTGCAGCACCCTGAGAACGGCGAGGGAAGTCAGGGCGACGAGCCCGGCCAGCAGGATGAGCAGGAACGGAAGCGTGAGCGGATAGTAGTGAATCCCGAGCGAAAGCATGGGCGGCTCCGGTGAATCGTGGACTGCGGGGGCGAAGCGGTTGGGAAGAGTCCGGGCGGGATTATCGCCCGGAAGCAGCGCGCCCGCTACAATGCTGCGTTATCGAATTCGGCGCGGGCTTGCCCGGAAAGACTGCACCTTGAAACGCTCTCGCATCCGTCGTGCGGCTCGCGCGCTCCTTTTCGCATCGCTCGCGCTCGCGGTTTTTCCCGCCGCCGCGCAGGGCTATCCGTCCAAGCCGATCCACCTGCTCCTGCCGTTCGCGGGCGGCACCGACGCGGTGGCGCGCCTGCTCGCGTTCAAGCTGTCTCCGGCGCTCGGCGAGCAGGTGCTGCCCGAGCAGCGCCTCGGCGCGGGCGGGAACATCGCGCACCGCGCGGTGGCGGAAGCCGCGCCCGACGGCTACACGCTGCTCATGGGGGCGCCGCCCCTGGTGATCAATCCGCATCTGAATCCCACGGCGGGCTACGACGCTCTGCGCGCCTTTGCACCCGTCGCGCCGCTCACCTCGATTCCCAACGTGCTGGTGGTGCATCCGAAGGTAAAGGCGGCGAGCCTCGCGGAGCTGCTCAAGCTCGCGCGCGAGGCGCCCGGCAAGCTCACCTACGGTTCCGGGGGCGTGGGCTCGGTGAACCAGCTCGCCGCGGAGCTGCTGAAATCCAGGGCGAAGATCGACATCCTGCACGTGCCCTACAAGAGCGCGACCACCGCGCTGACGGGGTTGCTCGGCGGCGAGATCGACGTGGTGATCGTCGCCGCATCGAGCGCCGCGTCGTACGTGAAGGAGGGACGCCTGCGCGCGCTCGCGGTGCTCGATTCGAAGCGCTCGAGCGCCATGCCCGAGGTGCCGACCGCGGCCGAGGCGGGGACTGCGCTCGTCGCGGTCAACTGGTACATGCTGCTCGCGCCCGCGGGAACACCCCGCGCGGTGATCGATCGCCTCAACGCGGAATCGGTGAAGGCGATGAACGCCGCGGACATCCGCGAGCGGCTGACGGGATTGGGCGGGGAGCCCACGTCGGGCTCGCCCGAGGACGCGGCGGCTTTCCTGCGCAGGGAATACGAGCAGTGGGGCAAGGTGGTCCGCGAAGCGGGGATCAAGGGAGAGTAGCATCCGAGCGCTCGAGAAAAGGAAGCTCACCATGAAAAATCTGGCTCGTGTACTGGCGATGGCTTTGCTTCCCGGGCTCGCGATCGCGGCGGACAATCCCGATTGGGCCTACCCGGCCACGCCCAAGCCCGCGCCCGCGGACAGCGCCGTGCAGAAACAGGTGCCCGGGAGCGCGAAGAAGTACACGCAGGCGCAGATCGACGACGGCTTCAATCCTCCCGACTGGTTTCCCGACGAGCATCCGCCGATGCCGGAGATCGTCGCGACCGGCAGAAAACCCGCGCGCGCCTGCGCGCTGTGTCATCTCCCGACCGGAGACGGCCACCCCGAATCCTCCAGCCTCGCCGGCCTGCCCGCCGCGTACCTCGTGCGCCAGATGGGCGAGTTCAAGAACGGGGGCAGGAAGGGCATCCGGGCGAACGCGATGATCGACATCGCAAAAGCGATGTCGGACGACGACGTGCGCGCCGCGAGCGAATATTTCGCGCGCCTGAAGCCGGGCGTATGGACGAAAGTGGTCGAGACCGCGACCGTTCCGAAGACCTACGTCGGCTCCGGAGCGATGCGCTTCGCCGTACCCGACGGCGGCACCGAGCCGCTCGGCAACCGCATCATCGTGCTGCCGCAGGACGCGGCGCGAGCGCAGAGCCGCGATCCGCACTCCGGCTTTATCGACTACGTGCCGGTCGGCAGCATCGCCAAAGGCAAGGCGCTGGTGACGGGCGGAGGCTCGGGGCAGACTCTCCCTTGCGCCATCTGCCACGGCGCGGCGCTGAAAGGGCTGGGCGAGGTGCCGGGCATCGCCGGACGCCCGCCGATCTACACCGTTCGCCAGCTGAACGACATGCAGAACGGCAATCGCACCGGCTCCTTGGCGGAGCTGATGAAAGCCGTGGTCGCGAAGCTCACGATCGAAGACATGGTGGCGATCGCCGCCTACCTGGGGTCGCTCGAGCCCTAGCGGAACCTGGACACATAAATACACGAAACTAGTGTAATATGCCGACTTGCAGGCAGCGCAAGCCGGCCCATGAAGAACGTCACCATCACCCTCGACAGGGAAACCGCCGCGTGGACGCGCGTGCACGCGGCGCAGCGCAACGTGAGCGTGTCGCGCTTCGTCGGGGAGGTGCTGCGCGAGCACATGCGCGAGTCGCGCGAGTACGACGTGGCGATGAAGCGCTACCTTACGAAGGCACCCTTCAAGCTCACCGGGCCGCCCCAGCCCTATCCCAAGCGCGAGGAGCTCCATGACCGGCCTCTGCTTCGTCGACGCTGAGGTCTTCGTCTACGCGCGCGACCCGCGCGACGCGGCGAAGCAGTCGCGCGCGCTCCAGTGGATCGCGCATCTGTGGCAGGAGCGCCTCGGGCGCACCAGCGTCCAGGTTCTCTCCGAGTACTACGTCTTCGCGACGCGCACTCTCAAGCCCCACGTCGCCCCCGGCGCGGCCTGGGACGACGTTCAGGAGCTGATGGCCTGGCGCCCCTTGCCCCTCGATGAAACGCTGCTCCGGCGGGCGCGCGAGATCGAGCAGCGCTGGGATCTTTCCTGGCGGGACAGCATGGTGGTCGGCGCGGCGCAGCTGCAGGACTGCGTGCTGCTATTGACCGATGGCCTCCCCGACGGCGCGGTGTTCGGCAGCGTGACGGCGCGCAGCCCGTTCACGCTTTCGGCGGAGGAGCCGTCGGCGATTTATGCGGTCACGCCGCCCGCGCGAAGCCGCCACCGCCCGCGCGGCCGGCCGAGGCAGTTCGCTCGAGCCGCCGGCGCGTAAATCCGGGCGCGGCGGAATTCAGTCCGTCGGAATTGCTTTCAGGATTTGCCGAAGCCGCCGGGCACTCAAGGACGAGGGGAGGAAGGTGAAACCCTTGCGGCCTTAGCGTGCCGGCGCCTCGGTTTCTTCGCTATCCCTTCGCGTCGATCGCGTCTGCGAAGACCACGTAGCGCAGCGGCCCGCCGGCCTGCAGCGCGTCGAAGGGGTAGCAGGTGATGAGCGTCATGCGCGTCCAGCCGTCCTGCTTGGTCACCCAGGTTTCGGCCTGGTCGAGGACTTCGGCGGCCTTGACGCGGTAGCGGCGCCACACGCCGTCGGGGCGCTGCACCTCGAGCTCGGTTCCGCTCTTCACGTCGCGCAGGAAAGCGAGGTGCGTGTCGCGGTGGCCGCCGATCACGCTGTTGACCTTTTCGCCCGGAAGCGCGGTGCCGAACAGGTGCCCGGGACCGAAGGCGATGGTGCGTCCGTTCGCGCCGGCGAGAACGTATAGATCGACGTTGTGCCCGGGTACCGAAAGGCGGGCGACGGGCCAGGTATCGGCCCACTGCCAGGGCTTCACCTGGCGCTCGCCAGCGAGCGTGCGCGCCCAGGCGTCGCGCACGAACACCTGCGCGAGATGCGCCTTGGCGTGGATGTAGAGTCCCTTGCCGATCTGCCACAGTCCGGCGAGGAAGAGCAGCACTAGGAGCGCGAGGACGAGCTTGCGCAGGATCCCGGACTTCGCCTTGGGCGGCTGCACCGACTCCGACGAAGGAACGGGGACCCAGGGCATCGCGCTCTCCACGCCCATCGGGATCCGGTCGGACTCTCTCCTGTTTGCGGTTACCATATCCTGTTCTTCGCAAGAAGCATGCCCTGGTCCGGAAAACCCGGAACCAGGTGTGTTTACAGCTAGTTGCCGTGTTGCACCAGGCAAATTCGCGTCTCCGGAAAACCGACGCCGGCGTCGGGCGTTTGCCAGCGTCTCGCACATGAAAACCGGCGCTCCTTCGGAGTAACGTTCGTGCATCGATTTCGGATGTCTCGGGCCTTCAGCGCCGGCGCAAGAACTGCAGGCGGGCGAAAGGCTGCGCCTGCATCCGCGAGAAGAGCAGGGTGGCGAAGAGCAGCATCAGCGCGCCCACGAGCAGGTTGAAGCGGCTGTCCGTCGCGCCTTGCGGCAGCGTGCCGAGCTGCGGCGCGTCGGCCTGCGTGCCGAATATCGCCTCGTAACTCTGGCCTTCGGGCAGGTGGGTCGGCAGCGCCGCGATCTTGAGATCGAGATCCGGGGCTCGCACGGGCGCGCGGTCGATCGCGATAAGGCTCGTATATTTGGTCACGAGGTGATGGGTGAGCGCGAGCTCGATCACCTTCGCGCGCGTCTCCTCGACGGGCGCTCCTTCGCGCGCCGCGTCCATCAGGGCGCCGATCTTGTCGCGCGCCCAGAGGACTCCGATTCCGGACCCCTGGGCCGGCTGGTCGAGCACGAGGTCCTGGCGCCACGGCGCGTCGCCGCGCAGCCCGCTCACCCGCGCCGCACCCGCCGCCTTGTCGAGCGCCGCGCTGACCATGACCGGCTCGCCGGCGTAGAGGTCGGGAATGCGCGCGGGCCAGGCTTCGGCCGCGGCGCCTTCGGGCCAGTCGATCTTCACGCCCTTCAGCACCGGCGATTCGAGCTTCGCGAAGAGCCCGCTCATCTTCTCGCGGACTTCCTCCACCTTGCCGATGTAGGTAAAGGTGCCCCGCCCGATTTCCGCAGCCTTCGCCATAAAGTGGCTGTTCGGCGCCGAGCCGATGCCCACCGTGAAGAGCCGCGAGTCGCCGAGCTTGGCGCGGATCAGGCGGAACAATTCGTCCTCGTTCCCGACCTGCCCGTCGGTGAGAAAGACCACCTGGCGGATGCGCTCGCCGCTCTCGCCGCCGTTCAGCGCGAGATCGAGCGCGAGCGCCATCTCGGTGCCGCCCTGGGCGCGCAGTCCCCGCACCCAGCCGCGCGCTTCGGCGCGGTTCTCGCGCGTGGCGGGACGGGCGTTCTCGAAGAGCGCTCTCGCGTAGGAATTGAATTCGATGATGTTGAAGCGGTCCTCGGGCGCGAGGCCGTCGATCGCTAGCGTCAGCGCTTCCCGCGCCTGCTTGATCGAGGTGCCGTGCATCGAGCCCGAGGTGTCGATCACGTAGATGGCCTCGCGCGGGATGCGTTTTCCGCCGGCGCGGACGTTCGGCGGCAGGATCATGAGCAGGCCGAAGGTCTTGTCGCCGCGGCGCTCGGTGAACCACGCCGCGCGCGGCGCGGATTCCGCGCTGGGGGTCCAGTTGAGCTCGAAGTCGCGGTTGGCGGGCACGGTGCCGCTGTCCAGCTCGACGACTTCCCTGCGGCTGTCGCCCGAGCGCAGGCTGATGTTGTGATAGGGGCTGTCGACGTCGGCGATCGGAACGCCCGCGTCGAGCTCGACGCGGATGGAGACGGGGTTGACGCGGCCGTTCGAAGGGTGGATCACCGGCGGGGTGATGCGCGACGCATCCGACACGCGCACGGTGTCGGGCGACCACCCGGTGCCCTGGCTTTCGGCGAGCGGCGTGCCGGGAATGTAGCGCGGGCCTACGACCATCGGGAAGCGCAGCGAAAAGCGCCCCGAGTCGTAGCGCAGCGTCTGCTGGTATTCGATCTCGACGACCACGTCCTCGCGCGGGCCGATGTTGGCGACGCTCGAGGTGAAGATATTGGGGCGCTCCTGCTCGAGGAGCGCAGCGCGGCGGCCCGACTCTTTCGCCTGCTCGTAGCTCTTCTTCGCTTCGCCGCGTTCGCGGATCACCCCTTCGACGAGGCGGCTGCCGATTTTCATCCTGAGGTGGTCGACCGCGGAATTCTCGGGCAGCGGGAAGACGTAGACGCCCTCGTACCAGTCCTCCGATGGATTGCGGAAAGTCTGCTTCACCTGCGCGCGCGCCACCAGACCCGAGACGCGGATCACCACGTCGGTGGAGAGCAAGGGCGCGGCGAGGGTCTCGCCTTTCGCATCCGATCTGAAGAGCAGCGTCCCTTCTCGCGCTTCCGCCGCCTTCATGGGGGCGAGCTCGCGCGGCTCCGCGCCGCGCGCGTCGCCCGCCATCAGCATCACGCAAGCCGCGAGAATCAGCGCCGTGGCCACGCCGATGCAGAACGTGGTGAACAGCGTGGCGAGAAAATCGACGACGATCGGGCGTACCCTGGATCTGCTGCTCGAAGCTTCCATCCTGAAATCCCCTTGTGGTTTGCGCGACCCGCCTTCGGGCCTTGGCAGGTATTTAAGCCCCCGAAAAGGGCTCCGCCGGGCGAAGAGAATGGAAAGCTGCCGAAGAATTGTGGCAAGAAAATGGCAGCGCGCCCTCCCGGGTCCGGGCGGAGAAGGAATGCGCTATATTCACTGCGGATTTGTCCCCTCCTTTTTTAAGGAGGGGTGGCGCGAAGCGCCGGGGTGGTTTTGGCGCGCATCACCACCCCGCCGCCTGCGGCGGCACCCCTCCTCGATGAGGAGGGGATACAACTCAACTCAACCATGCCCCGCCGCATCGCCATCGTCGAAGACGACGCAGCAATCCGAGCCAACTACGCGGACGCGCTCAGGAAGCACGGCTACGAAGTCAGCGCGCACGCGGCGCGCGGCGAGGCGATGGGCGCCTTCAGGACGCGGCTTCCCGATCTCGCGGTGATCGACATCGGCCTGGGCGAGGAGCCCGACGGGGGCTTCACGCTGTGCCGCGAGCTGCGCGCGATGGCGCCCGGCCTGCCGATCCTCTTTCTCACGGCGCGCGACTCCGACTTCGACGCGGTCTCGGGCCTGCGCCTGGGCGCGGACGACTATCTCACCAAGGACGTGAGCCTGCCGCACCTGCTCGCGCGCATCTCGGCGCTGTTTCGCAGGATCGACGCGCTGCGCGAGCCCAAGGCAGCCGAGGAAGTGCTCGAGCGCGGGGCGCTCAGGCTCGACGCGAAGCGCTTCACCGCGTCGTGGAAAAGCAGGCCCGTCGGGTTGACGCTCACCGAGTTCTGGATGGTGCACACGCTCGCGAAATTCCCCGGCCACGTGAAAGACCGGGAAGGCCTGATGCGCGACGCGAATCTGGTGGTGGACGAGGGCACGATCACCTCGCACGTGAAGCGCATCCGCAGGAAATTCGCCGCGGTCGATCCGGCGTTCGAGCAGATCGATACCGTGTACGGCATGGGTTACCGGTGGAAGGCGTGATGCTTTTGGGATGGACTACCGATCCAAGGCGTGATCCTTTTCCCCTCCTTGGAAAGGAGGGGTGGCTGCGAAGCAGCCGGGGTGGTCCGCTCGCCGCCCACCACCCCGCCGCCTGCGGCGGCACCCCTCCTCAAGAGAGGAGGGGATACCCGATCTTGAAGCCCCGATCTTGAAGCCCCGATCTTGAAGCCCCGATCTTGAAGCCCCGATCTTGAAGCCCCGATCTTGAAACTCGCCTTTCCACCCTTGAGCCTTCGCACCAAGCTCGCCCTGGTGGCGCTGGTGCTCCTCGCGCTGCCCTGGGCGGGGTACGAGTACGTGCGCGAGATGGAGCGTTTTCTCCTGGAGGGCGAGGAGCAGGCGCTGCTCGCGACCGCGCGCGCGGTGGCGACCGCGCTGCACGACCGCCCGGGTCTGCTGCGCGCGCGCCCTTCCGGCGACACCGACCTGCTGCGCGAGGCGGAGGAGGAGCTCAGGCGCCTCGCCGCCGAGCGCGGCGAGCCGCAGCCCGAGCCGGGCGCGGAGACTACGCTCATCATCGACCGCGAGGAAGCCGCCGCGAAGAACGAGACCGAGGAGATCGGCGAGATCCTGAGGGCGGTCGAGCGCAGCACCGCGCGCATCTGGGTGGTGACGCGCGAACTGCGCGTGCTCGCGCTCGCCGGCAGCCTGCGGCGCGAGGAAGGCGGCGCCGAGGAAACCCTCACGCAGCGCGCGCTCGGGCTCCTGATCCCGCGCCCGAGCGAGGATTTCGACGACGCCATCGACGACGACGCGCTCGCCGCCGGGCGCGAGATTTCCGGCGCGCTGCAGGGCCGGCCGGGATTCCGCCTGCGCAACACGCCGGACGGCAAGGCCGTGGTGATCTCCGCCGCGCACCCGATCTGGAACGGCGACGAGGTCGCGGGCGCGGTGGTCGTCGAGGAAAGCACCAACCCCATCCTCTCGGTGCGCAGCCGGGCGCTCGAGCGGCTGCTGGTGCTGACGCTCGCGGCGTTCGCGGTGGCCGCGGCCGTGCTCATATGGTTCGCAACCCGTATCTCCACGCGCATCCGGCGGTTGCGCGACGAGGCCGAGTCCGCGATCGACGCGCACGGGCGCCTCGCGCATCCGCATTCACGTCTGCTTACCGCGCAGAACGCGGGCGACGAGATCGGCGATCTCTCGCGCAGTTTCTCGGCGATGCTCGCCAAGCTCTCGCAGCACCACGCCTACCTCGAGAGCCTGGCGAGCCGCCTGTCGCACGAGCTGCGCACCCCGATCGCGGTGGTGCGCTCCTCGCTGGAGAACCTCAAGCTCGCGCCGGCGGACGCGCGCGTCTACATCGAGCGCGCCGAGGAAGGCTTGAAGCGCCTGGGGACGATACTCACGCGCATGAGCGAGGCGACGCGCCTGGAGCAGGGCCTCGCGTCCTTCGAGCGCGAGCGCTTCGACCTCGCCGCGGTCGTCTCGGGCTGCGTGGAGGGCTACCGGCTCGCTTATCCGCACCAGGCCTTCGATCTCGCCCTTCCGCAAAAAAAGGCCTGGGTGCAGGGATCGCCCGATCTCGCGGCGCAGCTGCTCGACAAGTTCGTCGCGAACGCGGTGGATTTCGCAGCTTCCGGCAAGGGAGGCGATCCGGTGCGGATTTCGCTTTCCGCCGCGAACGGCATGGTCGAGCTCGGCGTCGAGAACAAAGGGCCGCTGCTGCCGGAAGAGATGCGCGGAAAACTGTTCGAATCGATGGTCTCGGTGCGCGGCGAGCGGCGCGGCGAAGGAACGAGCGCGGAGCCGCACCTCGGCCTGGGTCTCTACATCGCGCGGCTCATCGCGGAATTCCACGGCGGCGACATCCGCGCGCGCAATCTCGCCTCGGGCGAGGGCGTTGCGGTGAGCGCGACGTTCCGGCCCGCCTGAGCTTCCCGATCGAACGCTACTTGCCCTTGCCGTGCCCCGACACTTCCGCGCCCGCATCAGCGGGGAGCGCGGCGTGGAAGAAGATCGAAGCCGCGGAAAGCAGCGCCACCGCGACGAAGGCCGGCGCGAAATCGGCGGCGACGACATCGGCGTGCCCCTGCGCGAGGCTCGAAATCTGCAGGGCATAGGCGCCGAGGGCCACCCCGAGGCTCTGCGCGAGTCGCTGCGCCATGCTCGCGATGCTGGAGGCCTGGCTCATGGTCTCGCGCGTCACCTCGGCAAACGAGATCGCCTGCAGGGCGGTGAACTGCAGCGAGCGCACGCAGCCGGAGGCGAGCAGCACCAGGAAGATCACGAGGTGCGGCGTCGCGGCGGTGAACAGGCCGAATACGCCGATGGCGGCGGATGCGACCAGGGCGTTGACCGTGAGCACCGTGCGGAACCCGAAGCGCCTGAGGATGACCGTGGTCAGCGTCTTCATGAACATCGCGCCGACTGCGGTCGCGCAGGTGAGCAGTCCCGACTGCAGCGGATTCATCCCGAAGCCGAGCTGCAAGAGGAGCGGCAGCAGGAACGGGGTCGCGCCGACGCCGATGCGGAACAGGCTCCCCGCGACGACGCCGGTGTGGAAGGTCGGCAGCCTGAGGAGCGCGAGGTCGATCACCGGATGCGCGACGCGCCGCGCGTGCCACGGGTAGGCCGCCAGCGCGAGAGCGCCCAGGACGATGCAGGCCGCGGTGATTTTGTCGGGCAGGAGGTGGCCGCCGAGGGAAGAAAGTCCCAGCATCAGCACCGACAGCCCGACTCCCGAGAGCGCGAATCCGGCGAGGTCGAGCGGCGGCAATTCGGGCTCCTTCACGTTCGGGATATGGCGAAGAACGAGATACAGCCCCAGCACGCCGATCGGCAGGTTGATGAGGAAGATCCAGCGCCAGTGAAAGTACAGCGTGATCGCTCCGCCCAGCGCCGGCCCGGTCACGGGCCCGAGCAGCGCCGGAATGGTGAGGTAGTTGAGCGCCGCGACGAGCTCGTTCTTCGGCACCGCGCGCAGCAGAACCAGACGCCCGACCGGAACCATCATCGCCCCGCCGATGCCCTGCAGGAAGCGCGCGGCGACGAACGCCGCGAGGGTGCTGGACACGGCGCACAACAACGAACCGGCGACGAACACGACGATGGCGCTCGCGAACACGGTGCGCGAGCCGAGGCGGTCGGCCACCCAGCCGCTGATCGGGATGAATACCGCGAGGCCGACGAGATAGGAGGTCAGCGCAAGCTTGAGCGCGAGCGGGCTCTCGCCGATATCGACCGCGATCGCCGGGAGCGAAGTCGCGATCACCGTCGAGTCCATGTTCTCCATGAACAGGGAACAGGCGACGATGAGGGGAATGAGGACGTTGCGCTGCATGGGGCGTATTTTGAGGCAAGTCGCCGCGTTCCGACTCGCGTAGAATCCGTTCCGACGTGGACATAGAATCCACTCCAGCGTGGACACCGAGCATTACGATC
>Ga0137409_10007205_pt1 | contig 11446 bp, 8 predicted proteins | sample CZODoug1_16funga_FD_122059 | JGI IMG/M metagenome (GOLD analysis project Ga0137409, IMG submission 122059) | Vadose zone soil fungal communities from Angelo Coast Range Reserve, California, USA - CZODoug1_16fungal (Hybrid Assembly) | ecosystem: Environmental > Terrestrial > Soil > Vadose zone... | reverse complement strand
CGGTTCATAGCTGTCTGCCGTCCTTTCGGAAGTCTCTGCGATCGAGTCTACGGAGTTAGACGGCGAGCTGCCTTGCGGGGCCGTTACAGGCGCATTACAAACGTGAAGGGATTGGGGATTGGGGATTGGAGATTGGAGAATAGAAAAACGTAGGGCGACCCTTTCAGGGTCGCCTCATCCGAGCGGGAGCGAGACGGTAAATGTCGAGCCACGGCCGGGCTCGCTGGTGACCTCGACCGAGCCGCCATGCGCTTCGACAACCGCCTTGACCAGGCTGAGGCCGAGACCGAGACCGCGCTCGGCGCGGCTCTGGTCGCCGCGGAAGAGCCGATCGAAAATCCGCGGGAGCTCATCGGGAGGAATGCCTGGCCCTGTGTCGCGCACGCGAAGAAGCGCCGCGTCCAGCGTGCGGCGGACCTCGACGTCCACGCGGCCCCTGGCGGGCGTGTACTTCACCGCGTTGTCGATGAGGTTGGCCGCCACCTGCTCCAGACGCGTCCGGTCCGCCGTGACCACCACGGCGTCTGGCGCTTCGACCGTCAGCGACACGCCTTTGGCGTCCGCGACGTCGCGATACAGCTCGACCGCGCGGCGGACGACGTCGGCGAGCACCACCCGCTCGCGCTGCAGCTGCATCGTGCCGCTTTCCGCCTCGGAGATGTCCATCAGCGTGTTGAGCATGACGAGCACGCGGTCGCTTTCGTCGACGCAGTCCGCGAGCGCCTCGCGGTAGCGATCGAGGTCAGGCGGGGCGGCGAGCGCCAGCTCCGCGGTTCCGCGGAGACGCGTGAGGGGCGTGCGTAGGTCGTGCGACACGTTGTCGAGCGCGCCGCGCATAGCGGCGACGAGCCCCTCGATCTTGTCGAGCATCGTGTTGAACAGTGCCGTCAGCTCGTCGAGTGCGTCGCCGGTCCCCTCGACCGGCACGCGCGCGTCGGTGCGGCCGGTGCGGATAATTCGCTGCACGGCGAGCGCGAGGCGGCGGATCGGCGCGTTCGCCGACTGGGTCGCCAGCCAGCCGCCGCTCAGCGCGATCGCGACGACCAGCAGCGTGACGACGCCGAGCGTGGCGCGAAAGCGCGCGAGCAGGTCCTCGCGCGCCTCGGTGCTCTTGCCGACCTGCACGAGCGTTCCGTCGGGGAGCCGCGCCGACGCGATCTCCAGCTTGGACGGATCCCACCCTTCCGGGTCGCTGAGAACCACCGACTCGACGCCGCGGTCGACGACGCGGACGAAGAGGCGCTCGGGCGCCGCCTGCTGCTCGGCGCGGACGGTCGCGGCGAGGACGCGCACGCCGCCGCGCTGGTAGGCGGCCGCGTAGTCGCCGAGCTTGCCCTTGATGATCTGCTGGTCGCGCTGCGCGAGCGACGTCGCGGTGAGGTAATAAGTAAGGAAGACGATCGCGATCGACCCCGACACGAACAGCGTCGCGTACCAGAGCGCCAGCCGGAGGCCGAAGAAGAGTGGCTTACGACCGGAGGACATAGCCCACGCCGCGAACAGTGTGCAGCAGCTTCTTGTCGAACGGCCGATCGATCTTCTCGCGCAGGCGGCTCACCAGGACGTCCACGATGTTCGTCTGAGGATCGAAGTTGTACTCCCACACGTGCGACAGAATCATCGTCTTCGAGACGACGCGGCCGACGTTGCGGAGGAGATATTCCAGCAGCGTGAACTCGCGCGGCCGCAGATCGATCGCTTTGCCGCCGCGGGTGACCCGCCGCGAGAGCAGGTCGAGCACCAGGTCCTCAACCGTGAGCGTGGTCGGCTCGGGCGCGCGCGTGGCGCGCCGGACCAGCGCCTGAACGCGGGCGAGCAGCTCGGCGAACGCGAACGGTTTGGTGAGGTAGTCGTCGCCGCCCGCCTGCAGGCCGCGAACGCGGTCGTCGACCGAGCGCCGCGCGCTCAGAATCAGGACGGGCGTCGCGACGCCCCGTCGCCGGAGCTCTTCGATCAGGGACAGGCCGTCGCGCTTCGGCAACATGAGGTCGACAATCGCCACGTCATAGGACGACGTGGCCGCGGCCGCCAGTCCCGCCTCGCCGTCGGCTTCCTGGTCGACCGCAAAGCCCGCTTCACGCAGACCGCGCGCGACGAACTCCGCGATTGTGGTGTCGTCTTCGACCAGCAGCACGCGCACGACGTGATGATACAGAGAAAAATCCAACCGCGAAGACACGAAGCTCCACGAAGATCACGAAGAAGAACAATCGATTTTCTTCGTGTTCCTTCGTGCTCTTCGTGCCCTCGGGGTCCCGGCAGCTATCGTGCCGGCGTTGTGCCGTGGGCCGCACGCAGATACTGCGGCGGCCAGGGGACCGTCTCCCCGAGCGCGTCGGCGGCATGCAGCGGCCAGTACGGATCGCGCAGCAGCTCGCGCGCCAGCAGCACCACGTCCGCCTGTCCGTTCCGGATGATGCGGTCGGCCTGCACCGCCTCGGTGATCAGCCCGACGGCGCCGGTTGCAACGCCGGCTTCCCGCCGAATGCGCTCGGCGAACGGCACCTGGTATCCGGGACCGACGATGATCTGCTGATCGCGCACGGCGCCGCCTGACGAACAGTCGACGAGATCGACGCCGTGGCTGCGAAGGCGCCGTGCCAGCTCCACCGCCTGATCCAGATCCCAGCCGCCGTCCTTCCAGTCGGTTGCCGAGATCCGCACGAACAGCGGCAGCCGCTCGGGCCACACACTTCGGACCCCGTCCACGATCTCGAGGCACAACCGCACGCGGTTGTTATACGAGCCGCCGTACTGGTCGGTCCGCGTATTCACCAGCGGCGACAGAAACTCGTGAATCAGGTAGCCGTGCGCGCCGTGAATCTCGACGAGGTCGAATCCGGCCGCGAGGGCGCGGCGCGCGGCGACACTGAAGGCGTTGACGATCGCGACGAGGTCCGCTTGCGTCGCTGGGCACGGCGCCGGGTAGTTGTCGGCGAACGGCTCGCTCGTCGGGCCGATCGGCTGCCACCCCCCACGCTCACGAGAGATCGCCCCACCGCCTTCCCAGGGACGCGCGGTGCTCCCCTTCCGTCCCGCGTGCGCCAGCTGGATGCCCGACAGCGCCTTCTGCGAATGGATGAACCGGACGATCCGCGCAAGGCCCGCGACGTGCCCCTCGTCGTAGATTCCGAGATCCTCGGGGCTGATGCGTCCTCCAGACGTCACGGCGGTTGCCTCGGTCATCACGAGCGCCGCGCCGCCCACCGCGCGGCTTCCCAGGTGGACGAGGTGCCAGTCGTTCGAAAACCCATCGACGCTGGAGTACTCGCACATCGGCGACACGACGATGCGGTTCGCGAACGTCAGCGAGCGGAAGGCGATCGGCTCGAAGAGATGAGGCATGGGAATCTAAGGATATGAGGATTTGAGGATCTAAGGATTTGATGATTTGAGGATTTGAGGATCTACGTCGAAAAGCAACACGACGTGCCGTGGAGCCAGCACGACGGTGAGGGATCGTGCGGATCGCGCCGCACGCGCCGCACCGCTTGCCATTTCGCGGGACCGGCCATCATCGCCGTGCCGAGGCGATCGTTCATCCCGGGGTCGCGCACGCCGATCGCCGAATAGACGGCGACGACGGCCAGGACGCGCGCCGACATTTCCTCGCCGTTCTCCCTGGCGACGCGCACGACGAGCCCCTTTCCGAGCGTCGATCCCATCGCTGCCATCGTCGAGGTCAGCGGCAGCATCATGCGTCCGCCGGAAGCAAGCGCGTCGAGCCACGCATCGAGCGGATGCGTGACGCCGGCGTTCACGAGGAGCGCGTCGAACGGTCCGCCGATCGCGCCCGACGCGTCGCCGTGACGAACCTCGACCCACGATCGCGACGCCAGATTGCGGCGCGCCTCGCCCGCCAACGCATCGTCCACCTCATAAGCGACAACGTGTCCGCTCGGGCCGACGCACTCCGCGATCACGGCCGTGTAGTAGCCGAGGCCGCAGCCGATGTGCAGTACGCAGCCGCCGCGCGCGAGGTCGAGCGCGTCCAGCCAGACGGCGAGCGTTCCGGGCTGCCCGTTGAACAACTGACGCGCCGGATCGATCGCCACCGAGATGTTGTGATACACGCGCGCCGGGTCGGCGTCCGCCGTCGGCCGCGTGCGCGGACCGGGCCCGGCCATGATGATCTCGAAGCTGTCGCTCCACACGTGCCAGGGACCGGGCGGCAGGAACCGCTCGCGCGGCACGGCGGCAAACGCGTCGACGAGGAGCGGCGAGCGCAGCTTGCTGACCGCCTCGAGCTCCTCGGCGAAAAACCGGCGACGCAGATCCAGGTCCATCATCGTGCCGTCCTCTTCCGCCGCGGTGGCCGCGGTCGCGGCGCCGGCGGCGCGTCTTCATCCGTCGCCTGCATCGCGTCGCGCTCGCTGCGCTGGTCGCGCATGAACGCGACGATGTCGGGTCCAAGCGCGACGACGCTCGTTCCCAGGTTCCAGATGTACTGCGGCCTGCCCGCCCCGCCGGGCACGAAGCGCAGCTGCCCCGACTCGTTGAGGCGCTTCAGGATCGTGTGCACCGCGGCGAGGTCGTTCGCGTACTTCGACACATCGAACCCGATGGCGCGCAAGCGATCGCGGACCTCCATCGGCGTCATCGGGATGCCGACGCCGCGCATGACGAGGCGGATCGCGTCGGTCAGCCCCATGGGCACCGTCGGCGTCAGCCCGAGCAGCTTCGAGAGCGTGCCGATGGTCTGCGCAAGCTCAGCGAGACGCTGATCGATGGCGCGCCGCTTTTCTCCGAGCGTCTCGTACTCGCGCACCGCCGCCTCGAGCGCGCGGCGGTAGTCGTCGGTGGTCATGCTCCGCTCCCCGGCCGGCAGGCACGCCAGGCGATCGCGCAGACGAGCGCCACGAGGGCCGCTGAATCCACGCTCGGCTTGCGGCGCGGTGTCACCACAGCAATTTATACATAATGTGTAATCGGATGTCCAGGCGCCCGCCCCGTCATCGGATCCATGGCCTGACGGCCAAACCGCGCGCGCCGACCGGCAACCCTGAAAGGTCGCCCTCATCTCGCGGGCGGATGGCGACGCATTCAGCCGTCGTCTTCAGGTGCAGAAGACCCCTTTTTGGGGTTCACTTTCTGGTGTAGGGCGACCCTTCAGAGTCGCCGTCCGAAGGCTATCGCTGGAGCGCGTAGGAGAGCTTGACGAAGAACTGGCGATCGAGCTTCTCGAAGCGATCGCGATCGGTCAACTCGCGGTCGTCGCCGTAGCCGATGAACATCACCGACTGCCAATTGAGCTTGTAGGCGAAGAGGGCCTGGCCGCCGAGCGTGCCGGACACCGCGGAGGTGGCGGACGCATAGAGAGAGGGATCGCGATCGGTCGACACGTACTGCACGATGCCGCGCACGAACAGCCGCGAGGTGAACGTATAGGTGCCGCGGACCCGCGACACGCGTGAGATGAACAGGCGCTGCCGCTGCCCCACCGCGTCGTCGACGTCGACCCAGCGCTGATTCTGGACCAGCGACACGTCGAGATGATCGGTGGGATTGAGGCGCGCGCTGAGGTTGATCGTCGTGCCGCTGCCCGGACGCGCGTTCACAAAGTCGATCTCCTGGCCCGTCGTCCCGTCCACCGCGAGTTGCGCGACGCGGCGCGACGGGCTGAACTGCGCGATGTACCCGAACTGCCGGCGGCCGATCCTCCGATCACCGGCGCGGATCTCATCGTCGATGTAGCGGAACTGCATGAAGCCGTTCAACCGTGTGTCCATGCCGAAGCCGGGCTCGACGGTGCGGCTGATGAGCGCGCCGGACCGATCGACCTGATGATCGGCGTTCAGGAACGTCCGCAACCGGGTGATCGCACCCGTCGGTCTGAACGTCCACCCGGCGAAGCCGAACGTTTCCCGATACCCGACCTGGGGCACGAACCCGGTGTCCGCGCGAAACTGGTTGCCCAGGTCCTTGTACTTCCCCAACGCGTCGAAATGCGTCGTGCTGTGCGACCAGGTCACCATTCCCGCATGCGAGCTGAACGACTGCCCCGTCCACTCCGCGGCCAGCGCGGGGCGATCCGGCGTGCGCGTCTCGCTGAACAGCCACTGGCCGGTGACGGCGTCGCTGCCGGACGGTCGCCATGTGAAGTCGGGACCGAGGACGCGGTTGTGTGAGCGCGTGTCGTGCCCTTCACGATCGGTCACCAGCACGCTGACAAACGACAGGCCGATGTCACGCTTCGCGCGGGCGACGAATACGGTCGAGCCGAAGTCCTGCGCCGCGAGCGACGAGGTGTTGGGCCCCGGCAGAATCACGCTGCCCCCGCCGCCGTCGTCGGCGACGAGCGCCGTGTAGCGAATGCCGGCTTCTTTTCCGGTGACGCGGGCGCCCCAGCGCGGTGCCGTGATCGTGCGCGTGTAGACGGCCTGGATAGGCGTTTGAAACAGGTCGACGCCTTCGAGGAAGAACGGCCGCTTCTCGGGAAAGAACAGCGCGAAGCGCTCATTCGCGGAGATCTGCGCCACGTCGGACTCGACCTGCGAGAAGTCGGGCTTGACGGTGAAGTCCAGGGCGTTATCCGCGTTGGGCGTGAACTTCACGTCGAGCCCCACGTGCGGCTTGACAGGATCGCGCACAAGCGGCGATCCGAGATCGTCGCGCGGATGCGCGAACGCGCTGGCGCTCACATACGGCGCGGCGACGATGTGGCCGCCGGCCGGCAGGTGCTCGAGCCCCACGAGCGTGTTCGAGCGGCAGACAAAGCAGTTGCCGCCACGCGGCAGCCGCGCGGAAAAGAACTGATAATGATAGTCGCGCGGATAGTTGCGGTACAGCAGAATGCTCCACGTCTGCGGATCGACGTTGCGGTAGCGCAACGATGCGAAGGGGATCCGCATCTCGAGCGTCCAGCCGCGCGCGGTGATGCGCGTGGCCGACTGCCAGAAAAAGTCGGGGGACGCATCTTCGCCCGACGCATCGTCCATGACGGAGTCGTACTGAGTGTTCCGGGGCGTCACCACGAAGAAGAAGGCGTTGTTGCCCGTGTTGCGCGGATCGAGCAGGATGCCGCCGTAGTCGTCGTAGCCGTTCCCGATGTCGTCACGGTCGGCATAGGGGGCGCGTATCGAGCCCACGTCGGGGTCTTCGAACTCGAATCCGGCGTAAAGAAACCGATCGTCGAAGGTCAGGTATCCGACATTGCGCACCTTCGGCTCGGTGTTGTCACCCGGTTGGGTCTCGTACCATCGCTCGATACGCGTGGCGCCGCGCCATCCCTCGTCCGAGAGATCCCCGTCGATGGTGATGGCGGCGACGGCACGCGAGATGCGAATCGTCTCGCCGGACAGGGCCGATTGCGCGCCGGCCGGGCAGGGCCGCATCACCTGAGCCGCGAGGACGAGCGCGGCGATCCGGAGAGACGACATCCCCGCATTGGACGCTCGGCGGTCGACGGCAGTTCGTCGGATCACGGCGGCTATTATAAATGAACGAACATTTATATTTAACGCGTAGTAATCTTGATGATTGCGATATGAACGATCGCAGCGTCCTGTATCGAGGCTCGTTCGACTGGCCCGCCGCCGCGCCCTCTCGCCGACCCTCGCCCGGACGAGAAAGGGATGTCCGTGAGACCTGTTTCGCTGGTGTCGTGCCTCCGAAGATCGTTGTGGCACCGAGGCCGTCGAGGCGCCCGTCCCGCAAGGCGTGAGAAGGGAGAAGCCCGGGAGTATCTGACCGACGAGGGATGCCACGCGGCGGGACGCATCGGCGGCAGAATGCAGACGAATTTCGGAGACACGACGCGAGCCCTGATCCTGCTGGGGGCGATCGCGGCAGCCGGCCGAACCGCCGCCGCCCAGGGCCAGCCGCCGCTGACGGCCAGTCAGCCCACCCGATCCACGCCTCCGGCGCCGTTGCCGCTCAGCACGTTTCTCGGCGGCGTCCCGTCGGGCGACGTCACCGGCGCGGTCGAGACGATCTCCATTGTCGCGGCGATCGCACGCGCGCTCGAGTACAACCTCGGCGTGCTGACCGCCGAGCACGGTCTGGGGCGCGCGCAGGGGGCGCGGTGGCGCGCGCTCAGCGAGCTGCTGCCGAACATCAACGGGCGCGTGACCGAGTCGCGGCAGCAGATCAACCTGCAGGCGTTCGGCTTCGGCGGGCTCGGTCCGGGCTTTGCCAACATCCCCACGATCGTCGGCCCGTTCGACGTCTTCGACGCGCGCGTCTTCCTGACGCAGTCGATCCTCGATTTCGGCGCCCTCAACGGCGCGCGCGCCGAAGCGCACAACGTCGAGGCGGCGCGGCTCACCTACAGGAGCGCGCGAGAATTCGTCATCAACGTCGCGGGCAACCTGTACATCCAGGCGCTGGCCGCGTCGGCGCGGGTCGACGCGGCGCGCGCGCAGCAGCAGACCGCCCAGGCGCTTCATGCCCAGGCGCTCGATCTGAAGCAAGGCGGCCTCGTCGCCGGCATAGACGTCCTGCGCGCCGAGGTGCAGCTCAATACGCAGACGCAGCGCGCCACGATCGCTGCCAATGAATTCGAGAAGACGAAGCTTCAGCTCGCGCGGGCCATGGGGCTTCCGCTCGGTCAGGCGTTCGCGCTGGACCCCGCGCTGCCCGACCTGCCGGCGCCGGACATGTCGCTCGAGGCCACGGTGAACCGCGCGTACCAGACGCGGCCGGATTACCTCGCGGCGGTCGCGCGCGTCCGCGCGGCCGAGGCGACGCGGCAGGCGGTGATTGGCGACGCGCTGCCGTCGGTCCGGGTCAACGCCGATTACGGCGACATCGGCCTCTCCCCTTCCGACTCGCACAGCACGTACGCGGTGATGGGCGCCGTGAACATTCCGATCTTCCAGGGCGGCCGCACGCGCGGCCGTCTGCTCGAAGCGGACGCCGACCTGCGCGGCCGGCGCTCCGAAGCCGAGGACCTCAAGGCGTCCATCTACTACGAGGTGCGCGCCGCCTTTCTCGATCTCGACGCCACCGCGCAGCAGCTCGCCGTCGCCGGCAAGGCGCGCGACCTCGCGGCGCAGCAGCTGACACAGGCACGCGACCGCTTCGCGGCCGGCATCGCGAGCAACATAGAGGTGGTGCAGGCGCAGGACGCCGTCGCCGTCGCGGTCGAGCAGTTCATCGCCGCGAAGTACGGCTACGACCTCGCGAAAGGCGCGCTCATCCGCGGCGTCGGATCGTCCGAAGACACGCTGCGTCGGCTTCTCGGAGGCGCCCGCTGATGGCGGATCAGGTCACGATCGACAAACGTCCGTTCCTGCGACAGCCGCGCGTGCTCGCGGGCCTCACCGTGCTGGTGCTCGCCATCGCCGGCGTCGCCGCGTGGCTCGCGGTCACCGCCGGCCGCGAGACGACCGACGATGCACAGGTGGATGCGCACGTGACGCAGATATCGTCGCGCGTCGGCGGCACGGTGACGAAGGTCGCGATCGAGGACAATCAGCCCGTCGAGGCGGGCGCGATTCTCGTCGAGCTCGACCCGCGCGATTACCAGGTAGCGGTCGAGAAGGCGCGCGCCGAGCTCGCCGACGCCGAAGCAAGCGCCGTCGCCGCCCGGACCAACGTGCCGATCACGTCCACCACGGCGGCCGGCAACGAGGCGACCGCGCGCGGCGGCCTCACGCACGCGCAGAGCGGCATCGCCGCCGCGGAAAAGGAAATCGAAGCGGCGCGCGCGCGCCTCGTCACCGCGCAAGCCCGTCTCCGCGAGGCCGAGGCGAACGCAGCGAAAGCGGCGCGCGACGTCGAGCGCCTGCGCGGGCTGCTCGCGAAAGACGAAGTGTCGCAGCAGCAGTTCGATTCCGTCACGGCCGCCGCCGAGGCGCAGAAGGCCGCGGCCGATTCCGCGCGCTCGCAGGTCGCCGAAGCGGACGCGGGCATCCGCGTGGCCGAGAGCAAGCTGGCGCAGGCCCGCGCGGCGGAGCTGCAGGCGCGGGCCGAGCTCCAGACCGCGCAAACCGGGCCGTCACAGGTGACGGCGACCAAGGCGCGGGCGTCTTCCGCGGAAGCGCGTGTACAGCAAGCTCTCGCGAACCTCGCGCAGGCCGAGCTCAATCTGCAATACACGACGGTGAAGGCGCCGGCGCGCGGCGTCATCGGCAGAAAAGGGATCAACGCCGGCCAGGTCGTGCAGGCGGGCCAGCCGCTGCTCGCCATCGTCCAGCTCGACGAGGTGTGGATCGTCGCGAACTACAAGGAGACGCAATTGAAAGACATGCGGCCGGGCCAGCGGGCGACCGTCGACGTCGATGCGCTCGGCGGCCGCGGGTTCAACGGCAAGGTCGGCAGTCTCGCGGGCGCCACCGGCGCGCGCTTCAGCCTGCTGCCGCCCGAGAACGCGACCGGCAATTTCGTGAAGGTCGTGCAGCGCGTGCCGGTGAAGATCGTGCTCGACCCGGGACAGGATCCCGAGCACCGGCTGCGACCGGGCATGTCCGTCACTACAACGGTCTACACACGATGAATCTTAAGATCTGAGGATTTGAGGATTTGAGGATTTATCTGTGGATCTGGCAGCCGTCAGATCCTCAGTTCAGATCCTTAGATCATTAGATCCTTAGATCCGCAGATCTTATGGAACAGAAGTCCATCAACCCGTGGTTGATCGCCGTGTCGGTGATGTTCGCCACCTTCATGGAGGTGCTGGACACCACGGTCGTGAACGTGTCGCTGCCGCACATCGCCGGCAACCTGTCGGCATCGATTGAAGAAGCGACCTGGGCGCTGACCTCGTATCTCGTCGCCAACGCGATCATCCTGCCGATGACCGGCTGGCTCGCGAGCATGTTCGGCCGCAAGCGCCTGCTGATGCTCTCGGTGGTCGGCTTCACCGCGGCCTCCTTCCTGTGCGGGCTGGCGCCGACGCTCGGCACGCTGATCCTGTTCCGCATCCTGCAGGGCGCCACCGGCGGCGCGTTGCAGCCGCTGTCGCAGGCGGTGCTGCTCGAAGCGTTTGCGCCACAGGATCGCGGAAAGGCCATGGGCTTCTGGGCCCTCGGCATCGTCGTCGCACCGATTCTCGGGCCGGTGCTCGGCGGCTGGCTGACCGACAACTACAGCTGGCGCTGGGTCTTCTACATCAACATCCCGGTCGGCATCGCGTCGATCGTCATGACGAAGCTGTACATCTTCGATCCGCCGTACCTGCGGAGCGAGAACCGGACCGTCGACTACTGGGGCATCGGCATGCTCACGGTCGGCATCGGCGCGCTGCAGATCGTGCTCGACAAGGGGCAGCAGGAGGACTGGTTCGAATCACGGCTGATCACGACCCTCGCAGTGCTGAGCGCCGTGACGCTGGTCGCGCTCGTGTGGCACGAGCTGACGACCGACGATCCGATCGTGGATCTGCGCGTGCTCAAAGCGCGCAGCTACGCGGTCGGCGTGTTTCTGATGACCGTCGTCGGGTTCGTGCTCTATGGCAGCATGGTGCTCCTGCCGGTCATGCTGCAGACGGTGCTCGGGTATCCGC
>Ga0137409_10007201_pt1 | contig 11450 bp, 6 predicted proteins | sample CZODoug1_16funga_FD_122059 | JGI IMG/M metagenome (GOLD analysis project Ga0137409, IMG submission 122059) | Vadose zone soil fungal communities from Angelo Coast Range Reserve, California, USA - CZODoug1_16fungal (Hybrid Assembly) | ecosystem: Environmental > Terrestrial > Soil > Vadose zone... | reverse complement strand
AAAATAACGGCGCGTTCCTCTGCTGTTCCCAAATCTCATGGCCCACAACATCGTGATGCCCGCCCTCGAAATGGCGCAGGAAAACGGCAAGCTCCTGGCTTGGCGAAAAAAAGAAGGCGAAGCCGTCGCCAAGGGTGAACCGCTCCTCGAAATCGAAACCGACAAGGCCGTTGTCGAGATTGAATCCCCGGCCGATGGAATTATCGCCGGTGTGAAGGCGCACGCAGGCGATGTCATCCCTGTGGGCCAAACGATCGCGTGGATCGTTCTGCCGGGCGAAAAACCTCCGGTCGAAATACAGCCTTCCGCAAGTGGGAGACGGATGGAAACGAAGCCTTCATCTTCTCCGCTCGCGGCAGCCGCAAAGCCTTCCGCAGAGTCATCCTCTTCAACCGCAAGAATTTCTCCCAAAGCGCGCCGCATCGCGAAAGAGCACGGCATCGACCTCAGCCGGGTGCACGGCACAGGCAGCGAAGGAGAAATTCTCGCCCAAGACGTCCTGTCACTCGTGGCGTCACCCGGCTCGGCAAAAAATGCAGCAGCTTCCGGAGTTCTTGAAACGATGAGCTCGATCGCGCGCCTCATGGCTGAGCGGACCACGCAAAGTTGGACCAGCGTGCCCCATTTTTTCGTCGTTCGAGAGGCCGATTCGGGAGCATTGATCGAAGCACGTGAGAAATTGGGACCGGCGATCGAAAAAGCGCAAGGAGTACGGGTCACACAGACGGACCTCCTGGTGGCCCTCGCAGCTCGAGTCCTGGTAAAGCATCCGCGCCTGAATGCAAGCTGGACGGGCGAAGGGATCCGCCTCAATCCGGAGGTGAATATCGGCGTCGCCATGGCCGTGAATGATGGAGTTGTGGCCACCGTGATTCCCGGCGCGCAGACCAAGAATCTCGGCGAAATTGCAGCGCTTCGGAATGACTTGACGGAGCGCGCTCGGTCCGGCAAATTGCGTCCCGCGGACATCGCCGGCGCGACATTCACGATCAGCAATCTTGGGATGTACAAAGTGGACGCTTTTAGCGCTATTATCAATCCGCCGCAAGCCGCGATTCTGGCCGTGGGGCGCATCACGGATCGCGTCGTGCCGGTTGATGGAAAACCCGGCATTCGCCCCATGATGACGATGACTTTGTCGAGCGACCACCGTGTCGTTGACGGCGCGCGCGCGGCATCTTTTCTCAACGATCTGGCCGATGCGATCCAAGACCCTGGGAAGTGGCTCGGATGATACTCTCGGCGCGCTTGCGCTGAAGGAGAATTGACGATGGAAGAACTCGGCGCCACCCAACCCCTTGCCCCTGCCGCCTCGAACGCGAAAAAGAAGCCCTTCTATACGAGCCTGTCGTGGCAGGTCCTTTTCGGAATCGCCGTCGCGATCGTGCTCGGCTATTTCAAACCGGCAACTGCGATTGCCATGAAGCCGCTCGGCGACGGCTTCATTCGCCTGATCACGATGATCATTGCCGTGATCATCTTCTGCACGGTCGTCACGGGGATTGCCGGCATGGAAGACATGAAGAAGGTCGGCCGCGTCGGCGGCAAGGCGCTGCTGTATTTCGAAGTGGTTTCCACTCTGGCCCTCCTGCTCGGCCTCGTGGTCGGCAACGTCGTGAAACCGGGCGCAGGGTTCAATGTAAACCCGGCTATGCTGGATACCAAGGCGGTTTCCAGCTACGCGGGCCAGGCCAAGGCGCAAACCGTAACCGACTTCATTCTGCACATCATCCCCACCACGATCGTGGATGCCTTCACGCGAGGGGACATCCTGCAGGTTCTTCTGGTCGCCATCCTCTTTGGCTTTGCTCTATCCGCGATGGGGCCCCGATGTAAATCCGTGGTCGAATTGTTTGACGGGATGACGCACGCGGTGTTTGGGGTAGTGAACATTGTGATGCGTCTCGCTCCCATTGGAGCCTTCGGAGCGATGGCATTTACGGTCGGCCAATACGGTGTCTCATCGCTCAAACCGTTGGCGAACCTGATTGCGACGTTTTACATCACTTGCACTTTTTTTGTTGTCGTCATCCTGGGTCTCGTTTGCTGGGCCTCGGGCTTCAGCGTCTTCAAATATCTTTCGTACATCAAGGAAGAGATCTTACTTACACTAGCGACAAGTTCGTCGGAACCGGCGCTGCCCACGCTGATGAGCAAAATGGAGAAGCTGGGCTGCTCTAAGTCGCTGGTAGGTTTGGTGGTGCCAACCGGCTACACGTTCAATACCGATGGAAGCAGTATGTACATGACGCTGGCGGCCCTATTCATCGCCCAAGCCACAAATACACATTTGACGCTCGGGCAACAGTTCACCATTTTCGTCGTAGCTGTCCTGACTTCCAAGGGAGCGAGTGGCGTGCAAGGCGCTGCCTTTATCGCGCTGGTGGGAACGCTGACCGTGATCCCGACAATTCCTGTGGCCGGTATGGCTTTGCTACTCGGAATCGACCGGTTCATGAGCATGTTCCGCGCATTGGTCAACATGGCCGGCAATGGCATTGCCACTCTGGTTGTGGCGCGGTGGGAGAAAGAAATCGACGGGAAGACGCTGGCAAGGAATCTGTCGTCGTCTCTGCCGCTGGTTGCCGTCTCCGAACCGGTTAAAGCCGGGCAAACGGTTTCGTGACGTACCTGGTTAACGCTTTTTACAACTTTTCGATCGAATTCAATCCTCGAACCGATTACCATGAGGGCTGAATCGTTGGTGCCCGGGGCGGGAGTCGAACCCGCACGCCCCGAAGGGCAAGGGATTTTAAGTCCCCCGCGTATGCCATTCCGCCACCCGGGCACTGCTCGTGCAAGCCTATCCTACTGAATCACTTGCTGCAATATCAGCTGTTCAGTGCTTACTCGCTCTAACCCTTGGTGTCACTAGTGGGGTCGATTGGTTGCTCTGTAGGTGGGTCCAATTGCTCCACACCGGCGAGGGTTTCCAGCCACAGTCCGGGGTGACTTGAGGTTGACGCTCGTAAGATCCGGAGCGTATGGTGGTGCACGCGGATAAAAATGAATCCTGAAATTTCGGCTGGATCGACTTGCATGCAACCATGAGTTCAGGCATCCGAAGAGGCGTGGCAAAGGTAGCACTCAAATTGGGGCTCCGGAAGCCGAAGCCACAGTACGCCCAGATAGGTGAGTATCGTATCCGCCTCCCTCTAAACAGCCAATGGCTGCATTACAGGAGTGGGTTTCCCATTTACGATACAGCTCTTGGACAAATCGCGGCTGTCCTGGCAGCGAAGTATCCCGCATTGCATGCAATCGACATTGGCGCAAACGTTGGCGACACATGTGCCCTGATTCGCCAGCGGGCAGAGATTTCTGTCCTCTGTGTGGAAGGCGATCCTATTTTGCTGCCAATTCTGGCGGAAAACGTTGGTCAATTTGGCCTTGGCGTCGCGATTGAGCCCAGTTTTGTTGGGCCCGAGGGAAAATCTGTGAACTTGACCTTAGCGGATGACCTCGGGCGTAACGCTTCCTTGGTTGGAGCAATCGGCTCCGAGGGCTCGGTCAAGCTTCGCAGCCTAAACGCAATTCTTGCCGATCATCCTGCATTCTGCAATGCCAAGCTTCTCAAGACAGATACGGAAGGATTCGATTTCGACATCGTCAGACAATCTATGGAGTTTGTTCAACGGTCGAGGCCCGCAATCTTTTTTGAGTACGATCCGCACTTCCGGCCTAATGAGCCACGCGCTGGCCTTGAAACTATCGAGGCGTTAATACGTGCCGGCTACTCGGACTTCGTCTACTACGATAATTTCGGACATTTCTTGCTGCATTCGGATGCGAGCAACTTTCGTATTTTCGCCGATCTGGATCACTATCTTGCCTCGAACAGGAGGTTCGGAGTCGCGGTCTATTATTTCGATATCTGTGCTTTGCATCGGGAAGATTCAGACCTCGTATCCGAAATAAGATTTCGTACACAATGCTTGTCGTCACCATGAAATCTCAAGGCCCTGGGGAGCCGCACTGTTACGGGCCGGAGCGCCCGATTCAGTGTGCCGCCACAGCTTGGGCATCGCGAACTCCGGGCGATCGCCCGGGACTCCCAGAGCAACGTCACCAGCTATCAATACGACGCGCGCGGCAACCGTACTTTGGTGACCGATGCCCTGTCGCACCAGACGACGTTTGGGTATGGCGCCATCAGAACATTCGCTGCCACAGTAGTGTTCCACTCACTCAGCGGAGCCTCAATAGACCTCGCGGAAGGCCATAGTCTGGTCGACGATCAATACAGGCCAGCGAAGAGGCGAGCCGGGCGGCGCCGGCGCGTGCGTGCCGGTCACGGTGAAATCCGTACCGCCGCCGTCGCATTCAATCGAGAATGAGTAGCCACGCCGTTTCGCATCGTTTGGATCAATTTTTCCCGAGGAAATTAAATCATCCACGGAATCACATTCGCTGAAAGCCGTTAGCTCCTCGCGCTCGGCGTCGGCAATTCGGACCATGTTTCTCTGGACAAACGCAAGAGAGATACTTTGCGGGATGGTCGTTCCTTTAGGATCGAGCCCCATCCGTCGCAAATACAGATAGCCGGAAAGAAAAAACAACCCGATGCCGCCAAGAAGGAATGCGAGGAAGCGCATGAATGGAAGTCTCCAAACTGAGACGCAGAATATAAAGGGCCGTGGCGTAGCACGCAAGATAACTAAGCGGTTCTCTCTAGCGTTTGTTCCTTAACAGTTATCGGTGGTGTCCTAATTCGGAAAAGTGCTGTACCGTGACCGTACAATCGCCGGGCGGCGCGGCCTTTGACTTCGTAATGTTGGTTGCCGCACCCTTCACTGTTTTGTGAAGGGTGCGGGCTTTTCTCATCCCTCTTCCCCGGCATACTCAAACCGAAAATCTTGACACGCGACGACAGGCGGCATAAGGTTTGCGCAAAGCTCAAGTTGAATTTGGAAGTCGTAGCGCAAGCGACAGGCCGGACCGCCTGTCAGCGAGGGAAAATCAGGGAGGAATTATGGTTCCAGCGAAAACAAGCGGAATGCGCTTGCAGTTACTTTCGGCTTTGGCGCTCGGTGCCATGCTCGTGTGCATGACGGCACGTGTTTCGGCCCAATCAGCCGCCAGTGGCACCGAGTGGCCGACCTACGGAGGGGACCTGGCAAATACCAGGTACCGTCCGCTCGACCAGATCAACGCCGCCAACTTCAACAAGCTGGAGATTGCCTGGCGTTTCAAAACGGAAAACCTAGGCCCGCGGCCGGAATTCAAGCTGGAAGGAACGCCGCTGATGGTCAAGGGTGTAATGTACACGACAGCCGGATCGCGCCGGGCAGTGGTGGCGCTCGATGCGGGCACGGGTGAGTTGCTGTGGATGCACAGTGAGCAAGAGGGAGCACGCGGCACCAATGCGCCGAGGCAGCTTTCGGGACACGGAGTAGCCTACTGGTCGGATGGTAAGGAGGAGCGAATCCTGTACGTCACGCCCGGCTACAGGCTCGTCGCTCTGGATGCCAAGACCGGCATCCCGATACCCAGCTTCGGCAAGAATGGCGTGGTCGATCTCAAACAGGACGACGATCAGGAAATCGATTTGATCAACGGAGACATCGGTCTTCATTCGACGCCTCTCGTGGCCAAGAATGTAGTGATCGTGGGGGCCGCGCATCTGACCGGAGGTGTCCCCAAGAGCAGGAAAAACGTGAAAGGCTATATCCGCGGATTCGACGTCCGGACCGGCAAGCGCCTCTGGATTTTCCACACGATTCCTCGTCCCGACGAATATGGAATCGAAACGTGGGAGAAAGATTCCTGGTCCTATACCGGGAATACGGGTGTCTGGGGACAAATTTCCGCGGACGAAGAACTAGGGCTCGTGTATTTGCCGGTCGAATTGCCAACTGGCGACTACTTCGGAGGCGATCGCCCGGGGAACGGCTTGTTCGGAGAAAGCATCGTGGCCGTGGATCTACAAACGGGCAAGCGAAAGTGGCACTACCAGCTCGTTCACCACGGACTGTGGGACATGGACATCCCATGTGCCCCAATGCTGGTCGATATGACGATCAACGGCAAGATCGTCAAGGCTGTAGCGCAGCCAACCAAACAGGCTTTCCTGTACGTCTTGAATCGCGAGACCGGCAAGCCGATCTGGCCGATCGAGGAACACCCCGTACCGAAGGGGGATGTGCCCGGAGAGTGGTACTCGCCGACGCAGCCATTTCCGTCCAAACCTCCCGCATTCGACAACCAGGGCATCTCAAGCGACAGTTTGATCAACTTCACACCGGAACTTCACGCGGAAGCCGAGAAATTGGTTTCACAATACCGGATTGGGCCCCTATTTACGCCTCCGTCCGTGAGTACCCTCGGGGGACCGCTGGCTTCGATCACATCGCCGGGATCACTCGGTGGAGCAAACTGGCCGGGTGGATCGTACGATCCAGACACCCACACCCTGTATGTGTATTCGCAAAGCGGAATCGCCGCCTTGGGGCTCGTCCCGTCCCCAGACGCAAACCTCTCAGACATGGAGTACGTCCAGGGGACTGCTGGGTCCACGCCTCGGGCCGGGAGGCCCATGGGCGCCGCTCCACCTGCCACGCGTCCAGGGCCTGGTACCATAGAGGGCGAGGGTGGTGACCCCCTAACCGTCCGGGGCATGCCGCTATTGAAACCACCCTATGGCCGCATTACGGCGATCAATCTTGACAATGGCGAATTCGCCTGGCAGATCGCACACGGGGAGACTCCGGACAATGTTCGCAACAATCCTGCCCTTGCAGGCCTCACTATTCCTCGCACGGGCCGTGCCGGTCTTATCGGGACGCTCACGACAAAGACTCTGATCATTGCCGGCGAGGCTGGTTTCTTCACGACACCATCCGGGGCGCGAGGCGCAATGTTGCGTGCGTACGACAAGGCGACGGGCAAAGAGGTCGGGGCTGTCTACATGCCCGCACCCCAGAGCGGCTCGCCGATGACGTACATGTTCAACGGCAAACAGTACATCGTCGTGGCCGTCAGCGGGGGTTCGTACCCCGGTGAGTACATTGCCTACCGTTTGCCCGTTGATGCGAACTGAAAATGGCGAGGCGGTTCAAAGCCGTCTCATTACGTTTGGGCATTGCCCATGGCAGGGGAGGACTCACTGTTACAGGTATGGTATCTATTACAATTTTTTGTGACATTGTTCACAAAGGTTTGTTATAACTATCAGGTCAAATCCAGCTCTCGGGCTGTCCGCCGGCCGGGTACTGGGGTTTGACTTTCGTCAGATTTCGGCTACTGGGTACCTGTCTGTTAGTGGATTACCGAAGCGCGCTCTAAGCTGCAGAAGATGCGCCCGGTCTTAGGCACTAATAGTTATGATCTAAATGTCTTGGCCTGCAGCCAAGGTGAGGATATGCCAGTCGATCTGAGGGGATCGTTGCAAGTGAGTTTGTCTTCAATTCCCACTGTGCTTCACTTCCTGTCGAACGAAATTTCCCGTTATTTTTATGTCCAATCCTATTTTGACCATGCTTTCGAACAACCCCTTTTGCGGGGCTCCGAGTGGCATTTCGGTTTGCCGCATTCAACCAGTTTGAGCGCGGGCGAGATTTAGTCTTGGGCCAGTGCTAGACAATATGTGGAGAGAGGGAGGCTACGATGGCGACCGCAGTTAGTCACTACACCTCATATAAGGCGCGACCATTCACGCGGGAACAGCGGGACACCACCACGATCCTGTTCGGTGGCCTCACCTGGAAGCACGAACGCCTGGTCCAGGGAGTTTTCAACAACCTAAACTACAAAGCGAAACCCCTGCCCAATATCACTCGGGCGGACCTCGATGCCGGCAAGGAACTGATCGACGTCGGTGCCTGCTGTCCTACGATCTTTACGACGGGCAGCCTCGTCAACTTCCTGAAGTCCGAAGTTGCGGTCAATGGCAAGCAAAAGACCATCGACGACTACGTCTTTCTGACAGCCGGCGCCTGCGGCCCCTGCCGCTTCGGCCAATACCACGAGTCCTATGAGATGGCGCTCGACGGCATGGGCCTGAAGGACTTCCGTCTCTTCCTCTTGGCGCAGGACCAGTTGGACCAAGCCCCCGAAAAGGGCGGTGGCCTAGAAATCAATATGCCACTGAGCCTGGGAATTGTTTGGGCCATACTATGCGGCGACATGCTCACCGACATGGAATACCTGACGCGGCCCTACGAAGTTGTACCCGGTCAGACCGACAAAGTAATGAAGGAAAGCGCGGATTACCTCTTCGAGGTGTTCGAGAAGCGGCCCATTCGCGGGAAGAAGTGGGGCATGCTGGCTTGGCACTTCCTTTCCAGCTACTTCGCGGACGCTCTGCGGGTAGTAAAGAAGAAATTCGATGCGATTGAAGTCGATCGCCTGCAGGTAAAGCCGAAAATAAAAATTACAGGCGAATTCTGGCTCCAAACGCACGAAGGCGACGGCAACTACAACATTAAGCAATGGCTGGAACAGGAGGGGTCGGAAGTCATGCCTCCTCCCGTGGCCGTCTGGCTCAGCTACCTGCTCCACACGCCCATTTGGCGTCTCCAGGCGAAGGCAAAAGTTGACCGCAAGGTGCGCATGAAGATCGCCATGGTGCGGGGGATGGAGCGCCTATACATCGGAACGTATAACCGTTTCCGGAAAGCGTTAGGCAATGTGCCGCACGAATTGCCAGACCAGGAAGAACTGAAGGAGCTGGCTTCCCCATTCTTTCACTTCGAGTTGCGCGGCGGCGAAGGGCACATGCTAGTGGGCAAGGCGCTGCATGCCCATCTTCACAAGCAAGCCAATATGACGTGCGAGCTTTCTCCCTATTCCTGCATGCCGAACACGATGTCCCAGGGCGCCATGGCAAACGTGCTTGGAAAACATCCCAACCTGCTCTATGCGCCAATCGAGATCAAGGGAGATGCCGAAGTGCACGCTCTGTCCCGCTGCCAGATGATCTTGACGGAGGCCAAAAAGCGGGCCCAATCCGAGTTTGTGGAAGCGATGGCGAAAACAGGAATGACGCTGGAGAAAATCCGCCAGATCGAAGCAAAGCGTCCCGAAGTGAAGCGCGCTACGTATCGCGTTCCGCATCTCGGTTACGCATCCACCGCAGCCAATTACGTTCTCCATCTCGCCGGAAACAAGACCGCGGCGACCGTTTAACTTAAGAATCGGAATAGAGATTGGGCACGGCAGCGAGGAGTTCCAATGGCCGACGAGAGATTTGTCCAGATCGCGCCTCTTTTGCAGCCTCCGGGCTGCATTGAGATCGCGACTCCGAAAACGGATCGGCCCAAAAGTAACGGCGCCAAGATCTGCGGCATCGACGTGGGAAGCACCACCTGCAAATACACCCTCGCCTCGGCGGACGGCGAAATCATTTCCCAGGCGTATGAGCGCCACAACACCAAGCAGGCGGAAAAAGTTCTGCAATTTCTTTCCCGTCTCGAAGCCCAGCACGGCCTGACACCCCAACACGATCGCGTCTTCTTCACCGGATCCGGTGCCGGGCTCATCGCTCCCTTGGCAGGAGGGAAAGTCATTCAGGAAGTTGTAGCCGTTGCCGCAAGCGTAGAAAAACTTCACCCGTCGGTGCATTTCGTCAGTGAAATCGGCGGCGAAGACATGAAGACGATCTTCTTCAACGGCAACGCTAAAACAAAGAGCAAGCAAGTCCTGATGCAGAGCGCCTGCTCGGGCGGCACGGGAACCTTTATTGAAAAGACGGCCCGCAAGCTGCAAATTCCGCCAGAGCAACTTTCTGAAATGCGCTACACGGGGTACACGCTGCACAAGATCAGCAGCAAGTGCGGCATCTTCGCCGAAGCCGACGCCAACACTTTGCTGAAGGCCGGCGTAACCGTCGATGAAATCATCGCGTCGCTTTTCGAGGCCGTCGTTTATCAGAACCTGGCCACTCTGACTCGTGGGAATACGCCCTCTCCTGAAGTTCTGCTCCTCGGCGGCCCCAACTTGTTCTTCAAGGGATTGCAGGAGGCCTGGCGTCTGCATCTAACGCACATCTGGAAAGAGAGAAAGGTGGAGATGCCGGAAGGCAGGGACCCGGAATCCCTTATCAACGTGCCGCAGGATGCGCTCTACTACGCGGCGCTGGGCTGCATTGAAGTAGGTCTGGGGGAAGCGCCGACGGTAGGTGTATATCAGGGCGTAAAAAAACTGCACTGGTGGATCGAAGAGGGCCAGTACGAAGAAAAAAAGAAGCAGGGCCGCGGCGGCTTGTGCGATAGCGAAGACAATCTCAAGGCATTTGTCGATCTCTATTCGAAAATGGACGCGACCGCGATTGGAAATGTCGATTCAAAAAAAGCGCAGGCCTCGGTGCAACAGAAAAAGCTCGATCGAGTCGTGGTGGGCTGCGATTTTGGCTCGACCACGGCCAAGGCCGTGTGCCTCTCACCGGATAAGGAATTGCTCTTCTCCTGTTATGCGCTGAGCAAAGGCAATCCCATCGAGGACGCCCGAAGTTTGTTCAGCCAGTTGCGTGAAGCCATCGGCGACGGAGAAATTCTGGCTCTCGGAATCACCGGCTACGGGAAAGACCTGCTGAAAGGCATCCTCGGTGCCGATTGCGGCGTCGTCGAAACAATCGCTCATGCTTCCGCGGGCCTCCATTATTTTCCGGACGCCGATTGCATCTGTGACGTCGGCGGCGTCGACGTCAAGATCATGATTTTGAAGAATGGCGCCGTCAGCGATTTCCGGCTGAACTCACAGTGCTCCTCCGGTAACGGCGCGTTCCTGCAAGGCGTCGCGGAAAGATTCGGCATCCCGCTCAGCGAGATCGCGGACGGAGCGTTTCGGGCGCAGGCGATGCCGCAACTCTCCATGGGATGCGGCGTCTTTTTGCAAAGCGACATCGTCAATCAACAACGCAAGGGCTGGCAAGCGGAGGAAATCCTCGCCGCGTTGTGCTCGATTCTTCCTCTGAACGTCTGGATTTATGCCGGCGGTTTGAATAATCTCTCGCAAGTGGGCAAGAAATATATCCTGCAGGGCGGCACCCACAAAAATCTCGCGGTCGTAAAAACGCAGGTTGATTTCATCCGGTCCAAAGTCCCCGACGCGGACGTTGTCGTGCATCCCTATTCCGGCGAGGCCGGCGCGATCGGCGCGGCTCTGGTTTCTCTCGAATGGTGGGAAAAAGGCGGCCGAAGCACATTCCGCGGCTTCGACGTGATCGAAACATTGACCTACAAGACCACCACTGCCAAGGAAACCGTGTGCAACTGGTGCCCGGTGAATTGCCAGCGCAGCTTTATCGACGTGGAGTTGCCCGGAGGAAACGGCCGGGAATGGAGCAAAGTTCCGCTATCGTTGGGCTGGGAACGCGTCATCGTGAATAATTCCTGCCCGAAGGGACTTGTCGAAGACCTGAACGAAATGAAAGTAATCAAGGCTGGAATCGAGAAGACGAAGAATGCCTATCCCAATATTGCAGACATGGTTCGGAAAGAAGCCTTCCGCCG
>Ga0137409_10007200_pt1 | contig 11452 bp, 1 predicted proteins | sample CZODoug1_16funga_FD_122059 | JGI IMG/M metagenome (GOLD analysis project Ga0137409, IMG submission 122059) | Vadose zone soil fungal communities from Angelo Coast Range Reserve, California, USA - CZODoug1_16fungal (Hybrid Assembly) | ecosystem: Environmental > Terrestrial > Soil > Vadose zone... | reverse complement strand
AGCGCGCTTCGCATTGAGGCGCCGCTCGCTACCGCTCGCGGTACTGATCCGTACACGCAATTGCTAATCGCCATAGGGAGGAAATTGGCGTCACGAGATCATATAACGACAGACCACAAAGATATCGTCTAACGCGTTGGGATCAAGACGTTCGGTCATGTTCCGCCCCGCTGTGAGCGTCCATTCGCCCTCTTCTGGCCTGATCGGCGCGGCCCATGAAAGGTTCTCTCTCCGCCCCTGTAACAGCCCATTCCAAGGGGCGAACTCCAACGGGTTAGTGGGCGTGGCCGCTCCTTCTTCGAGATAACATGTCAGGCTGGACTGATTGTAGTCGCCCGCGAATTCTTCGTTCACCTTCAGATAGACCTCGATTTCGTCGACGGAGATCGTCTTGCCCTGGAACAGGAACGGGAATCGGTCCCTCGTGAACGTCAACTTCAGCGCATTCAGGGAGGTCGCGTCTGCCGGATTGAGAAAGCGGCGCCACTCGCCGGGGAATTCGTGTCGCGCGCTGAAGAGGCGCGCGAGCCCTTCGCCCTCGGTTTGAACAATCGCGTTAACGGCGTCTTGCAGTTCGACAACCGCCTGAGTCTTCAGCGCGCCGCCGGCCTCCCGCGCGGTGTAACGAAGATGCAGTATGAGATCGGAGATCGTGCCGTAATCGAAGGCGCGGAATTCGCCGGGCATCTCGATACTCCAGTCGCTGATTGCCCCCGCCCCTTCAAACGGCAGGTAGCGCTCGTCACGGAGATTGGCCTCGAACATGCCTGGGTCGTTCTGCCCGGCGCTGGTGACGATCGACTGAATCGTCCCATAGCTGTCGGTGAAGCGAAGGTCCCCGTTCATCACATCCCGGCCATATTGGCCGTTGAGCAGCGTGGCGTCGCGCCTGATCGAACTCTTGAGCAGCGTGAGCGTGCAGTTGACGCCTGTGTACGGCCCGGTGACGCAGGGAACAGTGACGCTTACGTTTTTGATCCGGCGCAGATAATGTCCGGGATAATCGAGATCAAAGAGCGCTTCGGGCAAACTGATAGAGCACATGCCCGTCTCCCGCAACTGGATCAGCGCCGCCGGATCGAGCGCCGCCAGCGAGATGTGTTTAGTGATCTCGTACTCGCGCTTGTTCAGTTCGAGGTAGGACATCTCCATGCGGCGGAGGTCGTACTGCAGCTTCTCGCCCGACATCAGCCCCTTCTTCAGGCTGTCCCAGTAACCGAAGCTGATGAAACTCGAAGTGGTCACGCCCAGTTCGTTCTGGTAGGCTTTTTCGGCGCGCTTCGCCAGGTCGTAAGCCATCTGGTAGCTCTGAAAATAGATGCCGGAGATTTGAGAGACCATCCAACTGTAAAGCTGGTCGTTGGTGTACTTGCCGGTCATGAAAGTTTGGACGTCCCGGGCATGCTCTATCTGCTGGTTGTGGTTTTCAAGTTCCCGTTCGGCGATGGCGATGCGAATCTGGGCGGCGGCTATCTGTTTGTCGATTTGTTCAATCTCCTTTTCCGCAAGTTCCGCCTGGAACGCCCACTCTTCGGCCCGCCGGTCGAAACTGCCTTTGGTCGCCGCTAATGAGCTCCCCATGCTCGCTACGCCGGCCAGGCCGTTCATCGAGCGACTGAAAGCCTCCAGGCCGGCTGCTGTCTTCGAGCCGCCCCCGAAATGCGTGAACGTCAGTGGGGACCCATATGCTCCTGCTCCCCCGGCATAGCCATCCGGTATCCCATGCATGAACGAAGCGGTAATCTCCGTGAGTTGGGCGACGCCCTGAAGAATCATCGACGTGGTCATCAACGCCATCTGGAGATTTTCGCTGGGATTGGCGTACTCGCGACTCGCGAAATACACCGAACGCGCCTCGGCTAAAGCCCTGCTTTTTTCGAAACCGGCTAGCGCCTCCTGCGCCTCTTTGACCCCTTGCTCCCGGATGTACTTTGCGGCTTCGAGGATCTGCGCCTCATGGCTCGCCCGTAAGAGCGCCAGCGCTTCCGCATCTTTTTTCTCCAAGGCGGAGAGTAGCGTTGCGCCAAGCGACCGAACGTCGCCGCAGAACTCCATCGCCTTCTGCAGCATGAATTGTAAGCGGTAGCATGGCAGCGGCGCATACAAGTCGCTCAGGGCGCTGCTGATGTCGATTCCCGCGGCGGCGGCCTGCACGAGCAGCGCCGGGTCGATTGGCGGCTCGAAGAGCGCCAACTCGCGCACGACGCCCTCGATGTTCATGCAGTTGCGGATTTTGAAGAGACGATCCGCGACCGTGTCCCAATAGGCGCACAACTGGTCATTTTTGGGAACGCAGAAATAGAGCGTCTCCACGCTGGGCAACGGGACGTGGGAGAGATCCGGGAGCGTTATTGGATGGGCCTGTAAGAAATCGTCCAACGGGTTGATCACCCGCGCCTTGATGACGGGTATTTCATTCTCGATCTGTACCAAGGCGTTGGAAAACGCGTCGAGTTTGTCCGCGAGACTGTTGTAGGTCTCGGAATCTTCCACCCTGTCCGCCGGCAGCGATTGAGGTCGAGAGCCCAGGATATTGGCCGCCAAAACGTACAACTGAGTGGCCTCGTTGATCGATTCGATCGTATCTTGACTAAACAGGCTGTCTCCCCATGCGATCAGGTTGTCAAGATACTTCATGACAACGGTCTTCTGGTATGCGACCGGCCGCATCCGCGCGATCAGATGCGGGTTGAACGGGGTCGCGCGCCACGCCTCGACCTGCGCCTCCAACTCCTCATCGCCTTCGTTCAATTGGAGCATCAGCTCGTCGATGGTGTGCGTGCTGTTGTCTTCGTAGAACGGCAGGAAATTCCAGTAGCGCTCGGGGCCTGTCACGGACGCGGAGTCGGCTCGCGCCATCGGGTTGAAGATGTAGTGGAACCATTGCCGCGCTTCTTCAAAGCGCTGGTTCTGGCTCAATCGCGTGGCTATCAAAAGCGGCGCGTGGAAGAAGAACTCCCAGTTGTATAAGGAGTAGGCGGCGGCGGTGGTGAATTCAATGACTTCCTGGGGGCGCTCGCCAACCATCCCGATAACCGGCGCGTACGCTTGCGTAAACCAGGATGCGTCTGACTCTGTTTGCTGCATAGCTCTCTGCATGGCGCCACTAATCCCTTCGCGATTGAGGGTCTTGATGAGATCGCAGACGAAGGGATGGTAAGCGCTGCTGAAGTCATATTCTCCCTCTGAAAACAGAGTGGCGGAACCGCTCAATTGATCTACCGCGCTATCGGCATAGGCGCCACCCTGCAAATCGGGGAGCAGCATGCGCGACTGCGCCGTGACGCCGCCGAACGCCGCGCCGCGACCATTACTGCCGTGTCTTGAGCGATGCGGCGTCATGCTTTGACCCGGTACGGCGCCGGCGCCGATCGAGGATCTCGCGTTGAGAATCGCCGTCGACGATTGCAGCGCGTGATCGAATGAAATGAGGTCTCCGTTCTGTAGACCGGTCGCAATCACTGACACGCTCCGTGGCTCGACGAGAAACGCGCGCGTATCGTCCTGATAGAAAAACGCGTCCTGCGATACAAACTCGTTGTATTGCTGAAGAACCGCGACAATAAACCGTCCCGGCGTCCTCATCAGAACCGGCAGCATGTCGACCGCCGTCCCGGCGCTGAGATCGCCGTTAGCGTCAGTGCCGGCGGATGGAACGTCGAGCCCGACATCGACATTTGGATACTCGAGGAACCGCATATTGTCGAAACCGCTTGCGGTCGGACGCCGAAACGGAGTGGATTGCGCCGCCAGGTCGTAAACACTCGCAAACACGCGCCCGTTGCAGCCGGTTACGCGGAACTCCCCTACGCTCAGCATCAGCGACGCCTTTTCCACGGCGTAACACGTGATGACCAGTTCCTCATCGGAGGTCCCGGGTTGGCTGATCTGCGGCTTGAACACGAACGATTTCGCGGGGCGGTACAGCGTCGTGAGCGGCGCCGGCGCGAGCCTCTTTTCAGACCACGCTCCGTCCTTGTGTTCAGCCCACGCCAGTCGTATCTCTTGCGACCGGCCGTCACTGATGAAACAGGTCGCCCAGTCCTTAACGATCTGTTCCACGCTCGAAAGATCGACGTCATAGTGCTGTAGAAAGAACCCCAGGGCATCCTCGATTGACGTAATTATTTCGTCCAGATCCGTGTCAATATCCACGTCGTCCGCCGCGAGGATGGCTTCGAGATTCTGTTGGACATCATCATCTTCGTACCATTGTGTAAACTCCTCCGACAGATGAATGGCGGGGTCTTCGGTCAACTCCGGGAAGGCCGCGACCAGCAAATCCGGCAGGGAGCCGCAAATCTCGCTTCCAAGCGACACCTCAGTGAAGCCGAACGAGAACAAATATATTCGCCGGTTCCACGCGAAGGCCAGAAGATGGTCGCCTTGTATATCTATTTCCACTTTTTCCCATGGGGTCCAGTAGGCCGAGTCAACGCGCGTTCTGTAGTAGTACTCATAAGGTGTTGAATGGGTGCGCGCGAAGACGTGAAGAACGTCGATCGGAGTTTCTCCGCCCTCTTTCTGATGATAGAGCGCGCGCACGTCCAGATTCGCCACCCCATCGAGCTTGTCGAGATAATTCACGAAGACCCTCTCCGCGGTTTCCTGGGTAATCTCGTCTTGCAGAAGTTCGTTCTCCAGTTCCTCGAAGAACGGCGATTTGTCGTCGCGCAACTCCGGCACGATCCAGTTCTCCGGATACAGGAATATCTTGCGGTTGGCTTCCCACACGCGATAGTTCTTCATCCAGTCCCATTGCTCGGCGTACGGCGCCGTGATCTCGACTTCCGGCTCGAGATTCATCAGGCTGCGCTGCACGAAGAGTTGCACGGAGCTGATCGCCTGTTTGATGCGCGAGGTCTTCATGCAGGCGTTCATCTCGACGTCGATCAGATAGCGCTCGAAGAGGTCGCTGGCGTCCTCGATGCCGGGTCGCCGGGCGATGAGATGGGCCACCAGGGCGCTGCGCTGCAGTTCGCGCAATTGATTCTTCAGCGGCTCGGCGACGCCGAGCCATGTCTCGTTGTCATACTTCGCCTTGACGACGCTCTTGATTGCGGTTGCGACCGTCTTCATCTGTTCGAGGTCGTCTGAGACCTCCCATCCATTCGCCTCGCCGGCGGCCACGCCCAGCCGCGCCAGCAGGTCGAAAGCGGCCTGTAGGCGCCCGAGGTAACGCTCGTCGAGGTAATCCGCGGGGTAGGCCAGGTCGAAGCCCTCAGGTCCGGTCAGATAGTCGAGATCGTCCGGGTCCCACCCCGTCAACGAAGCCAGAGTTTCAAGCGCGCTCTCGCGGTCGCTCCCGGAATCGACCATATCCAGTATGCTGAAAATGCTGACATCTCCCGCAATCGGATACCTGTCGCGGAAACCGTAGAGCGCAATGAGTCGTTTCCATCCCGAGTAGTGTCTTGGGGCCTCGGTGTCGGTCGCCACGGCCAACGGCAACAAGCGGTTCAGATCCAGCCGGGCGCGAGGCGGTCTTTGAACCGGTTTCTCGCCGAACACCCAGGCCAACTCTCCGGCAATCGCCTTGAGGGTGGTGAGAACGGTTGCGACCTTGCTCAACAGGCGATGGACGGCAAACTCCGTTTCGGTGTATGTCGTGACATTCAGGTCGATGCCCAGTATGACATCGATGGCCTTCCGGGATTCATCGCCGGGCGCCGTCAGGTATTCCGTCAGCAAAGACTCCGCAACAGCCATCTCCAGGCCGAAAGAGCCGGCAATTGTTTGCGCCATCAACTGGGCGCCCAGCGTGGTCTTCAGATAAGCCACGAGTGGACGCAGCACGTATTCATAACGCGCTTGCCTCTCGCGCTCCTGATTCTTCGGATCGACCGGCCGTGTGAGCAGAGCTTTTGCATCCGTGGTGTCGCCGAGGAACGTCCCGAAGTGTTGGTCGATGAACGCTTCCTGATCCGCCTGTGGTAAGGTCGAGGTCCCTTCGATAATGGCGACGGCTTCTCCCATGTCGCTTCCTGTTAACAGGAGCGCGAGCCGTCCTCGCGTAATCTCTCCCGTCGGATCGGAAGTGAAAAGATTCTCCGCCGCGATTGCCTGCAATCCGGCCTTGATGCCGTCGAGCGCCAGGATGACGCTGCTTTCCGCCGGAGCCAGTCCGCTGGTCTCCGTGTACACGTCCCGCAGCAGGTAATCGAGCGTCTCTATGTCGAATCCGGATTGGCCGATAGTCTCCACCTCGGCTGAAAAATCGAGCGCCCCTTTGGGACTCGAAAATGGATCGATGCCTGTCAGGCTTCGAACCGACAGCAACTCCGAGACCGAAATACCCAGAGCCTTCGCGAACGACGCGTGGCGATAGAGTTCCGAGAGCAGATCGAGAGTGAGGCCGTCCGATTCAGTCTTGCCGGCGCCGGTCAAGATCAACGCGAGATCCGCTTCAGTAACGGCGAGCGCCGCGAGGATCGCCGGCTTGTGCTCGCCCAGCGGCGCTGTCCCGGCATTTTGCAGGTCGCTTCTGGCGCTGTTTAACTGGAAAGCCTCGTCGGGGGGATTTAGCGTCGCGTTGTTGAGGAATAGTTCGTCATAAAACGAGCGATCCTCCGGGTCGGTTTCGTCGACAACCGTGCTGATCTTTGACCACCAGCTCAGCATCTCCGGCGACGGTCTGTTAAGCTCGCTCTTCAAACGCTGAATCTGCGAGAGCCGGACCAGGAATCCCATCGTCAAATCCGATGCGTTCATCGCTGTCATAGCGGCGTCAAGCTCCGAAATCTCCCACTGCGCCGCCTGCTGCAAGCGCAAGAAGCGGTGTATCCTGTCCAGGACCGCTTCCGTCAGGTTATTGATCGTCGCGCCTTCGATGTTGCATGGCGTGACAAACCTGACGGTCAGTTTTCCGTCGGCGTTGATGAACTCGGTTTTGCGCAATGCCTCCAGCGTCTCGTACTCGATTTCCGCCTGCTTCAGGAACGTGGGCAGATCGGCCAGCGAACCCGGCCAACCGGTGGACTCGACTCCCCAGAACTCCCAGGGTTGTCGATCGAGCTTCAGCGGGTCGGTGATGATGCGCGCCGCGAATGGCGAAAGTCCCAGCGACTCGACCGCGATCCGCCACTCGATCAAGGCCAATGCTTCGCCGGTCCGGCCGGGGCGATGCAGAACTTCCATCATCTCAACCAGCGAAACGCCGAGATGTCCGAGATAGGTCCGAGCCTCTTGCAGCCAGAGATTGAACGGCAGGAGTCGTGGGTAGACCTGCCGCGCGAGGATGGCGTATGCCGACTCGTTCTGATGCTCCGGATTGGCGGATAGCTCCTCCGCCGTCCACGTCGTTTGATACACCGTCCATTCGCGAACGACGGCGTTCTCCAGAATCTCCTTCACGAGGTCGATGTAGGGAAGCAAAGTATTGGTGTTCTGACACGAGAGTTGTATCTCGCCGATGTCGCTTCTGCGCTCAAAGAGAGCGTCCAGCGCATTTTGCTGGTTGACGAACTGCAGCAGGTCGACGAGATAGGCCGCGGGGCTGTAGACCGAACGGCAATGTTCACACTCGCAGAAACTGAGCGAGCCGAACAGTGACTCCCAATCGGGAACGCCGGCGCCCTCGACCGCGAAATTGCGGATCACCGCGGGCGTGCCGACGCTCAACGCCGTGCTGTACTGGCCGAACACGGCCGTCGCGTGCGCCGCCGTCTGCGCGGCATTCGCGTATAAGTCATTCGCCGCCACTTCGCCGCCCAACTGCCCGCTCAGTAACCTGACAAACGCGTCCTGGCCCTGGCGCACGATCGCGCGCGCGGAATCCAACCCGGCGTTGAGCAGGGCGTTCATAGCATCAAACCGCCCGACGTGTGGGCTTACGTTGTAGACACGCTGCAATTGCTTGATCTGCCGCGTCGTCTGTGTCACGTCACTGATGCCATCCAGCGCCGCCTCCCCCTTCTCTTTTAGGAAGCGATCGACATTGGCCTCGAAGGCGAAGTCGGGGCTGTTGTCGAAGAACCGCAACAGGTCTTGCGGCGAATTGCCGCGCTTCAGACCCGCGACGACCGATGGCGTAGGAAAAGCGATCTCGATGGTCCGTCCAAGCAACTTCGCATAATTCTCTTTGCGCTCGGACTCGGTTGCGCCCGGCGTTCCCGGGGGCGTCCCCGCCTCCTCGACCAGAGCCAGCCAATCCGCGCGCTGCAGCGCCGACAGGTCTTGAACACCGCCGATCTGTCCTGCGTCGCGCCGCTCCTGCAGTTTTTGGACCATCGGCGCGTAGCCGCCTGCGAGCGTGCCGAGTTGCAATGTGAACTGCAATCCCTCGACCAATCCCGGTTGACCGAAATCCGGATCGGACTTCAGCGAGGCCCAGAATTCCTGAATCGTGCCCTGGTATAGCGAATACCGCGTCAGCAGCGCTCCCTGCTGCTCGGCTGAAAGCCCGGCGCCGCCGAGCAGCGGTCCCAGAGAGACGCTCTCCTGACCTTCGGGCGTTTCAAGCGCAAGCGTCACCGCAGTCTGCCTCAATTGCCGAAGAATCTCGTCGATCCTGCCTTCAAGCGCCCCCGGAATGATGTTGGCCTTCAGCGCCTCTTCGAGCGCGCGCCGCTGCGCCTGTAGCTGCTGCGACACGAGCGCGGGCAGTTGCGTGGGCAGATTCATACGGAAGAGTCCGTAAAAGGCCTCGGCGGGCGCCTGCGTGCGCTGCGCGTAGCGATTGGCGATAACCAGATAAGCTATATAGACCGGATTCTGTTGAATCTTGCACTCGAGCAATTCGATATCAGCGACCGTCAGTTCGCCGATGCTTGCGCCGTCGAGGTATGGCTGCGCCGCTTGAGCGATCCGTTCATATTCGGAGTAGCCCCGATACTTATCGCCCCCGACGACGAGGTCTACGACTTCCATTTTCTTGGCGTGACAGATCAGATCGGACGTCGCGAGTTCAGCGTCGATCTCCGGCCCGGTCTCGGAATGGATCGCCCGCACGATCAGATCGACCTGTTTCATGCCGTCCGGAGGCGAGTAGCGAATGCTATATCGGCCAAGATCATCGACGCGCTGTCTGCCCAGCAGTTTCTCGCTGCGCAGGTTCTTATGCAGCGCCTGTACCTCGGCGCCCGGAACAGGCGGGCCATCGACCCGTAGAACGCGTCCGGCGACGACATAAGGCCCGCCTTCCGGAGGCGTCGGGGGATTGACCTCGATCACCAGCGGCGCAGGCCCCGGCGTCCAGTTCTTGATCGGCTGCGCCTCGGTGTTATACACGACGTTCTTCCCGACGAAGATTTTCAAAAAGACGTCAGGCAATGCGTCCGCGCCGCCGTCGCTGAACGTTGCGTCATCGAAAGCGATGGTGAAACGCCCTTCGGGGTCGGTGGATGATTGGCCGAGCAGGTCATTATTCTTCTCGTCGCGATCCCAGGCTTCGACGCGCAGGTCGGAAACGCCCTTGCGCGTTGCCTGATCGATTACTTGGCCGAGGATTTGGAAAGTTTGTTCTGGCATAGTTATTACCTCAATCAAAACGGCATTCCTTTAAGCGACTGGAATGCTGGGGAGACTACAATTTCCTGATTCTTGGAAGGCGCCGTCGATTCCACCGTCCCTGCCGGCCAGAAGTAGAAATCGAGCCCCATGGAGTAACCAGCAGGAGTGGTCTCAAGCACCGAGTTGGATTCATCCGTGGGCCAGGTACCCTTGAGCTCGGCTGAAGAATTAAGGGGGAAATGGTGGAAGCGAGCGCGGTTGTGCAACAAGTGGTCATTCTCCTCCAGCGTATGGAAGACAATGGATACTCCTGGAATAGCGGAAACGTCTTGAAAGTATTTCATGAGCGCTTGCTCCAGTGGTTGACCGATGGCGACCTGCGCCTCCATCAATGCCACCACGTTCTCCGGATGACCGGGATTCAAGAGAAATCCTTCTGAATCACGCATATTGCTCTCATAGACGGCGCTGACCTGTTCCTCGGTCTTGGCGGCCTTCATGGCCGTCTGCAAGTCACGCTCGGCGGCATCGAGTAGTGACGCAGACTCCGAAGGAACGGCGATGTGAAAATGAGAAGTGTCCTGGTTCCCGAGGGACAAGGCGAAAGGTTCGTCCCGAGGCGTCAGCAAGTAGGCCAGTTGTCGTTCAAACGAATCTGACAGATGGTCTCCAAGTGTCTGTCTCGTCTGGGATGACAACTTCGGGAATACCAAAAGCGGGCCGCCACGAACGAGCGCCGTTCTGCTATCTGAGGACATGGCCGACCCAATTAGGTCCTGGATTCGCTCCTCGCGCATATCGTTCGGCTGTTGTTGCGATCCCATCGAAACGTCCCGCAACAGCAAGTCCATCAACGCGATTCTCGAACTGGCAGATCCCCAGAGCGCCCGTTCAGGTTCGGGACTTTCAGCCCCGGGATCGTCCGGGGCCATTCCCGTCGCGTCAGTGAATCTAACAGGATTTCCGGCTAGCGCCTCGAAAGAGTTGCCCCCCGCCCGCAGTTTATTCGGATCCGCCGGGCGATTCAGCGCGCGGCTATGCGCGTTGGCGTCATCCAGCAACTCCGCAGGATCCGCACTACACCACCTCCCCAACCATCCCGCGTAATACCTCGCCCCGTGATAAGCCAGCCCCGTCTCTTCATCCCGCTCTTTTCCCGTATACCGATACCGCTTCGCCGCGGCTTTGATACCCGCATCCATCGCCTGATACGACGCGCTGCCATATGGGTAATACTCTTCATAGGAAATAACCCGCCCGGTCTCATCCAACTCCACACTCGCCGAACCGAGATGGTTCCCGAGTTGGTAACGCGCCAATTGCCCCGGCGTCCCGTCGTCGCCTTGTGTCCTTGTTTCCACCAGCGCAACGCGTTGCTGGCCGTCCATTACGTGTAACGTCTCGCGCTCCAGATCGATGCCGCCGCCGGCGTCGTATTCACGGTAGATTTCGAATCCGCCCAGGTATATCCGTTCTTTCATGCGAGCCGGCGTCGCGCCTGCGGCTGCTTGTCGTTCAGTGACTTTGCGCACGCGCTGGCCGCCCGCGTCGTAAACGTAATAGGTCGTTTCGGGGCTGCCGCTGTTGACGACTTGCTGCGCGGTCGCCTCAAGCCGGTCGAGATAGTTCCAACGCATCAGGGGCAGATGCGGCATGCGGGTCATGTTGCCGTGGATGTCGTGGGTGTAACGCTCGACCGATCCGCTTCCTAGTTCCGTTGAACTCAACCTGTTACTGGTCTTGCCGGGTTCGATCAGGCTGGCTTCGACATAGGCGTAAGCGCGCGTCCACCCCGGATGCGCCGGGTCGGAGCCTCGGTGCTGCATATTTAGAATGTTCCCCACGGCGTCATAGACGTAACTCTCTAGATAAGTTCCCATCGCATTGCCGTCGCCGGGTTGATCGAGGCCGGTGTGAAACTGGTTGAACGCATCGGGGGGCGTGGGCGGATTCGGTTGGCCGCCGATCTGTCCCAGGTGCTCCCGGCCGGTGGCTTTGATCA
>Ga0137409_10007199_pt1 | contig 11453 bp, 8 predicted proteins | sample CZODoug1_16funga_FD_122059 | JGI IMG/M metagenome (GOLD analysis project Ga0137409, IMG submission 122059) | Vadose zone soil fungal communities from Angelo Coast Range Reserve, California, USA - CZODoug1_16fungal (Hybrid Assembly) | ecosystem: Environmental > Terrestrial > Soil > Vadose zone... | reverse complement strand
AGGCACGTTTGCTGATACTCTGAGGGATAGGCGGGGCCAACGACCGACGGGGAGCTGGTCAGCATCACTGACCCTCTCCCCATAATCGCCAGGCTGGCGCAGGCAGCGCCGTGTGCCGTTCACTTGAGCCGTATCTCCTCCAGTGGTGGGAACGGGTGCACCGGCAGACTGTTGATAGCGTGCTCGGCGACCCGTGGTCCCACGCCCACGAGGGCCCGGAAGTCCATGATCGGGGCATACATGACGCGCTCCATCGTGAGTTGCTGAATGCGCTGCAGGAGGGCTTCACGTTTGGCTTTATCGCGCTCGACAGCTTGCTGCTGGAAGAGTGCGTCAATGTCCGGATAGCCGCCATAGGCATAGGTGCCCTTCGAGTAAATAAATGCCTCCACGCGCGTCGCCGCATTGCCAGACGCTCCGGCGCCGACAATAGAGAGGCCCGGGAGTTTTTTCTCCTTCCAGGCAGTATAGAACGCGGCGCGCTCCATGGTGCGCATCTTGACCCGAATGCCGACGGCGTTTAAATAATTCACCACCGACTCCCCCATGACATAGAAGGGCGGCACAGGCGCCAGTTCCCCGGCGTCGAAACCGTTCGGATAGCCGGCTTCCTTCAGTAGTTGCTTGGCTTTTTGCGGGTCATACGGCAGCGGTTCGGTCTGCAAGGCAAAATCCATGACGCGTGGAATGATCACGGCAGTCGGCGGGCAGAAGCCCAGACAGGCAGCCTCGTTAATGGCCTGTCGATCGATGGCGTAGTTGGCCGCCAGACGTACCCGCTTGTCATGCCAGGGCGACTTCGGGTCCCACTGCTCAGCAAAATCGAGCCACTGAATGGAGGCGTGCCGGGTGTCGACCAGGGTCAGCTTTGGATCACGTTTGACCTCTTCAGCCACTTCGCCTTCCAGGGCAAACGCGATGTCAGCCTCGCCCCGCTTGAGCATGGCCAGGCGGGTCGTCCCCTCGGGTACGCCTTTCATAATGATGCGTTTGATATACGGGGGATGCCGCCAGTACGCTTCATTGGCCTCCAGGACCAGTTCTATACCAGGCGTATGGCTCACGAACTTATACGGGCCCATACCGATCGGATGCTTTTTGAAGCCGTCCTCCCCAACTTGCTCCAGGTATTTCTTGGGCACGACTATCCCCGCTGCCGTCGCCGTGGTGCCATAGAAGGTCATGAAGTCGGGCCAGGGCTGATGCATATGGAAGCGCACCGTGCGGGCATCTACCACCTCAATGTTTTTGACCTTTGCCTTGAATTCCGCCGCGCCGACCCCTTTGTAGCGTGTGAAGCTAAAGACCACATCCTCAGCAGTACAGGGATCACCGTTGTGGAATTTCAGACCCGGGCGCAGCTTGAACTCGTACGTCAGGCCGTCTGGACTTTCACTCCACGACTCCGCCAGGGCTGATCCCATACGCTCCCCTGGCAGCGGACGCACGACCGCATCGTGGAGGGCGTACAGAATGCCAAAGGGGGTAATCTGGGCCGGCGTCTCGGCAGGGTCGAACCAGCTCGGGCTCAGCGTGACGTGCATGGCATACACGAGTTCCCCTGCGGGGGTGGACTGTGCCAGAGCGTTCTGGAGGAGCCCAACCGTGCACATAAGCATACCAATGAGCAGGAACATACGGTGTTTCATACGCATCTCCCTCGGGCGTTACGCTGCCTTGACCATGCGGCCTGATTGCTTAGGGTATATCACAGCCCTGCATCGTCGCAAGGGCACAGTTGCGATGGTTCTAGGTTCTGCGCTCGCTGCCACTGTGTGTCGACAGCGCCAGGGCAGGGTAGCGCTCCCCATGCTCACGATACAGCCAGAACGTCACACCGAGACACCATAACGCCAGGAGCACGCCCGCTATGACATCTATGACGTAGTGGTAGCGCAGATAGACAGTCGAGACCATAAGACTTACCGCAATCACCAGCAGGGGGTAAAACAGTCGACGTTGGTACCGTGCCGCCATGGCCAGGACAACGATAGCTATCGCCGTATGACCACTGGGGAAAGCGTCGTGCTGAATCCCTTCCAGGGCATCCAATGTGGTCTGGAGAGGAGTGGTGAGCCACAGGCCAGTCAAGGGGAGCTTGTGGGACGCGGCAAGATAAAAACGCGGTCCTCTGGCTGGGGTCAGGAAGTAGAGAAGATACGAAACATAATAGCTCAGCAGCAAGGCACACAGCGATACACGGAAGGCCAACAACTGACCCTGCCGATACAGCGGTGCACACAGGATAAAGGGCAAAAAGTAAAACGTCACATACGCGAGTTGCATGTACTCAGTGACCCAGGGCACCGTGAAATGTTCGAACCATACCGTAGGATGGGTGCCAAGGAGCGCATAATCAATGGCCATCAGTTGGGCATCGATATCAACCGGGTTGATTGGATGCACTAAGTGTTGGAGTTCACTAAAGATAAACGGGATAAGCAGGGCAGGATACCACCAGCGCACGAACAACACCCAACCTGTGGGCGTCGGGGGAAGTTTGAGGAGGAAAATGCTCAAGGCCAGGGCAAGCATGGCATGCGTGAGGGGATACCACCACCACTGCGGAATGCGCTCGGCAAACACCGTCGCGATTGGCGGTTGAAGGGTGCAACAAATGGATCGCGCCGGGTCCGGCGGCGTCGGTCACCGTGCAGATGCGCAGCGGTCTCAACGTGATTCTGTGGATCTATCCTGTCAAGTTCGTCACGCAGCAAACGCACCGATGCGTGATCTCCTATGACCGAGTCGAGATCGTTGCGGCGCGGAGCGCGGCGGGACTGGCCGTGAATTTGGGCGAGGAGAAGGAAACGGAAGCGTTGCCCCTGAGATCAATCTCCGTCGCCGCGGCGCAGGCGGCGCAAGGCGCCGAGGGGCAACCCGCCCCTGATGCGCTGCCGGCGGCGGCTCCCATCTCCAAGCCGGCAGAGAACGAGCAGCAGGAGGAGAAGGTTGACGCCGGCAGTATTGGAGAGGCGCTCAAAAAAGCGATCGAGGACGCGATGGCCGATCCCAAATCATTCAAGAACTGGTCGCCTCCGACCCATGGCTTGAGCGTCTCGACGAGGGCGCGTGAGCTGGATGAGCAGACCAGAATAGCGCTTGTCGCCGTGAAGAACGTCGAGGACATTCCCCTTCAAATTCTGCCCGGCCATCCAGACCTCATCGTCGAGACGGTCAATGAGAAGGGCAAAACGATTCAACTCGAAAACGTCAAGAAGCGGCTGCAAGAGGCGAGCGCAAAAAGCAACGTGATTCCCGCCCGCGCGACGGTTTACTACGCCGTAGCGTTCGCTCCGCCGATCTTGGGCAAGCGACAAAGGCTGCGCGTCACCGTGGGACAGCGCAACGCCGCCGATGATCCGGCGGGAGTGAGTCTCACGGCCAGAGTCAAGTGAAGGCGCTGGAAAAACTCGAAAGGGAAAAACTCATGAATCAGAACGGCCATGGTGAAATTGAACATAACGGGCAGAACGGGCACGGCCTGCATCTGGAAGTCGTTACCGAAGGCAACCCTTACACGATCCGAAGAAGACCACTCCGCCCCGAAGCCGAGGAGACACGCGCGAAGGAAGTGGAGCGAGGTTTGGGAGCGACAGAAGATGAAGGCGTCCTCAAGGAGTTAGGGGATGAGGCCGAGCCGAAGAGAGATCGTAAGAGGCGATATGTATTTGCAGCTTTCCTATCGCTCGTAATCGTCAGCGCCGCCGCATTTGCTTATATGAAGCTCGGCGCCGCGACGAAGATCGACCATGAGGTGAAAGTGAATAGACCCGGCAGCATCATCCTACAGGCCCGTCAACTCCAGGGAGAAACAACTGACCAGCAGACTGAGGCCGCCATCGCCCAGGCAAAGGAAGCCCGGCGCGCGGGAGTTGAGACCAATCCCGTGGCGCCTGGCGACGCCGCCTCACGCCGCGACCCCACTATGGAATCGCCTCCGCCGGCGCTTCCACGGCTTTCGATACCTGGTGAATACGTCGAACCGCGAGAAGGGAGAATAAGCGCTGGGGAGGCTGCCGGAGAGGCTGCCGGAGAGGCTGCCGGAAAGGCTGGAGGATTCGGAGTCGCCCTGACAGGCGGCGTGCAACCCGGCGCAGGCCGCGCCCGGAATCGAACGGCGGGTCAGCCAAAGCACGGCGCATCATCGGTCTATACCAGCGCCAGCGAGGAGGCGAAAGCCCCTGCCGCAAGCATACCTGCAACTCCTGCCGGGTCCAGTCCGAAACTTTCACTGACACGCAAAGAGAAAGCGGTCACCCTTCCGGCGTTCGGCGCGATGCTTCCCGTTCGCACGCTCGGCGCGGTCTACACCCTGCGCAACTCGCTCGCCAGGTTGGAACTCACGCGCGACATTACAGGAGAAGGGTGGGCGCTGAAGAAGGGGACCGTGCTTATCGCGCAGCAACAAGGCGGGGCATTCGACCGCGCATATGTGAGCATCAACGGGTTCATCGACCCGGCCACTAATCGCTTCGTCAAGATGACTGGCGAGGTATTGGGAAGCGATGGCGCTCCGGGGCTGAAGGGTAAGCGCCGGCAGATCAGCGGCCGGTGGTCGAGGGCGTTCAACCGGATACTCAACGTTGCGCCAGGGATAGCGCAAGCCGCGCTCGCTCGTAACGGCGGAACCACCGTGATCGTGCCGACGGGCGGCGCGACGAGCGATCTGATCGGGACGGGCAGCTTCAGCTTTGATCGACGCGAATTCGTCGAGGTCGAAGCCGGGTCGCCCGGGTACGTGATGGTCACTGACCTGCCCGACACAAACAAGGGAGTGGACGCCGATCCGGAGAAATATTTGGCGGGGGCCGAACAAGGTTCGTTGAGCGATGAGGAGCTTGCGAAGCTGTTGTCTGAGGGGGCGCCTCAGCAGATCAAGGCGGCGATGCCGAGAATGACCCCCGAGATGCGCAGGGTTGCCGCGTTGGCTATCGGAGAGCCGGAAAAATAATGCGACCGAAGGACCCGAACAGAATGAGCATCGATCCGCGACGGCTGGCGAAGGAACAGGGACCCGATGGAATCGCCCGCGTCCTGAGATCTGCCGGCTATGTCATTCGCAGAAAGACGCTGGGCAGGCTGTGGCTGGCTTTGGATCGCGCCTGGCCGCTATTGGCCGGAGGTCCGGCCGGGACTGGAAAGACCTCGATGGCCGAGGCTCTGTCCGAAAGCTGCAACGTGCCGCTCTATGAAGTAACGGGCCATCCCGGACAGGAGGCGCGCGACGTGATTGGGGCATGGAATCGCCGGGCGCAGGATCGGGCCGAGGATGCGGCGATCGCGGCGGGATTGGAGTTGGGGGAAGCGGCGCGAAGGCGTTGGTCGGACGAGTATTTCGATTGTGGCGAGGCGCTGGACGCCTACAGGGAAGCGGCGCGCGCGGCGGAAGCGGGCGCCCCGCCGCCGGCGCTCCTGATCGACGAAGTGGAGAAACTGCCCGTCCCAATCCAGCACACCTTGTTTCAACCGCTCGCCCGCGGGTTCGCGGCGGTCCCGAAGCTCAATGGACTGATCGGCGTCACTGATCCGAAGCATGCCCCAATCGTTGTTTTGACGACCAACAACCTGAAGCTGCTCGACGAGCCGCTCAAAGACAGATGCATTCTCACATGGATCGCGCCGCCCGCCCCGATCGAGGAGATCTCCATCTTCCGCGCGCGCGTCCCGCATGCATCGCCTTATCTGATCGGAGCGACGGCCAAGATGCTCGCCAAAATCCGCAACGGCATGGACGAGATCACGCGCAAGCCGGGAATAAGAAACGCGGTGCTGCTGCTCGGCGCGATGGCCGATCACGGCGTCGAGCGGATCTCCATGCAGTCGCTGGAACTCTATTTAGGTTGTTTGTCGAGAGACGAGACCGACGAGGCGAATCTGGAGCATGCGCTGCCGACTTTGGAGCGCGCGGCCAACAGGCCGGATGGTCTGATCGACGAAGCGGTGCGACTGGAGTTCGCCCGGACAGCGCTTCATTTATGTAAAGAGGAGGCCGCATGAAAGGCACAGTCAAAGGACAGCCGGGCATTGTAGTGGGGGTTGTGGCGCTGGCGGTCGCGGGGTTTTCAGTCGCGAGCAGCCTGGCGCGGCGGATTGGCGTGGTCGAGCCGAAAGTGACGATCGAGCGAGGGGCGAAAGAGTCTGAAGCGGCGCAGGCGGCGAGGCGGCTGCGCTTGCAGATCGCGCAACGGGCGATGAACGGCGAAGTGTCGATGACCGCCGACAGGCTGCGCGAAGCGGCGGCGCTGGCCGCCGCCGCAAGCCTCATTGCGGTGAACGAAAGAGGAGCGATAGGCGTGAGGGGCTGGAACCTGCTCGAGAGGGTGGCCGCGCGTAATCTGCTCCCTCCCGGGGCTGAGCTTACCGATCAGTCGAACATACTCGCCACGCCACACGGGTCGCTCGTTCTGCATTTTCGATCCAACCCTCTGGGAGTCGAGGTTCTTTCTCTCGGCAAGGATAAGACTGCGGGCCCCACGCTGATCATTCGGGTGGCGGGAGACATACCAGGCGCTGACGGCTTGAAAGTGTGGACGGCGACGACGCTCGATCGAGCGGGGTTCCCGCGGCCGTTCGCCGACGAGTCGGAAGTGATCGCCGCTGGATGGCAAGCCACGGATTTACAAGCCGGTCAGTGAAGATGAGATCGGTACAGAGAGTTTAACCGCAGAGGCGCAAAGAGTCGCAGAGAATGAGAAATACCCTCCTTCTCTGCGAGCCTGCGGCGTACCTTTGCGGTGAGTTGTACTGATCTTTGTTGTTCTGATTTAGAAAGGTAGCGGAAGCTATGAGAGTGCAACCTGAAAACGTGATAGAAGTGTGGTTGAGCGCAAAGAGGGATATCCTCGCCGACCATCCGGAGCTGCCGGATGCGCGCGCTGGTGAACTCGCCGCGGCGAGAGTGTTTAACTGGTTCCACGAGGATTGGGCGACGTTTAGTGATGCGGTCAGAGATGAGGTCGTAAATTCGGCCGGTAAGCCGGAGGGAATCGATCCTCAACGTCTTCAGTTATACGAAAAATTGGTTGACTGGACACCGCTGCACAAGCTGCAACAAATGAGCGGTTCTCGCACTCTGCTGCGCGATCTGGAACACGCCATAGTGACGGAACGATCCACTCCACCGGCCGAGGTCATCAGAGTCAGGAATCATTGGAGGACCGAAAGGATGGTGGACGCCCCGGAAACGTTTCAGGGGCTCAAGGAGGAATGGGGGAACATTCGCGCCGAATTCCGCGGGCGTGCGACAGGGGAAGGGTGTCTGTATACGAATAGTCAGGGGATGCATGCGATCAAAACCGCTTTCGAGCTCATTCAGCAGGAACCATATCGCGGCCGGATTGACGCGCTGACGACCAATTTGAGCGGCGCTGTGGAGGCGATCGATTATTTCAGAGAGTTGGCCCACGTCTTGGGCGGGAAAGCCGGCGCCAGTGTCGGCAATCTGGCCGGCCTCTTTGAGGAAGCAATCCTTGACGCCGTAACGAATAAAAGAGAAGGAATCGCTATCGTCGACACGACGGTTCCCGGCGATAAAGATGATCCGCCGCTCACTTCCGTGAAGAAATCGTTGAGGCATGAAGCCACTCACGTTTGGCAATGCACAATCAATCATAAGAGGCCCGGTCTCCTTAGCGACATAGTGATCAAGGCTGACCCTGACTATCCCGTGCTGAAGCGCGCGTTCTCGGAGTACTATGCAAATATAAAACCTGATGAAATTGTGTCTGAGGCCGTGGCCTTCGTCGTCTCCGGAGATTGGAAGAGAGCCGGATTTGCGGATAGAGAGCAGGGCTTGAAGTTCATCGACCGGTTTTTTTCCAATGTTGTGATACGATATGGCAAGAAGTCGTTGGACAGTTTGCGCTTGACGCATCCTACTATAAAGGAGGTTATAGAAAATGTCAGAAACATACCGACCAGAGAGCTTAGATCTAGAGGAGAAACAGCGAAAGATCTTGGAGGCGGCCCAGAGAGTGTGGAGGAGGGATCAAGAAATGATGGCGAAGCGCAGCGAGGTCTCGCGACGATTCGATCAGCTCAAAGCCGCCTGGCAGGAGGGTGGAGTGGAGAAGATGTCGGAGGTCTACGAGGAGATGGCCCGGAACCCAGTGCAGTTAGATCCTCCGGGCGGCGAATAAATCTTAGCCAACCCGACACCGAAATCGGTCCATATCCCGCTGCCAACATCAGCCAGGCAGCGCAAGACATGGGTGAAAGGGCTGTACTGCCCGGCGCCGACTTACCACAAAACACTACTACTGATGATGATCGAAGGGGCGCAGTAAACGCGGATCTGATCAAGTGCTTACAAACGATTGCCGTAATTGAATCCATTAACCCGGACGGAATGCGCTACACCTGGAGGGGGCTTGCCGTCGAGTCAGCCATGATCGCTCGCGAGGCGCTCGCATATCATGAAATTCAGACGGGAAACTTCGAAGTGTTAAGCGCTGGGCGGCTGCCTGGGGCCGGCTCCTTTTCGAAGAGTGTTGAGAACCATATGGTCGAAGCCCTCCAGGAGATCGCAAATATCGAGTTCCTGGATCCAGGCGAGTACAGTTGGAAAGATCGGGCGGTGATAGCCGGTACGATCGCGCGTGAGGCGCTCGGTCCTGCCCGGCGCGAGTTAACAGTAGAGGAATCTTCAGCTCTGCAAAATGGAGATAACCACGACCAATCCTGGTCTCATAGCCAGACCAGCGATCTGGCGCAATTGGTCCATCCGGTGGGTGATGAAGACCATTCTTTTTCGTTCTGATGGCTGGAGGCGTGCGAACGCGCAAGCCAGGTGAGGATTACAAGAGAAGGCTATGCCGAGTGGGAACCTGTTCACCGAGGAGGGAAGAACCAGATTCCGCAATTTCGGATTGAGATTGTGGAGTTATCTGCTTGTCTTTTTAGCGCTCGGAGCGATCGTCGGCGCTTTTGTTTTTGCGCATTGGACGCGGGGCGGAATGGGGCCGCTCGAGCGGCTCTACTTCCGCCAATACGTGAAGGCCACGGCCACATCTTGGGCTTTACCGAACCGGCCGGGGAAGTACGTTTTGCTCGTGAGCGAGCGTGGCGGGACTTCGATTGGGGTCACGGACGAACTGGTCCACCCGGTCCTGGACGAGCAAGGTAAAGCCTTGCGCGACCGAAACGGCCAATACAGCCAATACGGCCAATACAGTTGGTTGTTCAAGCCATACCCGAGGGCGGGAATAGATCAACCGCAGTGGAGACGGGCGCAGATACGGAATAGCGAAATGGAAGGGTGGTTCCGGCGGAGGATTTACAGGGAAACGAGCCTGCTGGCGTTGTTCGTTCCGGCGTTCGTCGCCTGTCTGGTTGTCGCTCTGATCGGCGCGGCTGCGGCGGTCATGGTGGATCAAAGAGTTAATCGAAAATACGAAGAGGGAAAGAGGCTGAGAGGCAGCAGACTGATCGCGCCTGCCCGGTACGAGCGAGAGGTCAAGGGCGGCGCGCCGGCTTTCGCGCGGTGTCGAGCCTGCATGGAAGCTGCGGATGAGGCGAAGCGAGGAGGCGCAAGGGATGCTGATTCTGGGCGACATCGGGAGCGGAAAGTCGCAGATCATTCACCGGTTTTTGCGGCAGATCGCGAGGCGCGGAGACGAGGCGGCGGTCGTCTACGACCCGGCCTGCGAGTTCGTCAAAGCGCATTATGACCCCGGGCGCGGTGACGTGATCTTGAATCCGCTCGATGCACGCAGCCCGTTCTGGTCATTCGTTTTCGAGCAGAAATATAGGACCGATACGGCGATCTTCGCCGAGAGTTTTTTCCCGGGCAGAAAGCCGGAGAGGATGGGACAGTCGGAGTTGTTTTTCTTGAACGCCTCGCGCGAAATCTTCGCCCGGATGCTTGAATTCGAGCCGCACCCTGAGCAACTCATCTCCTGGCTGTCGGATGAAACGGTCATCGACAAGATGGTGGCGGGCACAGAGCTGGCTCACTACATCGCTCCGAAAGCGGCCAATCAAAGGGGCGGCGTTTTGGGGAGCCTTGCGAGGGGCGGAAAGACTCTGAGAGTTCTGCCGCGGGCCGAGGAATGCGACTTCGATTTCTCGCTGAGCGAATGGGCCGAGGCGAGAAAAGGGTGGATCTTCCTGACCTCGACCAAGGAGACCGAAGAGCAGTTGCGCCCGCTCTATGCGGCCTGGCTCGACCTGCTGATGCGCCGGCTGATGTCGGTTGACGAGTCATGGGGGCGACGACACCCGGTCAAGTTTTTTGTTGACGAGGTTCACACCCTGGAATATCTGCCGACGCTTTACAAAGCGTCGACCGAGGGCAGGAAGTTCGGGCTCCATCTCTTCCAGGGGACGCAAAACAAACACCAGTACGATGATCATTACGGACAGGCGGCGCCGACGATGCTCTCCTGCCCGCGCTACACGATCATTTTGCGGTGCAAGGAGCCGGACTCGGCCGAGTGGTTGTCGAAGCTGATCGGCGAGGAGGAGATTGAGCGCCCGAGGACGGGCGTGACGGCGAGCGTCAGTGACCAGGGCCGTGACTCGATCAACTACTCGTCTCACACGGAGCGGCGGGCGGTAGTGAGCCGGGAAGAGATCGCCAATTTGACCGACCTGGCCGGCTACTGGAAATACGGCGAGATGGTCGCGCCGTTCCGTTTCGACTTCAGGCCGTGCAGGAAAGTTGCTGAAGGGTTTGTGCCACGACGGACCCTCGCTCCGGTCAGGCCGGCAGTAAAGCAGGAGATTTCCGCTGAGGCAGGAGGCCCTGGCTTACCTCAGAGCCTGGCAAACATTCCAGGATGACGGCGATCACAGCAGGCTTAAACATACCTTTACCCTCGACCCGCCGCGTCTGTTCGAAGAGTGATTAAGAGCAGGCAAAACAGACACATCCACTAGATACCAACCTCAAACTCACTTCGCGTTGTCGGCCGCGCCGCGCTTTCCTACTCACAATTTTCTTCCCAGTTTTTTTCTTCCTTCTTACCCCGTTCGTAAAACGAGGCGCTCTGCCTGTCGAATGGCTTCTCCAATCCGAGTTGTTTAAGCCTCCGTTCTGAGAGGGGCTCATAACCTTGCGTGTTTTGAGCATTTTTTTTTGCAAGGCGAGTCTGTTGCACTTTCAGCCTCAGCCCCATGGCATTATACCCACCGCTGTGTGAAGTTCCCTGTCCCCAGTTGTACTGCTAGTGAAGAGCGCAAGAAGTTATTTAAATTCATTACTTACGGGAGGGGAGACTTGTTTTGTCATGCGACACGGCCCTAGAAAAAAATTCAAGTGGATGGCAAGTCATGTTTTTCGATCCCTCTATAAAGTGTGGGCTTATCGCAATTATCGCAATCCAAGCCTACCTTTTAACCAATAATTTTAATTGTTGGCAAAATTCTTCTTGTTTTGCGTCTTTAATATAATGCGGGGAGGTGTGTGATCACCACGAATGGTTGTGGCGATCAATTGGGTTAACCAGAGG
>Ga0137409_10007197_pt1 | contig 11453 bp, 9 predicted proteins | sample CZODoug1_16funga_FD_122059 | JGI IMG/M metagenome (GOLD analysis project Ga0137409, IMG submission 122059) | Vadose zone soil fungal communities from Angelo Coast Range Reserve, California, USA - CZODoug1_16fungal (Hybrid Assembly) | ecosystem: Environmental > Terrestrial > Soil > Vadose zone... | reverse complement strand
CCGACCTCGCGCTGGTTGATCAGGCACTTCTTCGACTCGTGCACGAACTCGATCGGGTCCTCGATGGTGAGGATGTGGCCGTGCTCGTTCTCGTTGATCTGGTTCACCATCGCCGCCAGCGTGGTCGATTTGCCCGAGCCGGTCGGCCCGGTGACCAGCACGATGCCGCGCGGCTGGTCGGCGATCTCGGCGAAGATCTTGGGACACTTCAGGTCCTCGAGCGACAGGATCTTCGACGGAATCGTGCGCATCACCGCCGCGGCGCCGCGCTGCTGCACGAACGCGTTGACGCGGAAGCGTGCCAGGTTCGGCACCGCGAACGAGAAGTCGCACTCGAGGTTTTCCTCGTAGAACTTGCGCTGCCCGTCGCTCATGATGTCGTAGATCATCGCGTGCACTTCCTTGTGCTCCATCGGCGGCACGTTGATGCGCCGCACGTCGCCGTGCACGCGGATCATCGGCGGCAGCCCCGCGGACAAATGCAGGTCCGATGCCTTGTTCTTGACCACGAAGGCGAGCAGCTCGGTAAGATCCATTACAATCCTCCTGCGGCGCGAGAAATTCCCGCGGTATTTCAGGGGATTATGGCAACAATATCCGACAACCTGCAAGTTGTAAGAGAACGCATCGCCCGCGCCGCGCGGGCCGCCGGCCGCGACCCCGTTTCTGTGACATTGTTGGCGGTGTCGAAGAGCCAGCCGGTGGCGCGCGTCGAGGAAGCGCGCGCCGCGGGCCACCAGGCCTTCGGCGAGAACTACGTGCAGGAAGCGCTCGAGAAGATGGACGCGCTGCCTGGGCTCGAATGGCACCTGATCGGTCCATTGCAGAGCAACAAGACGCGCGTGGCCGCCGAGCGCTTCGCCTGGGTGCATACGCTCGAGCGCGAGAAGATCGCGCGCCGGCTCTCCGAGCAGCGCCTCGCCGGCCTGCCGCCGCTCAACGTGCTGATCCAGGTCAATGTCTCAGGCGAAGCGACGAAGAGCGGCGTCGCTGTCGAAGCCATTGCAGCGCTCGCGCGCGCCATTGCCCCGTTGCCGCGCCTGCGCCTGCGTGGCCTGATGGCCGTGCCCGAGCCGACTCCGGACACGGGGCTGCAGCGGCGTCGCTTTCACGCGGTGCACGAAAAATTCCAGGAGTTGAAAAACGAATTTCACTTCGACAGCCTGTCGATGGGCATGTCGGACGACATGGAATCGGCCATCGCCGAGGGCGCAACGCTGGTGCGCATCGGCAGCGCGATTTTCGGCGCCCGCAAGGAGGAAAGGAGCGCGGCATGAGGATCGCTTTCCTCGGCGGCGGCAACATGGCCAGCGCGCTGATCGGCGGGCTGCTCAAGAAAGGCGTCGACGCGAGCTGGATCTCGGTGGTCGAGGTGAGCCCTGCGGCGCGCGAGAGGCTCGCCGCGCTGCACGGCGTGCGCGCGAGCGACGCGCCCGATGCCGCTACGCAGAACGCCGATACGCTGGTGCTCGCGGTGAAGCCGCAGGACTTGCGCCCGGCGGCTGCGGCGCTCGCGGGCTCGGTGCGCGGCAAGCTCGTGGTCAGCATCGCTGCCGGCGTGCGGCTCGACGCGCTTTCGCGCTGGCTCGGCGGCCACCGCAAGCTCGTGCGCTGCATGCCGAATACACCGGCGCTGATCGGCGCCGGGATCAGCGGCCTGTACGCGCTCCCCGAGGTGAGCCAGGACGAGAGAAAGAGAACGGAAACCATTCTGGGCGCGGTAGGCGAAATCGTCTGGCTTGCCGAAGAGCGCCTGCTCGACCCGGTGACGGCCGTTTCCGGCAGCGGACCGGCCTATGTTTTCTGGTTCATCGAGCAGCTGGCTGAATCGGCCAAAAAAATGGGAGTACCGGCCGATGCAGCGTCGAAGCTCGCCTTGCACACGGTGCTGGGAGCGGCAAGGCTGGCGGCGGGGAGCCAAGAGTCGCCGGCCGAGCTGAGAAAGAACGTGACCTCCAAGGGCGGCACCACCGAAGCCGCGCTCAAGGTGTTCGACGAGGAGCAGCTGGCGCAGCGCTTCGCGCGCGCGCTCGAGGCGGCAAGCCGCCGCGGCGCCGACATCGGCGCGGAACTGGGGAAGAGCTGAATGTTTGGCCAGATCGCGACCTTCCTGGTCGACACCGTCGTCACCTTCGTCGTGTTCCTGCTGCTCGCGCGCTTTCTTCTGCAATGGCTGCGCGTCCCGTTCCGCAACCCGGTCGGCGAATTCCTCGTCGCCACGACCAACTGGATCGTCGTGCCGGCGCGCCGCCTGGTCCCGGGGGCGGCGCGGACGGACTGGGCGACGCTGCTCCTCGCCTGGATCCTCCAGGCGCTCGGAATCTGGCTGCAGGCGGCGATCGTCGGCGCTCAGCCGAGCACGCTTGCCATCCTCGCGGTGGCGCTGGTGGATCTGGTGCGCTTCGGCGTCTACATCCTGGTGTTCGCGGTGATCGTCCAGGCGGTCCTGTCGTGGGTGAATCCCTACGCGCCGCTGGCCCCGGTGTTCGATGCGATCATGCGGCCGTTCCTGCGCCCGCTGCGCCGCTTCGTGCCGCCGGTGGGGAGCGTCGATCTGACTCCGCTGATCGTCCTGGTCGTCCTGCAGGTGCTGCTGATTCCGATCGGCAGCCTGCGCCTCGCCGCCGCCGGCCTTTGATCCTTGAGCTGCACGTCCAACCGGGCGCGTCGCGCTCGGAGTTTGCGGGGCGGCACGGCGATCGCATCAAGGTCAGGCTCGCGGCGCCCGCTGTGGACGGCAAGGCGAACGCAGCGCTGGTGGAATTTCTTGCGTCTTATTTTGGCGTGCCACGCCGCAGCGTGCGCATCGCCTCCGGGCTCAAGTCGCGGCGCAAACGGGTCGTCATCGAGGGGGTGAACGAATGGAAGCCACCGACCGGCTGAAGACGCACCTTCTGGTGGGGACTGCCGACGCGATCTGGATTATCTACCGCGTCGTCAAGGGCTGGCTCAATCTCTCGGACAACCGGCCGATGCCGGCCTAGGAAAGCGCACCTCTTCCGGGTAGGGAAAGACGTCTTCCTGAAAGCCGGCGCGCACGCGCTCCTGCTTGCCCTGCCAGAACGCGGGATCGAGCAGGTCGCGGTGGTACTCGTAGAACATCTCGCGCGCGCCCGGATCGCCCACCAGGAAGGGCTCGAACTGCTCCGGAAACACGTCGCTCGGGCCCACCGACCAGTAAGGCTCCGCCGCGATCTCGTCTGCGTAGTCGCGCGGCGGCGGTATGCGCCGAAAGACCACGTCGGTCATGGGCGCGATCTCGTCGTAGTCGTAGAACACGATGCGCTCGTGCCGGGTGACGCCGAAGTTCTTGAGCAGCATGTCGCCGGGAAAGATGCCTGCGCCGGCGAGCTCCTTGATCGCATCGCCGTAGTCGCGCAGCGTCTGGCGCAGCCGCGCCCGGTCGCCGTCGCGGCGCAGCTCCTCGACGTGCAGGTTGAGCGGCCGCATGCGGCGCTCGATGTAGACATGCCCGATCACCAGCTTGTCACCGTCGAACTCGAGCTGCGAGCCGATCTCGCGCTTCAGCTCATCGACCAGCGCCGGTTCGAAGCGCTCGAGCGGCAGCGCGACGAGCGAGTACTCGAGCGTATCGGCCATGCGCCCAACCCGATCGTGCAGCTTGACCAGCAGGTACTTGTCCTTGACCGTCTGGCGGTCGATGTCCTTCGGCGGCGCGAAGCGGTCGCGGATCACCTTGAACACGTACGGGAACGAGGGCAGCGTGAACACGAGCATCACCAGCCCCTTGATGCCGGGGGCGACGACGAAGCGGTCGCTCGAGTGCCTGAGGTGGTAGTGCAGGTCGCGGTAAAAGAGGGTCTTGCCCTGCTTGGCGAGTCCGACCGCCATGTAGATCTCGGCGCGCGGCTTCTTCGGCATCAGCCAGCGCAGGAACGACACGTAGGCCGCGGGCACTTCCATGTCGACGAAGAAGTAGGCGCGCGCGAACGAGAACAGCACCAGGAGCTGGCTTTCCCCGACCAGCAGCGCGTCCAGGTACAGCTCGCCGCGCTCGTTCTGCAGGATCGGCACGGCGAAAGGCAGCTCGCGCTGCCCGTTGATGACCCGGCCGACGATGTAGGCGGCCTTGTTGCGGAAGAGGAGCGACCCCAGCACCTGGACCTGCAGGTCAGGGCGGACGCGGACCGGGCGCGGGAAATGCGCCCGCAGCGCGCGCGCCACGGATAGCAAGTCGCGGCGCAGGTCTTCCCAGGGATTCGCCAGGGCGCAGCCGGTGACGATCTCGCGCAGCGTCGCGCGCAAGCCGGTGCGCAAGGGATAGTAGCAGCGGTAAGTCGGCGCTTCGCCTTCCAGGTGCTCGGTGGCGACCGCAGGGCGCCAGAAGATGAACTCGTTGTGGTAGTGCCGCCGGTGAAGCACCTGGCAGGCGACCGAGTTGTAGAAGGTCTCGGCGCACTCCGGCTGGCTGTGGTCATGCAGCAGGCCGATGTAGGCGAGCTTGATGGCCGGCCAGAGCGACTCGTCGAGCTCGGCTTCCGGATAGCGGTCGAGCAGGGCCTCGACCGCCTCCTGCACCCGCAGGTCGTACATCTGGATGCGCTCGCGCGCGAGCTCGCGCATCTGCGCCCAGGCGGCGCGCTCGAACAGCGCGCGGGCTCGCACGGAGGCCTCGCGGAACAGGCGGTAGTGCTTGTCGAAGCCCTCGAGGATCGCGCGGGCAACGTCCCGCGGCAGATACGCGCGCCTCTGGTGAACCGGGATGACCTTGGCGCTCGCGCTCACACGGCGGCCAGCTTCGCTTTTTTCTTGTCATCGAAGAATTGCTCATCCTCCGTCGAGCCGTGCAGCGCAGTGGTGGAAGCCGTGCCCGCCGTGACGACCTGCGTGATCGCGTCGAAGTAGCCGGTGCCGACCTCGCGCTGGTGCTTCACCGCGGTAAAGCCCTTCTCGGCGGCGGCGAATTCCTTCTGCTGCAGCTCGACGAAGGCGCTCATGTTGTTGCGCGCGTAGCCGTGGGCCAGCTCGAACATCGAGTAGTTGAGCGAATGGAAGCCGGCCAGGGTGATGAACTGGAACTTGTAGCCCATCGCGCCCAGCTCGCGCTGGAATCTCGCGATGGCGGCGTCGTCGAGATTGCGCTTCCAGTTGAACGACGGCGAGCAGTTGTAGGCCAGCATCTTCTGCGGAAACCTTTCGCGAATGGCTTCTGAAAATTTCCGGGCAAAATCAAGATCCGGCGTGCCGGTCTCGCACCACAGCATGTCGGCGTATTCCGCGTAGGCGACGCCGCGCGCAATGGCCTGCTCGATGCCGTTCCTCACGCGGTAGAAGCCTTCCGCCGTGCGCTCGCCGGTGAGGAAAGGCCTGTCGTTCTCGTCGATATCCGAAGTGACCAGGTTTGCCGCTTCCGCGTCGGTGCGCGCAAGCAGCAGGGTCGGCACGCCGGCGACGTCCGCCGCCAGTCGCGCCGCGATCAGCTTCTGCACCGCTTCGCGCGTCGGCACCAGCACCTTGCCGCCCATGTGGCCGCATTTCTTCACGGCGGCGAGCTGGTCCTCGAAGTGCACGCCCGCGGCGCCGGCATCGATCATCGCGCGCATCAGCTCATAAGCGTTGAGCACGCCGCCGAAGCCGGCCTCGGCGTCGGCGACGATCGGCGCGTAATAGTCCAGTTCGCCGGAGCCTTCCATCCACTGGATCTGGTCGGCGCGCGCGAGCGCATTGTTGATGCGCCTCACCACCGTCGGCACGGAAGACACGGCGTACAGCGACTGATCGGGATACATCTGCAGCGAATCGTTGGCGTCGGCCGCGACCTGCCAGCCCGAGAGATAAATCGCCGGCACGCCGGCCTTGACCTGCTGCACCGCCTGGTTGCCGGTGAGGGCGCCGAGGGAATTCACGAACGGCCGCTCGTGCATCATGCGCCATAGCTTTTCTGCGCCGCGCTTCGCGAGACTGTGCTCGACGTGCACGCTGCCGCGCAGCCGTACTACGTCGCTCGCGCCGTAGCCGCGCTTCAGCCCCGCCCAGCGCGGGTTGCCGATCCAGTCCTGCTCGAGCTGCTCGATTTGTTTTTGTCGCTGATCCACGGCGCCTCCGGTCGAAGAGTGATGAACCGAAGTGTGCGCATACGCATGGCGCGGAGCAACACGCCGATTAGCCTACAGAGCGTGTAACAAAACAAGCGTTTACAGTAGCTTAAGGCACCATCATTTCACAATGCGGCATAAGCTTTCAAAAATTGCTGCTTAGCGGCAAATCAGGTCTGGATGAGCTTCCGATGCCGTTGCACGCTCATGAGGATGCCGGCGCCGATGAACAGCGTGAGCAACGCCGTGCCGCCATAGGAGAGAAACGGCAGCGGCACGCCGACCACCGGAAGGATCCCCGACACCATCCCCATGTTGACGAACGCGTAGGTGAAGAACATCAGGGCGATGGCCACGGCGAGGAGCCGGGCGAACACGGTCGCCGCATTGGCGGCGATCATCAGGCCACGCGCGATGAGCAGCGCGTAAAGCACGAGCAGCACGCCGTTGCCGATGAGCCCGAATTCCTCGGAGTACACCGCAAAGATGAAGTCGGTGTGACGCTCGGGGATGAATTCGAGGTGAGCCTGCGTGCCGTTCAGCCAACCCTTGCCCGAGATGCCGCCCGAGCCCACCGCGATCGTCGACTGGATGATGTGATAGCCGGCGCCCAGCGGATCCTGCGTCGGATCGAGCAGCGTCAGAATGCGTTTTCGCTGGTAGTCGTGCAGCATCCCCCACAGCGGGAACACGCTTGCGGCGAGCAGGCCGACGACGGCGCCCAGCACTTTCCAGCTCAGGCCGGCAAAGAACAGGACATAGAAGCCCGCGGCGGCGACCAGAGCGGCCGTGCCGAGGTCGGGCTGGCGCACGATGAAGGCGACCGGCACGATGAGAATCAGCGCGCCGACCGCGAAGTCGCTCAACCGCAGGCCGGATTCCCTGCGGTGGAAATACCACGCCAGCATCATCGGCAGGGCGAGCTTCATCATCTCGGAGGGCTGGAAGCGCGTCACGCCGACGTGCAGCCAGCGGCGCGCGCCGTTCACCACGTCGCCCGCGAGCGCGACCGTGAGCAGCAGCACCAGCCCGATCAGGTACGCCGGCAGCGCGAAGCGCATCAGCGTCTGCGGCGGCACCTGCGCCACGATCCACATCGCGACCAGCGCGACGCCGAGGCTGACAAGCTGGTTCACGACGCGCGCCGGGGTCTCGTAGGAAGCCGAAAACAGCGCGGCGAGCCCGAGCATCGACAGCGACACGATCAGCACCAGCATGGTGCCGTCGATGCCCTCGGCCAGCCGGGAGGCGAGGCGGCGAAGCGGGAGCCGCGCCAGCTCCATCAGTCGCTTTCCTTTTCCTCGTCGGTCTCGTCCTCGGGCGTCGGCTGCTGCATCCCCTGCGGCAGCTTGCCGAGCAGGTAGTAATCGAGCACCGTGCGCGCGATCGGCGCGGCGGCGCGCGCGCCGAAGCCGCCGTTCTCGACGACCACCGACAGCGCGATCTTCGGATTCTCGAGCGGCGCGAAGGCGATGAACAGCGAGTGGTCGCGCAAGCGCTCGGCGACCTTCGACTCGTCGTATTTCTCGTTCTGCTTGATGCCGATGAGCTGCGCAGTGCCGGTCTTGCCGCCGCTGGTGTAGGGCGCACTGGCGAAGGAGCGCGCCGCGGTGCCTTCCTTGTTGACTCCTGCCATGGCGCGCTTCACGAACTCGAGGTGATCGCGGCGCACCGGCACCTTGTGCACCAGCTCGGGCTCGACGGGGCGCTGCTCGCCGGTGCGCGGGTCATCGACGTAGGCGATGAGATGCGGGCGGTACATCGAGCCGCCGTTGGCGAGGGTGGCCATCGCCTGCGCGAGCTGGATCGGCGTGTACGCGTTGTAGCCCTGGCCGATGCCGATCGAGATGGTCTCGCCGGCGTACCACTTCTGCTGCTCGGGCCGCTTGAAGCGCTTTATCTTCCATTCCGGCGAGGGCAGCACCCCGGTGGCCTCGCCCTGCAGGTCGATGCCGGTGCGCTCGCCGAAGCCGAAATGCTTCATGAAGCCGGCGATGGCGTCGATCCCGAGGTCGTTCGCCACCTGGTAGTAGTAGGTGTCCGAGGACACGACGATCGACTTGTAGAGATCGACCACGCCGTTGCCGCCGGCCTTGGAGTCGCGGAAGCGCCGGCCGCCGAACTCGAAGTAGCCCGGGTCGTGGATCGTGCTGCGCGGCGTGCGCTTGCCGAGCTCGAGCGCGGCCAGCGCCATGAACGGCTTGAAGGTCGAGCCGGGCGGGTACATGCCGGCAATGGCGCGGTTGTTCAGGGGCTTGTCGGGCGAGTTGTTGAGCTCGGCCCAGTTCTGCGGATCGATACCGTCGACGAACAGGTTCGGATCGAACCCCGGCTTCGAGACGAAGGCGAGCACGCCGCCGCTCGCCGGCTCGATCGCCACCAGCGCGCCGCGGCGCTCGCCGAACGCATTCTCGGCGACCTGCTGCAGCGTCATGTCGAGCGTGAGCGCGATGTTATTGCCCTGCTGCGAGGGCGTGCGCGACAGCGGCGGCAACTTGCTGCGCCCCGCGGCGTCGATCTCGACGCGCTCGAAGCCGGTGGTGCCGTGCAGCTCGTGCTGGTAGCTCGCCTCGACCCCCGCCTTGCCGATGTAATCCGTGCCGCGGTAATTCGCGTCGACGCCGTCTTCCTCGAGGCGCGCCTGGTCGGCCTGGTCGATGCGGCCCATGTAGCCGAGGACATGCGAGGCGACGTCGCCGTAGGGATACTGGCGGAACAGCCGCCCCTTGATCTCCACGCCCTCGAAGCGATAGCGGTTCGCGGCGAACTTGGCCGCCTCCTCGTCGCTGAGGCGAGTGCGGATCGGCAGGCTCTCGGCGTTGCGCGTCTCCGCCACCAGCTTCTTGAACAATCTGCGGTCGCGCGGCGTGATCTCGATCAGCTCGGAGAGCTCGTCGATCGCGCCCTCGACGCTCTTCGCCCGGCGCGGGAAGATCTCCAGCGTGTAGCCTGAATAGTTGCGGGCGAGCACCAGCCCGTTGCGATCGACGATCAGGCCGCGGTTCGGCGGCACCGGCACGATCGAGATGCGGTTGTCCTCGGCTTTGGCGCGGTAGATGTCGTGCTGCACGACCTGCAGATAGACGAAGCGCGCCGCGAGCAGCAGGAAGCCGATGACCACCGCGATGCCGGCGACGCCGATGCGCAGCTGGAACTGGTGGACCTCGCGTTCGTAGTTTCTGAGCTCGGCGGCGCCCATGGCTAGATCGTCTGCTCGCGCTGCGGTCGCCGCTGCGGCAGCAGCAGCAGCCACGTCAGCATCGGCCACAGCGCCGCGCCGGCCAGCGGGCCGACGATGATCGGCCAGCCTGGAAACTGGTCGCCTGCCGCAAGCCGCACGAGCAATCCTACGCCCTGGGTGACGAGAAGGATCACGGCGACGTGCAGCGCCTGCTGCCCGGGGCCGAACCACAGGATGCGGCGCGACATCCAGATTGCGAGGAAGGCGAGCACCGAATAGGCGAGCGCGTGCTGGCCGAGCAGCACGCCGTTCCCCGCGTCGCTGACCAGGCCGAGGGCCCAGGCGATGCCCAGGCCGACGAGGCGCGGCTGGCGCACGCACCAGAACGCGAGCACGAGCGCGACGAAATCGGGCACCAGGCGCAGGTCGCGCCAGGGAAGGAAGTCGAGGAACAGCGCCAAGGCGAACGAGGCGATGATGGTGCTCGCGCGCGCCGGAACCAGGATCGATCTATCTTGCGACATCGGTGGCCTCGGCTTTCGCCGGCTCCTTCGCGGCTTCCTTGATCCGCGCGCGCCGCGTCTTGTCCAGACGGCGCTCCTTGCCCGGCTGCACGTCGTCAGGGCGCGCCGCGCGGTGGGTCTCGGCGGAGAGCACCAGCACGAAGCGGCCGCGGTCGACGCCCGCGGCGGGCCTGCAGATGACGCGCGCGAAGGTGTGCTCGGCGTCGCGCTCGATGTCCACCACGGTGGCGACCGGCAGGCCGGCCGGGTACGTGCCGTCGATGCCCGAGGTCACCAGGCGATCGCCGTTCTGGATCTCGGCGTTGGCCGGCATGAAGCGCAGCTCGAGCATGCCCGAGTTGCCGCCGCCGAAGGCCACCGCGCGCAGGCCGTTTCTCAACACCTGCACCGGAATCGCCTGATCCGGGTCGGTCAGCAGCGTCACTTCGGAAAGCAGCGCATGCACGCGTGTCACCTGGCCGACGACGCCGGTCTCGTCGGCCACCGGGCTTCCCGGACGCACGCCGTGCTGCCCGCCGCGGTTGATGAACACCTTGTGTGAGTAAGGATCGCGTCCCGCATAGAGGATTTCGGCAGGCGTGGCGCGCACCTCCAGCTTCTCCGCGGCACCCAGCATGCGCCGCAGCTGCGCGCTCTCGGCCTGCGCTGACTGGAAGCGCAGCGCGTCCTGCGAGTTGGCGAGGGCCTGGGCGCGCAGCGCCGCGTTCTCGTCGAGCAGCTGGGACTGGCTCGAGAAATAGCCGCCGACGCCCTCGAGGAAGTCGATCGGCGCGATGGCGATGCGCTGGATGGGATAGACGACGAGCGCGAGCGCGCTGCGCACCGCCTCGGTGTAGCGAAAGCGCGCGTCGAGGACCAGCAGGGCGAGCGACAGGGAGGCGAAGAAAAACAGCCTGACAAGCGGCGCCGGACCCCTTTTAAAGAAGGGAGGGGGGCTGTGTTCCATCCCCCCGGCGCTCAGTCGTTGGTGAAGATCGGGCCGAAGTGCTCCATCTTCTCGAGCGCCTTGCCCGAGCCGCGCACGACGCAGGTGAGCGGGTCGTCGGCCACGATCACCGGCAGCCCGGTCTCCTCCATCAGCAGCCGGTCGATGTCGCGCAGCAGCGCGCCCCCGCCGGTGAGCACCATGCCTTTCTCGGCGATGTCCGCGCCGAGCTCGGGGGGCGTCTGCTCCAGCGCCGACTTCACCGCGGAGACGATCTGGTTCAGCGGTTCGGTGAGCGCCTCGAGGATCTCGTTCGACGAGATGGTGAAGCTGCGCGGAATGCCCTCTGCCAGGTTGCGGCCCTTCACCTCCATCTCGCGCACCTCGCTGCCCGGGAACGCAGAGCCGATTTCCTTCTTGATCAGCTCGGCGGTGGTCTCGCCGATCAGCATGCCGTAGTTGCGGCGGATGTAATTGATGATGGCTTCGTCGAACTTGTCGCCGCCGACGCGCACCGAGCCCGAGTACACCATGCCGCCGAGCGAGATCACGCCGACTTCCGTGGTGCCGCCGCCGATGTCCACCACCATCGAACCGGTGGCGTCTGCCACCGGGAGATCCGCACCGATGGCGGCAGCCATCGGTTCTTCAATCAAGTACACCTGGCCGGCGCCGGCGCCGATCGCGCTTTCGCGGATCGCGCGGCGCTCGACCTGCGTCGAGCCGCACGGCACGCAGATGATGATGCGCGGCGAGGGCGAGAACAG
>Ga0137409_10007196_pt1 | contig 11454 bp, 15 predicted proteins | sample CZODoug1_16funga_FD_122059 | JGI IMG/M metagenome (GOLD analysis project Ga0137409, IMG submission 122059) | Vadose zone soil fungal communities from Angelo Coast Range Reserve, California, USA - CZODoug1_16fungal (Hybrid Assembly) | ecosystem: Environmental > Terrestrial > Soil > Vadose zone... | reverse complement strand
AGGGAGAAAGCGGCTTGCTCCAAAATGAGCAAAGCCGCTTACGGTCTGGGAGGAGTCATCAGGATCAGCAAACTTAGCAGCAACGCTGTAACCCGTAAAGTGCTGAGAAGGCGATCTCTTCACCTTCTCAAGCTCTTCTAAGATTACCTGTCTGATAGTCTCGGCAGAAGATGTCGTGGGAGCCATCTACATTTCACCTGGCGCACCAGTTTTCTTAGGCTTCCAATCATCAAGTTCGCCTTTGATGCGGAAGAAGGTCAAAGCGTCCTGCGCTGGCATCGTATAGATGTCAGGCAAGATACCAAGTGTCCTGTGATTGAGGTAGATTATTGCCGCTCTGGTAAGCCTGTCCTTGTTACGCAGCCTGTCTTCAAGCGCGTCCATCACGGCAACAATCACAAAGGGAGGGAAGCCTCGTCGCTCCAGATTGCTCTACTGATACGGTTGAAGAGGATCTGGCCTGCCTTATTACTGGGAGGCTCCTGCCCTTCGGCAAGCTTCAGGCATGTCGTAAATATCTGCCGGTTACGAGCATCCAGGTCCACATCCACCTCTCCGGTCTGTGGATCATCGGTCTTATGCGCCTGCTCAAAATCCAGCACGTCCATATAAGTGGGGACTTCCAGCACAAAATCCCAGTGCTTTGCCTTTGCCTTTGCCTTCGGAATCTTCTCCAGGCGTATCTTCAGCCGTGAGATCCTGTTCTCAATCTCGTCTCGCTTTACAACCACAACGCTGACATCGGCACTGTCTTTCTCGGCTACCCCCGCTTCCTGCGCTTCAGCTTTACGTGCGATTAAACGCTTATTCTCCAGGTTCAACTCCTCACACAAAAAGTCGATCTGCATCTTGATGTCCTGCTCATCAGGAATGACAGTCTCTCCTCCGTCTTCCTCCTGAAGGTAGTAGACCCTCTTTGTAATCTTCGCCATAAAAACTGTTCACCTCTCGCTTTTCTTTACCGCAACCCTTGTTGGTTTCTACTCGATCCCTGGCTTGCGGTTTATTGTTCCACACTAAATCGAAGAAGGCGCTCTGTAAGCAACTCCTTCCTCATTCGGCCATCGCCAGTATCTGCCATGCACACACCCACCCTGCCTTGCGTGCATCGTGGAGGACATGTGCCTGTCGATCTGCCTACCGTACTGATCTGTCTTGGTCTCATCATCTGAGACATAGAGCAGATTGATGGTGGGGCCAGCCGTCTTGCAGTGTTCTTTTGCTCCCCAATTGGCTGTCACTAAAGCGTTATGCTCTTTGCCAACCTCGTCTACCGCAATGACATAGCTGCCGGTGACGGGCCATTCATACCGATCCGTCCACAACGCCTCTTGTTCATCGCTCATTATCCATTTCACCTCCTCTCTACCCCACGTAAAGAAACTATTGATGGATAGCCGCTCCATAGTCGTGCCATCCAAGTAAAGCGATCAGCAGGAACAGCAGGAGCCATCCGCCTACACGAGGAGGCGTGCGCTGGTCAACCGGGGAAAACTGCCATAACCCGAATACCAGCCAAATCAGCATCAGTATCCAAAAACATAATCCAGCAGTCATCTCGAACCACCCCCTCTTTCAGATTTGCAGCCTGCGGCTGGTATCCTCCACCAGCATTAGAAGATCGTCCAAGCTTTGCGTCATCGAGTTGAAATGCAGGAGTATTGGAGACTCCTCCTTGCCTCCCTTACCTTTAGAGAGGGTCTGAGCAGCGCTTGGCGCTTCAGGCTCCAGAATGGGATGAAGTTGATTACGCAAGTTGAGGATGGACTCCTCTAACTTGCTTATGATCGCGCCATGCTGCGTCATATCCGAGGAGAGGCTCAGATTGGCTGTCGCCTGGGAACTTTTTATCGCCTCCCCTACATACATCGCCTGCTTCATTCTTCATGCTCCTTTTCAAACTTCCGGGTGTCACACCCCAATGTTACTTGTACACCATTAGCTGCCCCCACTGAATGGGTCCAGAAGGGATATTCTCCAGCACCTTCATCGCACCTTTTGCAGACACTATCTGGAGACTGATCTTACCTGCGGAGAGGTTCCAGTGCGCGATTGCAGCAACCGGACCAGACTTGATAGAGGAGGATGGGGAGTAGGTTCCGGTAGCTATCACGTCTGCATTCTGCGCGTCTTTTACCGTCACCTGGGTTGGGTTCCCGGAAAACACGGATTCGTCTGCGGTTCCAAAGTAGACAGAGCCGGTATAACCTTTGGAGCTTTTGGCTGATGCGGAGATAATGGTGTACAGACCGATTGTCTCGATGCTGTTTCCACTCAGGCAAGACCCGCTCACAAACTGATGGTATGCGGATGAAGGGACAGGGGTTGCAATGACTTTGTTTGTCTTTGCCATTGCCGCCATCCTGTCCATCTCCAACCTGGAGGCAACGCGCTGATAGATCACTCCATCGATCTCCACCCTGCCGTTACCGATGTACTTGACAGGCTCGGTCTTGAAGACCGGGTTTTGGGGCGTTTGCGCAGAAAGCGCACACAGGCATCCCAAGTACAGTAAAGTTACGCATAACGCAAATATACTGGATTTTTGCATAACACACTCCTTTCGTCCCCATTATAACACGTATGCGAATCTCCTGTCAAACATAACTCAGCGGAGGGATGGCCTGACTGTCGCCTCCTAAAACAATATAGTCATAGTTACGCATGATCCTGGGAGCGGTCAAACGCCTGTCGTCCCTGGTGTTGTTGATCGGCGCAGCCATCTTGAAATTACGGAAAGCCGACCCTCCACCACCATCGTTACCATGCGCAGCCGCTGCGTTCTGCTGCGCCGGGTAGATAAAGAGGTGAAGCTCAGACTCATCTGCGGGTGGAGTGGAAAGCGCCTGCATGGTAAGGCTTAACCCGCAGGTCTGAAGGCCACCGTTAATGTCTGCGGGAAAAACCGTCTGATCCATCGCCAAATTGGGGTTACAGTTATTGGAGTAGGCAAGGCTAAAGCGCCACACCTCATTTGCAGCAGTCCCGTCAAAATTGACGTTTTGAAAACGAAGCGGAGGGTCTTTACTCCAGGAGGGAGCAGACAGCGCAGCAAGAGATCCCCCTACGATGGGAACGATATTATTGCCCAAAAACTGAGCGTTAAATATCAGGTCTTCTCCTTTACTGCTCATCAGGGTAAAAGCATTGGCCTTGACTATCCCGCCAGCGCCGCCACCCATATTAAATGCGCTTGCACCATCAAAGAAGGTGATTCCGTTGCCGCCTGAATTGATATTGGGCATATCGTGTTTGAGGTCATTGCTGCGCAACATGAAGTAGTCTAGGAATGTAGTGGAGAGCACTTCTGCCGTATTGCTGCGGATCACTATCTGAGTATTGACCACAGGCTGACGCAGCCCGTCCGCATAGTTTAGCTGCCAGAAGTTACCGATAATCGGCGGAATGGCAAAGTTACGTGGGCAGATTAGCTCGGTGCTGTTGGGAAGGCACGGATAGAATGCATTCCCAATTTTAAGACCGGTTTTGTAAAAAGTTACCTGCGGAGTTGGAGGCATCTATAATCTCCTCAATATTTGAATTAGCGGATCGTTCCCACATTGATGGTAACGGAAGACACTCCGGAGGGAGCCGTCACCACCGTAACGCCATCTGTGTAAGGAGAGGGGTAGATCCCGATAGTCACAGCGGGTCCGGGAGGCGCTGCCAACTGCTGTAATACATCTCCTGCGGTGTTGGCTGCAAACGTCAGAGCGGCATTAGAGAAGGAGGAACCATTTACCACCGCGATTGCAGCAGACTTCCAGAAGTGTCCTGCATCCCCGGAGGCAAACGCCGTCCCGTTTGCAGTCTGTCCATTCCCCTTGATTACCACCACGTAGTTACCGGTAGCAAGGCCGTGAGACGCGGCAAGTACAACGTTTGCCGTTAGCTGTGAGACCGCCGCACCCGCAAATATAGTCAAACCATTTACCGTCGTAAGAGACTTGAGCGTGCTATATGTACTTGGGTACGTCAGCGCTCCTATATTGGCGATAACCGGAGCCGCCACATTGTGCGCTGTCGGGAACTTGCCATATACCGCTTTGTAGAGAGTGGTAAAATCGGGCTTCATCAGCGCTGCGAAAACACCGCCACCGCCTGTGTTATAGTAGGTGCACCAGGTATCGATGTCTGTCACACCAGTTATTCCTGAAGCGGCGCATAACTGGGTAAGCTGCTGGATCAACTGCTGAAAATCTGTTTTGAGCCTGTTCTGGAGAGGGAGTATTGTCTGAAGCTTGTGCACCTCGACACTCAGGTAGTTCACGGTGTCGTAATCTGCTGCAATGGTAGGCCACACCCCTACGTGACCCAGGATCAGATCCTCCAGATCACGCGAAGCTTTAAGCTGGCCGTAATCCCCCGCCTGCCCCTTATCATAGAGAGAGTCTCCGTACCCGCTGGAACCTCCCACATTACCTCCGCTGGACTGCACGTTGGCATAAGCTCCAGCAGGAACGGTTTGCAGCATAATTGCGGTAATGGCATCGCTTATCTCGTTGAAAAGCGCTGTAGTCAGCATCAGTGATCTCCTCTATCTAAGTAGAGCGTCATCGCGCTCCAGTTGAGTATTCCAATCGATAACCATCTATCTGCAAGCTGGCGCTCACTTATGGAGGCTGCCTGAGTGCGAGCGTTCACCAACATACTCCCGCAAGGAAGCGTTATCTCCAAATTCGCAGGCTGAGAGAGAATGCGCTGCACCGCTCTGGTAAGGCGAGTGGCGGCAGCAAGTTCGGTCTGCTCATCCATCCTCTGTATAATTACGGCTATCTGTAAGTTAAAGTCGGCTTCTGACCCAAAAGGCGCAAATCTCCAGGGAGTATCATCAGAAGGATTTGATACTATGATCGAAGGAAACTCCATCACAGCGCTCCCCAGTCCGTACACTATCTGTTTGATGGTAGCCTGCGGATAGATAGGGCGAATTGAAGCTTCCAACCCCTTCTTGTTGGCAACAAGCCTCTGCTCGATGAATAGACCGCACTCATTCAAATCCTCGTCATCGCTCTTTGAGATCCAGACCGCTTCAGGGTCAAGGCATGGCTGACCGCCATCTAAAATCCACACATACCAGAGATTGGGGGACGGCAGCATAAGCACATAAGGCCCGGAGCCATGATACACGCAAGGGTTACTGCGCTCATACTCAGGCTCCCTGCCGCAGTTAAAGGAGATGACGGAGTTGGGTAAACCATCGATTACCACAGTCGCCTTAATACCGTCATTGTTGTTTGTAAGAGATCTGATGGATATAGAGATCGCCATTGTCTTTACACTCTATGGGTATCAGGGGTCCAGAGCCTGCACACCACTGTCAGTGCCATGAGCCTGCCGCCTGTAACATGCCTGTGTATCCCCAGGTCTTCGCGCACCTCGTAGACAGGATAGTAATCATACTCAACGGAATACGTCACTCCAAAGTCCGGGGAGGTAACCCCTCCTGTCCAGAGGATGGAATTCATATCAGAGCCTATCCGAGCCTCAAATGGAATGTTGTACCCCCTGGAGGAATCCCGCGCATCTCGAAGGCGCTGCGCGGTATTCTTTGTCAGACGCTCGTATCTTCTGGTGGGAACATTTGAGTTCCAGGCAGGAACTGGGATAGATTCCAAATGGAGAATGTTATCAGTCTCAACAGATACCACTCGAATAGATTTTTTGTTAGCTTCCAGGAAGTCCCCTACATGGATCTGCGTCAAAAACCGTGTCCCTGAACCCGCCACAGCAGCCGCACTAGATGATACCGTCCCCGACATCGCATGAGACTCTCTGCCTCGCGTCAGCAACTGCTTGTAAGAAAACGTCCTGGCGTCTTCCTGGAAGTTGACATTGACCGCTTCCCTTCCGACAGGGATGATGAGATCGTGATCCGATAGAGGCAGTTCATCCTGCATCGAGGTGATAACGATGTCTCCCATCTCCATCTGAGCATATTCGTACTTACGGCTCATCTTCTCCCCGGCAATAACCACTCTCCTGTCTTTGGTATCTTGGGTCTCGTATATGTACTTGACCTTTCCGGCATCCGCATCTGTGGAAGAAGAGGAGAAAACGGGATCTAAAAACGCCTTCTGCCAGATGATATGCTCCGAATCCGGGGAGGCATAGATCATGCCTCGGAAGTGCTCAGGATCAACTGAGAGGGGAAAGCTGGTCCAGGAGTATTTACTGACTATGGAATCGTTAGACATGAGAAACCACTCGTTGACAATATGTTTTATATAATGGTATAATCAAAAAAACCATCAAGGAGTTCCTTTATGCCTGCCGGTATTTACGAAAGAAAACCGCAACCAATCCTTCCTAAATTTCTTAAGAAGGTAAACAAAACATCTTCATGTTGGCTATGGACAGGAGCTATCCAGTCTGGTGGATATGGAAATTTCTGGTATAATAGCCGCATTCATAAAGCACACCGGGTTAGCTATATCCTGTTCAATGGTTTGATACCTAGCGACCTATGCGTTCTCCATAAATGCGATGTCAGAAACTGCGTAAATCCGGATCACTTATTCCTGGGAACATACTCCGATAACAACCAGGATTGCCACAACAAAGGCAGATACCCAACCAGAAAAGGTGCATTCCATCATTGGTGCAAAGAAATACGCGACATCAAAGGAGAAAAACATCCTCGCGCATTACTCACTAATCAACAAGTAATAGATATTAGACACAGGTATGCACTTGGGGGCATCCTTCAGCGTGATATTGCAAAAGAATATGGGGTTACACAAGACATAATATCTCACATTATTACCCGCAGATCATACAAGGAAATCTAAACCCCACCAAGCATAAAAGGAGTCTCCTGAGCCTTTAAAGTTTCCATATAGCTCGCAGCGTTACTCATGAGTTCTTTTCTCTTGCGAACAAATCTCTCATATTGAATATTCCAGTTCGCACCTTCTGAATTGATAGTTTTAGATAACAATCCGGAATCAAACATCTCGCAAATATCATCCAAAATGTACACGGAAACATAGGAGGTAAGAGCGTCGAGCAGGTCAGCCCACTCGTTGCCATTCTGCCAGCCCGCAGGAAGTCCGGCGATATAATCAAAACAGATTATATTTGGCACATAACTTTTGAATCCAAAAGCCAGGTTGAGTGCCTGAAATGCCACCGCTGCATTACCGACAATGGCCTGCCCCGATACCGGCAACAACCACATTCTCCCGGCCTTGCTATCGAAGTGTATCCAACTCTGAGGAACAGAATAAATCAGATCGTTTGCGTTCCACATAAAGCGCAGGCGCTGGATCTGCTGCACAGGACGCTCTCTCATGGTCTGCCGCAAATACTCGTAAGAATCCGCCGCAAAGTAGGTATAAGGGTTCTCGACAATCAAAGGCATGGTTCCCGCCTTGTTAGCAGGAACCGTTGTTGCGGATACCGGATCTGTAAGAGTGCCTCCGTCATACGTGCCGTCAGGATATGTCACCAACTGCACCTGATTGATACGGTACTGAGCCTCGCGTTCAAACCGGCGTATCAGCTTTGGGATACGCCGGTTTATCTTGACATCATCATACTCTTCAGCGGATTCCCTTGCGGCTCTAAACCATACCGCTAACCCCACACATCTGTCATGCACGTCAGCAGCCGTCACAGGAGACTGGGGAATATTTGCCATCTTTGACTAACTCCCGGAAGTGATCGGAACCTCCACAACGGTCCAGCCGATAGCGCCGCGATGATACTCTGCGGCACGCCTGGAAACAGGCGCTGTGGTCAGGCCGGTATCGTCAAACTCAGCATACTCGTTTTCCGTATCCGGGTTCAGAGGCGTGCCGCACCTGGCAAGCGCCGGGTTATGCAGATAATACTCTACATCTGAACCAGCGGGTGTCACACCCGAAGCTTTTGCCTCCAAATCCGAGATATACTCCTGCTGTTTCTCAATCAGCACCTCGGCACTGTCTAAATCAGCCTGGAGTTCATCGTTTCGGTTCACCATATCCGCAAGCTGCTTCTCTGCCTCAGTCTTCTCTTCCTGAGCAACGATAAGCAACTCTCGCATGGACTGCTCCCCGCTCTGGGAGTTTGAGAGTGCCGCTTCAAGGTCGGAGACGCGCTGGCGCAGTACATCCGCCTCAGAGGGTACGGATGCCTCATCGGGATGGTTTGCGCTCTGCGTGTCCTCTGTAGCGCCATCCTGAGCCACTTCCTGGGGTTCGGTTGTGCTTTTTCTGGACATATCAGCCTCTTGCTCCAAAACATAGTCCTGTCAGGATAACGTGAACGATTGCCCCAGTGGTAATAGTTCCGCCCGGTATCCCTGTCAGGTCAAGCGCAAGTGTGTCTCCCACCAGGATTTTGTACCCCATTCCGCTGGCGTCCCTGACATCGTTGACATCAGTGAGGGTGGTAGCATTGTAGGCAAATATAGAGGTATCCGCGAAAACCCCTGTCCTGGTATGGCGTATCTTCCACGTCCATGATCCGGAAGCTCCCCCAACGCCAAGCGACTGCATGATGTACTGCACATCGGTAAGGACAAAAGCAGGGTTGCCGCTGCGTGGGGAAGTCACCCAGGTGGGAGGTACGGTGAATACACAAACGGCATTTGCGGCTGCGGCTGTAGGAGGAGTAACAAGGGAGATGCTCGTCGTCCATCCATAGCGCTTTATCGAAGGCTGAAAATCTCCGGTATATTTTCGAGGCATTTCAATTCCTTTCCATTCAAACCAGGACTTCTTAAAGTCCGGCTCCGGGAACTGATAACACAGTTCCCGGAGCTTTCTCAATACGCGAAAGGCTTGTCACCCATTACTAAACGAGGGCGCTAAGGTTGCGAATCCAGATGTGGTGACGGGGGACCAGCAACACAACGCAGCAGAAGAGGAGCATCGCAATCGGAGTTCCCATGACAAATTCCGGCAGACCCAGGCGGCGCATAAGCGGCATGAGTTGTGCGAGAAACAGGCCGTCGCTGCCGTTCTTCTTACGGGTCAGGAAGAAGGCGTTATCGCTGCCTGGGATATACATCCCGTTGTCGTACCAGATGACCGATCCGGAGCTTGGGGTTCCAGTGGTCATAAGGAAGGAGAACTGGCTGTAAGCGGTAGGAGCGGCAGCGCCGATGCCTCCATAGCGATAGATCCTCCACTGAAGGGTGGAGTAATCCGTCACCGAAGTGAGCTTGGTGGCATCGATAGTTCCGCGCACAACGTTTGCGGCAGAGAGGTTGGCTACACCCGCAAACGCCGAGTCCGGGATGGTGTTTGCCGCAAAGGAGGTATAGGTTCCAAATGCGACAGGCAAGCCTTCCTTGCCGTTTACAACCGGAGCTACCGCGTACCAGTAGTTACCTGTCGGGAGGATGCGGGAGAGGTTTTGTCCCTGGCCTGCGGGGAAAGCAGGAACAGCGGCAAGCGCTCCATCACGGAAGTTGGGAGCATTGTTCCAGAAATTCCCCGCTCCTGCGGCTACCGATGTCAGAGAAGCGGCAGCGACGGGGTTTGCAGAATAGGTGGTTGCGATGTCGGCGCGTCCTACGCTGTCACGTGGCGCTCCGGTCACGGCAAACCCCTCCTGGAGCAGAGGGCGGGAGGCGCGAAGCATCACATCCGGAACCAGCTTGATCTGGCCGTAAGGACCGGAGAACTCATCTTTGTTGTTGCCGAAGGAACCCGTTCGCATCCCCTCTTCAAACCGTGCGGCAGGGAACAGGTTCTTTTGTGCGTCTCCATAAGATTGTGCGGAGCACAGCACCATATCCCCCCGACCGTACTTGGTGCGGTTGAATACGGCGATGTCTTCCAGCAGGTTCTTGTCAAGGCTCCCTCCACCGGCATCCCAAAGGATGCCGTAGTCAGAGGAGCTAAAGTTATTGAGCCAGTCAAACATCTGACGGACAAGACCCGCAAACTCCACACTGATCTGAGCGTTATCGCCCCAGTAGATCGCGGTGTTGCACTTGGCGACCAACTCCAGGGTGGCGTTGTTGACAGCCAGCTTCTCCGGGTCTTCTAAGCTTCTCACCATTGTGGACGGCAGAGACACGTTCCTGACCGCACACATGTACTTGACCTGGAGCAGCAGTCTGGCAAAGATGTCGTCTGAGGCGTTGATCGAGAACTGATTCGTCTCAAATCCGCTCTCACCGGTGAACCCGTTTCCAGGACCACCGTACTGATTTACCTGGCTCCACTCGAAGGTGTTGGAATAGACTTTCTTGAAGGGGATAACCTTCATTGCTCCCGCGTCATCCTGCTCGAAGGAGACCTCGCGCAGTTTGTTGTCCAGGTACTGAACACGCAGCGGTCTTCCGTCTCCTCCAGTCTGGATACCCGCAGGCACAATCCCCTCACCGGTTGTGAAGGACTTCTCTATCATAGCATTGGCTTCGTAGGCCATCGCCTGATAGGTCGGGTCTCCAAAGCTAAAAGGCGCTCTGTGAAACCCAGGTTCTATGGAAAAATTCAACATGTGTTTACATGCCCTCCTGGTAATGAAAACCCGTACAGATCAATATCAGTCACACATCAGGCAAACGAGAGAGACTTCTCGATGGTCTCAATGCCCTTCTCCAGCGCGTTTACCTGATCGAGTGTCAACACTCTGCTCTCCAGAGCGGAGGCAAACCCCCGATGTCCGGGAACTTCGCGCATGGTCTCCTCGCGCAGTCGGTTGGCTTTCTGGAGCAGCTTGTGGCCCCTCTCCAGATGCTCCGCTCCCGCCGCAGGGACCTTAGAAGGATCGGCAACACTCTGGATATTGGCTTTCTCCAGCACCTGATCGGAAGTAATCGGGAGCCTGACCTCCGGAGTGGTTTTGGCTGCGGCATCCGCAGCCGCCGCACTCGTCTCAACAGCCTTTTCAATCCGCTCGGTTTTGCCTGCTGATTCCGTGATCGCCTTGAGCAGGGTCTCGTTATCCTTCAGGACCGTAGACTGAGCGGAGGCGATGGTGGTCAGCGCCTTTGTGATGGAACCTGCATCTCCGACATAAGGCGCAAGCGCCTTGATTACCTGGCGCTCCACCACTGGAGAAAGCGCTTCCGCCAGCATCGTCACCAGTTCTTCAACACCACCTGCATAGACCTTCTCTTGTTCTGCGGACATAGATTTTCTCACTCCTCCGGGTGTGCCACCCGATTGTTGCATTGCGGCAAGTTGCGCCAACTCTTCCATCATTTTGCGGCGCTTCATCGGATCGTGATCCGATTCGTCGTCTTCATTATCTCCAGGCAACCCATCGGGGTTATCCGCCTGCTCATCATCCATTCCCCCTTCAGGTTCACCTTCACCTCCATCGGGGTTCTGCTCATCAGGCTCGCCTCCTTCACCATTCGCGCCATCAGAAGATACGGGAGCCTCTTCCTGCTCCCCCTCCATCTGGGATGGATCTGCGCTGTCAGGAGGGGTTAGGTTTGGATCAGCACTCCCTAAGAGTGCGGCAGGAATGATAAGATCGCCATTTTCATCCCGCATAATTTTTTCT
>Ga0137409_10007195_pt1 | contig 11456 bp, 12 predicted proteins | sample CZODoug1_16funga_FD_122059 | JGI IMG/M metagenome (GOLD analysis project Ga0137409, IMG submission 122059) | Vadose zone soil fungal communities from Angelo Coast Range Reserve, California, USA - CZODoug1_16fungal (Hybrid Assembly) | ecosystem: Environmental > Terrestrial > Soil > Vadose zone... | reverse complement strand
ATGCCGCGCGCCTTGAGCCCTGTAAAAACCGTATCGGCCGGCGCGCGCAGCAGGCGAAACAGAATGAAGTTCGCGGCCGAATCGTACGCGGCCACACCGGGCATCGCCCGCAGGGCCGCCAGCACGCGTCGCCGCTCGCCGCGCAACAAGGCCGCTTGCGCGTCCAGGTCCGCGAGATGATCGAGAGCAAAATGCGCCGCCGCGAGCGTCAGCACATTGACGTTGTAGGGTGGCCGCACCTTGTCGAATTCGGCGATCCACGCCGCATCGCCGGCAAGATAGCCGAGCCGTATGCCTGCAAGCCCAAGCTTCGACAGCGTGCGCAGGACAAGAAGATTAGGCCACAGCGTAAGTTGCGGTAGCCACGTGTCCTGCGCGAATGGCAAATAGGCTTCATCGACGACCACGAGTCCCGGCGCTGCGGCAGCGATGATCTGCTCGATCGCGGCGCGCTCGAACAAGCTACCGGTCGGATTGTTGGGGTAGGCGATAAACGTCAGCGCCGGGCGGCGCCCGCGAACGGTTGCCAGCATCGCGTCCCGATCCAGTTGCAGTTGCGCGTTCAGCGGCACGCCGATGAACTCGCATTGATTGAATCTAGCCGATAGCTCGTACATCACGAAGCTCGGCCACGGCGACAGAACGCTCGCACCGGGCCGCGCGCAGGCCTGGATCACCAGATGTATCAATTCATCGGAACCGTTGCCGAGCAGCAGCGCAAAGCCGGCGGGCAAATCGATCGCCGCCGCCAGTGCACTCTTGAATTCGTGCGGCTGCGCCGGCGGATATCGATTGAGCGCGATTTGCGACAGACGTTGTCCCAATTCGGCGCTAAGTGAATCCGGCAAGCGATAGGGATTCTCCATCGCATCGAGCTTGATCAACCCGGTCGCATCGGCCACTGGATAAGCTGCTGTCGCGCGCACGTCGTCGCGAATCACCGTAAGGTCGGGGCGCGCAGCGGCAGCGGGTGGCGGCGTGTCAGGTGCCAGTGGTCGAGGCAGTGATCGACGACCCATGGTCGCCCTATTTTCCAATCCGGTATTCGGCGCTTGCCGCATGCGCCGGCAGTTGCTCGCCGCGCGCTAGGGTCGCGGCAATCCGCCCCAGCGTCTGTGCGCCCTGCGGCGACACCGCGATCATGCTCGTGCGTTTCTGGAAATCGTAGACGCCGAGCGGCGAAGAAAAACGCGCCGTGCGCGCGGTCGGCAGCACGTGGTTGGGACCGGCGCAATAATCACCCAACGCCTCCGACGAATGGCGGCCCAGGAAAATGGCGCCAGCATGGCGGATTTTCGCGGCCCAGCGCTCCGGCTCATCGGTCGAAATCTCCAGATGCTCGGGCGCGATGCGGTCAGCGATAGCGCACGCTTCATCCAGATCGCGCGTGCGAATCAGCGCGCCCCGGTTCCGCAGCGAAACCTCGATGATGTCCTGGCGCGGCATCGTCGGCAGCAGACGCGCAATCGACGCTTGCACGCGGGCGATGAAGCCCAGGTCCGGCGTAAGCAGGATCGCTTGCGCCAGTTCGTCGTGCTCAGCTTGCGAGAACAAGTCCATCGCGATCCAGTCGGGCTCGGTGCGGCCGTCGCAGAGCACCAGTATTTCGCTTGGGCCCGCGATCATGTCGATGCCCACGGTTCCGAACACGCGCCGCTTGGCCGCCGCCACATAGGCGTTGCCGGGACCAACGATTTTGTCGACGCGCGCGATTGTCGCCGTCCCGTAAGCGAGCGCCGCAATCGCCTGCGCGCCGCCCACGGCAAACGCGCGCGTGACGCCCGCGAGCGCGGCCGCGGCCAGCACCAAGGGGCTGCGCGCGCCGCCGGGGCAGGGCGACATCATCACGATCTCGCGCACGCCGGCCACACGCGCCGGCAGGACGTTCATCAAGACCGATGACGGATAGGCCGCCAGTCCGCCGGGCACGTAGACGCCGACGCTGTCGAGCGCGCTCACGCGCTGGCCCAAAGTCGTGCCATCGGGCTCGGCCATCGACCACGACTCGCCGCGCTGTCGCTCGTGGAACGCGCGGATTCTTGCCGCCGCCGATTGCAATGCGTTGCGCTGCTCGGTCGGCAGCGCGGCAAGCGCCGCATCCATCTCGCCGCGAGTTATCTCGAGCGCCGCCACGGAGTCGACCACGACGCGATCGAAGCGTCGTGTCGCCTCCAGCACCGCTGTATCGCCGCGCGCACGCACGTCATCGATGATCGCCTCGGTCCGGCGTTCGATTTCACGATCCAGCGTCGGGTCATGGGCCACGAGCCGCGCGAACGCCGCGTCGAAGTCCGGCGCGCGGGAATCAAGCTCGCGGATCGGTTCGGTCATGTCGGGCGGCCATTGCGGTTCGATCGCTTCAGGCGGGCTGTGGCAAAACGACCGCGGCTTCGATTTTTTCCAGGAGCGGCATCAGCGCCGCGCGCTTCGTTTTCAACGCCGCCTGATTGACGATCAGTCGCGCGGAGATCGGCGCGATCTGCTCGACCTCCACCAGCTGATTGGCGCGCAGCGTGCCACCGCTCGCCACCAGATCGACGATCGCGTCGGCGAGCCCGGCGAGCGGCGCCAGTTCCATCGAGCCGTAGAGTTTGATCACATCCACATGCACGCCCTTGTCGGCGAAGAACTCGCGTGTCGTCTGCACATATTTGGTGGCCACGCGCAGCCGCGCACCGCGACGCACAGCCGCCGCGTAGTCGAAGCCCGCCGGCACCGCGACGCACAGCCGGCAAATGCCGATCTGCAAATCGACCGGCTGAAACAGCCCGGCGCCACCATGCTCGAGCAATATGTCCTTGCCGGCCACACCGAATTCAGCAGCGCCGAATTGAACATAAGTCGGCACATCCGATGCGCGCACCACGACGATTCGCAAGTTGGGTTCGGACGTGGCGACGATCAGCTTGCGCGATGTATCGGCGTCGGCCGCGAGCGTGATTCCGGCCCGCGCCAACAACGGCACGGTCTCGTCGAGGATCCGCCCCTTGGATAGCGCGAGCGTGATCATCGCGCCGCGTCCCGCGGGCGAGCACGCGCGCGTACCCGCACCGGCATGAAAGGGAATTCCAGCGCCATCATTTGACCCGCTCGATGCGCGCGCCGAGCGCAGCCAGTTTCTGTTCCATTTTTTCGTAGCCGCGATCAAGATGGTAGATGCGGTCGATCTGCGTTTCGCCCTCGGCCACGAGGCCCGCAATCACGAGACTCGCCGAGGCGCGCAGATCGGTGGCCATCACATGCGCGCCGGATAACGTCGGCTTGCCCTGCACCAGCGCCGTGTTGCCTTCAACGGCGATATCGGCACCGAGTCGCGCAAGTTCCGGCACGTGCATGAATCGATTCTCGAAAATCGTCTCGGTGATACGGCCGACACCATCGGCGATGCAGTTCAACGCCATGAATTGCGCCTGCATGTCGGTGGGGAATGCCGGATACGGCGCGGTGCGCAGGCTCACCGCGCGCGGCCGGCCGCGGGCGCGCACGCGGATCCAGTGACCGCGAATTTGTTCCTTGCGACGCGGCGCACCATTATCGCCATTGCCTGAGTGTTCGATGTTCGCGCCCGTTTCGCGCAGCTTGTCGAGCACTGCATCGAGGGACCAGGGCGCCGTATTGCGCAACAGAACATCGGCGTTGCCATGTTGACCGGAGGCCGCCACGGCAACCAGAAACGAACCGGTTTCGATCCGGTCCGGCATCACCGTGTGCGCAGCGCCGTGTAACGTTTCGACGCCTTCAATCTCGATCCGATCCGTGCCGGCGCCGCAAATCCTTGCGCCCATTGCGATCAGGCAGTTCGCAAGATCAACCACCTCGGGTTCGCGCGCGGCGTTTTCGAGCACGGTGTGGCCCGAGGCCAGTGTCGCCGCCATCATCAGGTTTTCGGTGCCGGTGACGGTGACGATGTCGGTCACCACCCGCGTGCCGCGCAGTCGGCGCCGCGTCGGCTGATCGGCGACGATGTAACCGCCCGCAATGCGCAGTTCGGCACCGAGTGCTGCGAGCCCTTTTAGATGCTGATCGACCGGACGCGCGCCGATCGCGCAACCGCCCGGCAATGAAACGCGCGCGCGCCCGAAGCGTGCAATCAGCGGCCCGAGCACCAGTATCGATGCGCGCATGGTCTTGACCAGTTCATACGGCGCTTCGGCCTGTGTCACCGCATCGGCGCGCAGTGTCACCTGCGTGCCGTCGTGTTCGATGCGCACGCCCATGCCACGCAAAAGTCTCGTCAACGTGCCGATGTCTGCGAGCTGCGGCACGTTGGCGACGCGCAGCTCGTCACCGGTCAGAAGTGAGGCCGCGAGTATCGGCAGCGCCGCGTTTTTCGCGCCAGAGATCAATACTTCGCCAGCGAGTGGCTGGCCGCCGTGGATTTTCAGTTTTTCCATCGGCAACGACAGCGGCGCGATGAGGCCGGACTCACGCTCAGGGCGTCGAAAGTAAACGGGGCGCGTAATACGTTCGAATGCGGGGCGCTCGAATCCAACGCGCTCAGCTTCGGAAATGACGTGTGACATGGCGTGATCCTCTGGAAGCGGCCGGCGAACTGCCAGCCGCATTCGTGGAGGTTCGCGCAAGGCGCAGAAAGCGCAGCGAACGCGAGGTGAATTTCCTGTGAAGCGCCCGCGCTTTGCGTACAACATCGCGCCAAGTCGGACTTTGTGAATTGTGGTTGCATGGTCATGACGCAGTGTGTTCTTCAGGCGTCAGAGTGCGCATCGACAACGCATGGATCTCGGCACGCATCCGATCGCCCAGCGCTGCGTACACGAGCTGGTGACGCTGCACGCGGCTCTTGCCGGCAAAGACCGTGCTCACGATCAGCGCCTCGAAATGCTGGCCGTCACCGTTGACCTCGACTACGTCGCAGGCGAGGTGCTCAGCGATGTAGCGGCGCACATCGTCGGGAGTCGGCAACATCATTCAATTCCTGATCTTGTAGCCGCGCGCGAGCAGCGTCAGCGCGGCCAGCGCCGCCAGCACCAGCGCGATCGCCACCACAAGGAGGCTGAGCCACGGCGATACGTCGGACTGCGCGAAAAATCCGAAGCGAAAACCGTCGACCAGATAAAAAAACGGATTACCGTGCGAAACCATCTGCCAGACTGACGGCAACCCTTGCACCGAGTAGAACACACCGGACAGGAATGTTGCCGGCATGATGATGAAGTTCTGGAACGCTGCGATCTGGTCGAACTTGTCCGACACGATGCCGGCGATCAGGCCCAGGATTCCCAATAGGGCGCTGCCCGCCAGGGCGAAGACAAAAATCCAGGCCGGCGCCTGCAGCGAAGGCGGCGCAAACCAGACCGTCACTGCCAGCACGCCGACCCCGACCACCAGTCCGCGCACGATCGAGGCCAGCACATAGGCAGCGAATATCTCGCTGTGTGCGAACGGCGGCAGGAGCACAAACACCAGATTGCCGGTGATCTTGCTCTGGATCAGCGATGATGAGGCGTTGGCAAAGGCGTTTTGCAGCACGCTCATCATCACGAGCCCGGGGATCAGGAATGCCGTATAGCTCACGCCCGGGAACGCCTCGACATGCTTCTCCAAGACGTGGCCAAACACGAGCAGATACAGCACGCCGGTCAACACGGGCGCGGCCACGGTCTGGAAACCCACCTTCCAGAAGCGCAGGATTTCCTTGTAGAGCAACGTGCGAAACCCGAGCGCCGGCCGCGGCGCGATCGCCGGTACGCCGGCGCCGAGCAGCAATTCGTTCATGCGGCAACCTCGGCAGCGCTGCCCATGATCTGCAGGAACACGTCCTCCAGATCAGCGTGACCGACTTCGATGTCCTCGATCACGCAGCGATGCGCCCGCAGTAAGGCGAGCGTGCTTTCGACTTGGTCGATGCGCGCGAGCCGGAGCACCCAGTGCGCGCCGTCGTGTTCGATCACATTCGGCAGTTCGGGCGGTGTGCCGCGCAGGCGCACCATCATGCGCACGCCCGCGAGCCGCTTGAGCAGCGCCTGCGTTGAATCCAGCGCGACAACGCGCCCGCCCTTCAACATCGCGATCCGGCTGCACAGTTCCTGTGCTTCTTCCAGGTAGTGCGTGGTCAGAACGATCGTATGACCGGCGCGATTCAGACGCCGAATGAACGCCCACAAACCCTGGCGCAATTCCACATCGACGCCGGCGGTCGGCTCGTCGAGCACCATCACGGGTGGCCGATGCACGAGCGCCTGCGCCACCAGCACGCGCCGCTTCATGCCGCCGGACAGCGCGCGCATGTTGGCGTCGGCCTTGCTGGTGAGATCGAGGTTGGCCATCACCTCATCGATCCACGCGTCGTTGCGTCGCAGTCCGAAGTAGCCGGACTGGATCCGCAGCGTCTCGCGCACCGTGAAAAACGGATCGAACACGAGTTCCTGCGGCACCACGCCCAGGCACCGGCGCGCCTGCCGGTAATCGGCCACGACATCGTGCCCCATGACGTGGATCGAACCTGAAGTTGCGCGGGTGAGTCCCGCCAGAATGGAAATAAGCGTGGTCTTGCCCGCGCCGTTAGGTCCGAGCAAGCCGAAAAATTCGCCTTGCATAACGCGCAGGCTCACGCCATCTAGTGCGCGCACCCGCGGGTAGGCCTTGACGACATTAACAGCGTCGATGGCGATCGGGGAAATTGAAGAGTCTGCGACGAGCACGGGCGGAACAACCGGAAACGGACGCGATGAAAATGCAATGGGCCAAGAAAAACGGCCGCTTCGACTCAAGAATCGAAGCGGCCGTCGCGATTTGTGCCAGCGGTGCGGCGCGCTCCGATCAAGTGTCGTGCGGATGCACCGCGAGGAGCTCGTCAACGCCGTAGAGTTTCGCAAGGCTCATCAGTCCCGGCGGGCAGCCCTTCATGACGATGCGCTTGCCGATGGTTTGCGCCGCGCGCTGCCAGGTGAGCAGCAAGGCGATCGCAGCCGAGTCGACCGCCTTGACCGCCGACAGATCAAACGTCACGTCGCCCGCGTGAATGGCCGCGACGCCGCTGTCCGCCAGTGGCACGACATTGGCATTTGTCAGTTCGCTCGCCTCGATCTTCATGGCTACGATCGTACCAGTCTCGACCGCAGCGAAGATCAACTCTTCTTCGCGTCGCCCGAACGATTGCGATCGGTGATGAACTTGATCAAGCCGTCGATGCCCCCCGCGTTGATTGCCTGGGCAAAGGCGGACTTGTAGTTTTCGATCAGCCAGACGCCCACCACGTTGACGTCGTAAATCTTCCAACCGGCCTCCGTCTTTTCGACTCGATAGTCGAGCTGAATCGGATCACCCTGTCCGCCCACCACGTTGGTACGAACCACGACATCGGTATCGGCCGGTTGCGCACGCAGCGGCCGCAATTGCACTTTGTGATCGCGCACTTGGCTTACGGCGCCGGAATAAGTTCGTATCAGCAGCACACGGAATTCACGCAACAAGGTCTGTTGCTGCTCCGGCGTCGCCTGACGCCAGCCGCGGCCAACGGCAAGCCGCGTCATCTTTTCAAAATCCACGTTCGGCAGCACCTTGTCGTCGACCAGTTTTTGCAGCCGAGCGGAATCGCCGCTCTGGATCTGTTTGTCGGCCTTGATCGCGTCCAGTACATCGTTGGAAACACGCAGCACCAGCTGCTCCGGCCCCTCCGTGGTGGCGGCGGCTTGCGCACGAACAGCGACCATCGGCGCGGTCGCCATCAACGCGATGAGCGCCGCAAAGACGAGATTCACGAGCGGGTGAAAACGTTGCGGGACCATGGGCTTCACCTTTGTCGGCAAGTTCCATTGAAGTGGGATCAGTATGCGAGACGTTGCAATGGCTTACGGGCGCGCACGGAGATTCGGCCGTCGCTGATGCCATAACGCGCGAGACTGGGCGAGGAGCCGACCGAGCAGCCAGCAGGCTGACGCTACTGCGCCAGCGGTGTTTTCGGCTCCGGCCTGCCGGCCCCCGCCGTGTTTTGCTCGGACTTGGCTGATTCTGACTTATTGTCCTCCGGCTTGCCGGGCGCCGGCCGCGTCGCGTCGGGCGTTGTTGGATCAGGCTTGTTTGGCTCTGGCTTGGGCGCATCGCTCGCACCCGCCGGCGACTGCGCGCCGCTGGACGCGTCGCCCTTGGACGGCGTGGCAGGAGCGGAATCGTCGTCTTCGTATTTCGGTGGTGCCCGCTCAGGCTCGTCGGGTGGATTGCCATCGAAGACCAGATTGCGCCGTCGCTGCAGATACGCGTCACGGGTAGCACTGTACGGATCGAGCCCAGATTGATCGATCAGGCGTGACGCCGGCAAAAGCGACACGCGGATGTCCACGAGGTCGACCCCATAGAGGGAGTAATACGTGGCGTTGTCCCTGATAAACCTCTGCGGCTGTATTCGATTGTCGGCCACGCGCGCCAGTCCGTCGCGCACGGTGCTCGGTCCGAGCAGCGGCAGAACGAGATACGGGCCCGGCGCAACACCCCATGCGCCGAGCGTCTGACCAAAGTCCTCGTCATGTTTGGCGAGCCCCATCGTGCGTGCGACATCGAAGCAGCCCAATACGCCGACGGTTGTGTTGATCGCCACCCGGCACAAGTCGGAAAACCCATTGCCGGCCTTGCCTTGCAAGAATTCATTTATGGCCGTCGGCACGTCTGAAAGATTGCCGAAAAAATTGTGGATGCAGCTTTGCACCGGCCGCGGCACATATTTTTCGTAAACCTCAGCCACCGGTCGCAGCGCGTGCGTGTCGATCGCGTCATTGAACGCATACACGTTGCGATTGACCTTTTCGAACGGGTCGCGCGCGTCCATACCAGCGGTTGGCGGAATCGACGCGCAACCGGATATCAACGCCGCTACCAGCACCGGCGCCAACCGCCAAGTCCGCGCCCGAGCAGATGCGAGCAGCGACGCCAGCGGCTTCACCCGCGGCCGCAAACTGGCTTCGCAAAGGAAAAATCGCATCGGCGTCAAGCTACTTTTTCTTTTCGCCGCGTTTGTCGCTTTTGCCACTGCTTTCGCTCTTACCGCCCTTGTCGTCGCTGCCTTCAGCCGCCTTGCTGTACAAAAATTGGCCGATCAGATTTTCCAGCACGACTGCCGATTGCGTCATCTTGATCGCGTCACCGGCGGCGAGGTTCTTGTCGTCGCCGCCGGGCTCGAGACCGAGGTATTGATCGCCCAGCAGACCCGCGGTTAGGATCTTGGCCGATGTGTCGGCCGGAAACTCGAAGCGCTTGTCGATTTCCATCGACACCACGCCCTGGAACGTCTTGGTGTCCAGCGATATCGCGGAAATCCGGCCGACGGTCACGCCCGCACTCTTGACCGGTGCCCGCACCTTCAGGCCGCCGATGTTGTCGAAGCGCGCGGTGAGTGTGTAGGTCGCGCCCCGCGAAAAACTGGCGAGATTGGCCGCCTGCAACGCGAGAAAGACGATCGCGAGAAACCCGAGCAGGACAAACAAACCGACCAGCGTTTCAATGCTCTTGCGTCCCATGTTTCTCCTTTTCGCCGCCCGCGGTGCTGCTCGCGTGCATCGTTGAAAATTAACCGATCCGGTGTTGGCGCGTCAGGGGGTCGAGAACATCGCCGCGGTCAGGATAAAGTCCAAGGCAAGGACGGCCAGCGAAGAGATCACCACGGTGCGCGTGGTGGCCTGCGCCACGCCTTCCGGCGTTGCCTGCGTTTCGTAGCCCTGGTAGAGCGCGACAAAGGTGCACGCCAGTCCAAACACGATGCTCTTGATGATGCCGTTGCCGACATCGTCCCAGACGTCGACGCCGCTCTGCATCTGCGCCCAGAACGCCCCTGGGTCGATACCAATCAAGCCGACGCCGACGACATAGCCGCCGAGGATGCCGACCGCGGAAAAGAGCGCCGCCAGAAACGGCATCGCCACCAGGCCACCGATAAAGCGCGGCGCCAGCACGCGCGCGCGCGGATCGACCGCCATCATTTCCATCGCCGCCAGTTGTTCACCCGCTTTCATCAGGCCTATTTCCGCAGTGAGTGACGTGCCGGCCCGGCCGGCGAACAGGAGTGCCGTCACGACCGGTCCCAACTCGCGCACGAGCGACAGCGCCACCAGCAACCCGAGCGATTCGGCCGCGCCGTAACGCGACAACGTGTAGTAGCCCTGCAATCCGAGCACAAATCCGACCGCGAGGCCCGAGGCAACGATGATCACCAGCGAGTAGTTTCCGATCGCGTGGATCTGCGCCACGACCAGATAAAAGCGGCGCAACGCCACCGGTACGCTCTTCAAGAGCTCGATCAGGAAATCGGCGTGGCGGCCCAACGCACGCAAGACGCCGAGTGCCGTTGCGCCAACACGCGCGACGCGGTCCAGCACACCGATCGGCTCGCCCGTCACGGCGTCAATCCCAGTTGCTCGGCATAGCCTGGGGCCGGATAGTGGAAGCGCACCGGTCCGTCCGGCTCGCCCTTGATGAATTGCCGCACCTCCGGATCGCCCGATGCCTTGAGCTCCTGCGGCGTGCCGTGCGCGGCCACCTGGCCCTGCGACGACAGCAAGTAGGCGTCATCGCAGATCGAGAAGCACTCCTGTACATCGTGCGAGACGATCAATGACGTGGCGCCGGTGGCGTCGTTCAGGGTGCGAATCAAATTGGCAGTGACGGCCATGGAAATCGGATCGAGGCCCGCGAACGGTTCGTCGTACATGATCAGGTCCGGATCGAGCGCGATGGCGCGCGCCAGCGCGACCCGGCGCGCCATCCCGCCCGACACCTGGGCGATGCGCAGCGGCGCCGCGCCGCGCAGGCCGACGGCGTTCAACTTCATCAACACGATGTCGCTGATCATGTGCTCGGGCAGCGCCGTGTGTTCACGCATTGGAAACGCGACGTTTTCGAACACCGTCAGGTCGGTGAACAGGGCACCGAACTGGAACAACATGCCGAGCCGGCGCCGCATGCGAAACAACTGTTCTTTGTCGCGCGCATTGACGGGCTGGCCGTCAAAGGTGATGGTGCCGGAATTGGTGCGGTAGACGCCGCCGATCAGGCGCAGCAGCGTGGTCTTGCCGCAGCCCGAACCGCCCATGATCGCGGTCACCTTGCCGCGCGCAAAGGACAGCGAAACGTCATTGAGGACTGTGCGGCTGGAGTCGTAGCCAAAAACGACGTGATCGACGGTGACGAAGGCGTCCGCAGGCACTGGAGGTGAGGGGTCAGCGGGCAAGCGACGGCGCGGCCGCCACAACACGCGGTGACTGGGAGACTCGTGACAATGAAGACTTATTGTCGCACAGCATCATTCCCGATCCAGGCGGCGGTCCGAGAGCTAGCAACGCGATGTCGCGACAAGCACGAGATCGGAGTGGCTTCAGTAAACTGGATTCTCACAGCCTTGCCGCCCGGGTCTTTTGTTGCTGCGACGTCTGCCGCCAGTGATTTTGCCGGCGCCGTTGCTCGGCGGATTGAGAAATACCTGTGCCGCGCCGTCCCTGCGGGAACGGCAA
>Ga0137409_10007191_pt1 | contig 11458 bp, 11 predicted proteins | sample CZODoug1_16funga_FD_122059 | JGI IMG/M metagenome (GOLD analysis project Ga0137409, IMG submission 122059) | Vadose zone soil fungal communities from Angelo Coast Range Reserve, California, USA - CZODoug1_16fungal (Hybrid Assembly) | ecosystem: Environmental > Terrestrial > Soil > Vadose zone... | reverse complement strand
GATGAGATCAGGAACTCGCTGCGTCCTGGCATGAGTTCCACGGTCACCATTACCACAAAGACCAGAAACAATGTCATCGCTGCCCCTCTCGAAGCTATTGTTGAGAAGCAGCCATCGCCTTCGCAGACGACCTCGATCGCCGGCAACGTGCCGACCTCGACCCCAGGTGGCGGTGAGAAGGTAAAAAACATAAAAGGGATCTACATCATTGATAAAAACAACAAGGTGAAGTTCGTCGAGGTCACCACCGGAATCACCGGCGAGGCGGATATCGAGATTACCAGCGGCTTGCAAACTGGCATGGAAGTCGTCAGAGGTCCAAGCCGTGTGCTCAAGACCTTAAAAGACGGCATGACCGTCAAACGGCAACAGCGCAACGCGAGCGGCAACGCAAACGCCAACGGGGGCAAGTAATGAGCGAGTCCACGTTCGCCCCCAGCGAAGCCGCCGCCCTGCCCGGCCAAACGGTCACCCAAAACGGACTGAGCAATGGCGGGCATGATGTCGACGCGTTGATCTCAATGCGCGACCTCTGGAAGACCTACAAGATGGGTTCGGAAGAGGTGCATGCATTGCACGGTGTCTCCTTTGACGTCAAGAAGGGTGAGTACATCGCGATCACCGGCCCATCGGGATCAGGCAAGTCGACTTTGATGAACCTGATGACGGGATTGCTTCGTCCCAGTCGCGGCAACATCACGATTCTTGGTATGCCCACCGATCAGCCGGAGCAGCTTTTTCGCAAACTTGGTTATTGCACCCAGTTTGATTCCTTTCCTCGCGGACTGACGGGACGGGAATTCATTGAGTCGTTTCTGCTCGTGCATGGCTTTGACCGAAAGAAAGCTGAAGAGTTCACAGTAACTGCGCTCGAACGGGTAAGTTTGCTCGATGCAGCTAACCGAAAGATTGCGGCGTACAGCAAGGGAATGCGCCAGCGTATCCGACTTGCCCAGGCGATCGCCCATCAACCGGCAGTCTTGATTCTCGATGAGCCTTTGAACGGGCTGGACCCGATGGTGCGGGCCGAAACGATTGCGCTGTTTCGCAAACTTGCCGCCGAAGGTTTGCACCTGATCATCTCCAGCCACATCCTGCATGAAGTGGACATGATGTCGGACCGCGTAATCCTGCTGAACAACGGCTATGTGGTCGCGGAAGGAAATGTCCATGGCGTTCGCGACGAGATGGAAGAGCACCCGATGCAAATTCTTATTCGATGCGATCAGCCTGCGAAGCTGGCGGCGCGCGTGTTTGATAAGGACCACGTCGTCGAGGCGCGGCTTCATGATGACCGACTTGGGCTGTTTGTGAAGACGCGAGACGCGGATCGTTTTTATTTGCTTCTCAATCAGGTGGTGGCCGAAGGGGAAATAAACATTGAGTCTGTAGCGCCGGTTGACGACGATTTGAGCGCCGTCTACCAATACCTGATCGGCTCGGAAGACGGCGGTTCTTGATTTGGAATGCGGCGACGTGAGCACCCCAGCGCGGATGCCGCGCCGGGGACCCCGCCTGTCGCTGCTTTGGTCCGCGGCGGCTTGACGCCGCAGTAGGGCTTTGCCCTCTGATGTGCGGAAGGTCTCTGACCTTCCACAGGAACTATTAATTATTGGGGCTCTGCCCCGTAATTCAGAACAAGGGCGTAGCCCCAATCAGATTGAAGCTTACGGAAGGTCAGAGACCTTCCGCACATCAGGAGGCAAAGCCTCGAAGGCAGGTTATGAGTAGTTCAACTGTAGACATCAGGCCGTCGAACAAGACTGATAAAGCGCCGTGGTCGCTCTGGTTGCGTCAGATTCGCGCAATCTTCCGGCTCGAGATTGAAAAGAATTTTCTTGGCAGACGGTCAATTTTGCTTTACCTGCTGGCCCTGCTGCCGATAGTTCCGTTGGCCTTGATCGCTCCGTTCACGCCGCCCGGGCGCGAGTGGTTGGACTTCAATCAATACAACATGATCTTCGCGGTCTACTACGGTGGACTGATCTTGCGCACAGTGGTTTTCTTCGGCTGCGCCTGGATATTCATGAACTTGTTTCGCGGAGACATCATCGATCGCAGTTTGCACTTCTACTTCCTGAGTCCCGTACGTCGCGAGATCCTGGTTGTCGGAAAATATGTTTCGGGATTGGCGACGTCAGTCATTCTGTTTACAGCTACGACCATCGTCGCGATGTTGCTGCTCTATTTCCCGCATTTTTATTCCGAAAGCTCGCGCTATTTCTTGGATGGACAGGGTCTCTCCCAATTGCTGACGTACGCCAGCATCACGATGCTAGCGTGTGTCGGCTACGGCGCATTCTTTCTGGTGGTAGGTCTGTTCTTCCGCAATCCCATTATTCCGGCGATCGTCTTGTACGGCTGGGAATGGCTCAACTTCCTCTTGCCGCCGCTACTTAAAAAAATAAGCGTCATCCACTATTTGCAGTCGCTCGTGCCCGTGCCGGTTTCGGAAGGCCCGTTCGCGGTTGTTGCCGAACCCACGCCGGCCTGGATCGCTGTGCCTAGTCTGATCGCCGTAACTGCGTTGGTGTTGATCCTGGCCAGCTACCGCATTCGCCACATGGAGATCCGCTACGGCAGCGACTAATGAACCAATCCGAAAGTAATGCTCTCTTCCGCATACTCACGTCAAATGGATAGACCCTATAGCACAAAAGGTTAGGGCGACACGGATTGATGTCGCCTTTTGTGTACACGCAATTTCCGAAATGCGCCCGAGCCTTTAAGGCAAACACTGCTGTTATCCGCTAGTTCGGCCAGCGCCACAACAGCGATGTCAAACGGCATGGATGTTGCGAAGCTTACCGAACAAAGCGTAGCTGACTGTGGTTTAAGAAGAAGGGTCAGCGCCTCGCACATTCCAGATTGCAGAGTCTCCTCGCACCTCGATTAAGCAGAAGCTTTGCAAACTGTTGGTTTCACCTTGAGGTAGAGGAGCGGTAACCATGGCACTCAAGATAAGTTCAAACGGCAATGGTCATTCTGAAATTGCTGCTGAAGAGGAAACGAAGAACGGCGCCAAAGTAACGGCCAAAAAGAGCGGCGAAAGGACAACGGCCAGGATGAACGCCGACGGGAAAACGGCGATGCTATGCATCGTTTACTTGCTGCTCATGCTGGCCTTCTTCGCGTGGCTCCTCTTTGACACCTGGATCGGTAATTACTGGCTGGCCCGTATCATGAAGTACGATCTCGCTCGCTTGGACAACAATGGTTTTCGGCTAGTCGCTTTTACCGTTATTGCCGGCGGTCTTGGTGGAGCCATCGACGGGATTCGCAGCGTTATCGATCACCTCGAGACCTTTAACCGCAAACATGTCTGGAAGTACATTTCCGTACCGTGGATGGGTTGCACGCTAGCTCTCCTGGTGTACGCGCTGCTGCGGAGCAGCATCGCAGTTGTCGGGGGCAACGTTTCGTCTGACGGTGTCGGCAGCGCCCAGGTGCTGGCTAATTTTGCTGCTGGCGCCCTTGCTGGTTTTGAGTCAAGAGACGTTTTCATCTGGCTGGATGATAAAGCCCACAAAATTTTCCAGGTCAAGGTGCCGGAAAACGTGCCGAACGTTATCGGAAAACCACAAGAGATCGCGGCATCTCGTCTCGAAGCTGCTAAGCTGGAATTAGGTGAGGTTTCCAAGGTGCAACAGAAAAATGGTAAGCCTGCCGGCACGGTGATGGCTCAGTCGCCGCCACCAGGCACGCCAATTGATCGCGGGCAGTCAGTCGATATTACTGTCGCAGCCGAAAGCAAAGCGAACTGACAAGCGAAGGCTTTGAATGCCATCACCGTCGGCGACATCCCAGGCGATTCGAGTCGCAAGTCTTTCCTTTGACGGCACAAGACATGCGGAACGTATAATCACTGCCTGCTGACGAAAGAATTGTCTCGAATCCAAAACCGCCACGGCTTGTCTTTCCACTCTTCAGCGTAATCAATTCCAATCCGTGGTCCTGACGCGATTTGTGAGCGGGGAATAGTTTGCCCCGGCTCCAGCCATACACGATCACTAAGCAGATCGGCGGCGTCCAGTTGGCGATCGATTCCGAGGGCGATGCAAAGCTTGCCCGGTCCGTTAGTGAGACTGTGATCTGACTGACCACTGCGTCGCTTACGCATCAGGTCGATGCCTTCTTGAGGTTCCACTGCGCGAATCAGGACGGCGTGTGGCGCGTCCGGAACATTTGTTACCACGTTGAACTGGTAATACATGCCATAAACAAAAAAGACATAGGCAGTGCCGCCGATCCCGTACATCGTTTCAGTTCGCTTCGTGCGACGTCCGTCGTAGGAATGCGCCGCGCGATCCTGTGGGCCACGGTAAGCTTCAACCTCTACGATTGTTCCGGACACTCGCCGGCCTTTGTCGGTGGGAACCACCAACAGCTTGCCGAGTAGTTCGCGGGCGACGGTCACGACATTCGCGCGTGTGTAGAATTCGCGGGGAAGTTTTGTAGCCCGGTCCTTTTGTCTAGCCATCTTTAGTGCCGGAATCGCCATACCATCACAAACGTAATCACGAATCCAATCACGACGATTGCGCGGCGGATTGTTATCTGGCCCACGCGCACAGCCATCTTCGCTCCGAAGTAACCGCCCATGGTCGCAGCGCCGGCCATTATCAAGGCATCAGGCCAAACAACGAGGCCTTTATACGCAAAACTAAACACCGCAATGCTGTTTATGCAGATGCCAAGAAAATTCTTGATTCCATTGGCGCGGTTGATGTCGTGCAAACCGAGCAGCCCCATCGCCGCCAGCATCAGGATGCCATTGCCCGCGCCGAAGTATCCGCCGTATATGGCCGAGAAAAACTGAAACACGATCGCGCCCAACCACCAGGAGGCTTTTGGCTCAGGTACGATTGGCTGTAGGCGCAAGCGGCGATTTATCGACCCCTGGGACATGAAAAGGATCGTAGCGAAAAGAATCAGAAAGGGAACTAAACGCGCAAAGGTCGGAGACGGCGTCCAAATCAGCAGCCAGGCTCCAACGGCGCCGCCGATGACACTCGTGATCCCAAGTCGCAAAAGAATTGTCGAGCTGTTTTCCAACTCGCGGCGATAACCAAACAGTCCGCCAAAGAGTCCGGGCCAAAGGGCCACGGTGCTGGTGGCGTTGGCAACTTTGGGATCGAGGCCGAGCCAAATGAGAACGGGAAAAGTAATCAGCGTGCCGCCGCCGGCAATGGAATTGATCACGCCGGCAGCGAAGGCCGCGGCGATCATCAGGAGAGAATTGGATATGGACATTCGCGTGAATAGGGGCACGGCCTGCCGTGCCCCTACGTTTCGTCACGACATGTTAGAATGCGCCACGCAGTTTCACAAACGGGAATTCAAGAGAGGGCATAAATGGCAGAAGTAACTATTCGTCCGTCAAAGAACGGTCCGCACATCGTCGAGGGCCCGGTTGATCTGTTCGATACGGAGGGAAACAAAATTATCGTTGACAGGCCGCGCATTGCGCTTTGCCGTCGCGGCGCTTCATCGAATAAACCTTTTTGCGACGGCACACATAGCCAGATTGGATTTCAAGCCGCGGAAAGCGTCAATCCGGCAAGTGCAGAATAGGCATAGCAATAAAAAGTTTTATATTCACGCGTACTGAACCGAAGCAACGAAGCATAACGCTGTTTGCTGAAGCCGATCGTGCGGCGAGTTGGCGCGAATCCAATCGCTGTTGTGTGGGCAGTCTTTCCAGCCTGAAGAGCTTAGAGGCAGCCCCATCATGGCTTACATGCTCTTGCGCTCAGAGCCCTCACAATAAATTAACAACATTACGATAAGTTACTCGTCATGGAACAGACACGTATCCGGCGAACGATGACTTGCCGATTTTGAGTGGCGATGAAGTTTAGATCCAAATTCAATGCGCTCTCGCTGGTGTTGTTTTGAGGGAGCACGTATACTGTTCTTCAGCAAGGCCACTCAAATCACACCGCGTGAGGGCGGTGCTCCTGGCTTTCTCTAACCCAAGTCGCAAATTCTCTCTCCCGTTCTAACTGTGGTTGTTGTTTTGATCATTTGAATACGATCAAGTCGACAATCATTTGCGGTCCCGACTCTCGGCAATCCAGTTGTCGCTAGATCGACATGCCGAGTCGTTGGGGAATTTACATTGCTCTCTGTTGCCGCGGATAAAACCGCGACAGGAAGTTAGCTTTCAGTACCGATGAGGGAGATTAAGTATGACCAGGGAATACGAACCCCGCACCTCAGGACTTGGAAAGAATTTCGGAGCCAGGCAGCAAACTGCTGCTAGACAAAAGACAGCCTCAGACAGGCTCAGATATTTATCACACTATGATGCGTTGACCACACTGCCGAATCGCGCGTTCTTTAGAAACAAGCTTGGAAAGGCTTTAAGATCCGCGGCAGAACACAATCACACAGTGGCGGTTCTTTTCCTCGCACTCGATCCGTACAGCCGGATTCATGAGACGCTTGGTCCAGCTATGGGCGATCGCCTGGTTCGGTGCGTAGCCAAGCGGCTCAAGGAGATCACGGGAAGAAACAACACAGTAGGCTATTGGGGAAGCGATCAGTTTGTTTTGCTGCTGGAATGTCCGGGCGATGAGTCGCAGGTGGTAAAGATCGTACAGGATATCAAGAAGAGAGTTGAACGTAGATTCTTTTCCTTCAAGCAAGAGTTCTTTCTCACCTCAACGATTGGAATCGGATTGTATCCTTTGCATGGGTTAACTGTAGAGGCGCTCCTGAAAAATGCCGGAGCGGCCTTGTTTGAAGCTCAGGAATGCGGGGGAAATGATTACCGTTTTTACACTGCTGACTTGAATGCCAGGTCGCTCAAACGGTTTGCTCTCGAGAACAGGCTGAGTCGAGGACTACGAAAACGGCAATTTACTCTCCAGTATCAACCTCAAGTCCATACCACCAGTTGGCAGATTACCGGCGCGGAAGCTTTGATTCGTTGGGAACACCCGGAGCTCGGCTCGATTTCACCGGCAGAGTTCATTCCTTTCGCCGAAAAAAGCGGTCTGATCGTTCCCATCGGCGAGTGGGTCTTCAGAGCAGCATGCCTGGAATTAAAGCAGTGGCACGCGAATGGTTTCTCAAAGTTAAATCTCGCAATCAACATCTCGGCTCGTCAATTTCAGGAACCGGGATCCGTCGACACGATAGTGGAAATAATCAAAGACACTGGACTCGATCCCGAATGTCTGGAACTGGAACTGACTGAAGGTTCGCTCATGACACATGCGGATCATGTGATTGAGTCGATGGGCAAACTAAAGGACGTAGGGGTTAAGCTCGCTATTGACGATTTTGGCACCGGCTTTTCTTCGCTGGGGTATTTGAGACGCCTGCCGTTGGACACATTGAAAATAGACAAGTCGTTTGTGCGCGACACTTCAAACGTCGATGGCGCTGCCCTGGTGGAGTCAATAGTGGCCCTGGCGCATTGGTTGCGATTGCGGGTGGTAGCCGAGGGCGTGGAGACACAGGAGCAGTTGAGATTTCTGCGGCGGCTTGGTTGCGACCACATGCAGGGTTATCTATTCAGTCGACCGCTGCCGGGTGAACAATTCAAAAAGCTGCTGGCTTGCCCCGATTACCAGTTCGAAGAACGGAGTAGATTTATTCAGGCGCGCGCCGCCTCGTGACTAAGGCGGACACTACTCAAGCGGAGGCCAAGGCAGTCAATTTCCCGATCTCGTCCTCTTCATAAAGGGAGGGAACATGTCTCATAAGTCGCTGAAAATTTTGTTAGTACACGATGCAGCCGAAAGTCGGCCGCAGATTCGCGACCTTCTGTCCCGGACCGGTTTCGCTCAGTTTGAGTTGGACTATGTCTCAACGGCCGTCGCCGTTCATGGTTTTCGCCGCGACTACTATAGTGTGTGCCTGATCGATTCAGCCGGAAAGGGAATCTGGGCTCTGAAAGAATCGCGGCGAGCGGGTTTTGGCACACCGACCATAGTGTTCACATCCAACACGGCCTATGAGGTCTTGAGCGCCATGCACCATGGCGCAGCCGACTGTCTGGTAAGGGAGGCATTAACCCCCGGCGCGTTGGAGGAGTCGATCTGCGTCGTGATTGAACGTGCCCGTTACAAGGAATCTAAATCGGAGTGTGCCAGACGATATTTGGGCCTCGTGGAAAATTCTACCGAAAACATCTATACCCATGACCTGCAAGGAAACGTAACCTCCCTTAGCAAAGCCTTCGAGCAGTTGATCGGGTACACGCATGAGGAGATTTGCAACTACAATTTCTGCAAAATGCTGGCCGCGGAATATGTCGAGTCGGTCTGGCGAAGTATCCTGCGCATGTTGGCCAACAGGAAGGCCTCCAGTTATGAAGCTGTCATGGTGACTAAAGAGGGGCAGAGAGTTCCCGTCAGTGTTAGCATGCATCTGGTTTACAAAAAGGGAAGGCCCGTCGAAGTCCAGGGCATCGTTCGCAACCTCAGCTCGCAAATTCCAACAAGCCGGGGGCTAACGGAAAGTGAGGAGTCTTCCCGAGTAATACTTGCGTTATGAAATGGTTTCGCTAACCGCAGCGGCTAAGCTGTTCGACGTTTTTCCGGTTAGCCCGCGGACGGTCCGCCAGTTTTTTCCTGCGACCAATGATCCAAACTCGGCTCATCGCAGTTGTCTTTAGAATTCTCATCATAACGGCTGTTCTCCACCTAACAGACGCAAATCCTACAGCTGCAATCGTCTCGAGCGCGAAGAGAACTCTACGCGTGATGACTTACAACATTCACGTCGGTGTGGGGATGGACAAACAGCTCGATTTGCAACGCATCGCTGATGTGATCAATGGGCAACATCCCGATCTGGTTGGCTTGCAGGAGGTCGATCGCGGCGTTAAGCGCACCGAAGGCAAGGACGAAATCGCGGAGTTGGCAAAGCTGACGTCCATGAACTTCGCCTTCGCGCACAATCTTGACTATCAGGGTGGGCAATACGGCGTGGCCATCCTCTCGCGCTTTCCGATTGGCGTTATCGATCATCGCAAATATGAAAACAAACGGGAGGCGGAGCGGCGCGGCATGATCCGCGTCGAGGTGGACGTTGGCGGCAAGACAATCAATTTCGTTACCACGCACCTCGACTATCAATATGAAGACGGGAGAGTTTTCGAAACCGAACAACTGCTCGAATTTCTTTCCGCGCAGAAGGCGCCGCTAATTGTCGTTGGCGATTTCAACGACGAGCCAACCGGCGACGCGTACAAATTAATGTTCGTCAGTTTCCTGGATGCGTGGCGCAGTCGCGCGCCGGGTGAAGGACTGAGTTACCCCGCGGACAAGCCCGCGAAGCGCATCGACTACATCTTCACGCGCCAATCGGATCGCATCCGCGCGAAGAAAGCGTGGACGGTCAACACGCTTGCCTCGGATCATTTGCCGGTGGTTGCCGAGCTCGAGCTGCCACGCTAGCCGCAGATTTACGCGGATAGCGCGAATCTGAAAAAGACTTTGTGACTGTCCTTTGATCTGATCCGCGTTATTCCGCGTAAACCCGCGGCTAAGTTATTTAGACGACGCCTTCGGATTTTACGATCGCCGAAGCGTTGACGACGTCATCTCAGAGCGTCGTATCCGCCAGGTTGGATTTGTATTTCGTATTTGTCTGACGATCATTCATCTCGATGTAGACATAGCTGGGAGGCACCACGCCCTCCTCCATTGCAAACCAGATCGAGCCCAGATCGGACGGTTTGCCGAGCGCGCAGAATCCGTAAAGCCGCTTGCCACGCGAATCGAAGAAGTCTACCCAGGTGCGAGACGCCTTCGTGTTTAAGCCGCACGGCGGTAGCTTGGGCGCGGCAGCGAAGAGCTCCGCGGGGTATTGGTCCTTGTTGAGCACGTCGTATTTGTAGCGGATCCAATTCTTGCCGTTCGCTGAATAGGCTTCAGTAGAGGTCAAGTAAAGCACCGGATTGGGAAGCACGGGGTTCGGGGTTACAGTGGTAGCGTGGGAGATGCCATCGCTGGCCATGAGCGAAACCATGATGCTAACCAAAAGCATTGTGATCATTCTTGTTGACTTCATAGGGGTTCCTTTCATCAAGGGTGAAGAACAAAAGCGTTTTCAGTTCTTGAGCTCAAATTGAATTAGGCCCGCAAAGCATGCACTAATCGCGGTTCAGTTTCAAGAGAACTTATCAGAACCGGGAGCCGTAGCGACCGGGTCGATCTGCCTCTGAAGCCAAGAGTGTTAATCCAACCAGACCCGGTCGCCACTACCACCCCACGCGGGCTGCCCGCGCGGGGACCCCGGTCTGCTCACGGTTCTGACTTGTCTTCATTCGGCCAAAGTTTTTTCGATGCGGCGATCGGGGACGAGCCACATGATCAACACCAGCACATACAACGCGCACGCCAGCCACCACTTGACCCAAGCGAGCGGAATAGCCACCAGACAGATGACCATCGAGATCTTGCCCTTGAAATCACTGCCCAACGCGGTCGCCAAAACGGAGTCGCGCCCGTGGAGTCGGAGCAGCGCGCGCACCAGGATGAAGTAAGCGATGGCGGCACACAACATGACTACGCCGTAGAGGGCGACCGGTCCGCGAGCAAAGTGGTTCTCGCCCATCCAGGCGGTGACAAAGGGTGTTAGCGACAGCCAGAACAGCAGATGCAGATTGGCCCAGAGGATGCCGCCGTTAACGTGCTCGACAGCATGCAGCAGATGATGATGATTGCTCCAGTAAATGCCCAGGAAAACAAAGCTGAGCACGTAACTCAAAAAAACTGGAACGAGTGGCGTCAACGCGGCGACGTCGGATCCATGGGGTACTCTGAATTCCAGCACCATGACGGTAATGATGATGGCAATCACCCCATCGCTAAATGCTTCCATGCGATTCTTAGTCATTCGCCGATTTCACTACAAGGGTTTGGAAAACGGACTGGCTGCTCCAGCATAACCAAGAGTAGGATGAACTGGGTAGCCGTGGGGCCCGATCCTCTTCTACTGACCAATCAAAACTTCGCGGGCAAAATTCGATTGACACACATCTAAGACCAGAATAAGCTGCGCGTGTCTTTGCAGAAATAACTGCACTCGGCGGCCTGTTTCACCGAAATGCTGCACCATTGTGCCGGCCGCTTTTTACTCCTTACAACTCCGCCTAACTAGGAGCCAGCTCATGAACGTGAACCCCAAGCACAGTGGTTTTCGACTTCTCCCACATGGTTTGCTGCTGGCGTTATGCACTCTAATTGTCTGCGGCGGGCTGGTCGGCGCGCAGAAACCGACTGGCACGCGTCCCAAAACGAGGAGCGCCGCAGCGGCCACGAACAGGGCGAAACACCGACGAAGGCCAAAACCGTCGCCGTCGCCATCCCCGTCGCCATCGCCATCGCCGACACCATCGCCATCGCCGACGCAATCGCCGTCGCCGAGCCCCAGTCCGACCTTAACTCCAACTCCGCCACCAACCGTGACGCCTGCGCCGCCTGTCACCGCGAGCGTG
>Ga0137409_10007190_pt1 | contig 11459 bp, 8 predicted proteins | sample CZODoug1_16funga_FD_122059 | JGI IMG/M metagenome (GOLD analysis project Ga0137409, IMG submission 122059) | Vadose zone soil fungal communities from Angelo Coast Range Reserve, California, USA - CZODoug1_16fungal (Hybrid Assembly) | ecosystem: Environmental > Terrestrial > Soil > Vadose zone... | reverse complement strand
GGCGGCATTCTGCAGGCCTACAGCCTGCCGGCGCGGGGGCCGCGCATTTCCAGCGTGACGTCGCTCGACGTGGTCGAGATCTACCCGTACGTGCCGTACATCCAGTATCTGCTGCCGGGATCGGTCGTGATGTCGATCTTCATGATGGTGATGATCGGCGGCGGCATCATCTTCATCGACGACAAGGCGCGCGGGCTTCACGAGGGCTACCTGGTGACGCCCATCAGCAAGCTGGAGCTGATTGCCGGCTTCAACATCTCCGGCACGATCAAGGCGGTGCTTGCGGGCTTCGTCATCATGCTGATCGGCTCGGTGATCGCCGGCGTGCCGAACCCGTTCGACCCGCTGCGCATCCTGCGCCTCGTCGTGCTGATCGTCGTCACCGCGTTCGCGCTGATCAGCATGATGTTCCTCCTGATGGTGCGCGTCAGCGATCCACTGATGCCGCGCGCGATCTTCGGCGTGCTCAACACGGTGCTCTACTTCCCGAGCGGCGCGGTCTATCCGCAGCAGGGGTTCCCCCCCTGGATGCAGGTCATCGCCAAGGTCGATCCGTTCACCTACGCGGTGCACGGCTTCAAGAGCCTGCTGCTGAAGAACACCGGCATCGACGCGATCAGCGGCGATCTGCTCTATCTCGTCGCGTTCTCGGCGGTCGCGATGACCGCGGCCACGTTGCTCTTCAAGCGAACGCTCTGACGAATGGCCGAACACCACGTGTCCGCGCGCCAGGCGATGCCCCGAGCGAAGTCGAGGGAGGATCTCGAGACCCGCGCGCGCCTGCTCGACGCCGCCGCGCGGCTCTTCGCCGATCGAGGCTTCGCGAGGGTCACGGTGCGCGACATCTGCAAGAAGGCGCACGCAAACGTCGCCGCCGTGAACTATCACTTCGGCGGCAAGGACGGCCTGTACGACGCGGTCATGCGGATGGCGATCGAGACGATGCAGGCAACGACGGACGCGGCGCGTGCCGCCGGCCGCGACCTGCCACCGCGCGAACGGATCCGCGCGTACGTGTCCGTCTTCGCCGATCGGCTGCTCGGCACCCACCACGAAACCTGGATTCACCAGCTGATGCTGCGCGAAATGTCCGATCCCTCACCCGCGCTGGCCATGGTGGCCGAGGACGTGCTGAAACCGCGCATGGCGTATCTGTGCCGCACGATCGCCGAACTGATTGGCTGCGCACCGGACGATCCGCGGGCCATGCGATGCGCGCTCAGCGTCACGTCTCAGTTCAACAGCATGCTGTGGTCGCGGGCTGTCGTACGGCTGGTGAATGCCTCCGATGCGGTTCCCGGCCCCATCGGCGAGATTGCCGAGCACATCACGCAGTTCTCGCTGGGAGGGATTCAGAAGGTCACTCGCGACGAAGCCTGAGCCGTCGTCCGACGGCGACGCCGAGATGATACGCGCCTTCCTGCTGCAGCCAGATGTGCCGCGCGTAGTTGTCGGCCAGCTCGACGATCATCGTGCGCCTGTCTTCCGGGAGCGCCGCGGCGATCTGCTCCACCAGCGTCTCCTGGCGCTGGAGATCCACCGTCTCGAAGAGCTCGTCATCGTGGATGGCCTCCAGCAGCTCCTCGTACTCGTTCTCGCACTGGTCCTCGGCGTCGGAGAACGACGGCACGTGCCGCACCTTGCCGTCGAGATCCAGTTTCTTCGCGCACTGTTCCGCGAGCTCGAGGAGTTCGTCTGAAGTCGGCATACGGTCAATGAAACCACGAAGGCCGCGAAGCACACGAAGAAAAATTCTTATGTAATGTCTCCGAGGTGGAACGCCTTCACCTGCAGGTACTCGTCGATCCCGAAGTGAGACCCTTCCCTGCCGAAGCCTGACTGCTTGATGCCGCCGAACGGCGCCATCTCGACGGAGACGCTCCCGGTGTTGAGGCCCACCATGCCGAACTCCAGCCGTTCGGCGACGCGCCACGCGCGCCGGATATTCTCCGTGTAGAAGTACGCCGCCAGCCCGTACGGCGTGCTGTTGGCCATCTCGATCGCCTCGTCTTCGTCCTTGAAGCGGAAGAGCGGCGCGACCGGCCCGAACGTCTCCTCCGACCCGATGCGCATCCCGGTCGTCATGCCCGTCAGCACGGTCGGCGCCACGAAGTGCCCGCCAAGCGCATGCGAGCCGCCACCGACGGTCGCCACCGCCCCGCGCGTGCGCGCATCGTCGATGTGGCCGAGCACCTTCTCGGTCGCGGCGTCGTTGATCAGCGGACCGACGGTCGCGTTTTCCTGCAGGCCCTCGCCCACGACGAGGCCGGACACCTTCTTCGTCAGCTTCGACGCGAATTCGTCGTAGATCGAGTCGCGCACGAGAATCCGGTTCGCCGAGACGCACGTCTGCCCCGCGTTGCGGAACTTGCTGGCCATCACGCCCTTCATCGCGCGGTCCATGTCCGCGTCGTCGAAAATGATGAACGGCGCGTTGCCCCCGAGCTCCATGCTCAGCCGCTTCAGCGTGCCCGCGGATTTCTCCATCAGGTAGCGTCCGACGCGCGTCGAGCCGGTGAACGACAGCTTGCGGACGAGGTCGCTCGACGTCAGCGCCTCGCCAATGGGGCCGGGCTGGCCGGTCACGATGTTGATGACGCCCTTCGGGAAACCGACACGCTCGGCGAGCACGGCAAGCGCGAGCGCCGAGTACGGCGTTAACTCCGACGGCTTCAGGATGATGGTGCACCCGGCCGCCAGCGCCGGCGCGACCTTCCGCGTGATCATCGCGTTCGGGAAATTCCACGGCGTGATGGCCGCGCAGACGCCGACGGCTTCCTTGAGCACGATGATGCGGCGGTCGGCCGTCGGCGAAGGGATCGTTTCGCCGTAGACGCGCTTGGCTTCCTCGGCGAACCATTTCACGAAGCCGGCGCCGTACATGATTTCACCGCGCGATTCGGCGAGCGGCTTCCCCTGCTCGACGGTCAGGATTTTCGCGAGGTCGTCGGTGTGCTGATTGATGGCGTCGAACCACGCCTCGAGCAGCGCGCTGCGCCTGGCGGCTGGCAGCGCGCGCCACTGCGGAAGCGCCGCGTTGGCGGCATCGATCGCGCGCCGCGTCCCTTCGGCGCCGACGTCGGGAATGTTGCCAACGACCTCGCTATTCGCGGGGTTGCGTACGGCGAGCGCCGGTCCATCCGTCACCCATGCGCCGCCGATGTATGCCGCTTCCTTGAAGAGCGCCGCGTCCTTCAGCAGTTCCCGGAGATCCGTTTTCGTGCGTAGTGCTTCGGCCATGCCTTCATCCTACCGCCGCGCCGCCGCGTTTTGTGCGCAGGACATCGGCGGCCCGTTCCGCCGCGTCCCTGACGAGAAAACCCATCTTTGGATGACTCGCCTCGATGTCGATGGCGATCCCCTGCTCGCGCAGTTCCTCGGACGTCGTCGGACCAATCGACGCGACCGCCATCGCCGCCAGGCCCTGCCGCACAGCTGGCTCGACGTTCATCTGGCGCGCGACGTCCAGCAGATGGACGACCTGCGTCGCCGTCGTGAAGAGCACCACGTCGAGGTCGCGTCCGGCCACCGCGCGCGCCGCCGCCTGCAGCGGCCCGAGGTCGTCCGGCAATGCATATCGATAGACCGGCACGCTGACGACCGCCGCCCCGCGTTCGCGAAGACCTTCGACCAGCTGCGCGTTCGACGTGCCGTACTCCTGGACCGCAACCCGCGCCCCGCGCAGCGTCAGCTCACCGGCCTTCGCATCGAGCGCGGCCAGCAGCTCGCGCCAGGTGTTCGGCTCCGGCGCGACCACCCACGGCGTCATGCCAAGCTCGCGCAGCACGGCCACCGGCTTCGGCCCGCGCGCGGCAATCTTCGTGCTGTCGAGGGCGGACAGGAACGCGGGCCGGACACCGCGCCGATCGACGACCGCGAGCACCGCGCGCGTTCCGACGCCGGTCAGCAGGAGGACGAGGTCGAATTCATGGCGAAGCAGCGCATCGATGAACGCGAACGCCTCGGTGTTGGTGTCGAGAGGGACTTCGCGAAGGGCGGGCGCGGAAAGCGGCTGCCCGCCGTAGTTGGACACCAGCGCAGCCATCTCGGTGCTGCGCCGGCTTTCCAGCGTGAGGACGCGGAGGCCGCCGAACGACGGGGTTACCACGAAGGCCTCGCGGCGAGCACGAAGACCACGAAGCTATTCTAGTTTCTCGGGCCCTTCGTGGTTCGCGCAGCGGCCTTCGTGGTGATCCGTCTTATGCGAGCATCCTGGTTGACGACTCCGCGTGCAGGTACGCTTCCTCGCCGTGCTGGCTGAGGTCGAGGCCGGTCATCTCGTCTTCGGCCGAGGGGCGCAGCGAGATGACGAGACCGACGATCTTCACGAGGATGAAGCTCACCACGAAGCTGTAGACGGCGGCGGCGGCCACCGCGACGGCCTGGATGCCGAGCTGGCCGGGGTTGCCGTAGAGCAGCCCGTCCTGGACGCCGTTGAGCGCCTTCTGCGCGAAGACGCCGGTCAGCAGCGCGCCGACGGTTCCACCAACCCCGTGCGCCGCGAACACGTCGAGCGAGTCGTCGAAGTTCGTCTTCGCGCGCCACTGCAGCACCAGGTAGCTCGGGATCGCCGCGAAGCCGCCCAGCCAGATGGCGTCCATCGGCCCGACGTAACCGGATGCAGGCGTAATCGCGACCAGGCCCACGACAATCGCGGTCGCCGCGCCAACCGCCGTCGGCTTGCCGGAACGGATGTAATCAAGGAACGTCCAGACCACGAGCGTGGCCGCCGGCGCGAGGAAGGTCGCGGTAAACGCCAGCGCGGCGATGCCGTTCGACGCCAGCGCGCTGCCGGAGTTGAACCCGAACCACCCGAACCAGAGCACGCCCGCACCCAGCAGCGTGAACGGCACGTTGTGCGGCAGCAGCGACGAGGATGGATATTCGCGGCGCTTGCCTACCGCTATCGCGCAGGCGACGGCAGCCATCGCGGCGTTCACGTGCACCACCGTCCCGCCCGCGAAGTCGAGCGCGCCCATCTGCGCCAGCCATCCGCCGCCCCACACCCAGTGCGCAATCGGTGCGTAGACGAGGATGCCCCAGAGCGAGATGAACACCACGTACGCCGAGAAGCGCATACGCTCGACGATCGACCCGGAGATGAGCGCCGCGGTGATGATGGCAAACGTCGCCTGGTAGGACATGTGGAGCATGTGCGGAATGGTGCCGAGCGGCTCCAGCCCCACGCCTCTCAGAAAGAGGTTCGAGAGGTCACCAATCCACTTGTTGCCGGTGGAGAACGCGAGCGAGTACGCGATGAACGCCCAGATGATGCCCGTGAAGCCGAGCGCGATGAAGCTCATCATCATCGTGTTCAGGGCATTCTTCGAGCGAACCAGCCCGCCGTAGAAGAACGCCAGCATCGGCGTCATCAGCAGCACGAGTGCGGTTGAACAGAGCATCCACGCGGTATCAGCTTGGTTCATGCGTCACCTGTTGAGGCGTCCGCAGGTGTGGTCCAGTCGCGGGCGCCGGAAATGTAGGCGGAAGGCGTGCCGGGCGCAGTTCAGCAAGCGAGGTGCCAGCAGGTGGCGCCGCGCATGCGTGAAAAGATTAGACAATTTCGTTGAAACCGCCAGGAGGCCGCAAAGCGTTCACGACTTTTCTGTCGCACTCAGATCGGATCTCAAACATTCATGTGGCGATGCCTGGCGGCGCGACGCTGGCGGCGAACCCGCGCGGTCGCGTCAGCACACATTTATGTTGCCGATCGAGGTCACGCGCGCAATTTTGTGGTGGATTCAGGCCGGGGGTCCGGGATGCGGGATCCGGGTTGTTCGTCAGCACGAAATGGACGTCAATTTCCGCGGAGCTTCGCGAGATTCTGCCGCGCGTCGATGAACGCCGGCTGGATCTTGAGCGCCTGCTGAAACTGATCGATGGCCCCCTCGATCTCCCCCAGCGACGCGAGCGCAATGCCCAGGTTGTTGTGCGCCTCGGCCGAGTCCGGCATCAGTTGAAGCGCCGTGCGGAACTGTTCGGCCGCTTCCGCGAACCGTCCGGCCTCCAGAAGGATGCTGCCCAGATCGTACTGGGCTTCTCCGTCACGAGGATCGAGCCCCACCGAGCGGCGAAGATGATCAATCGCTTCCGCCCGCATGCCCTGCGACGCGAGCGCGTCACCGAGGTTCCGATGTGCCTGGGACGAGTCCGGGTCGAGTCGCACGGCCTCACGAAATTCCGTGACGGCCTCGCCGGATCGACCAGTGGCGGCAAGTGCGATGCCCAGGTTGTTGTGCACGTCCGCTGAATCGGGCCTCAACCGCAGGGCCCGGCGGAAATGCTCGATCGCTTCGCCCGGCTTGCCTTGATCCTGAAGGGCGTTGGCGAGGTTGTAGTGCGCCTCGCCCTCGTCTGGCTGAAGCGCCAGGGCGTGTTCATAGGCGGTGACCGCATCGGAGAGCCGCCCCTCCGCCCGGAGCGCCGCGCCCATGTTGCTGTACGCGGGCGCGTAATCGGCCTTGAAGGCGACCGCGCGGCGATAGTGCGCGATCGCTTCATCGAACCTGTTGTCGGACTGCAGCGCGGCTCCGAGATTGTGTTCCGTGATCGCTCGCATCAGCTCTGCGTCGAGCATCGGCCGGTTGACGAAGACGGCAGACGCAAGCACTGCGGAGACGAGCGCCAACGTGCGCGCATCGACGCGAAGCAGCCTCGGCGATTCGACCAGGCCCGCTGCGGCAAAGAGGACCAGAAACGGAACGAGCGGATACCGGTACCGCGCAAAGACGTAGAACATCACCACGCTCGCGGCGTACGCCGCCGAGATCCCGTATATGACCCACAGCCGGTCCCGCAGGGGCCACGTCACGATCAGACCGAGAATCGCGAGCGGAACCAGGACGCCGAAGTGGCCCAGACGGCCTCCCAGCCGCAGTGGTGCGGACCATTCGGCGTGGGTCTCCTGGCTCTCGGTGTCGAGCATCTCAGTCCGGTTCCAGAGGAGCGCGAACTTCCTGCCCAGCAGCTTCAGCCACGCCAGAGGATCCGACCGGACGAACGAAAGCGCCCGCTTCGTCCAATAGCTCGACACTTCGGCCGGCGACAGATGCCGACCTGTCGCCTCTTCCGCAAGCGCGGTCGCGTCCTCGCGCTCGTACTCCGGTGCCCCTCGCCCGAAGCGCAGCGACATGTACGTGCCATCCGCGCGTGCGTTATTCCCGATGTAGAAGTTCGGCCCGAACTGCGACGTCGTCAGATAGAAGCCTCCGCCCACGACGCTGTTCCTGACTGCAACGGGAAGGAGGACCACGGTCAGTCCGAGCATGAACATTCCGGCGGCGGCGAGGCCCGTCCGCCACCCCGCCACCACTGCCGCATTCCGGATCGAACCATCCGGTGGTGGAACGTGGCGCCGCACGAGCGCCCAGAGCAGCGTGACCCCGACGAAGACGAGAGCGTTTTCCCTCGTCAGACTCAGACCGCCCATCGCGACGCCGGTCCAGAACCAGGCCCATCGCGTCTGCGGCCCCGTGATCAGGCGCGCGAGCAACCAGATCGTCAGGCACACGAAGAACGCATCGACCACTGACTTCTGCACGAGCGCGTCGAAGAAGATCGCCGGTGCGTAGAGCGCCAGTCCCAGTCCGGCGATCACACCGGCCCGTCTCGAGAAAAGACGGCACCCCGCGAGACCGAGCAGCACACACGAAACGGAGCCGATGACCGCCTGGCCGACCCGAACCATGAACAGATCGCGGCCGGCGATCGCGTAGAACGTCCCGAGCAGATACGGGTACAGCGGTGCCTGGTAGAACACCTCGCCGCCGAGCCAGTCGCCGCGCGCGATCCGTTGAGCCCACTCGTCGTAGGCTCGAGAATCGCCCATCAGGACGGTGAAGAATGGCGCTTCGCGGATCTGCCAGATGTGCGCAAGACGCACGGCGAGCGCGATCGCGAAGATCGCGCTCGCCGTGGCCCAGCCGAAATGGACGCGCGCAGCCGTGGATCGCGCCTGGTGAACAGGCCGATGGTGCTCCGGTCGCGAGCGCCCGCTCACCGGTGCCTGCTAGAAGGTCAACTGCACACCCGCCGCGAATAACCGACCCTGCAGGATGCCAGTCGGCCGATGGAGCGACGGCCCGAAGGTTTCAACCTCGCTGAGAACGGTGTTCGCGTTCAGCAGGTTGAAAACATCGAACTGTACCTGCGCCTGCGTCCTGCGGACAGCGAACTTCCGGGCAATCCGCAGGTCGATCTGGTTCCAGCGATCGAGATATTGTGCGCCCGGTCGAATCAGCGGCACGGTCACACTCGCCGCCGTCAGGCTCGGGACGATCGTCCGGTCGACGATGTAATTGACGTTGAGCGATGGATCCTCGACCCGGTTGAGTGCGGAGTTGTACAGCACATCCTGGCGGGCAGTGCCCGACGGAACGCCGGGATACCCCTGCCAGCTCCCGCTGATCTGAACCTGGAAGGGCAACGGGTACGACCCTGCCAGCTTGAACTGCGCGAGGTACGGAATATCCAGATCGCGCTGATCGCAGAAGCGAAGGCTGTTCGGATCGTCCACCTCGCAATTCACGAACACCTGCCGGCCGATGCTGGTGCCGCCGAACACGGTGCCCCCGCCGGCGCGCGCGGTGACGCCGACGTCGACGCCGTTGTACCAGCGCCGGTTCGTGGCTGAATTCTTGTCGACTTCCTTCAGCAGTCCCCGCTTGGCCGGGTTCAGGTTGTAGATGGGGATCAGTTCCGAGGCATCGAGCGGGTTGCGGATCTGCAGCAGCGTGTAATCGTCCTGCGTCGTGAGCACGTTGTCGGTCCAGAACAGACGGCGGTAATCGCGCCGGACCCAGTTCGCAGACACCGAGACACTGCGCATGACCTCGCGCTGGATCCCGAGGGTGTATTCCCACTGGTATGGGCGCTTGATGCCGGGGTCGGGCGTCTTGTTGCTGACGCCGCTGATGTTGAAGGGCGTATTGACCGGCCCGATCTCGTTGTTCTGCGCGAAGTCGTCACCGTTCAGGTCGTTCCAGGTCCGCCGATCGGTCTGGAACGCCATCGGGTTGTACACGTTGGCGAATCCCACGGTGGAAAACGCGCGCATGTACTTGCCGGCGTGCGCCTTGAGCGCCGTCTTCCCGTTACCGGACAGGTCGTAGACTCCACCGAGCCGCGGCGCCCAGTCCTTCCAGTTGGGCAGGTTCTCGATCCTGTCGAACTGCCGTGCCGGGATGAACCGGCCCGCGGCCACGGACTGCGCCGGAACGTACGTGTTGAACCGCTCGATCCGCAGTCCCGGGTTGATCGTGACGCGCCTGAAGGTCCAGGAATCCTGCACGAACAATCCCAGGTCGTATTTGATCCGCTCCTCCGTCCACACAGGGGTATTGGAGACCACGACCGACACGGGCGCGCCGTTGCGATATTCCTGAACCAGGTCGATGCCACCATGGACCTGGCGTTGCTGGGTGTTGCCGCCCTTGCCAAGCTGGAATCCTGTCTTGACCGCGTGCGATCCGGTGACGTACGACATGGTGCCGGAAAACGTGTGGCGATCCGGAATGCGGAAGTAATAGTCAGCCCGCGGCGTCGTCCCCGTGCTGTACGAGCTCCACCGCGTGTCCGTGGTCCGGTCGTACCGCGCCACGTCGGTAACCCCCACGCTTCGCTGGACCTCGCCGGTTGAATAGGTCTCGTCATTCTCGGACCACCCGGCCTCGAGCAGCAGCCGATTGGTGAGTGTCGCCGTGTACTTGGCCTGTGCCGTGAAGTATCGCTTCGGGGTGCGGATGCCGCACGCCTCCTCGGCCGAGAGCGCGGGGCATTCATGTCCCCTGAACTTGACGATGCGATCGAGATACGCGGCGAACTTGTGCTTCTGCGAAATCCGCAGCGTCAGCCGCACGACGCCACTCTTGATCACGTTGTCGTCGATGGCCTGATGCGACAGATCGGGCTGGTACGTCCGGTGCGTCGGATCCAGGTTGTAAAAGGAATCCGTAATCGTCTGATCGACGCCCCAGCGCCGGAATGACGAGTAGAACCACAGCCGATCCTTCAGGATGGGTCCGCCCAGCCCGAGGTTCAAATCGAAGATTCTCGACACCCGGTTTGGCGCACGCAGCCCTTTCGCGGCGAGCTCCGGCGTGAAGTTGTCGTTCTGCCAGTCGCCCGGGGTCTGGGACCAGAACACCGATCCCTTGAACGTGTTGCTGCCGTCCTTCGGGATCATGTTCAGGCGCACGCCGGAGGACTGCACCTCCGCCGTCAGGCCACTGGTCTGATAGCCCATCTCCTCGAACATGCCGTTGTTGAAGTAGTTCTGGATCGCGCCATCGCCTTCGATGCCGTTGACGGCCATCCCGTCTATCTGGATGACGTTGTCGCGCCTGTCGGAGCCGTGCACGGCCATGTAGACCTGCTGCATCCCCCGGCTGCCGCCCACGTCCGGCTCGCTCAACGACACGCCGGTGACGATGGCGCCCACCGCCCAGATGCTCCGGCCTGTCGGGATCGCATCGAGCAGCTGTCGCGTGAGCACCTGCTGCTGCGTGGCGCTCTGCACGTCGACGATGGGCGTTTCGCCCGTCACCGTGATGCTCTCTTCGAGGCTGCCGACACGCATCTCCGCGTTGATCGACGCGGTGAAGTTCGTCGTCAGCTCGATCCCTTCCCGGCGCACGGTGGCGAAACCGGCCAGCGTGAAGGTGACGGCGTAGACGCCGGGCCGCAGGTCCACGATGCGAAATTGACCTGCCTCATCGGTCGTGGCGGTCCGAACCTTTTCGATGAGCGCCGGGCTGCTCGCTTCGACGGTGACGCCGGGCAGAACCCCGCCGGTGGCATCCCTGACCGAACCCGCAATCACGCTCTGCGCGGCAGCCCCTCCGGGCATGAGCAGCAGAAGCGCGCAACCAATCGCGACAACGAAAGCCATCCTCGTGTGGATCATGAGTAGCCTCCGAAGCAGTGCGCAAGATTCTACACCCGCCTTGACGCGGCGGCGCAGGAGATCAGGGAGGCGGTGTTCCCGCGGCGACGCGCTTCGCGAGACAACTGAAGAAATTGTCCATCGACATCTTCGCGACGCCGTCGATCAGCCGCTGGCCGACGCGGGCGATGAGGCCGCCGACTTCAGCGGTGGCGACCACTTCCACCTCCGTTCCGGCTGCTGTCGGTTTCAGCACAATCGCCGCGGACCCGCGCGCGAAGCCGGGCTTGCCGGTGGCGTCCACCGTCAGACGATAGGACTCCGGCGGCTTCTGGTCCGACAGCGTGACGGTGGACGAGAACGAGCCGGAGACCGCGGCGACGCCGACCGTCATCTCCGCGTGGTAGCGGTCGTCGCCAATCGGCCGCAGCTCACGGCAGCCGGGCAGGCACGACTTGATCGCGTCCGGATCCATCAACAGCTTCCAGACATCGGCCGGCGGCGCCGCGAAGCTATAGGTGCTGCGTATTTCCATGACGAAGATGCCGGGCGAGGTCCTCGATGCTCTTCAGATTAT